>OBEQ012352127.1_pt1 | contig 51803 bp, 48 predicted proteins | sample 1670901 | NCBI WGS metagenome assembly OBEQ01 (sample SAMEA104232315, study PRJEB22302) | groundwater metagenome | biome: forest; feature: aquifer; material: groundwater | place: USA | collected 2011-08-07 | depth 5.4 m
GGTTGTGCTGCGACCACCCCGCCGTCGTCGCCCCTCGGCCACGAGGCCCGGGCGCACGCAACGCGGATCGCGCGAGGTGTCGAAACCAACTCTCGCGCGGGGTCGACGGGACGCTGACCATGGCGCGCTACCTGGTCACTGGAGGGGCGGGGTTTATTGGCTCCCACATCGTGGAACGCTTGATCAACGAGGGTCATGCGGTGCGGGTGCTCGATGACCTCTCGACCGGCCGGCGCGAGAATCTCAGTGCGGTGGCCTCGAGCGTCGAATTCACCGAGGGGGACATCCGCGATGGGCACCTCGTGGCGCGCATGGTCACGGATCTTGACGTCATCATCCACGAGGCCGCGTGGCGCAGCGTGCCCAAATCCATGGCGGATCCTGTCGGGTACACGGCGGTCAATGTGGGCGGGACGGTGAACCTGCTTGAGGCTGCGGCCAGGGCGAAGGTCAAACGAGTTGTCTGCGTCTCCTCAAGCTCGGTCTATGGCGAGGCGACGGCCATGCCCCTCCGGGAGGATCAGCCCACACGGCCCATCTCTCCGTATGCGGCCTCCAAGCTCGCCGGAGAGCTGTTTGGTGGGTTATTCGCACGGAGTTTCGGGATCGAAACGGTGTGTGTGCGCTATTTCAACGTGTTCGGCCCCCGCCAGAGTCTCGAAAATGAGTATGCGGTGGTGGTGCCGAAGTTCATCACCTGCTTGCTGCGCCAAGAGTCGCCGCCCGTCTACGGAGACGGCAAGCAGTCCCGGGATTTTACCTATATCGAGAATGTCGTCGAGGGAACGCTATTAGCCTCCCGAGTGCCTGGGATCAGCGGTGAGGTCTTCAACCTTGCGCTCGGGGAGGAGCACTCGGTCTTAGACCTTCTGAAGGAGCTCAACACGATTCTCGGTCGCTCTATCCCCCCTACCTTTCTCCCGCCGCGCCCCGGCGATATGCGGCGAACCCTCGCCGACCCCTCAAAGGCCAGGCAGTTGCTGGGCTGGAAGGGACTCGTGGGGTTCTCCGAAGGCCTGCGACGCACCGTGGAGTGGTTTCGCGTGCATCCGCCGTCCCAACCAGGTCCGGTGCGGCGCGCGGCGGCCAACGCTCCGGCGTCCGAGCCGTCGTAACTCCGAGACAAACGCAGCGCCTTTTATGCCCACCATCCCCTTAGTGGATTTGCGGCAGCAGTACCGCTCCCTCCAACAGGAAATCCAGTCCGCGATTCACGCGGTGTTTGAGCGCGGCCAATTCATCCTTGGGCCCGAGGGGGAGGCGCTGGAGCGCGAGATCGCGGCCTACTGCGGCACGGCGTATGCGGTGGGGGTGGCGTCCGGGACGGACGCCTTGGAGCTGTCGTTGCGGGCCTGCCACATCGGCCCCGGGGATGAGGTGATCACCACGGCCGTGAGTTTCTTTGCGACGGCTGGGGCGATTGCGGCGGTGGGGGCGCGTCCGGTCTTCGTCGACATCGATCCGGTGAGCTACACCCTGGATCCCGCCAAGGTCCAGCGGGCCATCACGCCGCGGACAAAAGCGATCATCCCGGTGCATCTCTACGGGCATCCCTGCGACATGGCTCCGCTGCTCGCCATCGCCAGGGCGTCACGATTGCGGGTCATCGAAGACTGCGCCCAGGCCATCGGCGCGGCGTATCGTGGCCGGCGCGTGGGCAGTTTCGGGGACGCGGGTGCCATCAGCTTCTACCCCAGCAAGAACCTCGGAGCCTACGGGGATGGGGGGATGGTGGTCACCAGCAAGGCCGACATCGCCGATCAGGTCCGGCTCTTGCGGATGCACGGAAGCCGAGACCGGGTGCGGCATGAGGTGGTCAGCCGGAACAGTCGGCTCGATGAACTCCAGGCGGCCATGTTGAGGGTGAAGCTGAAGTACTTGGACCGGTGGAACCATGCGCGTCGCGCTCATGCGGAGGCCTATCAGCGCCTCTTCGGGCAGTCTCGGCCGGACCGCTTGGTGCTGCCCCAGGAACGACCCGGGAGTCGCCACGTGTACCATCTCTACGTGATTCGGGTGCCGCAGCGAGCGGCGCTCCAACAGGGCTTAGCTAAGCAGGGAATCGCCAGCCAGATTCATTACCACATTCCGCTCCACCTAGAGCCGGCGTTTGCTTCGCTGGGGTATCGCCGGGGGGCGTTTCCACAGGCCGAGGAGCTGACGGACGAGGCACTGTCGTTGCCGCTGTACCCTGAGATGGCTCCTCAAGACATCGCTCGTGTCGCTCAGGTGGTTGCCCGCACCCTCCAGTTGCCTTCCTCGAGACACCCCGTGGTCGGCCTGCCGAGCCGCAAACGGAAGCGGCAGGCGCGTCCCAAGCAGGGGAAAACTGCTTGACGGGGTAGTTGAAACATAGTAATATTTCCCCATCTCTCTTGGTTTAAACCCTGTAGTCATCCCCAAACACCGGAGCCCGGTCTGGTGAAGGTATTACTTACACAAAAACAGCAACGGGTGTTCGAGTTTATCCAGCGCTATATCGGCGAACACCGCAAGTCCCCCTTCATTCGGGAGATCCAAGCCGAATGTCAGATCACCTCCTATAAGTCCGCCCTTGACCGCCTCAACGCTATTGAGCGCAAAGGGTTTATCAAGCGCCTCCCAAACAAGCATCGGGCCATCATGCTGATTGAGCGCGCAACGGAACCCGAAGAGGCGCACGTGAAGCCCCAAGCCGCTCCAGTCGTGCAGGGGGCGGTCTGATGCGGGTGCTGATTACCGGTGGAGCAGGATTCATTGGTTCCCACCTCTGCGAGCGGTTCATCGCCGGCGGGCATACGGTGGTATGCGTCGACAATTTACTGACGGGCAGCGAGACTAATGTGGCGTCTCTGGTGTCGACGCAGGCGTTTCAGATGATCCGGCACGATATTACGAAGACCCTGAGCGTGTCCGGACCCCTCGACGGTGTCCTGCACTTCGCCTCGCCGGCCAGTCCTTCGGACTACCTGAAATACCCCATTGAGACCTTGAGCGTGGGATCGATGGGCACCTTCAACGCCCTCGAACTGGCGAAGGCCAAGGGGGCCAAGTTTCTCCTCGCCTCGACCTCGGAAGTCTACGGGGATCCCGAAGTCCATCCCCAGCCCGAGAGCTACTGGGGGCATGTCAATCCCATCGGCCCCCGGGGGGTCTACGATGAAGCCAAGCGCTTCGCCGAGGCTCTGACGATGGCCTATCATCGCCACCATGGGGTGGACACGCGCATTGTCCGGATTTTCAACACCTACGGGCCCCGGATGCGGCACGACGATGGGCGCGCCGTCCCGACGTTCATTGCTCAGGCGCTCAAGGGGGAACCCCTCACGGTGTTTGGCGATGGGTCGCAGACGAGGAGTTTTTGCTACATTGACGACTTAGTGGAGGGGATTGTCCGCCTCCTGCAGGCGACCTACCACGAACCGGTCAATCTTGGCAATCCTGACGAGCGCTCCATTCTGGACATCGGCAAGAAGGTCCTCGCGCACTGCAACGGCACGACCAGCCGCCTGGAGTTTCGTCCGCTGCCCACAGATGATCCCAAGCAGCGGCGTCCTGACATTCGCCGAATCCAGGCGCTTCTGGACTGGCAGCCGCGGGTCTCACTGGATGAAGGGCTGGCGCGCACCATCGAGTGGTTTCGCCGCACGCTGAGCCCCGGAGGGCCGGGCGCCTCACCGGGCTCGGCGGGTACCGGGGCGGCTCCCAATCGCAAGGGGGCAATCCGATGAAGCGCTGGGGCGCGCGAGTCACGCTGACGCTGGTCGCCGGCTTCGGAACGCTGCTCATCCTTGAAGGCAGTGCGCGCGCCTATTTCAGGTGGCACCATGATGGCTGTGGCTTCCGCAGCTCCTTGCTCTACGTGGCGGATCCTGTGTTGGACTATCGGATCAACCTCTCGCATTGCCCGCCCAAGACGGGTAGGATTCTCGGCGCCCCGCTCCAGGGCGACCATCCCCTCGACGAGCCGCGGGTTCAGATCGTCGCGCTGGGAGGCTCCATGACGTGGGGGCACAGCAATACCGATCGCTCCACATGGCCGGCACAGCTTGAGCGCTGGCTGGTGGTGCGTGAGGCGCTGGCGCCCCGGACCGTTGAAGTGATCAATGGCGGGGTCCCAGGGTATGGGAGCCGGCAAATCCGACTGCGCTTCGAACGTGAGGTGGTGAATGTGAAGCCGACGCTGGTGATCGTGGATGCCACGTGGAACGGGGTGGGGAGCGTGGCAGACCCCAGAGCCTGGGCGCCCGAAAACATTGCCGGTCATGGTGCGCGAGTCGGTCGGCGGCTTGCCACGTGGCTGACCACCCACAGCCTGCTGGCAGCGAAGAGTCGGTGGTTCAAGAATCCGCGCGAAACCCTCCCGGCCCTGGCACCCGTGGCCGACATCTTCCGGGAGGATCTCCGGGTACTCGCCAGACAGGCTCAGGCAGAGCAGATTCAGTTAGTGTTGCTGCAAGCGCCAGCGATCTGGACGCTTCACGGCACGGCAGAGGAATCGCAACTCATTGAACAGTTGCTGCCCGGCCAGCAGTGCTGGGAACAACAGGCACGGGCGAATCAAGCCCTGGCGAGGCAGATGATCCGGGAAGTCGGACAGGAATTCGGCGTTCCCATCATTGATGGCGCGCAGGCGTTCGAGCCGCTGCTGCCCGTCGAGCGGAGCACCCTGTTCAGCGATTACATGCATCTGTCCGACGCCGGCAATGCGCTCTTAGCCTCCTATATCGCCGCGCAGGTGGCACCGCTTTTCTCCCGGCGAGACCACGGACGCCTTGGAGCCTAAATGGAACCACCAGTGCCTCTTAACAAGTCGTCGGGGGGAGTTCCATTTACCCCGAGCAAGCGAAGCGCGTCGAGGGGTTACCCTTCGACTTCGCTCAGGGTAAATGCGCCAAATGTTCACGTTTAATTGTAGGCGCATTTAATGGGCGGGGCGCTGCTCTCCGTGCTGTGGATGCTGGCGGTGATGGCGGTCAGCATACTGCTGTTCCACCTGCGGCCCGTCCAGCGACGGTTCCGCACCCTGTGCACCGTGTTTGCCGTTGGGGCCGTGGGGTTCACCGTCAGTTATCTCCAGATGTCGCCTGCGGTGTTCGGGTTGCCACCGAACAGGACCGAGCCGTGGACGGAGTTTCTGAACGGCTTCTATCTGTACAGTTTTTGGTTCTTCGGCGTGTTCGTCCAGCTCTATAGCTTGGCCGATCGCGGCTTCTCGCTGACCATGCTGACGGATCTGCTGTCGGAGGGGTCGGTCATCCGGACGCGGCAGGAAATCAAGGCCGGCTACGCCAGCGGCAAGGGGACGGCTTACGTGAAGCACAAGCGGATGGCGCAGATCATCCATGGCGGCTTCATCCGGCGAGAGCAGGACGGGTATCGGGATACCCGGCTGGGCCGACGTGTGGGACGGTTCTTGCTGACGCTACAGCAGCTCTACCGATTTCGCGAGACCGGCTAAATGCTACTCCGGAGCCTTCAGTGGGCCGTGGCATGGTTTCTGCTGTACATGGGCCTCCACATCCTGTCGGTGCGCCTGGGTCGGCCCCGGTTGTATTTTGTGCACTCCGTCCGGTTGTTTGGCGTGCTGCTGGCGGCCTTCCTCGGCTGTCTGGTTGCGCGAGGGGGTCTTAGGGGGTTCGCGCTCCTCAACAGCGCGGTGGTCTTTGGCTCACTCTGGGCGTTCTACATGGAGGTAACGTTTATTGTCATGCGGTCTGTGTCCGTGAGGACCATGGTGGAGTTCGCGCGAGCACCCACTCGCGCCTTGGCCGAACAGGAGTTGGATCGTCTCTACGACACGGAGCTCATGTTCGACCGCCGTATCGACAGCATGGTTACCAATGGCTATCTCAGGCAGGTAGACGGACACTTCGGGTTGACGGGACGGGGAGCGGTCGTGGCCAACATCTTCCGCCTGATCCGCAGGCTGCTGAACATCCAGACCTATGGCTAAGACTGCACAGGCCCCACGGCTCGTTCGGGTCCCGCGTCACATCACCCGTGGCTCCCGCGCAGGTCGGCTGCGGAAACGGGTCGTAATCCTCGGCGCCGCGGGGCTGGGACGGGCGTTCTATCAGGCGCTTGTCTCTCGCGGGACTGGAGGAGCTGTGGTGGGGTTCCTTGACGATGGGCGAACCGGGTCATTCTGTGGCCTTCCGATCCTCGGGCGATGTCGGGACCTGCCGACGCTGGCCAAAACACTTCGGCTGACGCATGTGGGCCTCGGGGTCGGCTACCAGTACTTCGATGACCGGCAGGAACTCATCGCCATGGTGAACGAAACCGGCTGCTGTGCCTGGCAGTCCGCGATCCATGCCAGCGCCATCGTGAGTCCAGACGTGCAGATGGGGCAGGGCGTGTATATCAGCATGGGCACGATAGTCAGCACCGGGACGCGCATCGGAAACTACGGGGTCATCTGGAGCGGGAGCGCGATGGAGCACGATAATGACATTGGGGAGGACGTGTATATCGCGACGGGCGTGATCACCGCTGGCCGCGTGACGATCAACTCGCACGCGTTCATCGGCATGGGGAGCGTGGTGGCCAAGTGCACCATCGGGGCATATGCCACCATCGGGGCCGGCAGTGTGGTGCTCGAGGACGTGCCCGACCATACCTATGCGTGGGGACGACCCGCCCGCGCGGTGAAGGACAAACCGCAACCCGCCTATGTTTGAAACGATCGAGATGCCCGTTGGCAGACCCGTCCAGGCGCCCACTGCCCCGGGGGAGCAGCAGACGACTGCCGTGTGGTGGGAGGCGATTCCTGGCGCGCGCCGGCCTGACGCCGACCGCCTGCGGATCCTCCATGCTCCTGCGATCGTGACGCACCAGCCCTGGACCGTCTCACGCGCCCAGCGGAAGCTGGGGCATGTCAGCGACCTCATGGTGTTCGACGCCCAGGCGGGCTACCCGACGACGAAATGCGATATTGACTTGCGGTTCAGCCGCCACCGAGTTTCCGTTCGCCCCTCGCGGCTTTGGCCGACGCTCACCTTCTTCCTACGATTTGCCTGGTTCTTCCTGACCGCCCTGTTCAAATACGATGTTTTCCACTTCCATTCCGAGTCCTTCTTGGGGAGCCACGGGGATTGGGATCTGAGGCTCCTCCGGTTGTTTCGCAAAGTGGTCATCTTCCAGTACTGGGGTTTCGACGTCAAGCTCCAAACCCCGGCGCTCCTCGGCGAACGCTATGGGGCGGTGAAGCGAGACATCCGCTTCTACGCGAACTCTCGCAAGCTGCGGGACAACCTCACGCATCTGCAGTACGCGGATTTCCGCGTTTATGCTGGTGTCGAGGTGATTCGGAATGTGCCGGATGCGGTCTTCATTCCCATTGCCATTGACCTTGAGCACTGGCGTCCGGTCGAGGAGATTCCCCCCGAGCACCGCGTACCGCCGTCTGGATCGGTCCGTATTCTGCATCCCTTTCAAACATGGGACACCCGCGGCGACTGGAAGGGCACGAAAGTCCTGCGTGAGGCCATCGAAACTTTGCAGGCAGAGGGGCTGGCGGTCGACATGCTGTTCCTGGACCGCGTGCCGAATGAGGCGATGCGCTACTATTACCAACAAGCCGACATCGTGGTCGAACAGCTGCTGTCCGGGTTCCACGGCAACGTATCCGTCGAAAGCATGGCCATGGGCAAGCCCGTCGTGTGCTACCTGAACGAGGACGCCTATCAAGTGCTTCCCCCCGGCAACCCGATCGTCAATGCGAACCCCGAGACGCTCACCGACAAGCTGCGCGAGCTGGTCATGGACCGTTCGCTGCGCGACACGTTGGGCCGACGCGGTCGTACCTATGTGGAACAGTATTATGATGCGATGAAGATTGCCAAGGCCTACCTTGAGCTGTATGCGAGGAGATGGCGATGACGCGGCCACAGGCGGTTCTTCCCCCCGCCGGCTCGGAAGGATGGATTCAGACCGTGGTCCTGAAAGCGCTGAATCACTCTGTCGTCTACGGCCTCTCGGTTGGGTTGCTCCCGCTGACGAATCTGCTGTTGCTGCCGATCTACACGAGGCACCTCTCACCGGAGGCCTTCGGAGTGCTGGCGCTGCTTATGGTCACCTCGGGCGTCTTGTCATTCCTCTATGACCTGGGGATGATCAACGCGTTGTTCCGCCGCTATTTCGACCATACGCCAGAGGCCGCGGACGATCGGCGAACGGTGCTCTCAACCGCCTGGATGTTCATGACGGTTCACGCCGCCGTCTGGGCGGTGGTCCTGCTCATCGCCGCCCACTGGTTGCCGCCGGTCGGCGCCCAAGGCCACATCACCGGCGTGGTTCGGCTCATGGTGCTGAGCACCCTGGTCAATGCCTGTGCGGATGTCCCCGCGGCGGTCTTGCGGCTCCGGGAGCGCGTGCGGACGTTTGCCTTGGTCTGTCTGCTGCGAAGCGGCGTGTTGATCGCGGTGACGTATACCTTGGTGGCGGTCCGGGGACGGGGCTTAGCCGGGGTGTTTGAAAGCAGCCTGGTGGCTGGCGGCAGCGCCCTGATCCCCTTGGTCGCGCTGACCGCCCGGGAGTACGCCGCGCGCGTGTCCTGGGCAGAGTTCACCGCGATGGTGAAATTTGGGCTGCCGTTTTTTCCCGTGCTCTTCTTCACGTGGATCATTGATTTTTCCGACCGGTATTTTCTCGGCATCCTATCGACGCTGGATGAGGTCGGCGTGTACACCGTGGGCTACAAAATCGGGCAAATTGTCCTGCTGGCGGTCAAAGCCTTTATGGTCGCCTGGATTCCCCTGATGTTCTCCATCGCGCGAAAGCCGCAGGCCCCCGAGGCGTTCGCGAAGGTGTTTCGGTACTACCTGCTCGGGCTGAGTGTCCTGGGCTTGTCCATTGTGTTGTGGCGGGGGGAGCTCGTGGGGTTCGTGGCGCCGGCCAGCTATCATCGGGCGGCTGACATCGTTCCGTTGGTGGTCGCCGCATACCTCTGCTATGGGCTGTACAGTTTCATGCTGTCCGGGTTACTCGTGACACGGGATGTCTGGGTGCAGCCGGCCACCCTGGCCACGGCGGCGGGGCTCAACGCGGTCTTGAACTGGTGGTGGATCCCCTCATTCGGGATGTGGGGGGCCGCGTGGGCGACGATCGTCAGCTACTCGTTCGCCGCGGTGGCCACGTGGGCCGCGAGCCAGCGGCGATATCCGATCCCCGTCGAAGGCCGCCGTCTGTGCCTGATGCTCGGCGGAGCGCTTGTGTTTGCCGTGGTGGCCACGTGGTACCACCTCCCAGGTGCCGGGAAGATCCTGCTCCTCGGATTATATGGAGGGCTGCTCTGCGCGGCGCATGTCGTCTCCCCCGGTGAAGTGCGGACATTGACAGGGATGCTGACACGATTCCGGTCCGTTCCCTCCGACGCGGCGCTGGCGGCGGATTGACCACGATGGACCGGCCGATGGCTCCACACGCCCTGCACATCGGGAAGCCCAAGCGGTTCATCTCGCTGGGCACCGTGGATATCACGCCGCGAGAAATCGAGCTGGTCGTCGAATGCTTGAAGTCTGGGAGGATTTCTCCTGGCGAAAAAACACAGCAATTTGAGCGGATGGTCGCGGCCCGTCATCGGATGCGTTTCGGGACGTTCTGCAACAGCGGACAGTCGGCCCTGCATCTCTGCCTCGAGGTGCTGAAGCAGACCCATCCGCACATTCGGAGGGTGTTGGTGCCGGCCCTCACGTACATCTCAACCGTCCATGCGGTGTGGAATGCGGGGTTAGAGCCCGTGCTCTGCGACGTGGATCCGGCGACCTACAACATCGCGCTGGAGCTCCTGCCGCCTTCCGCGCGCTACGACGTGGTCATGCCCGTTCATCTGTTCGGAAAATCTGTGCAGATCCCCCCACAGTCGGTTCCGGTGATTGAAGATAACTGTGAGAGCTTCGGCGCCCCCGGAACGGGCTACGGGGACTTCATGTGCTTGAGCTTTTATGTGGCGCACACGATTACCACCTCGGTTGGCGGGATGGTCCTGACGAACCAGCCGGAGCTGAATGAGGCGGTGAAACGGCTGTGCAACCACGGCCGGCTGCGGGGCTCAGATTTATACGCCGGGCTGCGGACGGAACGCGTCGATGCGTCGATCCGATTCCAGTTCAACGCGGTGGGCTTTTCGTTTAAGCTGGGCGACCTCAATGCGGCGCTCGGAATCGGGCAGATGGAGCGCATCGATGAAATCCTCCACAAACGTCGGGAGAACGGCGCGTACCTCATCGAGGGGCTCAGGGATATGCCCGCGCTGCAGCTTCCGCGTCTCGAGCAGAACACCTTTATGATGTTTCCCATCGTCTGCGCCACTCCAGCACTGAAGGCGCGACTGGTCGCCCACCTCACCGCGCATGAGATTGAAACACGCGAGATGATGCCGCTGACGAATCAGCCCATTGTCCGGCAGCTGATGGGCGACATCGAGTCGCACTACCCACACGCGCAGCGCATCAACCGGTGCGGCTTCTACCTCGGATGCCATCAGCAACTCGCACAGGACGACCTCGACTATGTGCTCGAGGTGTTTCATCAGTTCACCGACTAACGGGAGCCTCGCATGGAGCGAAAACGGGCCTTGATTTCCGGCATCAGCGGGCAGGATGGCAGCTACCTTGCCGAGCTGCTGTTAGAGAAAGGGTATGAAGTGCACGGCATTATCCGCCGCTCCAGCTCCATCAATACGCAGCGCATCAGCCACATCTTTCAGGATCCGCATGAGGCCAATCCACGGCTCATCCTGCACTACGGCGACCTCAGCGATTCCAGCGGCGTCAATCAGCTCATGAAAACAATCCGGCCGGATGAGGTCTACAATCTCGGCGCCCAGAGCCACGTGCGGGTGAGCTTCGACATTCCCGAATATACGGCGGATGTGGTGGCGCTGGGCACGCTGCGGCTGCTGGACGCCATCCGGGACAGCGGTATCCGGACCAAGTATTACCAGGCCTCATCGTCTGAGATGTACGGACGCGCCGTCGAGACGCCGCAGCGGGAAACCACCCCGTTCCGTCCCTGCAGTCCCTACGGCGTTGCCAAGGTGTTTGCCTACTGGACGACGGTGAATTACCGGGAGAGCTATGACATCTTCGCCTGCAACGGCATCCTATTCAATCATGAGTCACCCAGGCGGGGCATCACCTTCGTGACGCGCAAGATCACCTGGGGGCTGGCGAATATTCTCGCCGGCCACCAAAAAAAGATTTACCTGGGCAACCTCGACGCGGAGCGGGATTGGGGCTACGCCAAAGAGTACGTGGAAGCGATGTGGCTCATGCTGCAGCAGGAGCAGCCGGATGACTATGTCATCGCGACCGGGGAATGCCACAGCGTCCGCGAATTTTTGGAGGAAGCCTTCTCGTCCCAAGGCCTGCCATGGAAGAACTACGTTGAGATTGATCCGCGGTATTTTCGGCCGAACGAGGTCGACCTGTTGGTGGGCGACGCCTCGAAAGCCAAGCAGCAGCTGGGCTGGGCGCCGAAGACGAGCTTCAAGGAACTCGTCCGTCTCATGGTCGATGCCGACCTTGCGGCCGTGCAACGGGTTGCGGGGACGCCGATTGAAACGCCGGTGAAGGGATAGGCAGTTGACTAGAATCGGTCAGTAACCATGTCACTCGAGCGATGAAAATATTTGTGATCGGGGTAAACGGATTTATTGGAAACGCCTTAGCGAGACGGATTTTACAGGACACCGACTGGCTGGTGACGGGTATTGATTTGGAAAAGGATCGGTTGAGCGTAGATCTCTTGACTCATTCACGCTTTAAGTTTCTTCATGGTGATCTCACGATCAGTCGCGAATGGGTCGAGTTGCAGATCAAGCGTTGTGATGTGGTCATCCCGCTCGCAGCGGTGGCGATTCCGAAAGTCTATATCGACAATCCGCTCCTGGTATTCGAATTAGATTTCTTGGAAAATCTGCGGGTTGTCCAGATCGCAGCCAAATATGGAAAGCGACTCATCTTTCCGTCCACATCCGAGGTGTATGGCATGGCGAATGACGGTGTGTTCGATGAGGAAACGACGAACTTCGTCCTCGGTCCCATTAACAAACACCGTTGGATTTACAGCTCTGCGAAACAGCTGTTAGATCGAGTGATCCACGCCTATGGACTGCAACGCGGCCTCCAGTACACCATCTTTCGCCCATTCAACTGGGTTGGCCCTGGGTTGGATCGTCTCAATGAATTCAAGATCGGGAATAGCCGAGTCGTGACACAGTTCATCTCCGATATCGTGTTCAATCGCCCCGTCAACCTCGTCGACGGTGGGAAACAGAAACGGTGTTTATTGTATCTTGAAGATGGAGTGGATGCGCTCATGCGCATTCTGCTCAACCGAAACGATCTTGCGAAAAATCAGATTTTCAATATTGGAAACCCAGAGAATGAAATCTCGATGCAGGAGCTGGCTCAATTGCTCGTCGAGCTGTATAGGAAGCACCCTCGGGCGTCACAACAACCGTTTACGGCAGGCATCCGTGTGTGTAGCAATGAGGAGTATTATGGTCGAGGATACCAAGACATGACGTACCGGAAGCCCTCGATTCGCAAAGCCAAGGAGTGCTTAGGTTGGGTGCCTCACTATCGAACGAGGGAGACATTATCGATGACGCTTGAATGGTTTTTGGACAATCATCAGGACGGAATGAGCTCTGACGAGATTGCAAAGGACGTGAGTCCGTGATGGCGGAACAGTTGGAGCGCAGCATCCCATTTTCACGTCCTGCGATAGGGGAAGAGGAAATCGAAGCCGTCAGTGAAGTATTACGCTCTGGCTGGCTCACGGCGGGTCCGAAAGTTCAGGAATTTGAGGAGCGCTTTGTGGCAAGCGTCAATCGCCGCCACGGGGTGGCTGTTCAAAACTGCACCGCTGGCCTGTTCATGTGTTTGCAGGCCTTAGAGCTTCCACCGGGCTCGAAAGTGGTGATACCAGCCCTGACGTGGCCAAGCGCTGTCTCAGCAGCGATCTATCTCCACCTCACCCCCCTCCTCGTGGATGTTGAATGGGACGACTTGAATATCAGCTCCAAAAGTCTGGAATCCTTAGGCGACCCTCTGGCGCGCGCGGTCGTTCCTGTGCACTTCGCGGGTTTGCCCTATGACGTTGAACAGGTACGTGCGATTGCCAGGCAGAAGAATCTCATGATCATTGATGATTGTGCTCACGCGCTCGGCTCCATGTACAAGGATGTTCCAGTTGGCCACCACGCCTTAGCTTGCTGTTACAGCTTTCATCCGATCAAGAACATCACCACTGGAGAAGGAGGGATGATTGTCACGGACGACGACGCGTTTGCACAAAAGCTCCGTGCACTACGTCTTCTCGGCGTCAATCGAGATGCCTGGCGGCGCTATGGCAGCAGCCAAAACGCGTTATACGATGTCACCGCGCTTTCCCTGAAGCACAATATGACGGACCTTCAAGCCGCGATTGGGGTGGTCCAGCTCGGAAGATTACAGGCCTTGAATCAACGACGGCGCAGACTCGCTGAGCGGTACCTCCAGGAATTAGGTGGGATCAAGGGTGTGATTCTTCCTCAGCCGGGTGACAACGTTCGCACGCATGCCTGGCACCTTTTTACCGTGCGCACCGTCGAGGAGCAAGGTCCCTATAGTCGGGACGCGGTCATTGAGAAGCTGGCTCGGCAGAACATCCGGACGGGCATTCACTTCATCTCGATCCCTGACCTGACCTACTTTCGTGAAACCTTACACCTGGACCCCGCCGATACGCCCAATGCCGTGCGAGCTGGGCGGACGGTGTTCTCGCTGCCCCTCTATCCCGATTTGGAAGAGCGCGAGCAAGACGTTGTTGTGAAAGCCCTACGGCACATGTTTCACTAGACTGGCTGCACATGTCGGATTCAGCCGTGACCCTGGTGACGGACAAACCACACATAAGCGTCGAAGACGTCGTCACGCTGTTCATGCACGCGGAGTGGGCAAAACGCCGGACGTATGCCCAGGTGAAGCAGATGATTGCGCGCACCGATGTGATCGTCATGGCGAGGCGTCAGGAGCGTCCGGTGGGACTGGCACGGCTCATTACCGATGGGGTATTCCGAGCCTTCATTGAAGATGTGATCGTGGTGCCCGACTGTCGTCGGTCAGGCATTGGGAGGTTGTTGGTGGGAAAAGTCGAGGAGTTGGTGAGGGCGATGGGGATTTCCAGAATTGACCTGGTGACGACACAAACGGGTTTTTGGGAACAGCTTGGGTACGTCCCAAAGACTGGGAGCGCCTACATGATTAAACTCTTGAGTGAGCCGTAAGCCGTAGGGGTACATGAGACATGACGTTTTGGTCTGACAAGCGCGTGCTTGTGACAGGTGGAGGGGGCTTTATCGGCTCACATGTCACAGAACTGCTCGTTGCGCAAGGGGCTGTCGTCACGGTTGCCGATCGTCTTCATGCCCGGCAACAGGAGAATCTCCGTGGCGTGTGGGATCACATTCACTTTGCTGATGTTGACCTGATGGCGGTGGATCGGTGCCTGGAGGTCATGAAGAATCAAGACGTGGTGCTCCATCTCGCCGCACGGGTGGCGGGTGTTCGGTTCAACAACGAACATCCAGGGACGATGCTCCGTGATAACTTGCGATCGACACTCAACGTGCTCGATGCCGCTCACCACGTGGGTGTGGAGCGGTTCTTGATGGTCAGCAGCGCGTGTGTCTATCCCCGCGACTGCGCAATTCCCACGCCAGAATCTGAAGGGTTCCGTGATCTGCCGGAACCCACCAACGTGGGCTATGGATGGGCCAAACGCACCGCCGAGCTCCTCGCCCAGACGTACGCGCAGGAATTTGGCATGCGCATCGCGATCGCCAGGCCCTACAACACCTATGGCCCGCGCGATCATTTTGAGTCCGTCGAAGCCCATGTCATCGCGTCGCTCGTTCGACGCCTCCTCGCTGAGCGAGCAAACCCCTTGGTGGTCTGGGGCGATGGCACCCAGAGCCGCAGTTTCCTCTATGTGACCGATCTCGCCCGCGGACTCATCGAGTTGATTGAGCGCTATCCCCAACCCGATCCGGTCAACCTCGGCGGCAGCGAAGAAGTGACGATTCGGGAGCTTGCCGAGCTGATTGTGGAATTGTCAGGCAAGCGCGTGAGCCTTCGGTTCGACCCAACCAGACCGGCGGGCCAGCCCCGGCGGGGCTGCGATACGTCAAAGGCCAAGCGGCTGATTGGCTACGCGGCCGAGGTCCAGCTGCGACAGGGAGTAGAGGAGACGTTACGGTGGTATGAACAGCACATCGCCGCGTGCGAGCCTGCGGGCTAAGCGCTCGCTGATTCTCCTGACGTTCAACGAAATCGAGGGGCTCAAGGCGCTCTTCGAGCGGTTGCCGCTCAGCGAGATGGATGAGTGCCTGGCGGTGGACGGTGGCTCCACGGACGGCACCGTGGAGTTTTTGGAGGCCCACAAGATCCGGGTGGTGGGGCAGAGCCATCGCGGGCGCGGGCAAGCCTTTCGCATCGGCGCCAGCCAGGCCGCGGGTGAGCACCTCATCTTCTTCAGCCCGGACGGCAATGAAGACCCCAGCGACATCCCCAAGCTGTTGGCAAAACTTGGGGAAGGCTGCGAGATGGCCATCGGCTCCCGCTTTCTGCCCGGCAGCCGCAACGAGGAAGACGGCAAACGGCTCCCCCTCCGGGCATGGGCGAACCGAACGTTTACCTGGCTGGCCAACACCTTGTGGAACCGGGGACCCTATATCTCGGATACCATCAACGGCTACCGGGCTGTGACGAAGCAGGCGTTTGCCCGGATGGGCGTGGATGCGGACGGGTTTGTGGTGGAGTACCAGATGTCCATTCGCGCCATGAAGCTCGGCCTGAAGGTGGCCGAGCTGCCGACCATCGAGGGCAACCGGATCGGCGGCAGGAGCACGGCGAAATCGTTGCCGACAGGCATGCTGTTTTTGCGTTTTCTGTTCCGGGAGCTTCGGACGGGCGTTCCCTCATGAGCCGGGGGGGGCGCTGGGCGCTGGTGGCCCTCGTGGCGATGTTTTCCCTGGCGGCGGCCTACGGCATGCGTGCCGATCTGCCCTTTAGCCGTTTCGCCACGGAAGAAGAGCAGGTCTTCTACGCTGTCAAGTTTGGTTCGGGGGATCTGAACCCCCATTATTTTTTGCATCCGCCGTTCTTCGCCTATGGTCTGTGTGGGCTGTATGGCGTGAGCTTTGTCGTCGGGCGCGTCCTGGGGTATGTGCACTCCGTGGCCGATTTCGAGCGGCTGTTTTTTACCGATCCGACCGTGTTTTTTCTGATTGCACGGATCGCGGTCCTGGGGCTTGGGGCCCTTGGACTCCTCTTGTTCTATCGGCTGTCGCTGCGGCTCTACAAGCAAGAGTTGGTGGCCTTGTTGGCGGTGGGCTTTCTGGCTGTCTCGCCCCAGCACGTGATTGCGGCGCATTACGCCAACACCGATATTCCGGTGATGGTGGTCGCGTTTTTGGCACTGATGGCCATCACCAGGGTGCTGCAGACAGGCGCGATGTCCTCGTACCTGATGGCGGGGGGGCTGATCGGCTTGGCCACGGCGACCAAGTACAACGCGGCGTGGCTGGGGGTCGCCTTGCTTATGGCCCATGTGATCCGGACGGTGAGCGCAAAGGCGCCCTGGCGGGCCGTGGTGTGTTCGCCGAGGCTGCTGGCTGGGATGGGGGTGATCGTCGTGGGATTTATCATGGGATGTCCCTACGCGCTGTTGGATTTCCCGACCTTCATCAGCTCCTACCGGAAGCTGACCTGGGAGTTGATGACGCCTGAGTACCACTTTGCGTCCTATCGCGTACAGGGTCTCAGCTATCTCTTCCTCATCAAAGAGGTCTTTGCCCGTTCGCTGGGGGTTCCCCTCATGGTGGTGTCGGCGATCGGCCTGTGCTACGCGCTGTGGCGCCAGCAACCAGAGGATCTGTTGCTGTCGGGATTTTTCCTCACGTTTGCCGCGTACGTGGGGAGCTGGGACATCATTAAGCCGCGGTATTTCATCTTTACATTTCCGCTGGCGTTACTCTTGGCAGCTCGGTGGTGTGTGGCGCTGGTCGATCGGTTGCCACGGGCCTCGATACGCACAGCCATCCTCGCTGGTGTCTGGGCGATCCTGAGCATCGCTCCCGTCCGCGGCATTGTGCAATTTAACCGTCTTGTCGCCCAGACACCGGCGCCGGTGAGGGCTCGTGTCTGGATCGAACAACACGTTCCTCCAGGGACAGGGGTTGCCGCCTTCGCCGGCGTCCCGTTGATACCGAATGAGGTCTCCATTCAACGTCAACTCGAGGAAATTCATACCAAACGACTCGGACAGGGGATCCGGCTGCAACGGCTCTTACGGTATGTCAACTCCTTGCCTGCGACCTACGATGTGTGGCCATTGCCGTTTCCGTGGCGAGAGGATTTTGACGAGGCCGACTTCAATTTCGAACAACACGGCCAGGCCGGAGTGAAGTATTTCCTCGTGACGCAGGAGATCGAACACTATCTTGCGGATCCAACCCGCTACCCAAAGCAGGTCGCCTACTACGAGGCGATCATGCGCGCTTGTCAGCTCGTGCAAGTGTTTCGACAACCCTCACCGATGGTCGATACGGGTCTTGGAGCCGAGGAGTACGTGTTGATCTATGAGTTCCGCACCGGGTAATCTCGTGGTGTCGCGGGGGCAAGTCGTTGGGTCGACCGCAAAACCGTCGGTGTCGGTGGTGGTCCCGACGTACAATGAGCGAGAGAACATCCTCCAACTGGTCCCTCAACTTGCGGCGGCCTTTCGCGAATACGCCTACGAGATCGTCGTCGTGGATGACGATTCGCCTGATCGGACCGGAGAGGCGGTCACGATGCTGATGCAAGCCTATCCCTCCCTGCGGCTTGTGACGAAACCCTCTAGGGAGGGGATTGGAGCTGCCCTGCGGGTGGGGTATCGCCAGGCCCGTGGAGATATCATTGTCTCATGCGATGCAGACCTCGCCTTTGACGTGGAGGACCTCGTCCGGTTGGTAGAGGCTGTCACGAAGGGAGACGATTTGGTGGTCGGATCTCGACATATGGAGGGGGCGCGCTACGAAGCGGGAACATGGCGCGTGCGGTGTAAGCGGTCGGTGAGTCGGCTGGGCAATGCGATCGTTCGGGTGGTCTTTGGGATGCCGGTTCACGATGTCTCCGCGAACTGCCGGGCGATCCGTCAGACGGTCTGGCGGCAGATTCAGACCCGCGAGAATACCAATGCACTGTTGCTCGAGATGATCCTCCGGTGCCACCACGGAGGGTTTCGGGTCAGGGAGCTTCCGGTCACATTTCGGGACCGACGCTATGGGACTTCCAAACTGCGCCTCCCCATTGAAGTCGCCAAGTTCCTCCTGGCGATGGTGCGCTATCGTTGGTATTACTTGTGGAACAGACCCCACTGGAGGCGCGTTTCATGAGTCTGCGGTGGAGAGAGAGACTCGCTCTGCTGAGTGGGCTTGGATTGTGGGGCTATACGATCGCCCACTATGTGCATGGGGCGTTTGGCTACCGGGGCTACGGTGATTTCTTCCTGTTGATGAAGACGGTACGGGAGTGGCTCGCCACTGGCCACTTCGTCTCGCAGTACGTGTATCTGTACCCTCCGTTGTTCTACCTCATCAGTGCCCCGCTGGCTTTCCTGAGCGATCCCATCGCGGTCCAGGTCATGGTGGCCATCAACCAAGTCCTCTTGGTCATCTGTATGGCCTTGTTGATGGTCGCGATAGCTCCGAAGTCCACCTGGCGTCTGTGGGGATGGATGTTGTTACCCCTGGCGTTGAATTTTCGGCCACTGTTATTACTCCTTTCGATGGCAAAAATCGAGTTGTTGCAACTGACAGTCCTCCTCGGTGCGCTTGTCGCGTTTCAACGCAAACGGCCGTGGGTGACAGGACTCCTCGTGGCCGTCGCTGGACTGATCAAACCGCTTCCATTGCTCTGGGTGCTGTATTTCGCATGGAAGCGTGAGTGGCGTGTGGTTCGGGCCTGGGGTGTGGCGGTCGCCGCACTACTGGCACTGTCGAGCTTCGCGGTTGGTGTCGAGGCGGTATGGATTTACTTCAGTAACGTCGTTCTCCCACGAGGAGAAAACGTCATGTACTGGTATGAGGATCAGTCGCTGATGGGGGTGGTGGTGCGCCTGTTTCATCCCGTCCAGGCCAACGCGTTTTATATCCCCTCGGATCAGGTCTCTGTCTGGAGTCTCGCGCTGGGGTGGGGAGTCAGACTGGTGGTCTGTGGCTGGCTGGCCGTCCTGCTTGGGCGACGGCACGAGCCGTCGCCATCACGCGTGTGGGGCGAGTGGTCGGTCGTCAGTGCGGGGATGCTCCTGCTCAGCCCCTTCTCGCGCGACTACTACGCCGTCTTCTTGCTGCCCGGCTACCTTTTGCTGGCGACCACCCTGTGGAACCAACGTGTCGGGCTCAAGTCCAAAGGCTTTTGGCTGGGTCTGGCCTCCTACCTCTTGGTGGGCCAGGGCTTCCCGTTGGGGATTATCCGCAAGCTGCCGCCCCTGATCCCCGGGGTCGATAACTTCCACAGCTACCTCCACTACGGGATTCCGACGCTGGGGTATCTCCTGCTGATTGCGGCCTGGGCGGTGGTGTTAGGGGCAGAGAAGTCAGCTGGGCGGGCTGAGAGACATGGTGCTGAATCGGTCATGGCCCGGGAAGTCGCGCTGGCACCATGAAGACGGCGCAGAACCACATGGAAGGGGCGATGGTGATGGGCGCTAGCGCGCGAAGCGGCGATGGTGTTCCGACGGCCGGCGGGACCCGCCATTGGTGGCTCCTGGGGGGAGCCCTCCTGTGGTTCTATACCCTCGGCCACTATCTCCACGGCCTCCTCCATTACCGGGGCGACGGGGATTTCCGCACGCTGCTGTTTGCGGTTCACCAGTGGTTGTTGTCGGGACATTTCCAAGTCGGCTACTGGTATCCCCCCTTCTTCTATCTGCTCAATATTCCCTTTGTCGTGCTCGATGAGTCGGTGGCCTCGTGGATCATGCTGGTCATCAATCAGGCGCTGTTAGCCGGTTGCTTTGGGCTGCTGGCCGAGGCCACTGCGACCCGGGTTCCCCGTCGCCTGTGGTGGTGGGTGCTCCTGCCGCTGGCGTTAAACTACCGGCCGCTCCTCTTGTTGTTGTCCATGGCGAAAATCGAGATGTTGCAGCTGCTGTTTCTGTTGGGTGGCTTGGTCACCTTTCAGCGGCGTCAGTACGGGTTGGCCGGGATCCTGACGGCCCTTGCCGGGATGCTGAAGCCCATGCCGTTACTGTTCGTCCTCTATTTCGCCTGGAAGCGTGAATGGCGCGTGGTCAGGGCATGGACGCTCACCGTCGCCTTCATTCTGATGATCAGCGGGCTCGCCGTGGGATTCCCGGCCGTCTGGGAATATTTCAGCACGCTCATTCAACCTCGCGGAAGCAATGCCAGCTACTGGTATGAAGACCAGTCGCTCATGGGCGTGACCGTCCGTCTGTTTCACCGGGTTCGGGCCAACAAGTTCTTCCTCGATTCCGCTGAGGTGTCTACCCTGAGTCTTGCGGTAGGCTGGGTGTTGAAGGTGATCGTGCTCGGGTGGCTGGGCGTCCTCCTCCGTCCCCAGTCTTCTGCTTCAACAGAGCGCGTCTGGGGTGAGTGGTCACTGGTGAGCGTGGGGATGCTGCTCCTGAGCCCGGTGTCGCGGGACTACTACGCGGTCTTTTTGATCCCCGCGTATCTCTTGCTGGCCATCACGGTGTGGCGCTCCGGAGGGTGGAGCCGGTCTCCAGCGTGCTGGCTGGGTCTAGCCTCCTACCTCTTGGTGGGCCAGGGCTTCCCGTTGGGGATCATTCGCAAGCTGCCGCCCCTGGTCCCCGGGGTCGATAACTTCCACACCTATCTCCACTATGGGATTCCGACGCTGGGCTATTTGCTGTTGCTGATGGCGTGGATGGTCATGTTGGAGCGGGGTCGGGTGGTGGGGCCGGCTCACGTCACGCAGGCGGTGGCGGTTGCAAGCTAAGATGCGAGAGCGACGCGAGGCATGAAGACGTACTTGGTCACAGGCGGAGCCGGATTCATCGGCTCGGCGCTGGTCCGCCGTCTGATCGACGGGGGCCACCGCGTGCGCGTCCTGGATAACGAGAGCCGGGGCTCCAGCCGACGCGTCAAAGACTTCGGGGACGCGTGCGAATGGATTGAAGCCGACGTCCGGGACGCGCAGGCCGTGCGCGCGGCCGCGGCAGGCGTCGATGCGGTGTGCCACCTGGCCTCGATCAACGGTACCCACTGGTTCTACGAACGACCGGATCTGGTGTTGGAGGTCGGCGTCAAGGGCATCATCAACGTCCTGGAGGCGTGCCAGGCCTGTCAGGTTCCTGAGCTCCTCGTCGTCTCCAGCTCCGAGGTCTACCATGCCGCTCCGGTGATCCCCACCCCCGAAGCGGTGCCGATGGTGATCCCGGATCCCTACAATCCGCGCTACTCGTATGCCGGCGCGAAGATCATCACCGAGCTGATGGCGCTCCATTGCGGGCGGACGTCCCTGCGGCGCGTCGTGGTCGTGCGGCCGCACAACGTGTACGGACCCGACATGGGCTGGGATCATGTCATCCCGCAGTTGATCGCGCGTCTGCATGCGCTGTGTGACCAGCCGGTTGATCCGATCCCGTTTCCCATCCAAGGCACCGGTGAGGAAACCCGGGCCTTCGTGTACATCGATGATTGCATCGACGGGATCGTGCTCGCGATGGAGGGGGGAGCGCATCGAGGGATCTATCACGTGGGCACGATGGACGAGGTGACGATTGCGGCAGTGGCGCAAGAGATCGGCCGGGGGTTCGGACGAGCGGTGGCGGTGATCCCGGGCCGGCCGGCCGAGGGCGGGACCCTGCGCCGGTGCCCCGACATCGGGCGCCTGGCAGCGCTGGGCTATCAGCCCAAGGTCCGGCTCCGCGACGGCATCCCAATGGTGATCCGGTGGTATCTCGAGCACCTGCACGAACGGCCAGTCGTTGAAACGGTGGGGAGGCCATGATGGCGGAGGATGTGGTCGTCGGAGTGAGATCGAGCCGACTCGTGGAGCGCTGTCAGGTGTGCGATGAGCCGCGGCTTGAACCGGTCATCTTCCTGGGCTACCTCCCGCCTGTCAATGCCATGCCATCCATTGGAGAGCCTCCGCAGGAGCAGCCGAGCTATCCTGCGATGCTCCTCCGCTGCTCCCGCTGTCAGCTGGTGCAGCTTGGGTTGATTGTGGACCCCGGGATCCTGTTCCCGCCGGGCTACCCGTACACCAGCGGCACGACGAAGATCCTCCGGGACAATTTCGCGGAATTGGCGGGGGAGTGCCGGGGGCTCATGACGCTTGATTCGGACGACCTCGTCGTGGACATCGGCTCGAACGATGGGACGTTGCTGAGCAACTTTGTCGAGCGCCACCGCGTCCTCGGTGTTGAGCCGACCAACGCCGGCGAGCTCGCCGCCGCTCGGGGCATCCCGACGCTTCGGGCCTTCTTCGACCGGGAGCGGGCGGGGGCGATTCGGCTGGAGCATGGGCCGGCGGCGCTGGTCACGGCGACGAACGTGTTCGCCCACATGGACGATATCCATGGGGTGACCGACGGGATTGTGTCCCTGCTGGACGAGGACGGGATCTTCGTGTCCGAATCGCACTACCTGCTCTCGCTCCTCGCGACGGTCCAGTACGACACGATCTACCACGAGCACCTTCGGTACTACTCCTTGTCGAGTCTCACGCACCTCTTGCAGACCCACGGACTGTCGGTGATCCATGCGAAGCGGATCCCGACGCATGGGGGTTCGTTGCGGGTCTATGCCGCGCGGACGGGCCGATACCCGGTGCGGAACTCGGTGGCTTCGCTCCTCGAGGAGGAGGAGGCCCTCCACCGCGACGGGCGCGGGTTTGAGGAGTTCAAGGCGCGGGCGGTCCTCTCCAAACTCGAGTTGCACGCCCTGTTAGCGGACATGAAGCGTCGGGGCTGCCGGATCTACGGTGTCGGGGCTCCCTCACGAGCCAGCACGCTCATCAACTACGTCGGCCTCGATGACGGGATCGTGGACTGTGTGGTGGAGGTGAAGGGCTCCCATAAGATTGGGAAGTACGTTCCCGGGACGCGAATCCCGGTGGTGGACGAATCCCGGCTCTATGCGGAGCAACCGGAGTATGCCCTGCTGCTGTCGTGGCATATCGCCGAGGAACTGGCCCCAAAACTGTGGGGCAACGGATACCGGGGAGCGTTCATCGTCCCCTTGCCGTCGCCGAGGCTCCTGCGCAGGGAGGGGGCCTGATGTCCCAGCTCGATATCATCATCCCGGTGTACAATGAGGGGGAGAACATCGTCTCGGTTCTCGACTCGCTCCACCGCTCAGTCAGGACGCCCTTCCGGGTGCTGGTGTGCTACGACCATGACGCGGATACCACGCTCCCGGTCGTGCGCGGCTACCCCGGCGGGGCCTTCGAGATCGTTCCCGTCAAGAATCGCGGCCGCGGGGTCCATGGAGCCGTACGGTCCGGCTTCGAGGCCAGTCAGGCGCCCGCCGTCCTGGTCTTACCGGCGGACGACCCGTACAACGCCGGCATCATCGACCTAATGGTCCAGCAGCTTGCAGAGGGCTGCGAGATCGTGGCAGCCAGTCGCTTGATGAAGGGCGGCTGTATGCGGGACTGCCCGTGGCTGAAGGCGGTGCTGGTGCGGGTGGCGGCGTTCACCCTGCACCACCTGGCGCGGGTTCCGACGCACGATGCCACGAGTGGCTTCCGGCTCTTTTCCCGCCGAGTGCTGGACACGATCGAGATCGAGTCATCGGAGGGTTTTACGTTCAGCATTGAGTTGCTGGTGAAGTGCCACCGGCTCGGGTGGAGGATCGGTGAGCTGCCGGCGGTGTGGTTCGAACGGCGTTCAGGCGCCAGCCGGTTTCGGCTGCTGGAGTGGCTCCCAGCCTACCTCCGGTGGTACCTCTACGCGTTTGAAACGACGTACTGCCGAAGGCGCGGGAGCGCGGTGAAGGTCAAATCGCCAATCGTAGACGTGTCACTCACGGGGTGATCGCGATGCCATCCATCCAACAGGAAGCTCCTCGGGGACGGCGCCGGTCAGCGGCGAGAGCCCGTCGGCCGTCTGGCTCCGCCGAGGTGTGTATCGTCGGAGGCGCGGGGCGGGTCGGGCTGCCGCTGGCGCTCGTGCTGGCGAGCAAGGGACGCCGGGTCCTGATTCATGACATCAACCGGCCGGTGGCGGACCTGATTAGCCGAGGGGTGATGCCGTTTATGGAGGCGGGCGCTGAGCCGTTGCTGAAGCGGGTGCTCGCGCAGGGGTTGCTCACGGTTTCCTCGGCGCCTGGGGTGGAGGTCGCCGGAGTTCCGACCATCATCGTCACCATTGGGACGCCCGTCGATGAATTCATGAATCCGACTCTCAAGGGGATCGTGCAGGCCTTGGAGCCGCTCCTCCCGCATCTGTCGGCGGAACACCTGGTCGTGCTGCGGTCCACCGTCGCTCCGGGAACCACCGAGTGGCTTGACCGGTACTTCCGGGAGGCGGGAAAATCCCCGAAGGTGGCGTTCTGCCCGGAGCGGATCGTCGAAGGGCGTGCGATCGAGGAACTCCAGACGCTTCCCCAGATCGTCAGCGGGACGACGCCTGAGGCGGAGAAGCGGGCGGCCGAGTTCTTCTTGCAGTTGGCCCCGAAGGTCGTCCGGCTCAAGCCGATGGAGGCCGAGTTCGCAAAGCTGTTCTGCAACGCGTACCGCTACATCCAGTTTGCGGCCACGAATCAGTTCTACATGATGGCGAACTCCTCAGGCTTGGACTACTACCGCATCCTGGAGGGGATGAAGCAGGATTACGCACGGATGCGGGATCTCCCGCGCGCGGGCCTCTCCGCCGGGCCGTGCCTCTTCAAGGATACCGTCCAGCTGGGCGCCTTCTACGGAAACGGCTTCACGCTGGGGAACACGGCGATGTTGATCAACGAAGGGCTGCCGCTCTACATCGTGGACCAGCTCGCCCGGCGCTATGAGTTGCCGAAGCTCACGGTCGGATTGCTCGGCATGGCCTTCAAGGCGGATAGCGATGACCCGCGGGCCTCACTGAGCTACAAGTTCAAGAAGTTGCTGCGCGTGCGCGCCAAAGCCGTCATGACGACGGATCCGTTCGTGAAGGGCGACCCGGATCTCCTGCCGCTTCCGAAGGTGCTCCAGCGGAGCGACCTGCTGATCCTCTGCGTGCCGCATCGAGTCTACGACGGCCTGGACACGCGCGGGACGCCGGTGGTGGATGTCTGGAACTTCTTCGACAGGGGCGGCCAGATTTGATGAAGCCGTTGCGGGTCGGCATCATTGGCCTTGGGTTTGGGCAACGGGTTCTCGTTCCCGCGTTCCAGTTGGATCGGCGATACGCCGTCACGGCTCTGTGTGCGACAAGCGTGGAGCGGGCGCGGGCGGCCGCGCGGTCGCTAGGCGTCCCGCACGCGTACGGAGACTGGCAGGCGATGGTGGCGGCTCCGGACCTCGATGTGATCGCGGTGGCGACTCCACCCGCGGTGCAGCCGGACATCATCAGGGCGGCGTTGGCGCAGCGCAAACACGTCTTCTGTGAGAAGCCCCTGGCGACGACGCGCGAAGCCGCGCAGGCGCTACTGGCGGCTGCGCGGCAGGCGGGCGTAGCCCACATGGTGGATTTTGAATTTCCGGAGGCGGAGGAGTGGCGACGGGCGAAGACGTTCCTGGAGCGCGGAACCCTCGGAGCCCTTCGGCACGCGGTGGTCTCGTGGCAGATGGAAACGTACGCAAATCGCGCCGGGCTGTCATCGTGGAAGACCCGGGCGGACATGGGTGGTGGGACCCTCAACTTGTTCGTCTCGCATACCTTCTCGTATATGGAATGGCTGTTAGGCCCTGTGCGGTGCCTCAGCGCTCGCCTATTTCCGGCAGGGGCCGAACCGGAGTCGGATGGTAATGACACGCTGGCGGTGCTTTGCCTCGTTATGGAGAACGGGATGCCCGTGTCGGTGACCGTGAGCGCCCAGGCGCTGTTCGGCAACGGGCACGTCGTCGAAGTCTACGGGGAACGGGCAAGCTTCGTGCTGGAAAACCGGACGCCGGACTACGTGCGCGGGTTCACGCTTCGCTATGGCGAGCGCGGGCAGAGCGCGCTGGCGGAACTTCCTGTGGAGGCCTGGCAGTCGCGCGAAGGAGATGGGCGCATTGGCGCGGTCGCGCGGCTCGTCCAACGCCTTGCGGACTGGATCGAAACCGGCCGGCCGAGCCGCCCAAGCCTGGAGGAAGGGTATCGTGTCCAGTGCCTGCTCGAGGCCGCCCGGGAGTCCAGCGAGACGAAGCGCTGGGTTGACGTGTCGGCTGAAGCGGTGAGCTGTCGATGAGCGGGTGGACGCGGCGCAGGATGTTCGGGAGCCTCCTGCTGGGGGTTGCGGCGCTCTACTCGGTCGGGCACTTCGCCTACAGCGCGGGGTACGCGGCCGTGAAGATCCTTGGCGGCGATTTCTTGACAGCCTTCCCTGGGCCGCTGGCGTTCCAGGTGACGCAGCAGTGGCCCTGGCTGGCCAAGGAGTGGATTGGGCCAGCAAGGAGCTGGAACTACGGCCCCCTTATACAATTCATCACCCTCCCTCTGGTGTTTGCCGAGACGCGCATGCAGGCGATGCAGGTCGCCCTCTTCGTCGACTACGCCTTGGTCGCAGCGACGTTCGGGCTGTGGGTCCGACTCGTGTTCGGCGCGCGCGCCAGGCTCGCCGCGTGGGTGGGACTGGCGTGCATCTGGCTGAACTACTTCCCGCTGCTGGAGGCCGTGGCCGGGAGGGAAATCGAGCTGCTCGAGCTGTTCCTGGTTTCAGCAGCCATCTGGGCGCTCCGGAGAAACCGACAGGGATTAGCGGGGTCGGCGATTGGGCTGGCGGTTATGACGAAGTTCTTACCGATCATCTTTCTCCCCTATCTCCTACTGAAACGGTTCTACAGGGCTTTCTGGATCGCGGTGGGCGTGGTCGTCGCCATGATGGGCGTGACGGCGCTGTCGCTTGGGTTTGATGGATCGAACACATGGGGAGTGCTGCGCGACGACCTGACGGGCGTCCAAGCATATGTCGCGTATGCCAATCAAGCGCTTGTCAACATTCTTGATAAGATGTTCACGGTGTTTAACATCAACGTGCCACATCCGCTCCGGCTCTATGGGCCCCAGGTGCACGCCGTGGGGTTCACCCTCCAGGGGGTCGTGCTCGCCGCCTGCGGGGCGTTTCTCTGGCGGTGGCGCCGCAGCCGGCTTCTTGAGATCGAGTGCGCGCTCTTGGCGGTGGTGATGGTGATGGTGGCGCCTCACGCCAATACCTACTACTTGGTGTTCGTGTTGCCGGCCATCTCCATCGGGTTGGCATCGTGGCTCCGTGATCCGAGCACGCTGGGATCCTGGTCGAAAGCGGCGTATGTGAGCGCCGTCGTGATGTCGGGGTTTCTTGTGCCCATGCAGGTCTTTCAGCTGGTCACGGGCCTGCCTGGAGTGGTGGTCGCCCGCGTGCTGCAGTTGTACTCGTTGCCGGCATTCGGGGCCATCTTCTCGGCCCTGGTGATGGTGGAACTGCACCGGAACCTCCGAACGGAGTCTCCGCCGGTGGTGGTCCAGGCGGCAGTGGCGCAGGAGATGGCGGTCTGATGGTAAGAGCGATGAGCCGGTTCCCGGCGACTCAGCCGGTGCTGGTGACAGGGGCGACGGGGTTCGTGGGGGCGAACCTGGTGCGCCGGCTGCTCACGCTCGGCTGCGAGCCCCACATTCTGGTGCGCGCGAAGACCAACTGGTGGCGGCTGGCGGATATCCGGACGCAGCTCAGGGTCCACGAGGTGGATCTCCTGGACTTCGAGCGACTCGGTCAGGTCGTCTCAGCGGTACGCCCCCGCGTCATTTATCATCTCGCGACCCACGGAGCGTATCCGACCCAAACCGATGCGGATCGGGTCATCCGGACCGACATCCTCGGCACCTGGAATCTCTTGCGGGCCTGCTCGCGGGTGGACTACATGCTGTTTGTGAACACGGGCAGCTCATCGGAGTACGGCGCCAAACCTCATGCCATGCGGGAGACAGACTTGCTGGAGCCCAATAGCTATTACGCCGTCGCGAAGTCGGCGCAGACGCTGCTGTGTCAACACGTGGCCCGGGCTGAGCAACGCCCCATCAACACCCTGCGGCTGTTTTCGGTGTACGGCCCGTACGAGGAGCCCTCTCGGTTGTTTCCGACGATCATTACCCGAGCCCTCGCCGGGCGCGCGCTCGAGATGGTCGCGCCTGAAACCGCGCGGGACTTCGTGTATCTCGACGACGTCATCGACGCCTATCTCAGAGTCGAACCGCTGAGTGCACAGGTCGGCGGGATTTTCAACATCGGCACCGGTGTGCAGTCCACCCTCCGTGACGTGGTCGAGGCGGTGCTCAAGGCGACCGGGGTGCGGGTGGCGGTCAACTGGGGCCGGATGCCCCCAAGGACATGGGACGCCGCGACGTGGGTGGCGGATTGCGCCGCGGCCCGTCGGGTCTTGACGTGGGTACCGAAGACGCGGCTGGAGGAGGGTGTGCGCAAGACCGTTGAATGGTTCAAACAGCGGGCGGTCCCGGTCAGCGAGGCGCGGATTCGTCGGCGCCCGCGGAAGGCTCGTTCGCAAACGCCTGTCTCCCCATGACGGGATTCGGGCGTGCGCGAGGGAATCGGAGAACATGAGCCGAGTCGGTGAGCGTGTCGTCGACCAGCAGGCCTCGCTTGTGCGCTTGAAACAGGCGGCAAGCCGCATCCGAGCCCGGGTGGTTCGGATGGCCCACGTCGCCCAAACTCCGCACGTGGCGTCTGCGCTGTCGTGCGTGGATATCCTCGTCGCGTTGTATTACCACGTCATGCGCATCACCCCGGAGCAACCGCTGGACCCGACGCGGGACCGGTGCCTGTTAAGCAAAGGACACGGCTGCACCGCCCACTATGCGACGCTTGCCGAACGAGGGTTTTTTGACCCGGCCATCCTCGAGGAATATGCCCAGAACGGGGGACGGCTCGCTGAGCATCCCGGTCCTTCCTGCGTGCCGGGGATTGAGGCGGCGACAGGGTCGTTGGGGCACGGCTTATCGTTGGGTCTCGGGCTGGCCTACGCCGCCAAGCTGCGGGGCTTGGCCTACCGGGTATTTGTGGTGCTGAGCGACGGCGAGTGTCATGAGGGTTCTGTGTGGGAAGCGGCGATGTCCGCACCGGCGCATCGGCTCGATAACCTGGTGGCGATCATTGATTACAACAAATGGGCGGCTCTGGGACGAAGCGGAGAACCGATGGCCCTTGAGCCGCTGGCGCAGAAGTGGACCGCGTTCGGCTGGCGGGCCGTCGAGGTAGATGGCCATGATATGGCGGTGCTCACGCACGCTTTGGCGCGGGTGCCGCAGGAACCCGGCCGGCCGACCGTCCTCGTCGCCCACACCATCAAAGGCAAGGGCGTGTCGTTCATGGAAGACAACCTGGAGTGGCACTACCGCCCTCCGAGCGCGGTGGATATGCAGCGGGCCTTGGAGGAGTTGGGGGTCAGCGACGCATGAGGAACGCCTTCCTGCGCAGCATCACGGACGTGGCCGGACGCGATGACCGCGTCCTGCTGCTGACGGCAGACCTCGGCTTCAAGATTTTCGAGGACTTCGCCGCCCGCTTCCCCAAGCGGTTCCTCAACGTCGGTGTGGCGGAGGCAAATATGGCCAGCATGGCCGCGGGTCTGGCGATGGGCGGCTTGCGGCCGTACATCTACTCGATTGTCCCGTTTGCTACCATGCGCTGCTTTGAGCAGATTCGGGATGATGTGTGCTACAACAACGTTCCGGTGACGATCGTCGGGGTCGGGGGCGGGTACAGCTACGGCCATAATGGCCCCACCCATCACGCCTTAGAGGACATCGCGCTGATGCGCGTGCTGCCGAACATGACGGTCGTCTGCCCGGGCGATCCGATGGAAGTCGCCATGGCCGTGCAGAGCAGCCTGACGCATGATGGCCCTCTCTACTTGCGGCTGGGGCGGGCCGGGGATCCGGTCGTCCATCAGCAGCCCCCGCCCTTTGCGTTTGGTCGTGCGATCACCGTGCGGGAGGGCAGCGACTGCTGCCTCATCTCAACCGGCGGCATGCTGCCGGTGGCCGTGGCGGCTGCGGAATGGCTTCAGGCTGCCGGGATCACGAGTCGGGTGATCAGCATGCATACGGTCAAACCGCTCGATGAGGCGGTGATTCAGCGATGTATGGAGGACGGCATCCCCGTGTTTACCGTCGAAGAACACTACCGCGCGGGAGGGCTGGGGTCCGCCGTCGCCGAGTACATGGCCTCAACCGGGAAGGTCGGGGCGTTGCATCTCCTTGGGGTGGCCCCGGATTTTGCGCAGACGACCGGCGATCAAGCGTATCTCCGGCAGCAGCACGGCTTATCGGCTGACCAGGTGGCGGAGCGGGTCAGGGCCGTCCTGCAGGGCACGGTATCTCATGCTGACTGACACATCGCTGTCCATCATCGTGGCCTGTTACCGTGACGGAGGCAGCGTCCAGGAAATGTACCAGCGCCTGACACGCGTCCTCAGCAACGTGACGCCGGACTACGAAATGATCTTCGTGAACGATGCCAGCCCCGACAACGCCGAAGCGCTGCTTGAGGCGATTGCCGCGGCGGACCCCCGGGTCACGGTCATTTCGCACAGCCGGAACTTTGGCTCCCAGATGGCCTTTACGAGCGGGATGCGCCAGGCCGCGGGCGGGGCGGTCATCCTCATGGATGGGGACCTCCAGGACCCCCCGGAAGTGATTCCGGATCTCGTCCGTGAATGGGTCAAGGGCTATGAGGTGGTCTACGGCATTCGACGGCACCGTCAGGAAAGCCCGCTCATGGAAGCGGCGCGGAAGCTCTTTTACCGCATCCTCCAGCGGCTGGCCTATGTGGACATTCCGGTTGATGCGGGGGATTTTTCGATTCTCAGCCGTCGGGTCGTGGAGTGCTTGCTGAGCATGCCGGAGCGCGACCGGTTCCTGCGGGGCTTGCGGGCCTGGGTGGGGTTCCGTCAGACCGGGGTCCCGTATACGCGTGCCGAACGGTTTGCGGGCACCTCCACCAATTCGTTCATGGACAACATCCGATGGGCCAAGCGGGGAATTTTCTCGTTCTCGTACCGCCCGCTGGAAATGATCTCCCAATTATCGTTCGGCGTGACCGTGGTCGCGTTGTTGTCGATTCTCTATCACTTGGTCCGCTATTTCACCGGGTCGAATCCTCCGCGTGGCTACATGACGCTGATTTCAGTCGTGCTCCTCTTGGGAGCGATGCAGTTATTTTGTTTGAGCGTGATCGGGGAGTATCTCGGACGGATTTTCGAGGAAGTCAAGGGGCGGCCCCAATTTATCGTGCGCCGAATCATCAACGACCGCCGGGGTGACTCCCCCAAGACCGGTGTCCCAGGGCTGATTCCGCAGTGGGCTTCTGACGATGACAAACACTGACCGCGGGGTGTCTGAGGTGTCCGAGGCTGTCAGGCCACAGGCCGCCTCCGTCGGGGGGACCTGCGCAGGGAAGCGGGCGCTCGGACGCAACAGGCTTCCGGTGGGGGCGCTGATCGCGGCAGTCGTCGGCAGCGGGGTGCTGGCGATGATGTGGCCGTATCAGCCGAGCGATGACGCCCTGGTGTACGATCGGCTGGCACACAACCTGATGGCCGGACACGGATTCTCCGTGTCAGCCGCACCGCCGTTCACACCGACGATGCAGCGCGAGCCTGCCTATCCGCTGTTCCTCAGCGGCGTGTTCCTCATCGCCGGACCCGGTTATGGAGCCGTTCAGCTGGTGCAGATGGCGTTCTTTGTGCTCACCGTGTTGCTGATTTACCGGATTGCCCAACGGGTGGCCGATGAACGGACGGCTCAGCTCGCCGCCTGGGGGACTGCCCTGGCGCCCCCGCTCGTCAACTACCCCACCTACCTGCTGTCCGAGACCCTCTTTACCGTGCTGCTTGTGGGGTTGGTGTGGGCGCTGATGGAGACCGTATCGCGAGCGCATCTCAGGTGGTTTATGCTGGCTGGCGTGTTGTGGGGCCTGACGGTGTTGTGCAAAGCCATCATGGCGCCGTTCGGGCTGTTGATCGGGGCGGTGTGGATGGCGGCGTCCCGGCGCGGGGTATCGCCGTCCGGTCGTTCGCTCGTGGTGGGTGCTCTGGTGTTCCTGCTGAGTGCGTCGTGCCTGGTCGCCCCGTGGGTCGTGCGAAATTACCGGCGATTCGGCGTGGCGTCTATCACCTCCTTGCGGGGCAGTAAAGCAATCTGGGAACGGAGCAGGAAACTGTCGTACAATACCCAAGCCATCACGCATCAGGCGGTGTATGGCCTCTCAGAGTACCTGGGCCATCGTTTCTATCCGGAGGCCGCCGCACAGGCGCGGGACGTCCTGCTCAGAGAGTCGGCCATGGCCAATCAACGGCAAGCCGAACTGGCGGCTGCGGGATATTCAGAAGCGGCCATTGACCACACCATGCTTGCCGAGGCGCTCGAGCCCATCCGGCACCACCCCCTTCGCTACGTCGCCCAGTCCACCTTGGAAGCGATCAAATTGACCGCCGTCCTCTACGTGCCGCTGTTGAATGAACCCATGGTTGAGGCGCGCTTCCGTCAGCTGCCATCTGGAGACATCCTGCTCTCCGTCCTGAGAGGGGGGTTCCGGCTATTGGCCTTCGCGCTGCTGGTGTTGGCCCTGATCGGCGCGTGTGCCGTATCTCCGATTTGGCCGCGCTGGCTCCTTGTCTTCCTTCCGATCGTGTTCCTGAATGTCGCGTATGCCCTGACGGTGGGGCTCGGCCGATACGCGGTACCGCTGCTGCCGTATTACTGCTTGCTTGGAGCGGTTGGCTGGCAATGCCTTCGAACTCGACAGGTGGCGGCGGTCGTCACGTCTTCTCCCACGGGGCGAGTGCGATGAGCGCATCGGTCGTGACCTCCTCCGGAGGCCCCTCGCTCGCTCAGGCGAGTGATGTCCCTGAGCTGAAGCCGGAGGAGCGCGCGGGCTTGGGGCAGCTCAGCCGTGACGCGCAGCGGGCATGGCTCGGGCTCATCCTGGTGGCAGCGTTCGCGACTTATCTGGCGGGGGCGCTGCCCCATCTCCGGACGCTGCACAACGGCGATGAGGCCAACGTCGTTGAGACGGCGTTACGGATGGGCAGCGGCGTCCTTGAGCCGTTTGGTCTTCGTCATGGGACCGCGCTGCCGATTCTCCTCCTTGCGGAATTCGCCGTGTGGTATCTGATGCATCTGGTGTCGGGTGCGATGGCGCATCCACTGGATGTGGCCTGGGCGTATCTTCGGGATCCCACGGTGTTTTTCTTGCTGGGTCGCCTGACCGCTGTGGCCGCCGGGTTAGGGGTCATTGGCTTGACCTATGCCATTGGACGCCGATTGGTTGGGCCCGTTCCGGGATTGCTCGCGGCGGCCTTTACCGGGCTGTCCACGTTACCGCTTGCCCTGGTGGTCCGGTTTAAAGAGGAGCTTCCGGCCATCGTGTTTCTCCTCATCGCGTTGGTGTGGACCGCGAAGCTGGGCGGGCTCATCAGGACCGCTCGAAGTCCCGCGTGGTTAGCGCTGTGGGCCGGCGTGGCGCTGGGGGTGGCCAGTGCATTCAAGTACACCGCGGTGCTGGGCGGTGTGTGGATTCTGCTGGCGGCCTACTGGTCTGTCCAGCGGGAGGCGCCTGCGTTTCCTTGGCGCGTGTGGCTCCAGCGCGTCCTCATGGCGGCTATGGCGGCCGGCGCCGCGTTCCTCCTCTTCACGCCGTCGGTGGTGACCAGTTTCGGTCTGCTGGTGCAGGGGATCCAGGACCTGACGGGCGGGTTTACAGAATTGCCCCAAGCGATTCCCCCAACGCTCACGCATCTGTTCCGGCATCTTCCTCACGCGGTGGGGGTTCCTTTAGCGGTCCTCATGGGAGGAGCCGGCGTGGTGGTGCTCCGCCGGAATTTCAGAGCGGGGCTGTTGCTGGCGGCCTATCCGCTGGTGCTCATCGTATTCCTGTCCCCCTACGTTGGAGTCGCGTCCCATCTGGCGATGGCGATGCCGTGTCTCGGGCTGCTGGCCGGAGCCGGCTTGACGTCCCTCGTCGAGACATGCGTGCCGCAGGGCATCCGAGGGCGCCGCTGGCTCTTGGTGGTGTTGGGCGGGTTGCTGCTCTGGCCGGCCTGCGCCGATTCCTACCGGCTGATTGCCGTCCTGCGGCGTCCCGATACCCGCACGCTTGCCCGCGCATGGGTTGAGGAGCACATCCCGGGCGGTGCTACCCTGGTGGTTGAGGGAAGCCGCCATACGGTGCTCTGGTTAGGTCCGGATTTGCCAGGCACCAGCCGGGTGTGGCAACAGGACCTCGCTGACATCCGGGCTGGTGGCGGACGCGGGCGCCTGGCGCAGATGCGGTGGGAATGGGCGCAGGCCCAACCGCCTGCGATGGCCTACAACCTGACGAAAGTCTTTGTCGCGACGCCGGAGCTGCTCGATGAGGTGCAGCCCGACTACGTGGTGACCAGCGGGTATTTTGATGCGGACCTCTTTGCCGGGGAGCCGCGGGGCGTGGTGGAAGCGCTGCCCTGCAAGAAGCCGGGGTTCCTGGCGCAGCGCCTGCGACTGCGGCGGCGCCTGGCTGAGCAGTTTGTCTTGATGGCCCAGTTTGATCCCGGCGTGCGATTTCATGAGGAGTTTCCCATGATGTACCTCGGTGATTTCGAGCGCTTGCGACGCGTGCCGCTGTGGGGCGATCGGAGCCGTCTTTATCAAGGGCCCGTCATCAGCGTCTATCAACGGCGTTCCAGCACCGGTCGGCCAGAGCCCCAGACCACCCCTGGATGACGACAACAGGAGCCACCACACAAATGAAGAAGCACCCCTTACGTTTTCATGAAGATGACCGCGGCGTCCGGTATTGCGACGTCTTCCCAGTCGAACGGGGGGACATCAATGTGGTCGTGGTCTACCCCGGCGCCATCTCCGCGTGGCACCGACACCAATTCCAGGACGATTATCAGCTGTGCATTCAAGGCGCGCTGAAGTTTGGGTTCTGCGACAAGCCGGCGGCCGAGGGAGGGACGGTCCAATGGGTCTACTCGTCCGAGCGGAGCGCGCATGAGGGAGCCTTGGTGATCCCGCGGGGCACCTGGCACGGGTACTACAATTTTACGAATAAGCCCGCCATCGTCTTGTACTGGATCACCAGCAAATACAACCCCAAGGACGAAGAGCGCCTGTCGATTGACGCCATGGGGTTCGACTGGATGAGGCATGCCACATAACGTGTTGGTGACCGGAGGGGAAGGGAAGCTCGCCCAGGCGCTGGTGCGGCTCGATCCGTCCATCGACGCCCCGCCGAAGGCGCGCCTGGATGTCTCACGTTACGAGAGCATCGAGGCGTACTGCCGCGCGCATCCCGCGGAGGTCATCATCCATGCGGGGGCGGTCACCAATAGATTCGATGAGGACGTCGACGAGGCGTATATCCGGACGAATATCATGGGGACGGCGAACGTGGTTTTGTGGTGCATGCGCCACGCCGTCCGACTGGTGTATCTCTCGACCGATTACGTGTATCCGGGGCAGCGGGGCGACTACTCGGAGGAATCCGTGTTGCTGCCGGTGAACCGCTATGCGAAGTCGAAGCTTGGCGGGGAAATGGCGGTCCAACTGTACGAGCAGGCGCTGATTATCCGAACCTCGTTCTACGAGACGATGAATTTTGCCAAGGCGTGCACGGATCAGTTCACCTCGCGCTTGTCCCTGGAGGAGGCCGCGAAAGCCGTCTACCATCTCGCGGTCAAGACGCAGGCACGGGGGATCGTCAATGTCGGCGTCCCCGCCAAGCGGTCGGTGGCGGACATCGTTAAGGCCGAGTTCAACCCGTCTGTGGAGGCCTGTACACGGGCGGCGTTTCATCTGCCGTACCCGCTGCCCCCGGACAGCTCGCTGAATTCGGGCAAGTGGCAAGCCATTGCGAACGGTGGCGCACAGCCCTCCCTGGCTCGGCGGACGTGTCGGATCTGCGGGTCGGGCCGGCTCTGGAGGTATGTGGAGCTTGGGGCGACGCCGCTGGCCAATGCCTACCTCAAGGAAGAGGAACTGGAGACGAACGAATTCACTGAAGAGTTGGCGGTCCAGTTGTGTGAGTCCTGCGGTTTATCGCAACTCTCGAAGGTCGTCGACCCGGACCGGATGTTCCGCCATTACCTCTATGCCAGTTCGACGCCCGCAACGTTCCGGCAGCACTGTGCGGAGCTGGCCGCCACGGTGACGGCACACGCGCACGCCCAACCCGGCGATTGGGTGCTGGACATCGCCAGCAACGACGGGTGTCTGCTCTCGGCGTTTCAGGCCCGCGGCATGAATGTGGTGGGGGTAGATCCGGCAGAGAATCTCGTCCAGGAAGCGAATGCCGCGGGTGTTCAGACGCTCTGCGCGTATTGGTCTCCCGCGGTGGCGAAGGACATCGTCAGCCGGTTTGCCCCGCCGGCGATCATCACGTCCACTAATGTGCTCGCACACGTCGATGATGTCCACGGCTTTGTGAACGCGGTCGACCAGTGTCTGGCGCCTCGCGGGCTCTGGATCATCGAATGCCCCTACGTGCTGGATTTGATTGAGCGCAGTGAGTTTGATACCGTCTACCACGAGCATCTCTCCTATCTGAGCGTCCACGCGATCGCCGCCTTGGTGGAGCGGCATCGGTTGCAGGTCGTGCATGTGGAGTATTTCCCGGACCTTCACGGAGGGACCATTCGCGTCTATGTCGCTCGGTCCCAGGACGCCGCGGTGACGCCCGCCGTCGAGGCGTTCCTCCACCGCGAACGGACGTTTGGCATCACCGCCCGGGGGCCGTATGAGGCGTTTGCGCAGCGGGTGCGCCGGAGCAAAGACGCGCTCACGGCGCTGTTGGCACGCTTGCATCGGGAAGGGAAAACCGTCTGGGCTTATGGGGCGAGTGCGAAGGGAAATACGCTGATGAACTCGTTTGGCATCGGCCGGGATCTCGTTCCCATGGCCATTGATGATAACCCGAGGAAATGGGGCTGGTATACGCCGGGGTCGCACATGCGCATCGTGGGGATCGAGGAGCTCGCCACGCATCCTGTGGATGCGCTGCTCCTCCTGGCGTGGAATTTCAAGCGGGAGATTATCGAGCGATGCGAGCAGGCCGGCTATCAGGGCGGGTTCATCATCCCGGTCCCGCTCGCGGAGCAGCTTGAACCCATGTCGAGCGTCCAGCGAGAAAGGAAGCAGGTGTCAAAGCGATGAGAGTGGTCTGCGTGACCGGTTGTCTTGGGTTTATGGGCTCGCATTTTACGCGGGCATGTTTGAAAAAAGGCTGGCAGGTCTTGGGGATTGACAAGAAAACTTACGCCGCGCGGGTTGAGCTGTTGGAGGAATTCCAGGCACACCAATCCTTCCGGTTTTCTGACGCCGACATTGCCCGAATGGATCATCTCTATGACGTGGACGCCGTCTTCAATTTCGCGGCAGAAACCCATGTGGATAACAGCATTATCGACAGCAGCCGGTTTTCCTGGGCCAACATTATGGGCGTGGAAAATCTCTTGGAGCTGATTCGTGGGAAGAGGAATTATGAGATGCCGTTGCTGGTGCAGATCAGCACCGATGAGGTCTACGGCGATGTCTCCGATGGCAAGCACACTGAGCGGCACCCCCTGCGACCGAGTAATCCCTATTCCGCCAGCAAGGCGGCGGCGGATATGCTGATCCTGGGGTGGCACCGGACGCACGGCGTCCCCTTTGTCATCGTCCGGCCGACGAACAACTACGGCATCGGCCAATATCCCGAAAAGCTGATTCCCAAGGCGGTCAAGTACCTCTCGCTTCAGAAAAAAATCCCGCTCCACGGCGATGGGCTCTACATCAGGAACTGGCTGCACGTCGAAGACACCGTGGCGGCGATCTTCCACATCCTGGAGAAAGGGGAACGCAACCAGATCTACAACGTGTCGGGAAACTACGAGGCGACCAACCGCGAGGTCATTGAAAAGGTGCTGCGATGCTACTTCGGCAAGGCGGTTGACATCGCCGAGCATGTGCAGTTTAACTTCGTTCGGATGGGCGAGGACGTGCGCTACTCGCTGGATGATACGCCCCTCCGGACCCTTGGCTGGCACAACAGCCGAAAGATCGATGAGGAAATCCCCGCCATCGTCGAGCACTATCGGAAACGGTTCATCTGGTGAGGCCGACATGAGCCTGGCGGTCATTGTCCCCGTCCATAACGAGCGCACCAACATCGAGCCATTTTACCGGCGAGCCACCGCGGTGCTGAGCCAGCTCTCCGGACTCGATACGTGGGCGATTGTGTTCGTGAATGACGCCAGCGAGGATGGGTCGCTCGAGGAGATCCTCAGGCTCCGCCAACGCGACGCGCATGTGAAGGTCATCACCCTCTCGAGGAATTTCGGATATCACGCGGTGCTGGTGGCGGGATTGTCGCAGGTCGAGAGCGATCTCTACGCGGTGGTTGATGTGGATTGCGAGGATCCCCCGGAACTCCTTGAGCAGTTCTATGCGGCCATCCGCGAAGGATTCAGCGTCGCCTACGGCATCCGGTCCAACCGCCAAGAACCACGGCTCATCACGTTCTGCCGCAAAATGTTTTACCAGACCATGCGGCGCATCGCGGATGCCGAGATTGTGGATTGGATGGCCGAGTTCGCCATGATCACCACACCCGTCCGCAACGCCATCCTCCTGCCCCATACGACCTATCCATTTCTGCGCGCCGAGATCGGGTATGTGGGGTTCAAGCGGATCGGCGTCCCCTATGTGAGGGGGAAGCGGGAGCACGGCCGGTCCCACTACAACCTGTTTCGGATGACCAAGTTCGCCATCGGCGGTCTGTTGTCGAGCTCCACCTTTCCGCTGCGGTTGATCCTCTATGCCGCGGCGGCGATTGGGCTGGCGTTTCCCCTGAGCGTGTGGGCCTGGCATCTCTCGACTGCCCAGACGGCTGTGCTGGCCGCGGTCGTGTCCCTCTATTTCGTGCTCGTGGCGCTGCCGTTGATCAGCCTCTATCTCGCCAGGACCTATAAGAATCTGGTCTCCAGACCGGTGTTTGTGGTCGATCAGGAACGGACGTTTCTGGACGCCTCGGAGGGTGCGCCCGGCATCATGGTGACTCAGCCGGCCGCCGAGCTCACGTCCGATGGCTGAGTGTGTCCCTGCGATGCTAGAGGAGTACGGCACCCCACGCCAAGCGCGAATATGCCGCTGACTCGACCAAGCCTGACCATCTTTTTTCCGTGTTTCAACGACTCCGGCACGATCGGCAGCCTTATCGCCCAAGCGGATGTCGTGGCCTCCGAATACACGGAGGATTACGAGATCCTTGTGGTGGACGATGGGAGCACGGACAGCAGCCGGGAACTCCTCGGCGAGCTCCAGCGGAAATATCCAACGTTGCGAGTCATCGAGCATGAGCGGAACCAGGGGTATGGCGCGGCGCTGCAGTCAGGCTTCAGACACGCGAAGAAAGACCTGGTCTTCTACACCGACGGGGACGGCCAGTACGACGTCTTTGAGCTCCGTCAGCTGCTGCCGGTGATGCAGGAGGGTGTGGATATTGTCAACGGCTATAAGATTGCGCGGTCCGACCCCTTCCATCGCGTGGTCATCGGCAAGGCGTATCTGCGACTCATGCGCCTGCTGTTCAATTTCCATATCAGGGACGTGGACTGCGATTTCCGGCTGATCCGGCGCCGGGTGTTCGAGACCGTCGCGCTCCATCACTCCTCTGGGGTGATTTGCCTGGAGCTGGTCAAAAAACTGGAGCGGGCGGGGTACCGTTTTGTTGACTACCCGGTGCACCATTACCACCGAATGCACGGACGCTCCCAGTTTTTCAACGTGCGCCGACTAGTTTCTACCGGCATCAATGTGCTGCGCTTGTGGTGGGAGCTGATGGTGCGGCGACAGACCCCCGTCGCGGTCGCGCATCAGGACGATTCGCCGATGAAGCCCCGGGTCAACGAGGAAGCGCTTTCGTGAGCCGAACGACACGCCAGATGAGCGCCAACAAGCCAGCGGCACCGACGCGTGCTAAAGACACCGCACGGGACGCCGCGTTCCAGAAGGCGTTTGCGGGACGCCGCGTCCTGATTACGGGGGGACTGGGGTTCATCGGCTCCACCTTGGCCTGCCGGCTGGTTGGGTTGGGGGCCAAGGTCCTGCTGGTGGATTCGCTCATCCCCGAGTACGGAGGCAACCGGTTCAACATTGCCGGCATCGAGCATCAGGTGACGGTCAATATCGCCGACGTCCGCGATGCCTACAGCATGAGCTACCTCGTGCAAGGACAGGACTACCTGTTCAATCTTGCGGGGCAGACGAGTCACCTGGACTCCATGCGGGATCCCTACTTGGACCTCGAGATCAACTGCCGGGCGCAACTGTCCATCCTCGAAGCCTGTCGGAAACACAACACCGGGATCAAGGTGGTGTATGCGAGCACCCGACAGGTGTACGGGACGCCCGAGTACCTGCCCGTTGATGAACGGCATCTGCTCCGTCCGGTCGATGTCAATGGGATCAATAAGATGGCCGGGGAGTGGTATCACATTGTCTACAACAACGTCTACGGGATTCGGACCTGCGCCCTCCGGCTGACCAATACCTATGGCCCGCGGATGCGGGTGAAGGACGCGCGACAAACCTTCCTGGGATGGTGGCTTCGGCAGTTGGTGGAGGGGCAGCCCATCCAGGTGTTTGGCGACGGCACACAGGTGCGGGATTTTGCCTATGTCGACGACGTGGTGGACGCCTGCCTGCTGGCCGCGGTCAACGACGAGTGCAACGGCGAGATCTTCAACATCGGAGGCGACAAGCCGGTCAGCTTGAAGGAGCTGGCCGAGCTCCTGATCTCGATCAATGGGAGCGGCCGCTATGCGCTCGTCCCATTCCCATCGGACCGGAAGGTCATCGACATCGGCGACTACTATGCGGATGACCAGAAATTCCGGCGCCGATTCGCCTGGGCGCCCAAGACGCCGCTGAACGAGGGACTGGCGCGGACGCTCGCGTACTATCGCGAACATGGGCCGCATTACTGGGAGCCTCAGGAGGCCCGCGGCGCAACGCCACGGCTGCACCGCACCACAGCCAAAACGGTGTCAGAAGCATGAAGCCCCGTGAATACGAGACGATGGCCGCCGTGGAGGAACGCCACTGGTGGTTTGTGGGGCTCCACCATGATGTGGCGCACTGCCTTGAGCGCTTCCGGCCAGCCCAGTCGCGCCACCCGGTCCGAATGCTGGATGCCGGCTGTGGGACGGGCGGATGGCTCACTTATCTGGCTCGCCATGCGGGCGTCATGGGGAGTCGCGCTGTGACGCCGCTGTGGACGGTCGGCCTCGATCTCGCGTGGGAGGGCCTCCAACGTGCCGACGCGCGCCGACTGCCATATCTCGTGCAGGGTTCCGTAAACGCCCTGCCGTTTCAATCGCACGCGTTTGATGTCGTCACCAGTCTCGATGTGCTCTACCATCAGGGCGTGGATGACCTGCGCGCGCTGCAGGAAGCCATTCGCGTCCTGGAACCCGGGGGGATCCTCGTCCTCCAGGTACCGGCGTTCGAATGGCTCAGGAGCGAACACGACACGGCCATCGCGACCAAGCGGCGATATACGCGGCGCGAGATCGCCGCGCTCGTGGAGCAAGCAGGATTGGTCGTCAAGCACAACCGGTATCGCAATTCGCTCTTGTTTCCCGTGCTGGCCGTCCTGCGCCTGCTGAAACGCCACCGACGGGAAGCGGAGGACGCTCGCTCTGACGTGGGACGGGTGCCGCGGGTCGTCAATGCCTGGCTCCAAGCGCTCCTCCAGCTTGAAACGTGGCTCGCCGCCCATGGGGGGGCCCTGCCGTTTGGGCTGTCCGTCTTTTGCGTGGCGGAACGCCCTCGTGACACGACGCTGGCCGCAGCACCGCCCGAGATGGCGACGGTCGGTGCGTGATGCTCGCGTGGTGCTGGCGGCATAAGGGCTTGACGGCGGCGCTCCTCGCATGCGGGGCGCTCCTCGGGAGCGTGATCGTCTGGGCACCAGGGCTGGCGGTGATGCTGGGCCTGTGTGTGGGCCTCGGCGGCGCCGTGAACCGTTACGCCCCACCGGAGGACCGGCGGTTTCTGATCAGCCTGTATGCCAGTGCGATCGGCGTACGCTTCCTTGTCGGAGCCAGCCTCCATCTCTGGGCCATGTATCACGGCACAGGCTATTTGATGTATGGACAGGAGTCGTTCGATGTCTTCGGTGACAGCGCGTATGTGTCCCTGCGGGGATGGATCATGGCGCTGGTCTGGAAGGGTCAGATCGATCGAGGGACCATCGACCAAGGCATCTTCAACAACGCGGCCGCCACGCTTGTGTACCCCTACGCGTGGTTCCATTATCTCTTTGGATTCAGTCAATTTGCCGTGAAGCTCATCAACAGCGTGTTTGGCGTGCTGACGGCGTGTGTGAGCTATGCGATCGTGAAGGCGCTGTGTGGGCGGGTGAGCGGGAAGATCGCCGCGGTGCTGGTGGCCTTCTTTCCGTCGACGCTGCTCTGGTCGGTCACGAACCTGAAGGAAATCCCCACCGCCCTGGGGTTGCTCTGGGCGTGCTGGGCGGCGATTCTCCTCCTTCAGCGGGGAGTCCGCTTGAGTAGCCTCATCCAGCTCGGGTTGGCGCTGGGGTTGCTCTGGGTGGTGCGGCCGTTGGTGGCCGTCGTCACCGGGCTGTGTCTGTGTGGGGGTCTGCTATGGGGATGGCTCTGGGGGCGATGGGGACGCGTGGTGACAGTCGGGGCGGTCCTCTGTGTCATCGGGTTGGCGGTCGGTCTTCCCCACAGGGCCGGGGTACCAGCGAGGCAATTTTGGGAAGGGAAGGCCGCAGGGCAGTTCATGGCGCTGATCAGCAGCCAGGTCGGCCAAACGACCTCGGCTGGCTCGGCCTACCGGATTTACGAGACGCACATGTACGAAAACAGCGATGCGTCGACATGGCAGATCACCCCACGGACGACCCTCCACGCCCTCGCCAAGGGGTTGGTGTATTTTCTCTTGACGCCGGTCCCGTGGCGTGTCGCCAGCCTCTCGCAAGGGGCAACAATTCCTGAGATGCTCCTGTGGTATGCGCTGCTGGCGTTTGGCGTGTGGGGAGCCGCCGTCCTTGTGCGCGCCCATCCCGAGACCAGTCCCACCTTGTTGCTGGTCGCGGCAGCGCTGACGGCGCTCATGGCGTTAAGCGCGGGCAATATCGGCACCGCGTTTCGTCACCGCGGGATCGTGATCCCGCTCTATCTGATCTTGAGCGCGGCCGGATTAGGGCACGTGTGGGGAGGCCTTCAGAGGCGAGATGCGGCTGCTGTTCGTGTCGTATAACGGCACCAGCGATCCGCTGGTCCATACCCAAGGGATCGCCTACCTGAAGGATCTCAAGCGCCGCGGCGTGACGGTCCATCTGGTGACGTTTGAACACCCGCAGGGGTTTCGGCAGGCGGATCGGACTGAGCGAAACCGGTTGCGCAAGGAGTTTGCCACGTGGGGCATGGTGTGGCATCCGCTTCGGTATCACAAACGGCCTGCGGTCCTGTCGACGGTGTTCGATGTGACGTGTGGGTGGCTGTATACGTGGTATCTGGTCCGACGGCATCACATCACGCTGCTGCATGCCCGGGGCAGCATCCCGGCTGCCATGGTGGCCCCTGTGGCTCGCGCGACTGGTGTGCGCTGGCTCTTCGACCTTCGAGGGTTGCTGGCCGAAGAATATGTGGATGGCGGACTGTGGCGCCGAGGGGGGCTGCTCCATCGTGTCGTCAGCGCGGTTGAGCGAGCGCTGATCCGCCATGCGGATGCGTTGGTCGTCCTGACGGAGCGGGCGGCACAGATCTTAACGCAAGATCCTCGTTGGCGGTTGCCGAGACACCTCAACCTCCAGGTGATTCCCTGTTGTGTGGATCTCCAGGAATTCGAGCCATCGGCGGATCGGCCACGGCCGCCGAGCACGTTCGGCGTGGACGACCCATTCGTCGTCGCGTATCTCGGGTCCATTGGGACATGGTATTTGTTTGATGAGATGGTGGAGTTTTTCCGCAGCGTCGTCGGACGCCACGCGCAGGCCCGGTTGCTGGTGGTGACGCCGCAAGACCACCACAGGCTCGTGCAGCAGATCCTTGATCGTCGCCCCGAGCTCAAATCAAAAGTGGCCCTCCGGTCGTCGAGGCCCAGCGACGTGTGGCGGCATCTTGTGTCGGCGCGGGTGGGGCTCGCCTTCATTAAACCAGCGTTTTCGAAACAGTTTTCATCGCCGACCAAGATTGCGGAGTATTTGGCAAGCGGGATTCCGGTGGTCGTCAACAGCGGGGTCGGCGATCTCGATGACTTTGTGCGTCGGCACCGGGTTGGTGTGGTCCTCAACGACCTGACCGCTGAGAGCTACCAACGAGGGGTCGAAGAGCTCTTGGAGCTCTTGCAGGACGACACGCTTGCCGGACGCTGCCGACAAGTCGCGCGGGAGCATCTCTCCGTTGCGCTGGGACGAGCGCGATACTGGGAAGTCTACCAGGCGCTGATGCGGAATGGAGCGGCCTCATGACCGTGTTGTTTATGAGCCCGGTGCCGTTGGAAGGGGCCGGCTGCCGGACTCGCATCATCCAATACCTGCCGTATCTGGCCGCAGCGGGCATCGAGGGCGTCGTTCGGCCATTCATGGACCGGAGATTTTTTGCGGTGGCCTATCAGCCCGGCGCGTGGGTGCGGAAGACCATCTACTTCCTCGCGAGTTACGTTCGCCGGTTCTGGGAATGCCTGGTTGAAAGCCGGCAGTACGATGTGGTGTACATTTACCGCGAGTGCGCGCCCATCGGCCCGCCGCTCTTCGAATGGCTGCTCTTCCGATTGGGCAAGCCGGTGGTGTATGACCTGGACGACGCCATCCACCTCCCGAGCCAGCAGGAGCAATTTCGGAGTCGGCTCTGGACGTGGCTCAAATGGTATCAGAAGGTTCCATGGATCCTGCGCCGCTGTCGCCACGTGGTGGTCGGCAACAGCTACCTTAAGGCGTACGCGGAGCGGTTGAACACTGACGTCACACTCTTGCCAACCCCAGAGGACCCGAGGCGGTTTCAGGACGAGCGGGCCCTGGCCTCAAACGGCCGGACGATCATCGGGTGGATCGGCACCCATTCAACCGCGCAGTACTTGGTGCAGTTGGGGGAGGTGTTTCGAGCCATCGCGCGCCAGCATGAGATTGAATTACGGGTGGTCGGGGCGGGGCGCCCCATTGAGATCCCCGGGGTTCGGGTGATCAATGTGCCGTGGAGCTTAGCGCACGAAGCGGAGACGGTGCAGGCGTTTGCGATCGGCGTCTATCCACTCGGCGGCTCTGAGTTTGATCGCGGGAAGGCCTGCTACAAAGCCATCTTGTACATGGCGGCGGGCGTCCCGGTCGTCGCGTCGAACCATGGCGCCAATCGTGAGATTATTCAGGACGGCGTGAACGGCCTGCTGGCCCTGTCGGAACCCGAGTGGATTGCGGGCCTGACACGGCTCATCGAGGACCAGGCGCTCCGGGAGCGCTTGCGTGAGAACGGCCGGATCACGGTTGCGTCCCGCTACGCGGTCTCCGTCACCGCCCCGACGCTGGCCCGCGTCCTGCACCGCGTCGCCGGAACCCACGTGCCCAGCGAGGCGCGAAGACGCTGATGCGCCGGCGCCTCCTTGACTGGCTGTGTTGTCCGGACTGCGGAGGCGATTTTGCTCTGCGTGCGGCTCAGGAGGAAGGGCCGGAAGTGATCGCAGGCTTCCTCGCCTGCTCGGGGTGCGGACAGTATCCCATCATGGACGGGATTCCACGCATCCTCGCGAGTCTGCGACAGGGGGCAGGGCACTCCGATCGGGCGGCCAGCATGCGGGGACAGTTCGATCGCACCCAGGCTCGGACCCAGCGAAGCTTTGGGTTTCAGTGGACCCGTTTTTGCAGCATGACGGACGCCTTCGAGCAGAACTTTTTGAATTACATCGCTCCGCTGCAACCGGAGTTTTTCCGCGGCCGACTCGTGCTGGATGCCGGCTGCGGGTTCGGCCGGCACCTCTACTATGCGGCCACCTACGGCGCCGAGGTGATCGGGGTCGACCTGAGCGCAGCGATCGATTCCGCCCGACGGAACACGGCGGGACTGCCGGCCGTGCACCTCGTCCAATGCGACCTCTATCGGCTTCCGTTTCGGCGCGGCGTGTTTGACGCGGTGTACTCCATCGGCGTCCTGCACCATTTGCCTGATCCAGAGGCGGCGTTTCGGACGCTGCTCCAATTTGCCAAGCCCGACGCGCCGATCGCCGTATGGGTCTACAGCTCGCGCCGTCGGATCCTCAACGCGTGCTTAGAGCTATTCCGGCGCATCACCACGCGCCTGCCGATGGGTGTCTTGCAGGCGATCTCGTGGGGTGCCGGCTTGGTCGACTGGTGTGGGTTCATCCTTCCGTACCGGCTGCTGCGCGCCTGGCCGCTCACGCGCGCGTGGACCGAACAGCATGCCTGGCCCCGCATCAAGCTCTATGCGGGATATCCCTTCGAGGTGTGCGTCGCGGACTGGTTTGACCGGTTGGCGGCTCCCGTCCGGTTCTACTACGATGATGCGCAACTCCAGCAGTGGTGCGAACGGCAGGCCTTGACCCACGTCCAGGTCAGTCCGACGGGGCTCTATGGCTGGCGCGTCTACGGCAGGCGCCCCTGCGAGACTGAGGCGGTGTCTCCATGAGCCCGATCATCGACCGAGAGGGCCGAGTCTGTGGCCGTTGGCATGTGCTTGACATGGCGGTCGGGGTCGTGGTCTTGGCTGTGGCGTGGACCGGTTACGCCGTGGCGCAGGTCTCTGCAGGGCGTTGGCGACAAGCGCCGATGAGGCAGGAGACGGTTCCCATCGAACTGCTCGTGACGTTTGCGGGGATCGATGGAGCAACCGCTCGCCAAATCCATGTCGGCGATGTGGAGGTCGATGGCGGGGGTCATGAGCTCGCCAGGATTCTCGAAGTCCGGCCGCCGGAGCCGGAGACGCTGACCGTGCGGTTTGGCGATCAGGATTGGGTGAAGCAGGTTCCGAATCCGACATCAGGGCGTCTGGACGTGCGGGCACGCCTGCGCGTCCTCGGCGACTTGCGCGGGGACGTCATCTACTATAAGGGGCGACTCCTCGGAGCCGGGGCCCAGCTGGGTTTTCAGACCGACCACTATGCCATCCGCGGCATGGTCTATGAACAGGGGTGGGTGCGGATTGAAGCCCTCTCTGAGTGGTTGCCCTACAGCACGATTCAACGCTTGAAAGAGGGGGTGCGCGAGGAGCAGGATCTCGACGGAGAGCCGATCGCCCGAATCCTGAAGATCGCTGAGATCCGGACCGTAAATAGTGGTGGTGATACGCTGGCGGTACACGAGCCTCCCAGCTTTCCTCCTCCTCCTCTCTCTCCTTCTCAAAACACCCCGCCAAAAAGACCCCAAAAAAGGGAATGGTTTCGACACTGGCGTAAGCCTCGGCCAGTTCCCCAGGTTCAAGAGGCCAAGTCGAGCGAGTCGGTTCCAACGACGACAACAGACCTATCCGCGCAGCGGTGGTATGTCGTCACGTTCTGGGCGGATCTCCGCTGCAACTTTAACAACGGCATACTGGTGTATAAGGGGCACCGCGCCCAGAACGGCAAAGAGATCTTCTTGGATTTTGGGCAAGGCGCCCACATGACGGTCCGTGTGAGCAACATTAGTTCGTTCAAAACCGCATCGCTCACAGTCGAAGTCGTTCCCTCAGGCCCGTCAGGGCGTCCGCGTGTGTTCTAGTAGTGAACACGAAAATTCTTGTTGCATAACTGTAAGCGGACGTTATGATAGAGAGTGTTCACATTTAGAACACCACACATGAAGATCGACGCCTACCGGGATCTGCAATTGCTGACCGAGCTGTCGTCAGGGCAATCGGTGACCCAGCGCAGTCTAGCCCAAAAACAAGGCCTCGCCTTGGGTTTGACGAATCTGCTGATTCGGCGGCTGGTGCGGAAAGGCTACGTCAAGATTATCAACCTCACACGCAACCGGATTCGCTATCTCCTCACCCCCAGAGGCTTGGCCGAAAAAGCGCGGCTCACCTATCAGTACCTGGAGTATTCCCTCTACTTCTATCGGCAAATCCGCACGTTTCTGACGCATGCCTTAGCGGGTGTGCAGCAGTCGGACGCGAAAAACATCCTCCTGTTTGGAAGGGGGGAGGTGGCTGAGATCGCCTTCCTCGTGTGCCAGCAGAGCGGGCTGAATGTGACGGCCGTCGTGGACCAGGACGCCAGCCCTGGGGATCGCTTCATGAACCAGCCGATCAAACGATTGGAGGAATTGCCCACCGTCACGTTTGACCGCGTGGTGGTGGCCTCGCTCAAGGACCGGCAGCAGATTGTCCAACTGTTATGCGAGTGGGGAGTGGCCAAGGACCAGATTATTGTCATTCCAGACGAGCAGACCCCGGAGTTCCGGGCGGGCAAGGCGGCGATCATCCCTGACGCCCCTCTTGCGCTCGTGTCCGAAGGGCAGCCCCAAGCATGACGCAGCACGTCCCACGGCGTCGGACACGGCGGTTCGTCACGATCGCAACCCTCACGGTCGCGTTCGGGATCGCGGGGATCTTGGCGATGCCGACCACGACCCGCCAGGGTGTCGATTTCACCGTGTCCGTCCGCCAGCTTCCCCTGTATCTCAAAGCCCTCAGTTTCGTCGATCGGCATTGCCAGTACCGCCACCTCGCGCGGCAGGTGACCGTCGGGCTGTCCTCAGATCGTGAGCGTGTGTTGCGGCTGTTTGAGTGGACGAGGCAGCAGGTCCGTCCAACCCCACCCGGCTTCCCGATCGTCGATGATCATATCCTCCACATCATCATCCGGGGCTATGGAGAGCCGGATCAGATGGCCGATGTGTTCACGACGCTCGCCACCTATGCGGGCATCCCCGCGTTTTGGGAGGCGGTTCAGCGCGACGAGGGGCCAGGCAGACTCGTGTTCTCCTTCGCAAAAGTGGACGGTCGGTGGGCGGTCTTTGACGTCGCCCATGGTGTGGTATTTACCGACCCTCACGGCCGGTTCCTCGACGTGCAAGACCTGCTGACGCACCCAGAATTCGTGGAAGCGAGCGTGGGCACCAGGGCTCCTCATGGCATCCCGTATCAGCAGTATCTGCAACAGCTCCGTCCGCTTGAGGTCGCCCCGATCCTGCGAGCTCAGAAACAAATGCCGTGGCCGCGATTGCTCTATGAAGTGCAACTGCGCCTCCATCTCATCGAAGACGCTGAGGCGCGCCAACGGCATACCCAGCCGTCCCTCATGACTGGAGCGAAGCCGTGACCACGACCCCCTCCGCCCTGCAACCTCAACGACCCTCTCTGACGGACGTCCAGACGTTCACCATCGGCTTCGATCCCCGCGATATCCCGCGGGTGATGAGCTATTGGGAAGAGATCTTGCGCAGTCACCAGTGGGTGGAAGGAAAATTCACGCGGTTGTTTGAGGAGCAATGGGCGCTCTGGAACGGGCTGCCGGCCGTGGCGACGTCCAGCTGGGCCGGGGCGGCCATGGCCTGTCTGGACTATTTCCAACTCAAGGGCAAGAAGATCCTCTGTCCCACGAACACCTTTATGGCCACGCCGCTGTCGGTGGTGAAGGCGGGGGGCGAGGTGGTGTTTGGCGACTGTAACCGGGAGGACCTGTGCCTGAGCTACGAGGCCGTGGTCTCGGCGGTCGAGCGTCATCCGGACTTGGCCGCCGTCTGGTTGGTGCATATCGGCGGGCACATCGCGTTTGACGTGGAGCGCATCGCCGAGTTCTGCCGCTCGCGGGCGATCGTCCTCTTGGAAGATTGCGCGCATGCCCACGGCGCGTCGTGGAACGCCAAGAAGCCTGGCAGCTGGGGCGACGCCGGTGTCTACTCCTTCTACGGGACCAAGACGATTTCCACCGGAGAGGGCGGGATGCTGGTGTCCCCCCATCCCGAGCTCATCGAGTTCGCCAGGGCCTATCGCAACTATGGCAAGCCGAGCCATCAGGTCGCCGGGCTCAACTATCGGATGTCTGAGTTTACGGCGGCCCTCGGCGCCGTGCAGGTGGACCGGATGGAAGAGATCGTGGCCTGGAAGCGCCGCATCGCTGAAGAGCAGCTGCATCCCCGCTTTAGCAAGCGGGTGCAGTTGCCGGAGGGCATGGCCTCCGGGTGGTACAAATACATCGTGTTTGAGCCGATTGAGCGGTCCACCGGCAAAGTCTACGACCGGCTCTGTCATACCATCATGCAGCGCGACGGCTCGTTCCCGAATGCGGAATGGGTGGCGCAACACCATTGGTGCGTCCCGCTGTACTACAATCCGTCGCACGCAGGTCAGAGAGAGGGGAGAGGCGAAGAAAAATGAAGGCATTAGTGACGGGTGGCGCCGGGTTTATCGGATCCCATGTCGTAGACAAGCTGCGCGACAAGGGCCTCGAGGTGCGGGTGTTCGACATGGTCCTGCCGACGTTCCGCAAGGATATCGAATTCTATCATGGCAGCATCCTGGACCTGGACGCGCTGCGGATGGCGCTCAATGGGGTGGACGTGGTCTATCATCTGGCGGCGATCGCCGACGTCAAGGACGTCTACAACGATCCCTATTACGCCGAATCGATCAACGTGCGCGGCACGATCAACGTCTTGGAGGCGGTGCGCCGGTCGGTCCACGTCAAGCGCGTCATCTACGGCAGTACCACCTGGGTCTACAGCGAGGTGGCGCAGGCGTCCATCGACGAGACCGTGCCCCTGCAGCCTCCCACGCACCTGTACACGGCGACGAAGATCGCCTCCGAGTACTATTGCCAGTCGTACAGCAAGCTCTACGACCTGTCGGTGACGATCCTGCGTTACGGCATTCCCTACGGCCCTCGGGCCCGCGACGGGGCGGTCATTCCGATCTTCGTGAAGAAGGCGCTGCAGGGCCAGCCCCTGACGATCGCCGGCGACGGTTCGCAATTCCGTCAATTCGTCTACGTGGAAGACCTGGCCGAAGGCAACGTCCTGGCCCTCAAATCAGTCGCCAAGAACAAGATCTATAATCTCGATGGCCGGGAGACCGTTACCATCAAGCAGATCACGGAGGCCATCCAGCAGCTCATCGGACATGTCACGATCCAGCACATCCCGTCCCGACCGGGGGATTTCTCGGGCAAGGAGGTATCGAGCGAACGCGCGAAGCGCGAGTTGGGGTGGGAACCGAAAGTGCCCTATCGCGAGGGACTCCGGCGGTACGTGGAGTGGTACAAGGAGCAACTCCTCAACGCTGAGATGAAGCGGGTTGACGTGGACGAGACGTTAGCCTCCGAGCCGTCTCAGCAGCCCACATGAGTCGGCACGCGTTGGTACCGAAGATCACTGCGCCATGCCATCCGGAGCTGACGGGTTCACCCTTGGGGATTACGTGTCGCCGGATGGGGTTTGTCATCCGTCTCCGCGCTGGTCTGTTCGCGGAGACGCTCCTCAGCAACCTGCGCCTGCGATCGAGGCTGGAGCAGCCGTGGCGAGATCGCTACGCGCGGCTGCGGCGCGACTTTCAAGCGCATGCCGGGGCGCCCTCGATGTCACGGATGTGGGCGCTCATCAATATCTTCTACCGGTTCTCGCTGCGTGGTGGGGGATTCCGGCGGTTCAAAGCCACGATGGGCAGGTTCCTGACGACCTATGAGCCGCACAACCCGAAGGTGCTGGA
>OBEQ012690826.1_pt1 | contig 51784 bp, 45 predicted proteins | sample 1670901 | NCBI WGS metagenome assembly OBEQ01 (sample SAMEA104232315, study PRJEB22302) | groundwater metagenome | biome: forest; feature: aquifer; material: groundwater | place: USA | collected 2011-08-07 | depth 5.4 m
CCGAGCATGGAAGCCATAGTACCCGGATTTTTCTGGCACGCTTCTTCCATTAATTCTCCGCGCCTTTTCACTAGTCTCAAACCATCTTCAAAAGAAATTGCGTCTAAGGCCACCAAGGCTGTGAATTCCCCCAAACTTAAACCGCAAGCCAATGAAGCCGTAATTTTCGGAAATTGCGTTTCCACCGTTTTAAAAATGGCTAAACTTGTGACAAAGATCGCGAGCTGAGCATTGATGGTGCGCGTCAATTCGGCTTCGGGCCCCTGAAAGCAAATCTCAGAAATTTTAAAGCCTAAAATTTTGTCGGCTTGATCATACAGCGCTTTTGCCGGTTCGCTGGACGCATAAAAATCCTGTCCCATGCCAACAAATTGAGCGCCTTGCCCGGGAAATAATAAACCGAATGGTTTAACTACCATTGAATCGTGCAAGCCGCCCAAGTTAATCCGCTTCCAAACGCAACCAATACGACAATGGAACCTTTTTTGATTCTGCCTTCTTGAACCGCTTCAAAAAGCGCGACAGCTGTCGATGCAGCAGACATATTTCCATAACGGTCTAAATTGATAAACACTTTTTTCGGATCAATTCCGATTCTGTCCGTCACGGCATTTAAGATTCTCAAATTTGCTTGATGCGGAATGAGACAATCAATATCTTCGACTTTAAGGCCGGCTCTTTTGGTGACTTCTATTACCGAATCTCCCATAGTTCGAACGGCGGATTTAAATACTTCAGAACCTTCCATTTGAACAAAATGAAGTCCTTGGCTGACTGATTCCGGCGTTGTGGGAATCGCAGACCCGCCGGCCGGAATTTGAAGAAGTTTGGCTTGAGAGCCGTCAGAACCGAGATAAGTGGATAAAATACCGCTTCCGTCATCTGTTTTACCTAACACGGCTGCGCCCGCACCATCGCCGAAAAGCACGCAAGTAGAACGGTCTTTCCAATTAATATAAGTTGAAATCACTTCGGCGCCGATGACCAGTATATATTTGTACGAGCCGGAACGAATTAGTCCTTCTGCTAAAGTTAAAGCATAAGGAAAGCCGGAACAGGCTGCTGAAATATCAAAGGCGGCGCATTGCGCCCCGATTTTGTTTTGAACAATGCAAGCTGTGGATGGGAAAACCATATCGGGGGAAATGGTTGCAAGAATAATAAGATCAAGATCGGTTGCCTTTAGGCCGGCTTGTTTTAAAGCGCCCTCGGCTGCTCTGGCCGCTAATTCGCTGGTTGGCGTTCCCTTGTCTGCAATCCGGCGTTCTTTAATCCCAGTTCTCGTTTGGATCCATTCATCAGAAGTATCAACGATCTTCTCAAGATCAGCGTTGGTCAAAACTCTTTCGGGCATGTAAGCGCCCAAACCGAGAATACCAACTCGAGACTGGGACATTGGGTTAGGAATTGACTTTTGGAATGGGTGTGGGTTTCGGAGAAGAGTTTGGAATGTTCAAATGGCCGCTGATACCTTCGATAATTCGGTCATTTACATTTTCCGAAATCGCTTCGCGGGCTACGCGAATGGCATTTTTAATGGCTTTGGCTGAAGAAATTCCGTGGCCGATAATGACGACGCCGTCGACTCCAAGGAGCAGCGCGCCTCCGGCTTCTTCGTAATTTGTTTCCCTGCGGATGGATTCAAAAGCAGGTTTGCAAAGCAGCGCACCTAAACGGGCCAGCCAATCTTTTTGAATTTCCTTTGAAATGATCGTAATCATCATTTCTAAAATACTTTCTGTCATTTTAAGGACCACATTTCCGGCAAAACCGTCGCAAACGATGACGTCGCATTTTCCGGTAAAAAAATCGCGGCCTTCGATATTGCCGATAAAATTGAGGCCTGAGTCGCGCAAAAGTTTGTACGTTTCTTGAAGCGTTTCTGTGCCTTTAGATTCCTCTTCACCGATATTCAGCAAGCCAACAACCGGCTTTTTCTTTTTCAAGAGGTAACGCGCATAGGTGTCCGCCATAATGGCATATTGAAGTAAATGTTCCGGAGAAGGGTCAATATTGGCGCCAACGTCTATCGCAACCGTGATTCCATGAAGCGTCGGAACTCCGATGGCAATTCCCGGCCGTTTAATTCCTGCGAGCAATCCTAAATTGAGCGTTGAAGCAGCAACTGCAGCGCCCGTATTTCCAGCGCTGACGACGGCGTCAACTTCTCTTTGCTTGAGTAATTGGATGGCAACACTGAGTGAAGAATCTTTCTTCTTCTTAATGGCTTGGACGGGAGAATCGCTCATTTCGACAACTTCGGAGGCATGTCGAATCGAAATTTTTCCGCCGGTTACTTTGTGGCGGTAAAGTTCGCGTTTGATGGCGTCTTCGCGGCCCGTAATGATGATTTCAAGATCATCAAAACTATTGGCCGCCTGGACGGCTCCTTCTACGACGAGCTGGGGAGCATAATCACCGCCCATTCCGTCAACGGCAACTTTAATCATTTTTGCCCGCTTCGCCTTTTGTTTTAACGGCAATCGTCAAAACTTGTTTGCCTTTGTAGTAGCCGCATTTGCTGCAAATTCTGTGCGACAAAAGAGCTTTACCGCAATTGCTGCATTTCGACAGGGACTGAAGTGTGAGATGGTCATGCGCTCTTCTGAGACGTGACCTGGTATTTGAATGTCTGCGTTTTGGATTTGCCATGGATTAACGGTCCTCTTTCTTAAGCTTAGTTTTTAAATTCTCAAATGGAACAACTTTTATCGGTGTCGCAATTTTGGGGCAAGAGCAAGTTTGCCGATTTAAATTGATTCCGCAACTGGCGCAAATCCCTTTACATTCCAGCCCGCATAAGAAACGGTCGGGATGACCTAAAATCAGAATGTCGCGCAAATCATCCGTGGTATCAACCGTATCGCGGCCGTGAACATCATACGACAAATCAAACGGCGCGCTGACATTAGTTTGAATTTTTTCTAAACATCGGGCGCAAACCTGTTCAACCCGGCTGCTCATAGAACCTTGAAAGGTAACGGTCTGGCGGACTTTTTCGGCAGCGCCATTCAAGACCACCTTTTGAATATAGAGCAAATCGACAAATTCTAAATCCAATTCTTTTGGATCGTATGCCGTCTCCAGCTGCTCAGGAACGCCTTCTCTGTATGTTGCGACTTTCAAAATCATGTCTTTACCAGTTACTGCTAGGACCATTGTTTCATCAAAGCTTTTTCGACAAACGGCGGAACGAACTTCGAGACACGGCCGCCAAGTCTTGAAATTTCTTTGATCAACCTTGAAGATAAATAAAAATGTTTTTCTGAAGGCATCATAAACATGGTATCAATATCGGATGCGAGTTGCCGGTTTGTTAATGCAATTTGGAATTCATAGTCAAAATCGGATGTGGCACGCAGGCCTCTAATAATAATTCCGATTTTGTTCGCTCGTGCGTAGTCAACCATCAAACCTTCAAAGCTATCAACCGTAATTCCCTTTTTCTTTCCGATTGCTTTTTTCAGCAAGTCGAGTCTTTCCTCGACAGAAAAGAGCGGCTTTTTTTCATGATTGATTGCTACCGCAACACGAACTTCGTCAAAGAGCTTTCGGGCACGGTCGATCAAATCCATGTGTCCGAATGTGACCGGATCAAAACTTCCGGGATATAAGGCGGTGCGTTTTAAACTGCTCACGATTTTGTTAAAAAACTCATAAAGGTCTGCCCGATTTTGATACTCCGATACAAGCAAAGTGTTTCAAGATCTGTGGGAAGGCCTTCTTGGCTTGAGTGTCCGACCACTATCTGTCCGAAGGGTGGTACTATAACAGAACGGTCAAGGAGGTGCAATATCTTTTTTATAAGTCCTTTATTATGAGGGGGATCCAGAAATATGAGATCGAACGATTTTCCTGTTTTTTCAAGCTTTTGGATCGCCTGCGAAACACCGCTTACAAGCATTTTTGCAGTTTTAAGGTCAACACCTAATAAGTCAAGGTTCCGGCGGATGCAATCTTCAGAGGCTTTGGCATCGTCTACAAAACAGACTTCTTGCGCCCCGCGGCTAATCGCTTCCAGGCCAAGACTGCCGCTTCCTGCGAATAAGTCCAGTACGCGCGCCGATTGGCACAATGTTCCCAAAACGTTAAAGATGGTTTCTTTCGCCCGGTCGGTCATCGGGCGCGTGGCGCGTGTTTTTGGGAAAAAAATTTTTCTGCTTTTTAAAGCGCCGCCAATGATTCTCATTGGGCCTGGTACGATTTACGCCTTAAATTAATTTCATCGAGCAAGAGCTTGTGCTGGCCTTGTTTGAGCTCTGGATCTTGTTCTAGAATTTGTTTTGCTTCATCCCGGGCTAAAAATAAAATGTTTGAATCGCGGATGATATCCGCCAATTTAAATAGAGGCGCACCGCTTTGCTTGGTTCCAAAAAATTCACCCGGTCCGCGCAAAACTAAATCTTCTTCGGCAATTTTGAATCCATCCGTTGTTTTGGTCAAAATTCTAAGCCGCTTCTTGCCTTCCTCGGTTTGCGGATCGCCGAATAGAAAACAAACCGAATCTTTATTCCCTCTTCCAATCCGGCCTCTCATTTGATGGAGCTGCGAAAGCCCAAATCGCTCAGCGTTTTCAATTACCATGAACGTGACATTTGGATTATCAACGCCCACCTCAATAATGGAAGTTGCGACTAAAACTTTGATGTTGCCGCCATAAAATGCTTTCATGACATCTTCCCGTTCTTTACGGCTTAAGCGGCCGTGAACGAGGCCTACGGAAAGATCTTTGAATACGCTCTTAGACAAGCGTTCGTATTCTTGTTTGGCTGCCTGCAAATCGAGTGTTTCATTCTCCTCAATGATGGGAAATAAAATATAAGCTTGTTCATCGGAATTAATAATTTTAGACCGGATCCCCTCTAAAACTTCCAGCACCTTGTCGCGATTGATCCAATACGTTTTAATTTCACCGCGGCCTTTCGGAAGATGTTTGATCGTTGAAATTTCAAGATCCCCGTACAAAGTCAATCCAAGCGTCCGCGGAATCGGAGTGGCGGTCATGACCAACAAATGCGGTCTTGGATTTTGCTGAATCAGACGCGCACGCTGTCTGACTCCGAAGCGATGCTGTTCATCGATCGTTACGAATGCTAAATTTTTAAACGTGATATGTTCCTGAAGGAGCGCATGTGTTCCGATGATCACCGGCAAAGTCCCCGCTTGCAATGCTTCGCGAATGGATTTCGCTTCCTCACTTGAGGTGCTTCCGGTTAATAAACTGCATGTGATTCCAAGTTTTGAAAAAAGCGGCCGCAAGCGCTGATAATGCTGTTCCGCTAAAATTTCAGTCGGCACCAGAAATGCGGATTGAAGACCCGATTTAGCGGCAACATATAAAAAGAACGCCGCCACAATGGTTTTCCCGGAACCCACATCGCCCTGAAGCAAGCGATTGCTCGGAATTTCCGAACTTGTGTGTGTCCAAATTTCTTGAATCACCCGGTCTTGATCGCTTGTCAACTCAAACTGCAGCTGTTTTTTAAATTGATCGAGCCACTCTGCTTGGTTTCCAAGCTTCGGGGAGCGTTCTTTGACTTTAATTGCGCGGATTTTCGAAAGCAAAATGAGTTCAAAAATAAAAAATTCATCAAAAATGAGCCGCCGTTTGGAGCCTGCTATATCATCCATTTCTCCCGGAAAATGAAGTGACGAAAGCGCCGCGGGCAGATCCATTAGGTCTAAACGATTTTTTAATTCATCAGGAAGGAATTCGAAAATTTCTGAATTGATGTAATGATCTGTCACCTCTTTCATCGCGGCTCTCAGAGACCTTTGCGCCAAGCCCTCCGTTAACGGGTAAACGGGCGTGATGCGCCCGGTGTGAATGGCTTCATTTTCATTTCCCGTCACCCGCTCATATTCCGGTGAACTGAATTGAAGGCGCTCCTGATATTGTTCAACATGACCGCTGATTAAAACTTCATCACCGATTTGGAATTGGTTTTTAAGATAAGGCTGATTGAACCAAACCGCTGTTATCATTCCCGAACCGTCCCCGATGATCATTTCAAACAAACTGATGCTTTTCAAGGGCTTAAGGCCCAGCGCGAGCACTTCGCCGCGAATGGTTGCTTCTTGCTCCGGCAAAATGTCTTTAATCGGCTGAATATGGCTTCTGTCTTGATAATTCCGGGGAAAGAAATAGCACAGATCGCGGATGGTTTCGATGCCTAAACGTTTTAACGCTTCAAAACGTTTCGGACCGATCCCTTTGATAAAACGGATTGATTTTTCTTCGGTTTGCATGGTTAAACATGATAATTGAACTTCATTATCATGTCGAGAAATGATCTCGGTCGAACGTTTGTATTAATGCTTCTCTGGCGGGAGCGGTAAAGCGTCTGGAACAGATGTTTTTTCCGGCTGTGTTTGAGTCGCCGGCGGTGCCGGAACTGCTTGAGCAACCGAAGCTGCGGCAGCGGCTGCATCTTTGGGAATTTCGGGAGCAGCAGCAGTTGGGCCGTTTGCGGCCTTGGTTTTTTCAGCTTCTTCAAGCGCCGCTTTAATTTTAGAAAAATCCAGCTTAGAAATAGGCCTTTGCGGAACAATTAACGAGCGGGATTTTCTCGTCTCAAGGATATTCAGCGAAATAACCGTAAACAAAAAAATGATCGCGCAACCGGTCGTCACTCGGCTTAGAAAACTTGCGGTTTTGGTTCCCAAAATTGACTGAGGATTGCCGCCAAAAACCCCCCAACTCAAACCCTGACCTCTTCCGGCTTGCAGTAAAATAACCGCAATTAAAAAAACGCAAACGATGACATGTAAGACCACAATTAAGATAACCATAGATTATTTTGTAGAACCCGCCGGCTCCTCTTGAGATGCGTTCGTAACGATTTGAATGAATGATTCTGCTTTAATAGATGCCCCGCCAACCAATGCGCCGTCCAAATTGGGCTTCGCCATTAATTGGGAAATATTATCAGGTTTCACGCTGCCGCCATAAATAATTTGGATTTTCTGACCAACAGACTCGCCGTACTGTTCGTTTAAAAGCCGCCTGATATATGAATGCATTTGTTCGGCTTGCTCCGGAGTTGCAGTACGACCGGTTCCGATCGCCCAAACCGGCTCATAAGCAATCACAACGCGTTCAATCTCATCCGCTTTTAAACTCTTGAGCGATTTATCGAACTGTAATTTAACAATCTCAAAAGCGCGCCGCGCTTCTCGCTCTTCCAGAGTCTCACCCAAGCACAGAATCGGAATTAAATTATATTTAAGTGCCGCAACCACTTTTTTATTAACCAATTCGTCCGTTTCCTTAAATAATTGGCGGCGCTCGGAATGGCCGAGAATCACATAACGGCACTCAACATCTTTTAACATCAAAGGTGAAATTGCGCCGGTGAAGGCACCTTCTGTTTCAAAATACATATCTTGGGCGCCCAATTCGATTTTAGTGTCTCTGATTTGCTCCGAAATAGCCGATAGGGCCGTAAACGGCGGACAGACCACAATTTCGCAGTCGGTAACCTTGTGAACTCCTGCCTTGATGATATTGATCAGATTGATTGCTTCCGGAATTGATTTGTACATTTTCCAATTTCCGGCAATGAGAGGCTTTTTCATGAGGATAACTTCGCTTCCGACTTTTTATTTTTTTTTGAAGATGAATTTAATTTTGATTTACACAGTGCGTCAATTCCCGGAAGAACCCGGCCTTCTAAATATTCTAAGGAGGCTCCCCCACCCGTTGACACATGAGACAGCTTATCTTCCAGGCCCAATTTTACAACAGCTGCGGCTGTTTCACCACCGCCAATAACAGTCGTAGCGCCTTTTAATCGGCTCATGGCTTCGGCAATCTGGGTCGTTCCTTCGGAAAACGCTTTAATCTCAAAAACACCGACCGGCCCGTTCCAAACCACGGTTTTGGATTTAGAAATCACAGCTTGATATCGTTCAATTGTTCTGGGGCCGATATCAACTCCAATCCAGCCATCCGGAATATCGGCATCGGAAATCTCTATTTTTGCGCCTTCGGTAACCGTATCGGCGATGATATGGTCAATCGGCAGTAAAAACTGAATCTTTACCTGTTTTGTTTTTTCCAAAACTTGTTTTGCAACTTCCATTCCCTCAAAATCAAATTTGGAATTTCCGATTTTGTGGCCCCGAGCTTTTAAAAATGTGTACGCCATTGCGCCGCCGATCATCAAATAGTCCACGCGATTCATTAAATTTTCAATGACTTTGATTTTATCGATCACTTTAGAGCCGCCCAATATGGCCGTAAATGGCCGCTCCGGTTTTTCTAAAATGCGGTCAAAGTATTCAATTTCTTTGGCCAAAAGAAGACCTGCTGCCGAAGGAAGGTATTCGGCAATACCTGCTGTAGACGCGTGGGCTCTGTGGGCCGCACCGAAAGCGTCGTTCACGTAGATGTCTGCCAATTCCGCCAGCGATTTTGAAAATTCGGGATCGTTTTTTTCTTCCTCTTTGTAAAAACGCACATTTTCAAGAAGCGCAACAGAACCATTTTTTAAAGATTCAGTTTCTTTTTGCGCAGCTTTTCCGATGCAGTCCGAAACAAACTTGACCGGTTGCTTTAGTAACTGCGCCAGCCGGTCCGCTATCGGCTTTAAACTAAATTCTTTTTCTTTGTCCTTGGGTCGTCCTAAGTGAGAAATGAGAATGACGCGAGCGCCTTGCTTGACCAGAAACTGAATCGTGGGAAGCGTTTTGACGATGCGCGTATCGTCCGTTATTTTCCCCTTCTCCATCGGAACGTTAAAGTCCACGCGAACAATCACGCGCTTACTTTTCACGTCGAGGTCTTTTAAGGTATGGCAGTTCATGTCTGGATGATTTTTGAGAAGTGGAATTACTTCGCGCCGGCCGTCTGCAAGAGACGTTGACCGATAAAGGCAGCCAAGTCGACGCAACGATTGCTGTAGCCCCATTCGTTGTCGTACCACGAGACAATTTTAAAGAAGCGCTTTTCGTCTTTTAGGTTATTCTGGAGCGTGGCGAGCGAATCATAGATGGAAGAGCGGCTGTCGTGAATAAAATCCGTTGAAACAACTTCTTCGCTGGCATAGCCAAGATATTTCTTAAGATAAGATTCCGATGCTTTTTTCAAAAGCGCATCAATTTCGGTAATGGAAGTATCCTTCGTGCTGCGAAATGTTAAATCAACAACCGAAACATCAGGAGTCGGAACGCGAAAAGCCATCCCGGTTAATTTTCCTTTTACGGCTGGCAATACTTCTCCGACAGCTTTTGCCGCGCCTGTTGTGGAAGGAATGATGTTAATAGCGGCCGCACGTCCTCCGCGCCAATCTTTTTTGGAAGGACCGTCTACGACTTTTTGAGTGGCTGTGTAGGAATGAATCGTAGTCATCAGGCCAGTTTCAATTCCAATTCCCTCTTTTAGTAATACATGAACAAGCGGTGCGAGGCAATTCGTGGTACAACTTGCATTTGAAATGATGTGGTGTTTTTCCGGGTTGTATTCATGCTCATTGACGCCCATAACAATCGTTTTCACATCTCCTTTTGCGGGAGCTGAAATAATCACTTTTTTGGCGCCTGCTTGCAAATGTCCGGCGGCCTTTTCGCTGTCGGTGAACAGACCGGTTGATTCAATCACCAAATCAACGCCCAGGGCTTTCCAGGGTAATTCAGAAGGGTTTCGAGTTGCGAGAACACATTTAATTTTTTGGCCGTTTACCACCAAAATGTCGGTTTCTTCTTTGGACGGATCGCTCTTTGCGGTCGAAAGGCTGTGCTTAAACTTGCCATGAACGGAATCGTATTTGAGTTGATAGGCGAAATAATCTGCATCCGTTGAAATATCAACAACCGCCACAACTTCAATTTCTTTGCCAAGCAATCCTTGATCACAAATGGCTTGGAATACCAGACGGCCAATTCGACCGAAACCGTTAATGCCGACACGAACCTTCATCGTAAAAAATCCTCCTCTTATGAGTGTAAAACGGACTAAATGCGGGTAATTAGAAAAGTTATTCTAACGTGGGTCCCCTACATGGTCAAGGAAGATTTCCTGGGGAAATTCAATCATGGACCGATACAGCGTGTCTACTCTTTTGGCCATTAAATTGATCGAAAATTCTTTTTTCACCATTTCCGCCCCATTCTTGGAAATTTTTTCATACAGCCCTGGATCGCTCAGTAATTGATCGATGGCGCCGGCTAATTCCTCTACGCTTTTCGGTTCAACCAGCAAGCCATTGACCCGATTTTGAACCAATTCGTTGAGCGCCCAAATGTTAGTCACAATCACGGGTTTTGAAACCGCCATCGCCTCAATAATGGATAATCCGAAGCCCTCTCTCCAGATTGCGGGCAGGATAAACACATCGATCACGGATAAAGCATACGTAATATCATTGATATTGCCTAAGAACCGAACCGAATGCTCTAATTTTAAACGCTTTACCAATTGTTTCGTACTGTCCATGTAAGGCCCGTCGCCCACAATTAAGATTTTGAGTTTTGGGAAATCTTTGGCAATTAATTTTTCAGCGGCTTTTAAAAAATATTCATGGCCTTTATCTTGAACAACGCGAGCGACAATTCCGATCACTTTATTTTCTTGAGTGAGCTGCAACTCAGACCGGATTTGGGCGGCATTTTTACTTTTATAACGTTCGACTAAATCTTCAATATCGATGGCATTAAAAATCGTGGTGATTTTCGATTTTGGAACTTTAAAATCGATAATCAGAGAACCTTCAACGGGTTTGCTGATTGCGATGACGTGATTTCCCCATGCCGGCATCAGACGGCGGCCGATGCGTGTTTTGTAAAAACCATGGCAGGTGGAAATATAACGAATTCCGGTCAATCGCTGAAGCCACCAAGCCAACACCTGCGTGACGCGGGTATGAGCATGGATCAAATCGATTTTCTCGTCGCGGATCAGCCGAATGATCTTCGGAATCGCAAAATAAAGTTTTGGACTTAATTCATTTTTTGTTTTGATCCGCATAGAAGTACATTTAACGCCGTTTTGCCGAAGATAGGCTTCCTGCGTTCCGCCGCTTGAGACCACATAAAATTGATACGGCATTTTCTGCATTTCTTTGGTCAGCAGCTTAATGTAAGAGGCAATTCCCCCGATGTTCAGGTGAGTGGTCAAATGAAGGATCTTGATCATCTTAATTAAACTGATCTTCTTTTTTAAGCCTTTGGCCAAGCGCAAATTCATAAGCGCCCATTTCGGAACGGCCTTCCAGCTGCACGCGTTTTAATTTCACAAGCCCATCTTGAGCCTGAACAGTAATGCCCGTTGAATCAATTGCGCCGACCGCTCCGGGTAATTTGTTCCTTCCCGTATCTGAGATGATCTCGGACTCTAAAACTTTAAGCCGTTTTCCATTCAGAAACGTAAACGCTCCGGGCCATGGGAAATAAGCTCTGATTTGATTGTGAATTGACGGTGCGCCTTCTTTCCAATTGATCAACCCTTCTTCTTTCGTAATTTTTTTTGCATAAGTATTTTTTGAAGAATCTTGCGGCGTCTTGGTTATAGTTCCGGATTTACATTGTTCAATTACATTGTTCAAAAGATCGGCCGCCATTTGGGCCAAACGATAGCTTAATTGAGACGCGTTCTCATGAGAATCAATTGGCGTCTCAATTTGTGCATACAGATCGCCGGCATCTAAGTCTTTCGTAATCTCGGCAATGCTGACGCCTGTCTTCGGGTCCCCTTCAAGAATCGCGCGTTGAATCGGAGATGCGCCCCGGTGTTTCGGCAAAAGGGATGGATGAACATTTAAGGGAGCCATTTTGGGGAGTTTAAAAATTGAGGAAGGAACTAATTTTCCGTAAGAAGCAATGACAATGAAATCCGGCGCAAAATTTTTAATTTGTTCCACCCACTTTGGATCTGAAAGTTTCTCAGGCTCGATCAGGGCTAATCCGTTTTTTAAAGCAAAATCTTTTACGACCGTTCCCGAAATTTTTTGGCCTCTGCCCTTTTTCTTTTCAGGGGTGGTGACCACTAAACTGACGGAATGCTTCCGAAGTAAAGACTCGAGCACCGGGATTGAAAAATCGGAAGAACCAAAATAAACGATATTCATAGCTTCAGCTAAAGACGCTGATAACTACCAAGCAGAGTTTGTCGTTGATTGAAATCAACTCGGTCGATGAGCAAAATACCGTTGAGATGATCCACTTCGTGCTGAATAACGCGGGCAGGAAAGTTTTGAAGTTCTTCAACAATTTCTTTGCCTTTGATCGTTTTGGCTTTAAAGGTAATTTTTTTCGCGCGCCGGACTTCACAACTGATATTGGGCACGCTCAAACAGCCTTCCAGACCCAATTCTTGTTCGTTTGAGAAATGAATAATTTCCGGATTAATATACACTTGCTCTTCACCGCGGATGGCTTGGGGTGAAACAATAATGATTTGTTTGGAAATTCCAACCTGCGGGGCGGCAAGGCCGACACCGTCTTCTTCATACATCACATCAATCATCTGTTCGATCATAGCCAAATCTTTACTGCTCAAACGGTCTACGAGCTGGGCTTTTTGAGACAGGATCGGGTTGGGATAGGTCAGAACTTTAAGTTTCGCCATAGACGCTATTATAAGATAGTGACCGGGTCTGCATCAATGGCTTGAAAAACGCCCACTTTTCGTTTCGCTTTTTCCAGCGCCAAGCGGATCGCGGCCTGAATCGGGGCCATTTCCTTGCCGCGAAGCATAATGTGCCAGCGGAAGTGCCCTCTTAAACGGTAAATCGGAAGCGGAGCCGGCCCGATGAGTTCGATATTAGACCCTTCCAGATGAGGCTTGATTAATTTCCGGAAATCGCTTGCAACTTCTTGAACACTGAGTTCTTTTTTGCCGCGGAACATAATATTCACCAAATGTGAAAACGGCGGATAATGGTGTTCTTTCCGGCGCGCGAGTTCCTCATTGAAAAATCCAAAATAGTCATGCTTAGAAGCAAATTGGACCGCATAATGATGCGATGAATAAGTTTGAATAAATACCTGGCCCGGATCTTTCCCTCTTCCCGTTCTCCCCGCCATCTGTGTGAGTAATTGAAAGGTTCGTTCTGCAGAACGAAAATCCGGAAGAAGGAGGCCAGTGTCCGCATTAACAATCCCAACGACGGTGACGTGCTGAAAATCAAATCCCTTCGCAATCATTTGGGTGCCGACTAAAATATCGATTTCCCGGTTCCTGAAACGTTTCAGGATTTCTTCGTGGGAACCTTTTTTTTTCGTCGTGTCCGTATCCAGCCGGCCGATTCGCGCTTGCGGAAAAAGCCTTGCAACCTCGCTTTCCACTTTCTCTGTTCCGATTCCGGAAAATTTCAGGAGCGGACTTTTACATTTTCGGCAAACATTCGGAACAACGATGTGGGCATTGCAATAATGACAAAGCGCTTCTTGTTCTTCCTGGTGATAAGTAAGCGCCACGGCGCAATGCGTACAATAAAGCGCATCACCGCATTCAAAGCACCGGATGTGTGTTGAAAATCCCCGGCGGTTCAGCATGAGCAAAATGCTGTCTTTCTTTTGAAGCGCCAGATCGATCGCTTTTTGAAGACGGGGAGAAATAATCATTTGCCGTTTTGATTGATGCTGCGCATCCTTCAGATCAACAATCTGAACGTTCGGTAAAGACCTGCCTTCGGTACGCTTCGTTAAAGAAAGCATTTCGATCTCGCCTGAAGAAACCCGGTTCATAGTTTCCAAAGTCGGCGTCGCGGTGCCCATTAAAAATACGGCGTTTAAATCTTTGGCTCGCCACCGCGCGAGTTCGCGGGCGTGATACCGGGGCGTTTGATCCTGCTTATAACTGGTTTCCTGCTCTTCATCCATAATGATCAAGCCCAATTTCCGCGCCGGGGCAAAAACGGCCGACCGGGCACCGAGAATGACTTGTTTTTCTCCCGATTCGATCCGGTGCCAAGCCAAGGAGCGTTCCTTGTCTGTCAATTTACTGTGCAGGATTTCCAATTTTCCGTGAAAGTGCTGACTGAAAAAAAGTTTAATTTGTTCCGTTAACGCAATTTCCGGAACCAAGCAAATCGCGCTCTTACCAAGCTTGAGACATTCGTAAATGGCGCGTATATAGAGTTCACTTTTGCCGCCGCCGGTAACGCCAAATAGAAAAAACTCTGAAAATTGGTCCGACTGAATCGCCGCGGTCAATTTGCCGAGCGCTTCTTTTTGTTCATCCGTTAAACGGAGAAGAACCGGTTCAATGTCTTGCTTTGCTTCCGTTTCTGATTTCGGATCCGGCGATTTCAAATATTTAGGAACCATGTTCGAAATGGCTTCTCCCCAGCTGGAAAAATAATATTCACTAATCCATTTGGCCAACCGAAGCAGATGGTCTGAAATAACCGGGGCTGAATCGATGACTTCGATAATGTCTTTAGCCCGCTCAACTTCCTTTTGCGGATCCAAACCTACAGCATAGCCGATGATGGTCCGGTTGGTAAACGGAACGCGAAGGCGGCAGCCAACTTTTATGGATTGCGCTAAAGACTCAGGAATGCGGTACGTATACGGGTCTTTAATGGGAAGCGGGATCGCAACATCGACGAGTCGAGTTTTTTTGTGTTCTTCCAAATCCAGGAGCATCAAAGGCGTTCCAATTCAGTGCGGATCATTTTCATATCTTCCCAAACTTTTCTTTTTTCTTCGGGGTTCCTAAGCAAATAGGCGGGATGAAACGTGCAAAGAAGTTTGCTTCCTTGATATTCATGGAATTTTCCCCGAAGCGAGGAAATAGTCCGCTCGGTCTTGAGCAAGGTCTGCGCCGCAAAAGTACCCAAGGCACAAATAATTTTGGGCTTAATCAGGTTAATTTGTTCGATCAAATAGGGTTCGCAATTGAAAATTTCAGCCGGAAGCGGATTCCGGTTGCCGGGCGGCCGGCATTTTAAAACATTGCAAATGAATACGCTATCGCGGCTTTGGCCGATGGATTCAATAATTTTTGTCAGCAACTGGCCGGCTTTGCCGACAAAAGGCAGGCCTTGAATGTCTTCATCTTGTCCGGGAGCTTCACCGACAAACACAAGCTGAGCTTGCGGATTTCCGGAACCGAAAACCACATTCTTTCGTTTTGAGGCAAGTTCGCTGCATTTGACACAATCATGAACTACGTCTTTTAGTTCAGATAATGAACGGCCGGAAGAAATTGAATTCTCATGTTCTAAAATTGCCGGTGCTCCGGAGGCGGCTTTAACCGTGTTTGATTTCGGAATGAAATCAATGCCGCTCTCTTTGAGCATTTCCAAATAGTTTCTTAACTGCTGCGGAATATCGCTCATGATTTAAAACCGGATAGAATTGAATCGGCTAAGTCTGCCGCTGCTTGCGGTTTCGCAATCGTTTTAATGGCGGAACGAACCGAATCCAAAACCTGAGGATTTTGAACAACCCGTTTAACAATGTCTTTAATCTCATAGGCGTCTTTAATTTGGAAAGCGGCGCCGTGAGCAGTGAGCCATTCGGCATTATGGGTTTCCTGGCCCGGAATGGGCGATGTCATGATCATCGGTAGGTGTTTCACTAAGCTTTCACACATCGTGGCGCCGCCGGGTTTGGCGACCAATAAATCAGAGGCTGACATAAGCTCCGGCATATTGTCAACAAACCCAAAGATTCTGATCTTGAACGGAAATTGCCTGCTGTTGAGGCGCTGGAGCAGATATTTATTTTGACCGCAAACCACAATAACTTGAATGCGATCACCGAATTGCGAAAACGTGTCTAGCACTTCTTCCGTCGGACCCATGCCGAAACTTCCACTGCTAAACAAAATCGTTAATCGATTCTGATCGAGGTCCAGCTTTTTCCGTACGGCTGCGCAATCAATCGGTCTCGTAAAATCCGCTGACACGGGTATTCCTTTAATATGAATTTGGCCCGCGGAAACGCCGTATTCGGTTAAAGCTTTAGCGCTTTCGTCCGACATCACCCAAAAATAATCAGTTCCGGGATTCACCCATACCCGGTGCGGAATAACGTCGGTAACAATTGTAACTAATTTCGATTGGATTTTACCGTTTCGCTTCATCGTTGCTGAGACTTCAGCGGGAAAAAAATGCGTAAAAATAATGTAATCGTAATTTTTTTCTCCCAGATATTTCCTCAGACTAAAAGACTGTAACCAATTCCAAGCAGTTCGAAGCGGAGCGATCACCGGATAAACGTAGGCGCTATTGCTGATCGAAAAAAACAAGGCCCATAACCAAGGTGTATGCTTAACCATCCGAAAATAGAGTTCAGAATATGAATTTTTGAATAAAAAATTTGTTTTTTCAAGCGCATCAAAAATTTCAACTTCCAAGCGTTTTCCATTTCGCGCTTTCAACTCTTGGGCAGCCGCTTCAGCAACTTTGCGGTGTCCGTAACCAGCATTCACGTAAAGAAGTAGGACTTTAACCATTGCTTCTCGCTTCGATCACATAATCAGCCGCTTCTTTAATAGAAGGCAAGATTTTCTCCGGTGTGAGCCGCCCTGTTAACCTTGATTGATCCATGGAACCGTGTCCGGTCAGGACAAAAAGTGTTTTTAAGCCGAATTTTTTCCCGGCTTCTATATCAGTGGCCTTGTCGCCGATAAAATAAGTTTCAGTCGTATTGAATTGGATTTCACGCGCGGCCCGTACAAATAAACCCGTGTTGGGTTTTCGGCAATCACATCCGGCGTCTTTGCCGTGAAGACAATAATAAATGGCTTTAATCGGCACCGAATTTTGCTTCAACTGGCCTACCATCTTATCCGTAACTTCATTCAGAGCACTTTCGGGGAAAACACCGTCTCCGATTCCGGCTTGGTTCGAGATGATCACAATTTCATAACCATGAACGGCCAATTTTTTAAGCGCTTCAATGCTGCCGGGTATGAACCGGAACTCTTCCCAATGCTTAATATAATCACCGATCAGGTCTTCATTAATGACTCCGTCCCGATCAATAAAGATCACCTTGCCGGATTTTCGCTTCTTCAATTCCTGATATTTACCGAAGGTCAGCAATTGATAATAACCGTGGCCTACAGACATTAAAAATCCCATAAAGCCATCCTTAAATCCTTTTTTGCCGACGTAGTTTCTTAAGAAACGGTCTATCGATTTATAAATTAATTTCGGGGTCTTAATTTTTCGCCGGTCAGAAATCCACTTTTGCGCTTCCAGTGTGGTTTGATTATTCAGTTTGTCAAAAAAGTGAGTAACATCACGGAATCCAAAATGCAAAATGTCATGTTGAAGCGGCCTTTCCTTTCCTTCTAAAAACGCGCGCGGATGTACGCCGCTCTCGTCGTATCGGAAAGCACCTTTGCGGTGCATTCTTAATTTTCGCGCCGGATAATAACCCGCCTTTTTGATCCAGCGTTTTCCGATAAAAGTTTTAATGGGAATCGCATGGCCGGAAAAATTGGAATCATTCTTGCTGACAACTTCCCCGATTTCCTTAGCCAGCTCCGGACTTACACGTTCATCGGCATCTAAGCTTAAGATCCATCCTTGCGTGGCCAGTGAATAGGCGAAATTACGGTGCCTGCCTTCAACATCCATTTCGCGCAAATGAACCTTATCCGTGTAACGCTTGGCAATTTCTACCGTCCGGTCAGCGCTAAAGCCGTCAACGATGACAATTTCTTTTGCCCATTTAACGCTTTCCAAGCAATCGGGCAAATTTTGTTCCTCATTTTTTGTAATGATGACGACGGATAAAGGGATTTTTTCCATAATTTATGACCGGGCTGCTTTATTTTGGCCTAGCGCCATGAGCAAGCCAATATAAAACCAAATAATGACACCGCTTTGAACATTGTGAAGCGTTGTGTCTGAAATCGCTTGGATTAACAGCGCGGCAAAAGCGCTTAGAAGCGCAGCAATGAAAATCTTTTCATTGTCCGGAGCGGTACGATACTTTTTATAACCGCTTTTCAGGGCCATCAGTAAAATCCATAAAAATAAAACCAATGAGATGAGACCTGTTTCGGCGGCAAGCTGGAGATAACCGTTGTGGGCATAATATCCCGGAACGCGCCAATGTTTTTTTTCGTCGTACTTCGGATAATTTTGAACATAGGTATTAATCCCGCACCCGAACAGAGGCCTTTTTTCAATGACTTGAACGGCGCGGCGCCAAAGCTGATAACGTTCTCTAAGAGACTGTTCTTTCTTTTCGATGTCTTCATGGATGATGCTGTAGCGAGGAAGTATGACGGGTGCGCTCACTGCCATCAGGAGCAAAATAATAAACACCCATTTATTTCTAAGCAATGCGCCGAAAACAATCCAACCACCGACTCCGGCCAGCCACGCTCCGCGGGATTTGGTTTTATACAACATGTAAACACCGAGCGTGAAAACGAGCAGAGAGATAACAAACTTAACATTCACCTTCCCTGTGGTGTTCTTCTCATAAAAGACGGCAGAAAAAAGGATCGGGAGCATAGCGAGCAAATGAGCTGCTAATAAACCGTAGAATTTATAAGGCCCCGTCAACCGGATATCTGGAAACGTGTAATGAACCAAAAATTGATTCACCGGGTCTTTAGACGTTATATGCTGGACCACGCAGTCAAGCAGAACGAGAGAAAAACTGACGATCAGAATTTTGAACAGCTTGTTGATTTTGACCTGATCCCGAAACAGCCACATCGACACAAAAATGATGTTGCAATAACGAACCATTTTTAAAATTCCCTTTAGAGAATCCTGAGGATATCCGGAATAAAACGCTGAGACCGAAGATGAAAAGACCAATAGACTGAGCACCAAAAAGAATTTTTGATTTTCACAGATCGGCTCTCGCGAAAATGCCTTATAGAGATAAAAAGAGGAGAAACTGATAATAAAAAAGATTTCCATTCCGGCAATGGAAAAAGGGAGTAGAAACAACGCCGTATAAAAGGTGTATTCAGTGAGTTTTTTTAAAAAAGAAAGCGATATCAGATTCATTCCGCTGGTTTTGTTATAAACGAAAATTGTATCAGAAAGGGACTGAAGTTTCACCCTTCTTCACTAAATCTTCCAGAAGCATGGAGACTTCCTTTTTAAAGCGCTGTTTGGCAAATCCGGCAGCGTGGGACCGGATGGAATCGGAGTTAAAGACGGTTTTTTGGCTTTTGCGAATCGACTCGATCAAAGATTCGACAGACGGCTTCGAGAAGAAAATCCCGGTGCAGGTCTCATCATTGCGGATTGATTCCCGGTAAGGGATGACTGTTTCTAATATCCCGCCTTTACCATAGGCAATAACCGGCTTGCCGCACATTTGGGCTTCCAGAGGAACAATTCCAAAATCTTCTTCTCCTGGGAAAATAAGGGCCTTGCAGTTTTGGTAATATTCCCAAAGCTTCTCGGTAGAAACCCAGCCCTCAAATCGGATGCCGTCAAAATGAGCGGCATTCCGGAGCTGTTCCATAAGCGGCCCGTCCCCGATAACGACCAGCGGCAACTTCATTTGATTGAAGGCCTCAAGCGCTAAATCGATCCGCTTATATTGGACCATGGCACTAACAAGTAGATAATAATTGCCCTCGCGCTTGCGCGAAACGTTCTTTTCGGAATAATCATCGATCGGCGGATGAATTACGATCGACTCTTGAGCATAGATATCTTTGATTTTGTTTGCGGTATTTTTTGAATTTGCGATAAATACATCTACATTTTTTGAGGTTTCAACGTCCCAGCGTTTTAAAAATTTAAAATATAATTTAACCATCGAGCGAAGCATTTTTGGAAAACCACCAAGATATTCCTCTTCAAATCCCCACAAATAACGCATGGGCGTATGACAGTAACAAACATGAGTAGCATCTTTCCGTTTGGCAGCAGCCTTTGCAACGCAGTGACTGCTGGAAATGACCAAATCGTATTCTTTAATGTTTAACGATTTAATGGCCAGCGGAAAAAGAAGCAAAAAATAACGATAAATTTTCTCGATGCCCGGAATCCATTGTAGAAAGGACGTGTAAATTTTCCGGGATTGAAGGAGCGGAGACAAATTCTTCCGGTTTGCAATGAGTGTAAAAATCGGCGCATCGGGATAAAGTTCGCACATCGCTTCCAAAACCTTTTCTCCCCCGCGCATGGTTACTAGCCAATCGTGTACAAAACAAACTGAAGGCTTAGTGAACGTTGATGACTTTTCCATAGATCTCGACGTGTTTTTTTGCGGATTCTTGCCAACTAAACAATTTGAGACGGCTTAAACCTTTTTTAATCAGTTCCTGCCGCAAATTATTTTTTGTTAAAATTTGCTCCATAAGCCTTTCAAGTTCGGACTGGGAATCGGGATCAAAATAAAGACCCGCATTGCCTAACACTTCAGGAATAGAAGTAGAATGCGAAGCAATCACCGGTGTTCTCGATGCCATTGCTTCCAAAAGTGGAAAACCAAATCCTTCATAACGCGAAGGAAAAATAAGCGCGGCCGAATTTGCATATAATTTTCTAAGCTCCTCGTCCGGCACAAAATTCATGAATTCAATTCCGGAGTCCGTTGCAGCCAACTTAAGCCATTCGTTAACAATTTTTTGCTTCCGGTCAGGCCTTCCGACAATGCGCAAACGCAGATCCGGCATGCTAAGTCTCTTTTTAACTTGAATGAACGCTTTAAGCGCAACGCCCAAGTTTTTGTGCGATTTGATTAATCCGACGCATAAAAAATAAGGGTGCTTTTCAGCGGACTCAGAATTAGATTCAGGTTTTAAAAAAATAGGATCAACGCCGTGATAGATCACCGTAATTTTTTCGGCTTTCACATTTAACTTTTCGATCAAATCTTTTTTCGTGTGTTCGGAAACCGTGATAATCGCGTCTGAGCGTTTGGCGGCGGATGCTAAAAAAAATTGGGCGTACCGGACCGCCACCGGATTTAGATCTTTGGAAAATTCAAGATGAATTAAATCGTGAATCGTGACAATCAATTTTTTTGACCACATGAGAGGTGCGGTATAATGAGGAACATGAAGAGCGTCGCAAGTACGCGCCGCAAACGGAAGCAGAATTTGCTCGCGCAAACTATAAATTGGCGCACCAAAAGGAATAAAAGATTTCTCTCGAGGAAACACCTTTTGTTCATCTGGTTTACCGATTAAGCTGCGGGACCAAGATGTTTCGCCAAGCTCGGAAACAAAACCCCGGATATACCGGCCGATACCGGTATGATGAGCCATGCGGACATCAATTCCGATACGAGGCATAATGACCTAATACGCGTTTTTGAACGCGAAGAAAGTGGCGAGAATAATTTCGATATCTAGCATGGGCGTCCAGTTCTCCAAATAATACAAATCGTACTTAATCCGTTCTTCAAGCGATGTATTGCCACGAAGTCCGTGGATTTGGGCCCACCCTGTCAGGCCGGATTTAATTTTGTGCCGGCTCATATAATGCGGAATTTGATCTCTGAACTGATTGACAAAATGAGGGCGTTCGGGCCGCGGGCCGACTAAGCTCATATCACCAACGAGCACGTTCCATAGCTGAGGCAGTTCGTCTAAATTAAACTTTCGGAAAAAGCGGCCAATGGTCGTAACGCGATCATCTGATTCTTGGGTCCACACAGGTCCGGTTTTTTGTTCAGCATCCACAATCATGGTTCTGAACTTGTACAAAATAAACGGTTCTTCATTTCGGCCAACTCGTTCTTGGCGGTAAAAAATCGGCCCCCGGTCAGAAAGCTTAATCAATGCCGCAACAAATAAAAGAATCGGCGAAAATAGCAAAAGAAAGGAAAAAGAAATAGTAAAATCAAAAATACGCTTGTAAGCGCGGTTCCAAGGGTCGTGAAGCGGCGACTCTTTTAGGCCAAGCAAAGGAACATTGCTGACGTATTCTACGTCGACGTAATGAGTAATCAGGCCAAAAAAATCTGCCACCAGTTTAAATCCCAGCATGTTGCTTTCGCATTTCAAAATTAAATCTGTGATTAAATCACGCGGCATTGCTGTATCTGCGATAACAACATCATTAATTTTATATTTTTTGATGACGGAATCAAAATCTTCATACCTTCCCAATATAGGAACACCGTCAAAATTGGATGATTGAGATCCCTGGGCAGCTAAAACACCGATCACATCCTGGCCGTAGTGCTGATTGTCCCGCGACCAACGGATCAAATTTTGCGCACTTTCGTTGACACCGACAATCAAAACCTGGTCCCGATTTTTCTTCTTTCTGATGGCGTACTCAAGCTGAATGAGCAAATAGCGGGCTATGCTGCAATAAAAATTCGAAAAAAACCATGTCGATAAAAAGACAATTCGGGAATAGCTGAATTCACGGTAGGTAAAGGTCAGCGCCATGAGTGTAATCGTCGAAACCGTAATCGCCTTAATTAAATTGAGGATTTCCTGGATTCTTCGAATATGACGTTCCGGAGAATATAATTTGTACCAGCGAAAGATCAGCAGGTAAATCGGAACCATAACCAGAATGACGCGAAAATAGTTTTCAAACGACGGAATGCCTTTTGGGGGCTCAATGAAATGGCCCGAAAAACGCAGCCAATACGCGGTCACGAAACTTAAAACAATCGATACGATGTCGGTTGCGACTACTAAAAATGCGTAAAAGGGATGTTTTCTGGGCGATAGCATAAATTAATGAAGTATTTTCTTTAAATGCGCGGATATTTTCTTCGAACTCCGGCCGTCTCCATACGGATTTTTTTTTGAAATCATGGAGCGGTAAAGTGCCTTTGAGGACAAAAGCCGTTCAGTTTCCCGGACAATTTTTTTAGAATTGGCACCTGTTAGGATCGCAATTCCTGCCTCGATTCCTTCTGTGCGTTCCGTTACATTCCTCAAGACCAGAACAGGTTTTCGGAAAGAAGGCGCTTCTTCTTGAATCCCCCCGGAATCCGTTAGGATCGCGTAACATTTCTTCATGATCCAAAATACTTCTTCATAAGTCAGAGGCCTGAGCAGGTGAATCCGCGGAACTTTGCCTAATATTTTCTGAGCGGGTTTAAGAACCTGCGGATTTAAATGGACCGGGTAAACAATTTCCACATCTTTATGCGTCTCCGCAATTTTTTTAAGTGCATGGAAAATCTCTTCCAGTCCCCCACCGAAGCTTTCCCGTCTGTGAGCAGTTACGAACAGAATTCTTTTTTTGGTATCGATCTGTTTAAAAACCGGGTAATTTTTCTGAACGCCCGGCATTGCCAAATTCACCGTGTCAACAATGGTGTTACCTACTTCAAAAATGGCCTTCCGGGGTATTCCTTCGTGAATTAAGTTGTGGGTCGCTTTCGGTGTCGGAGTGAAATGGTAATCGGCCAAATGGCTGAGGAGCTTCCGGTTCATTTCTTCCGGATAAGGACTGAATTTATTCCAAGTCCGGAGCCCGGCTTCTAAATGAGCAATCGGAACCCGCGCATAAAAACTTGCAATCCCGACCATCAACGCCGTTGCCGTGTCTCCTTGCACAAAGACAATGTCAGGCCGAGTTTTTTTAATAATTTTCTCAAATCTAGAAATCACTCTTCCACTCACATAAGCCAAAGACTGATTCGCCTTCATAAGTCTCAGATCATCATTAATTTGAATCTTAAAAAATTTAACCACTTGGTCCAGCATTTGCCGGTGCTGCCCCGTCAAACAGACAAAACACCGGAAGCGCTTAGAATTCCGAAGCTCCTTGATGAGCGGAACAAATTTCAATGCTTCCGGCCGCGTTCCAAAGGCGATCAAAACTCTAATTGGGGACTTCGTCATGAGAGATTAAACGAAATGACTCAAGAGGTAAGTTCTTTTTTCCGGACGGAACGAATCGTAAAGCCACAAAGCCTGCGCGGCAAACATGCTGACCCAGGAATTGACATGATTGTGATGTTGGCCATTTTCTTCTTGGCCGTATAAAAATCCGCCTCGCTGAGCTCCGGAATTGATTTGATAACGAACCAGGCAAGATCTCAGCGCATCGAGCGAAGATTCAAAACCGGAAGAACCATATAGGGATAAAATACTCCCGATGCGCAGCGTTTGGGCCAGCGTATCAACACGCACGCACGGACGATATGATCCGGACTCAAAATAGCAGTAAACGGAACCATCAGAATTTTGTTGATTCAAAATCCATTCAAGACCCTTTTGGACTGCTTCGATCACGCGGAAATCTTTATACGTAAAACCAAAACATGCGAGCCCCTCTAACGTGTAAAGATGGGGATGTAGCAGCGTACTTTGGGAACCGTTATGTGTGATAAATCTGCCATCAAATTGTTGAATGGGTAAAACCGCGTCAACCAATCGAATGGCCGCTTCTTCAAAGCGCTTTTCCTTGGTGATTTGAAAAAGTTTTAGCAGGCCAAATAACGATTTGGCATGAAAGCTTCCGGGCTGTCTGGACCATTTATCATAACTGGCTTCAGCTTTTTTTGTTTGAATGTTGTAAACAGGATTAAACAATCCGTTTTCAAGCCGGACATTTTCAAGCAGAAAATCCGCAATGTCTAAGGCTGTCTGTAAATATTGAGGATCATTTTTAATTTCATATAAATTTAACAGCCCGTAAACCACAATCCAGTTATCAAAAGTGAAGGTCCAAGTCGAAAAATAACCGTCGTCTTCCCCAACTCTGGTTCGAACTCCTGTTTTCGGCTGATAAGCGACTTCGATCAGCCAACGGGCCGCCTCAACCGCTTTTTGAAGAAAACGCTCTTCACGCAATAGATCGTAAAAAAATAAGAATGCGTTAATGGAATAACCCGTAATCTCGGAATAGAGGAAGGAATAGGACCTTTTCTCTTGATCGAACCAGGCATGCATTCCGCCCTTAAATTTAGGATTGACGCCGGAGTTTTGGATTTGGCTGTTCAAAAGCCATTGGGTGGCTAAGTGGGCCGGCGAATTTTGGACAATAACGGAATCTGCTTGATGGGTCATGATGCGGCTTTGAAGCTAGGCGATTTTTTGCTGGAGGCGCTTTCCACAGTGGGCACATTTTACCTGCTTCTTACCCTGAAATCTAACATTTAATGGCCTGCCGCAGAAACAGGCAATTCCCTTAATATAAGCTGGATTGCCGACGGCGATGGAATGGGCCGGAACATCTTTGGTGACGACTGCCCCTGCAGCGACAACCGCATACGCCCCGATTGAAATATTCGGCATAATCGTGGAATTTGCACCAATACTAGATCCCTTGCCGACCCGCCAAAATTGGTTTTTCATATTTCTTCTCGCGCCGGCACGCGGATATTTGTCGTTGGCAAAACAAACGCCCGGACCGATAAAAACCTGATCCTCAATAATCGCTCCTTGATAAATGAGCGCTTTATTTTGAATCCAAACTCCGTTTCCGATTTTGACGTGACGATCAATATAAACACCATTGCCGATGATGCAATTTTTCCCGAGGGATGCTTGTTCCGCAATTTGGACAAACGCCCAAATTTGGGAACCCGATCCGATGCGGGCCGCCGGATGAATCAACGCGGTGGGATGAATCTTGCTTAGAGCCAGTTTTGTCTTGCCCATTCGATGTTTCTGGAAATTCCTTCCTCGATGTCCACTTTGGCTTTCCAGCCAAACAATTTTTTTGCTTTGGAAGCATCGCAGCAAAGCCGTTTGACTTCGGCAGTTCGTTTTGCGATGTGAACGATCTTTGAAGAAGATTTGCATAATTTGACAATCAATTGGGCAATGAGATTAATGCTCACGTCTTTGCCTGTTCCAAAGTTGATTGACTCTCCAACCGCTTTATCATGATGCCCCATGACCAAAAAAGCCTGAATCATATCATCCACATAAGTAAAATCGCGCGTCTGCTTGCCTGTTCCGTGAATTGTAATCGGTTCATTGTTCAGCGCCATGCGGATAAAAATTGGGATGACATCATAAGTATGCCGAGGACCGTAAGTGTTAAAAGGGCGAATGATGGAAATCGGCAAATGATAGGTTTGATAATAAGAAAATGCGAATCGGTCGGCAGCCACTTTTGAGGCCGCATAAGGAGACGTCGGATTGAGCGGATGATCTTCGTCAATTTTGGGCTTCTGCGCCGTTCCGTAAATTTCACTCGATGAGGTGCAAACAATTCGTTCTAAATTGTTAATTTTCATCGCCGCGTGAAGCATGTTTAAAGTTCCTTCAAGATTCGTCGCCATGACCTCAAGCGGCCGTTCGAAGGAATACGGGACGTAAGCATCGGCAGCCAAATGAAAAATAACGCTCGGCTTGAGCTGAGTGATCAGCGGAATGCAATCAGTACTCGCAATATTAACCGCGATAATTTTTTGAAATTCTTTTTTAAGGTGCGCAATATTTTTAAGCTGGTACTGAAAAGTCCCGTTCACTGACGAGCCTCTCACCAAAACGGAAACATTGGCACCCGCTTCAATTAAATATTCCGTCAAATGAGAGCCCATAAAGCCGTCGGCCCCTGTAACCAAAACTCGTTTGCCCTTCCAGGAATATGCCATTGTGACCTATGTTAAAGATTGGTAAATCTGAATGGTTTGTTTGGCCATGTTTTGCCAAAGATATTTTGCCCGAATATGCTGCTTTAATCTATCCGTTTTTTTAGAAGACAGCGCCTTTTCAATTTTTACTTTGATGTCAGCAATGCTCTTCGGATCCGCATATTCGGCCAGATCTTGAAAATATTCCCGGGTCGGGCCGCCTTGCGTAATCACCAATTTAGCTCCGGCCAAACCGGCTTCCAAAGCTGAGAGACCCGGTGTCTCAAACCAACTAGGCAGCGCAAAAACATCACAAGCAGCGAATGCGGATTTTAACTCCTCGGAATCGCGCTTGAGCCCTCCTAAAAATCGGACATTGGACTTCGCTTCTTTAACGCACCGGTCATAATAATTTTGATGATGACTGACCGGATCTCCGATTAAAACTAAGGGCTTACTGATTTGATTCATCGCACGGATCAAATTCAATTGATTTTTTCTCGGCTCAATTCGTCCGACGCACAATACAAAATCTTTAAGTCCGTATTTTTTGACAAATAAATCCGGCGTCGCGCGTTCAAAATAATCATCTGTTCCATAAGTGACGACTCGAATGCGTTCTTGGGGAATTAAAAAATACCGGTGAATTTGCTTGGCTTCGAGAACTGAGCTGGCCAAGACAACATCGGCAAGCTGCATCATTTTCCTTCGGTCTGATGGAATGAACGGGGCAAAACTTTTGGCTAACTGCCGGATCAAACAAATCATTCTCTCTTTTGGGTCATAATCGATTCCGAACGAACTCGACCAATCGTACCAAATAATAGGACTGTGAACGATTTTAGTCCCGACTGATTTGGCGACTTCCATAAGCCCAAGCGCTTCTTTGACCGAACCGAAGACATGAAGAATATCGGAGGAGCTTAACCGGTCCTGCCACATATTGAATAAAGTGACACGCGTGCCGGCCTGCTCAACATATTCTTTGGACTTGAGCAGAAGAACTTCCCCGCCGCCCGGATTTTGAAACGCTGACGGATAAACATAGTAATAAATCATGACACTGCGCTCCTGCGGTATTCCAAAACTTTATTGCTCCTGACAAAAATATAATAGGAAGACAAGCCTTGATAAACCAGGCCGGCTTTTCCGTCTAAAAACCCAAACTTAAAAAAATAAAAATAGACGAAAGAAATGACGGGCTTCACCCAAACGTCAAACCAAGTCACTTTTAATCCCTGCTTGACCATTTCTTTGGCATCCAGCGAAGTAAATACGTTAAATTTCGAAAAATACTCATCTAAATTTTGATAGGTGATGTGTCTTAGAGGATTTTCAAAAAGTCCAACAGGTCCTGATGGAACAATCCGCTCATGAACCAGTCCTTGAAACAGCCCCTTCCCTTTTTTGATCAGTCTAAGCTGCCGGTCATCAATGCTGGCACCAAAACGGACTCTTGATTTAAAAATATAATTTTCACGTTTGACTTCATAGCCGACTAGTTCACTTGGCTTATTGACGGCTTCTAAAATTTCATTTTTTAATTCGCCGCTCACCCGCTCATCAGCATCGATCAGAAGGATCCAGCCATGACGGGCTTGACTGATTCCAAAATTTTTCTGGGATGAAAAATCGTCCAGCTGTCTAGAAATCACCTTTGCGCCTGAGTCTTTTGCAATTTGGACCGTCCGGTCAGCGCTGTTCGAATCAATAACGATGATTTCATTTGCGAAACTTAACGAGTCTAAGCAATCTTTTAGCTTTTTCTCTTCATTGAACGTAATAATTACTGCACTGATGTCGCTCATGAATAAGCAGCCTGAGATTTTTTATGGAACAAATCATGCGCCGATCTCATGATGTATTTGACGAAAGTATTTAAATTTGAAATTTTAAGATCTCGAATCGGCGTTTTATTTTCCCAATCAAGCCAATTTTTAAATGTGAGCTTCATTCTCTTTAAAGTCGAATGATGAACGGGCGTTTCGCGAATTTCTGAATTGATTTCCGCCTTTATTTTAAAGTCAAGACTGCTTAAACGGACACCTTGCACTAATTGATCTGAATTAACGAATGCACGGCCTTTTGCAGGCAGCTCGATTTCCCAGGAATAAATGGATTCGGCTCTTTGGGGAAAACGTAGTGTACCATTCTCATATTCCAACGTAAATACTTGATTGTGGCGCTTGAGCCACCAGGAAGCAAAGTTTTTGAAATTGGTGTTCCAGATTTTTTGCTTTTGGCTGACACGTTTCATAATGTTGTGTAAGATATTTGGGTAACGACCGATCCGGTTGTCCGGATGGCCAAAAAATAAAACTGGCAAATTCTCAGCGGTTAATTCTTCAATCGCTTTGGAATAATAATCATCAAACATTTTCTCGCTGTACGGATATTTTTGAAGAAATACGCCTTCGCAAACGGCATGTGTTGCAATGTGAAGTACCTTTGACATCCGGTTATTCAGAATCGGGAACATCGGAAAATTATCATAGTCCAGGCAAAATTCAGAACTGTATGAATACCCGCCTTCTTCCAGAGCTTGCTCTAAAGTCGGATGCCATTGGCCATGAGGGGCTGAGAATCCATTCACATGTTTTGTCCGTTTCCTGAGCAAATTTTCGGCCGTTTGTAAATTGAATCTATTTTGCGGATAAGTTTGATAAACATGGTGGACATAGGCATGAGAAGCGATTTCAGCTTTTGTCTCGAAAAGTAATTTCATTTCGGGTTCCAAATGTTCATAGGTCTTCATGCAAACAAAACAACTAATAACTTCTTCGTATTGCTTAATCAATTGGAGCAAGATTTTAAAATCAGAGGGTTCATGCTCGTCCAAATCGAAGCGAAAACTAAAAACGCTTTCGTGGCCGTCCGGATAATACCAAAGATGAACGTACGGTAAATTCCGCTTCCAAAAAGCAGACCGGATACTAGCGGTGATTTTTTTCCGGACATTCGATTTCTTGGTTTGCGCTACATGTTCGACGATAGAATAATTCAAATATGAAAAATGTTTATCGATTGACCGTTCGTTAAGGCTTTCTCGTTCAAGCGACTCAAAATCCAGACGGACGATCCGATCTTCAAAGCGAGAATCGATCTGATCCGAAAGATCTGCAATTCCAACGCCTCCCTGCGACAAGTACCCGTTAATTTGTTCGGACGGAAAACCATGCGGCTTCGTAAATATGACGACGGGAATTAAATCAGAATTAAGTTCTTGCACGCTGCAATAGGTAATTTTTTCCTGGTCTAAAACTTGGATCCAAACGGGGTCCGGAGCGGTAAGACCGACTTGCAAAATCATTTCTTTTGGCCGGAGATAAGAACCAAATCGGTGAAATATTTAAACAGAAAGATTCGAGCAAAATGGCGGTCAAAAAAAAGGCAGACTTTTAAATACAGTTTAAAAATTGGGGGAACTATTTTTTGTAAAATTTTCCCGATAAAAAAATTATTCAAAAACCACGGCATCGCCGAACTCAATCCCCAGGAGGTATCTATACTTGCTCCGTTCCTGGCCATTATTTTTTTGAGCTCCGGAATTGACGTGTAATTGTCGTAAGAAAAACCCCATGGCGCAAAAAAAGACCTGTCCTTTAGAATTAACTTGAAGGGTACGTTGAGGATTTTTCCGAATTTAGACATTCTCAAATGTTTGTATAAATTAAGCAAAGACCAAGAATTGTAATTAATAATAATAATTTTTCCGCCCGGTTTTGCCACGCGGATAATTTCACGAATGGCTTGTTCCTGATTTCTCAGGTGCTGAAGAACCCTGATGGAGTAAACGACATCGAACATGTTGGAATCATATGGAAGCGATTCGGCCGAGGCAACTTTAAAGTTGGCGTTTGGATTCACTTGTTGAGCGACTGCCAGCATTTCACTCGACCAGTCAATGCCGTATAATGTGTTGTCGCGGTTAAATTTGGACAAATGCCTCCCCGTTCCGCAGCCGACATCCAGAACTTTTTTCCCGCGAACGTCTTTGGTCAAATCCAAAAGAGGCTGAGTTTCAGTTTCGTTCGTGTACCAGCCGATCAAATCCTTAAACTGAAGGTCGTATGATTGGCCCGCTCCCGGCCGGTTCCAAAACTTTTCAGTGGGTAAAATGACATCAGGTTTCATTTAATTCAATGCCTTGAACACATTAAGTACATCGCGGTCTATAACTTGATAAGTTATTTTTTTTTCCTGCTGTCTGCGGTTCCAGGCTTTCTGAAACCGAGCGCAAGCACCGAAAAACCCGTTCACAAATGCAAAATCTCCACGGATTAAAGAAAACAAAAGGCGCGGGACAAGCCAAAGAACGTGTTCCAACAATAAAATTTGATCTAAAATATTTTTCCAGATAAACAAAAATGTATTGCGCATCGCCAATTCTCTGATTTTCGGTGAACCAAATTTAGCCTTGAATGTCGCTTGTCCTTTATGGAAAATTTCACTCGCCGGCGCAAAATACCCTTTCCAACCCTTTTTCCAGCCCCGGTAACAAACATCTAGATCTTCTAATGTGCCGGGTAAATATAAATCATCAAATCCGTTTAATTCATTAAAACGATTGGTCTTAAACGCAATACAAGCGCCGATGCTTGCGGTGTATTGAAAGTTGCCCGCAATTTTCGGATCGACTGAAAAAGTACCCCACCAACCGTGCCATTTCTTCAGTGTCGATAGCCCGCCTTCATATTTAGTCTCAGAAAAATCCCGGCAATACGAACTGACAAAAAACGCATCATCATGCGATTCAAACGCTTGAATGATGGGCTTGAGAAAATCCTTCGAAACTTTAATGTCATTATTCATTAAGATAACAATGTCGGCATCGGCCTGTTTAACGTATTCATTAAACGAACACAGAAATTTATTCTCACTTGGCAGCAACACTGATACCTTCGAAAATTTCTCTTTTAAAACAGCCAAACTATTATCTGTACTTTTGTTATCAATGACAAACAACTTTGCCGAAGGAACCCCATCGATAGAAGCAATAATCGAAGGCAAGCATTCCTGAAGTAGTTCTTCCCCGTTGTAATTTAAAACATACAGATTGATTTTATCGACCCGCATGCAATTTAGACTTTGGGACTACCAGAGTTTGAAGTTCTGCATCGTCTATTCCGCTTTGCAGCGCAATACCAGCAGCCAGCAGAACCCAGATGTTGAACTGAACAATAAACGTTTCCATAAAAGAATATGTAAGCCAGACAAAAAATGAGCAGAATAAGCCGATTCGGAATAAATTTAAATCATCTAAATACAGAAACGTTCTTCGCAGCAACATTCGTCCCCACAAGTAGCAAAACAGACCGAATAAGACCAAACCCAAAATACCGGTTCCGCCAAGAATAGACAAATAAAGAGAATGAAAATCGATTACTTTATGGCAGAAACCGATACCGAACAGAAGATGCGTCTTAAAGATCTGAGCAGCTGTTTCAAACTGACTCAATCTAAAGAAACCCAAGAATCCAAAATTTTGCCGGTCATTAAACGTGTATTTTAAATAATCAAGATCAAACAATTTTTCCAAAGCCAAAATACGCGAAAGAACGTCATAATTAAAATAAAATCCCATAATTCCAATGCCCAGAAAAAGAACCGCCGTTATTCCCCAAAACCATTTGATGTTTAATGAAACTTTGGAAATGAATTGCTTGCGATGAGAGAAATAAAATAAAGCGGAGAACAAACAATAAGAAATAAGAAAGCTGAACCAACCCGTTCGAGAGCAGCTTAGCATTAAGCCAATAAATAAAATGACCATCATGACAGAACATAAAAATCGCTTCATGAAATCTTGTTTTGTCAAAAAGTAAGGAAATAATAGAAAGATGGAAGAACTCGCTAAAAAACCAATGTGATTGTTATAAATCAATTGTTCGTTCAGATGAATAAAGAACGGTTTTTGAACGCTCGCCCACCCCGCAAGGATAATCCTCAGGCACGTTCCAAATACAAAAAATAAAATCGCATTCAGTAATATATCTTTCCTTCTCTTTGCAATACAAACCAAAATAAAGGCACTCATAACACAAGACAAGATATTGCCGTTCATCTTCAAGGCCCAAAGATCGCGAGATTCACTGGAGATAATAGAAATTAAAATCAAAACGACCCAAATCAGCAAAGACGCGGCGTATTTATAATTGAGTTTTATTTTCGCAATTAAATCGCCGTATAAAAAGTGCATCATCAATAAAAATGAAAGGGCGATATGAAAATGCTTGATTGAAAACAAAGGATTTTTGAAAAAACCCGTCGCGACAAAGAATGCACTGAAAAAGAAAGTCGCATAAAGAGCAAAATCACGATTCAATCCACAAAGAAGGGCGAATAACAGCCATCCGAATTTTCCGAAAAACGGATACCCTTGAAGCAAAACAATGTAGCAGAGCGTAAATAGGATTGATATTCTCTGCAGAGCATGGCTGGTTAAAATAAAACTTCGTTCAAACCTGAGCATTCAACTCCCCGTTCGGATAAGACTCTAATTTCGGCAGTTTGAGTTTTCGGTCATAAGTGCCAATATAAAAGTCGCGGTCCGGATAATAAGTCTTTAGCATCCTGTTTTTTTCTCCCAAATCAAGGGCGTACAAAATTTTGCCGTCCAGACTCGGCGAATTTCTCACAGCATCTTCCTGGCTCATCACTAAAGCGTCGCCAAGAAATCCTCTCACAAAAACAATCGATGGTTTTGCGATCGATTTATCTGCAAGTTCGTATAATGCTTTCCGCTGCTGTGAAACACGTTCAAAGAAAACGGCTTGTTTTTGAAACAAGTAAACATTTCCGAGCAAAGAAGCAACGACGATTCCCAAAGCAAACCTTCTGAATGCGGCCGAACCCTTGCCCCACCAATCAACAATACTATGGCTGAGCGCGATAAACATAAAAGGCAGGCCTTCTATATAGTAGCGAGGTCCATACTGATTGCCGCCCCAGGAATAATAAAACATATACCCTACGGCCAAATAAACAAATCCATACCGGAACAATTGCTGATAGGGTGAATCCGGCTTTTTACGAGCAAGTGAAATCAGATATAGTACGACAAACGCGGCCGGAACCCAATCGATAAGATAAAAAAATCTTGCCGAAACAAACACCAAAGCGGTTACCGGCGAGTAATCCTTCTTAAAGCCCAATCGCTCCCAGCTGTGGTGAAAATGGTTTGGAGCGTCCAAAGGGTTTCCGGTAATCGCGAAATTATAATAAAAGTTGAGTCCAAGGACGATCAAGAGCACACAGCCAAAAACCGTGTGCGACCGGGACCATTTTTCCTTCTTAGTCAACAGCCGGATGAATTTATAAATCAAAAATGGCGCTGCGATTGAAGCCATCGTTAAATATCGCGTTCCCAAACCATAGCCTACCGCAAATGCGCTGATAAAGGCCCAGAACTGACTCTGAGATTCATCCCACTTAAGATAGCCATACAAAAAAATACCAATCATAAGCAAACAACTGGCGTGCGATGAATAAGAAGCCCCGTTAAAAATAAAAAATGGCGTGACGGCGGCCAGGAAGATTCCAAACGCCGCAATTAAAGATCCAAATAATTTCTTAGCCGCAAGATAGATAAAAATAAGACTCACGATAGTCAGCGCCGGATTTACGTAGTCTAAAATTTGCGCCTTCAGCCCTGCCGCCATAAGGAGCGGCCAACCCGGTGGATAAACGCTGAACCACTTCCCGTTTTTGTTTCCCACATGAACTGCTTCGAAAAATTCAGACATGGGATGCGGCGTGGCCCAAAACTTGCCCCGTTTAATACATTCTGCGAGAAAGTAACATGAATGCTCGTCGGCTGAATTCATGAAACTATGAAGAATGAATCGATTCGCGGCAATCAATCCCGTAAATAGAGCGAGCAAAAAAAAGACCGCAATCCATTTAAAATGAAACCGAACCCATAAAATTGCAGATTTGAATTGTGGATCATACGATTTGGGAAGAAAAAATTCTGCCAGAATGCCGGCAGCAATCGCCAAACCGAATAGAATTAAAGAATCAGGAGTAATAAACAGATTTTGTCCTGCGAGCGTTTGAACATGAGGAGTCCAAAGCGGTGAAAGCATGAGCACAACGGCCGGAACCATGAGAGCCCATCGGCGCGACATGTTAGACGAGACCATACTTTTTAAAATAATCGTTTAATAAATCCGCAACCAATTGATGTGCCCGTTCTGTCCAGTGCCCGTCGTTATGAATGTAATAATCCGTAAGTTTTGATTTTTTAACCGCTTGACGAAGAACTGGAACGGTGTCGATCAATTCGATATTTTCTCTTTGCGCAAACCGGAGCAAGGCAAGATAAATAGATTCATTCTGTTCGGTTTCCATCCACCGATCCGGAGAAACAACAACCAGGATTGGCCGAGCATTCATCTCATGAATTTCCTGAACTAAATGGATTAGAATTTCACGGCCCAAAATCCAGCCCACCGTCGTCTCGGGATCCGTCCAACCGAGAGATTTTTGAAAGTGGATAAAACCTCGCTTAAGGCTCCGGTAGACTGAGCTGTATATAAGCATGTTTTCTATCGGATTTCGCTTAATGACTTCTGGAAATTGATTGGCATTGAGTTTAAATTGCTTAGGCACCGGAACATTATTTAAAATGAGTTCCTTATTTTCGGATAAATAAAAATAGGGTTTCGCGTATCCCGAATCCGAAAAAGACCTGGTCGCGCGCCAAAAATCTTCAGGAAATATACCAACCAAGACAATGTCGGGATGATAGGCTTTACCAATTGAGCGATAGGCCACTAAGATCTGGTCAATTCCATAACCGGCAACGCTTAAATTAATAACTTCTAGGTTTGTATTTTTTTGCTCAAGTTTTGCGGCAAAAGTTTCGTTATCTTTGACACCCCACCCAAAAAAGAAACTGTCTCCAAGCGCAACAATTCTTCGAACTCCGGCGGGTTTTTCGATTTCATATTCACGTTTGCCGCGAAATCCCTGCGAATTGGTATTAATTTCAATTTCGAAGCCATTTTTTTTCAAAAAAGCTTTTTTATTTCTTTGGTGATACCAGCCCAAATTGAGGTTGTATTCGATCCAAAACCGTTCCGGAACAATGGCCCAATTCTCTTTCGGTTTTTCAACTTTCTTACGTTCATAAATTACGCGGTATGCGATTTCTAAAACCGAAATGGAAATAACGACGGAAAGAACCAACAGGGTAATATTTTTGAGTACGTCAAAAAATTTTGCTTTTAGAGATTTCGCGGCGGGCATATTAAGAGGCAATTTGTGCCAAATATGGAAAGTCGACTAATGTTTTCTGATATTCCGTTAGATTCAGTTTTTTCAAATACTGCAAATTTTCAACCGCTTTTTCCTTTTTCCCATCGTTCCAATAAGACGCGGCGAGCAACGGATAAATGTTCACATTTTCCGGCATAACCGCCCGGGCCTTTTCAAGATATTCAATGGCTTGTTTGTAATCCGGCTGCGCATTCCATTGAGTTCCTTTGAAATGATAAAAAGCCACGAGCAAATATTCTCTGGCTAAATTTTGTTCATTGAGTTCACCCATCAATTTTTCGAGCCAGAATTTCCAAGTTACATCAGCAGGACATTGAGCCGTGTGAGTGTCGCACAATGATTGCATGATTCGCGCGGCAATGATTTTATGACCGAACGAACTTGGATGGCAATGATCCAAAAAAAGTTCCATGCCGACAATGCCGTGCGTTGCAATTTCCTCCAAGGCCGCCTGCAAATCAATAAACGGAAGATTGTATTTCGAAGCAATTGTTCGAAGCGCTTCTGTTTTATAAGAATCTCCTCCCGGGGACTGGATTTGTAGATCCTTACTTTTGACATACATCACCTTCGCTTTGGAGTAATCACCCATTCCTGCATAAGCCTTGCCCAAATCATAAAACAGCATCGGATATGTACCGTTTAATTTTTTCGCTTCTTCAAAATTTTTAATAGCCTCATAATACTCAGATTTTTCTAAAGCGGCCTTTCCCTGATCGAAAAATTGCTTCCAGGCGGTTTCTTCTTCGGAATTTCTGAAGATCACCTTTTGATCAAACGCATAACCTTTTCTGGACCAATCTCCAATCTGCGGCATTGCTTCATGGACAACAGGCAAATTACAAACATAAACGTTTGCTTTGTGTTTCAGGAGATAGCCCGTTAAATCATCCAAATTTTTGTGATAATCTTCAATCGCGACCATTTTTCGTTTCAAACCAAGTTCCGGATTGAGCAGATATTGTTGCTTTTTGCGAAGATACGAATCGGTCCAATGCCACATATCATCCTGGTTGTAATTAATAACGAAAACCTCATGTCCCGCTCTTTTATTGACCCATTTCCTCATTTTAAAAAATTTATGTTTTAAAAACGAATAAAATTCAGAATTCCAAAATAATTTAAATTCAAACAAAGCAAGCGGCATGTCTCTCATGACATTGCTAAAATCCCGCGCATCATTATTTCCGGCATAAATGACTACGCCGTCAGCCTTATACCGGACCAAGGTCCCGCCTTCTTCTTTCTGATAAAAAGAATGCCTGCCCGGCACCGCGGAATTAACAATTTTTATGTTTAAATTATTGGATTCATCAAGAAGTTTTTGCAGAAGGCCGGAGACCGAAAATTCCATCGTATAAGGAACGCCGCGGGCGGCGCTTTCGCCAATGATGAAAATCCGTTTTTCGTTAGGTTGTTTGTTGTCGGGTTTAAATCCTTGAGACTCGATAAACGTCTCATACTCATTCAAAACTGGGTGAAATTTAGCATTGACTCGAAAAACAAATTCTAAAAGCCCAAAAATGGTGCTAAGAAAAATAACCGAAAAGATTAGATTAAAAATAAATCTCATCACAGATTTCATGACTAGACCTTGAAAATATAAATAGTTTCGCCAGCTTTGTAATCCGGTTTACGTGATTTGAACCAAGACTCTGGTTTTTTTTGCAGGCCCGTATATAAATTGATATCGAGCGCATATAATCCGGGTTCTGGTTTTATGAGATCGGTTTCAGATATGGGGGCCCAGTTTAAGCCATAATATTGATACTCTGCAGGGTTTCTTGTACTGCTCCCCAATTTGACTAATGGATTTCCCATTTTTTTGACAAGCTTGGACAATCGTTTATTGTCTTGCCCCCAATTTAAATTGGAATCCCCAACAAGCAAAACGCCTTTTTCAGCGCTTCCAACAAATTCATTAAAATAAGACAACTGATTAGGATTCGCGAGGACTTGGCGACCGACAAAATAAATGAGTCCGCCCACCAATAAGAAAGAAAATGGCCTTTTAATCCATGTTAACTTCAAATTTTGAATGAATGAATAAGTCCCGCTACAAATTAAAAATATAAAGGGATAAATCGGAAGGACATGTCTCAGACCGATATTGATGCGGTTCAAAAAACTCGCAATGATTAAAAAGATCAAAAAAGGGACAAGCATCATTGATTTTTTGATCAAGGAAACAGTTTTTGTTGTAAGCAACCAAAAGAAGCCGATCGCAAATACAATTAAAGTATAAAGAGGTGTCTTGATACTCATGACGGCCAAAAAATATCTCCAATCGCATGTGACATAATCGCCAACGCAAACTTTGTGGTCTGCCAGCGCATGATCGCTTGCGATATTAAACGCTCGGATAAAATGATGAAATGGGCGCCCTTGTAAAAAAGTCCGCGGGAAATCAGTATATCCTAAAATGATGACGAATGACGCGATAATCCAAATTAACGAAAAAACTTTAATCAAAAATTTCAATTGCAGATGATATTTTGAGTTCATCAAAGACAACATCAAAATAAACAGACTCAAAACCCATAAGCTCGCACCTGCGGCCACCACAACGCTTCGTTTTGCTGCAATCTGAAGCAGGAAGACGGGAAAAATAGTCCAAGATATTAGAATTAAAAAATTGAGAATAAAATAAATTAATTTGTTCATCTTCAACTTCTCTTCATCAATACAAAGCTTTACAACCAACAAACACAGCGGACCTAAACCCGCCATATAAATTTTTTGGCCAATACAATTAAGAAACATGACAATCGATAAACCAATTAACCAATAATTAAAATGTCTGCCTCGGAAAATGGGATGCTCATTTTTTTTCCCAAACAAATAAAAAAGTAGGACCAAGCAAAGCATCGCGGGAACTAAAATTAAAGCGCTCATTTTAGACAACATAGATAAGGCGGCAAAAAGACCGACAAGCAGAATATTGCCGATTGAATGATTTTCAAAAAATCGGTTCAGGAAATAAAAAGTCGTAAAAATAAAGACAGTGACGCCCATGTCAGTGGTGAATAAACTGCCGTGTGCAATAATATTCGGACAAAAGCTGAATAAAATTAACCCGAATAGCGCCGGCATTTCACCGAAGAGGCTTTTGCTCCATAAATACAAGATGCAGCCTAAAAATAAAGTCAACAGGATAACGACAATACGTTCCAGCAGTAAAATAAGCTCGGCATTATTTCCCATTTCATAAAGAAACCGAGAGCCCATTTTGGAAATATCGATGCCGTCGGAATTGCCGATATAAATAGGATCGTTGATCGGATATTTCGGTTGTATCAATAAAAGCGGAAGCGATCCAAGCTGCATCACAAGCGGCGGATGCTCTCCCAAGATCCGGTAATCGTTATAGCGAACCATCGGATAACCGCTTCCATTATAAAATGTTTCATCTACTGTTTGGCCATTGCTGAGCGCAAAATAAAAACATTGAGCGATTAAAATTGTTAAGATTAAAAACGGCCAGAATTTATTCCGCATATTTCAGATGTTCCGCAATGACTTGAGCCACGGTCTGATGACCCAAAGCGTTCAAATGGCTGTCAATGGGCCAATAAGCAGCTTGACCGTTTGAAGCCACTCCTCGGAGGGCTTCCGTCGTATCGACACAAGGCACCCTCATCTGCTCACAAAACCGAAGCAAATGCCGATTGGGAGCCAACCGATCATATTTGGCCGGATCAAGATGGTATTTCTCTACCCATTGATCCCAATATTTATCTTCGACTTGATACCGGTCAGGAAGCAAAACAATGATTAGATTGGTTTGATTTTGATCCGCTTTTTGTTTGATCTCTGTCAGAACTTGATCCGTAACTCGCCAAAACTTTTCCTTTTCCGGGTCATCTCCCGCTAGAAACGCGATCAATTCGTTCGGCGGTTCTAGATTCACCAATTTCAACTTATAGAAAAGTTGATTCATAAATTCGAATCGCCGAAGCCGAATCAATAAATTATAAATAGCTGAATTTTTTGAAATATAATTTTTAAAATTTGTAATGCCGCTTTCTTTCTTAGGAACGCTAACATCGGCAGCGGCTCCGTTTTGAAGCTTGAACCGGTTGCTGTAGTTCTCAAACAAATCATTTCCGGCAAAAAAACAAAGAACTAAATATTTAGGCCTGTACTTTTTAAGCACTTCATCAGTCAGCTCAAGCTGTTCGATGTTGTTGTAGCCGGGACAGGCCGTATTTAAAACAGGCCGATTGATCAGCGTTTCAACATGAGAAGCAAATGTTTCCTGATCATTAACACCGACGCCATAAGTTTGTGAATCGCCCAGAAAAACCACCGCGATAGGCCCTTGATTGTCTTGATTGGAATTGCGGAACCCATTCTCATCGGTCGTAACCGTATATTTATATTCATTAAAAGCGCCGGAAACGGACGTCTTCAAATTCGGCTTGAGCCTTTTGCCGGGTAAAGCATCTTTTCTCCATTGAATAATCCCCCGCGCTTCGGGTGTGTACGGAATTTTCAAATACCATTTGAGCACCGAATCGGAAACAATGAGCGTTAACCCGAGGATAAAAATGAGGACGCAAAAATTTAGGAATACTTTCATTTGGGGCTATTCCGGATCAGCACATAAAATCCGTCATGTTCATGCTGAACGATATAACCGCGGTTTTTAAGTTCCGCGATTTGCGCGTTTTCGTTTGAAAGAAAATTCCGGTCTAAAATTATATACTCTGTATTTTGAGCCTTCGCGGACCCGCCTTCTTTGGGATGATTATTTTCAAAAATATGCAATTCCTTACGATTTGCCAAATGAGGAGCGAAAAATTCGTGGGTTCGAACCGAAACTGAAGAAGGAATTTGTTTTAAATAAGTCCGGACATATTCCCAATGCGGGGTATCTTGCTTTTGATACTCGCCGATCACATGAAATTCAGAAACGCCGGACATCAATAAACTCCATCCAATCAACCAATAGGCAGCAACAATTTTTACTTTTTCAGTAGGAAATTTTTTCCCGGCCAGATGAATCAAATTTTTTAATCCAAAAACTGTGGAAATAAAAACGAAGGGCGTCAAATAGGCAGTGTATTGAAAAAAGATAGATCTGGTCAGTTCATTTCGCGCAGTCAGATTTTGAAAAAGCGCCGGAAAACAAAGCAATAAGGCAGTCGGGCTCAAATAAGAAAGTAAGCCAACCGGCAGGAAAATCTTCTTCAGATAGTTAAAGGTTGATGGTTGAAGTAGATACTTAACAAACGCACTGGCGCCTTCTGATTTCCACGCCTCATAATTTCCGCTTAAATAAAAATAGGGGGCCCCCGAAAAATGAGGTGCAATCCACTTTACCTCGGCAAAAAAAAGAGCAACGGACAAGAAAACCCAAAATAACCCGAATGAAAATTTTCTTTGCGCAACCAATGCGTAAAGCCCGACAAAAGCTACCGGTAAACACGCGACTTCTTTGGTGCTTAAAGTCAAAAGCAATGCTAATGACGAAAGCATGAGCCGGTTCGTAATCAGCCAGTAAAACGCCCACAGCAAAAAAGAAATGGCGAAAATTTCGGGGTGAAAATCAAAACGAATTGAATTCCGGAGCGGCAAATAGAGTAAAAAGGATATGACAAATAAGAAAGCAAGACTGTCTTCGTTCAAAACTTTCTTGGCTAATAAAAATAACGGGAAAATACCGCTGACTGCGCCAATCGCCTGCAAAACCAAAAGAAGTTCCGGCCGAAATTCAAAACTAAAAAGCGGTGAGAACAAAATCAGAAAGGGGCTGACATGGTCGCCCAATAAACAGACCCCCCCTTTGATGGACGAATACAGAAATGAGCCGTGCGCGGTATTCCAAATGGCCTGAGAAAAAATGGCGAAATCAAAACTGGAAGCGAAAACTTTGTGGCGGATGTAACTGCTGTAAGCAAAAAGAATTGAGAAAAAAACGAACAGAATTGCCGACAAAGTCAGAAAGGACAAATTTATTTTTCTAACAAATGAAAAAAGGCCCGAGGTGCGATTATATTTCCGGTGCAAGACAGCAAAAAGAAAAATACCTAAAGAAGCAACAACGGAAATAAGCAGGCGGTGATATCTGGGATGAGAACGGAAGGATTCCTGGAGTTCGGAACTTAGGAAAGGATCGCCTGCGGTCAGAATAATAAAGCCGCATAAAATGAGAAAAGCCTCTATGAGGAGGCTTATAAGCTTATTCATTAGGGAATGGGGTTTGAATCCGAGTATTTTAAAGCAATGCCTCTGAAAGTCAACCTGCGTTTATCCCGTTGAATTCATGATTCCGAGCATGCTATAGTTTGTAAATTTTACTCGAATCCTTTGATGACAAACCTGAAAATTCATCCTTTTTTAATCTTTCTAATTGTCTTTATCATTGCTTTGATTTGGACAATTTCTCTAACGCAAGGATTGCCGCTCGGCGATCCGGATGATTGGGACCATGTTCTTGCCGCCTCAGACCTTTCGTGGAATACCCTTCTTGGGAATTTAATTACCCCTTGGTCAAGCAGCGCACTTTGGAGCGGCCAAGTCGGACGAATGAATGAAGTTTTGCACCGTCGACTATTCCGTTCCGTTATTTTGAAAACCTCTGAAAACTTGTTTGGATTCCAATCATTTCCTTTTTACTTCCTATCAAAAAATATTTTCTTTGCCGGCACCGTTGGCATTCTATTTTTACTGCTGCTTAAATTAACCAATTCCCTTCCCATCAGCATTGGCGGCATGCTTTTTTACGTGTTCGTTCCCGCTCATTACACGCACCTGCTCTGGATTTCAGATCCGGATACCATGGTCCATTTTTTTATGCTTTTATCGATTTTTTCTTATCTTCAATTTGTTAGTCAGGATCATTCCGGCAAACCAAAGAATTGGAACTATTTTTTGATCTTTTTCATTTCCGGCTGGCTTGCGATGAAAACTAAAGAGTCTGCCTTAATTCTTCCACTGTCAGTAGGGCTATACTCCGTAATTCAAGCGGTTCTTCAAAAACAAATTAAAAAGGAACATGCATGTATCATGTTCACTTGTTTGCTTCTTTGCTTTTTTATAGTTCCCTTAAACGCGCTCAAAAGCTCGGCTCCGCCGCAATTTGCATTTAATCTTCAAGTTTTATCGCGGCTGATTTTCAGAAATTACGCTTGCGGCTACGAAGATGAAGCAGTGAGCGCGTTTTTTTCCACGAAATCCATTTGGCCAGTTTCCATTGCCCGCACATTCGGTTTCTTTATGCTTTGGACATTGATCGGTTTTGGACTATTTTATTTTTTCAAACGCAGAACCCAAAAAGAAACTTTGCTGAAGCAGCCTCTGGTGGTCATCTCTTGCTTATGGGTAATCATCTGGACTTTCTTTGCGGGAACATTTCAACCCGATCCAAGATATTTCAGCGGCGTTATGGTTCCGCTGGTTATTTTGGCTGCCGCATTGGCTCACCGGACAATTTCAATTTATCAAAAGCCATGGAAAATCATTTTAATTTTGGCGATTTGCGGTTCTTTGTATATGACCTTGTTTGAAAATATTCAGCACGTCTATTTTCTCAGAATCCTGATTGGGCAAAGAACAAACCGATTCCTCAATATTGCAAAAACGATTTTTGAGGACCGCTACGGCAAATCAGACCTTTCAGAAATAGGGCGTTTTTATAGCGCTGAATATATTCGTGATCCAGACCGCCAAAAACGCTTGAAAAACAGCGTTTATTTCGTCGAAATGGGTTACGGACAATGGGAACAAACCTCTGCGCCTTCCGCTTCCGAATTCGAACGATTGGCTCAAAAAGGATTCACTTATGCAGCGGTGATGAACCGCGATCAATTCAATGGTTCTTCTCGGATCAAATTAATTCAAACCATTGATGGAATAAACCACCGAAGCGTACTCGAAAATATCCTCTACACATTAAAGCGCAAATCTCCCGCGCCAATGTACGTGTTTAAATATGCTTAGGACGGCGTCGTTTTAAATTTGAATTTTGCGGCGAGATAGTTCATCAACAACGGAAAGATCCCCAGTTGCGCGTTTAAACGCAGCAAAATGGGCAAATAGAGCAATAAAAAGCAGACGAGAACGATGGTCTGGTTAATCAAAAAATTCACTGAAAAAGCAATTTTGGGCAATCCTACCATTAAAATTAAAAAATAAACAAACGTTCCCAAGATTTTAAGCAAATTCCCCACGCCTTCTTGCCAACTGAACAAATAAGAACTGCTGATTCCGTACAGCACTAAAAAACGAATCAAAGCGGTTAACGTCATCGCCGCCCCTACGCCTGCAATTCCATACCCCAATTTAATCGCGATAAAATTAAATAAAAATGCGCAGAGCATCCAAAGCAGTCCAAGCGGCAGCAGCATGGTTTGTTTTTTGATCGCAATTAAGAACTGTTCGAGTGTCGTGAATAAGGCAAAAAAGAATGTCGCTAAGACCAATAATTTAAGAGCGTCTATGCCACCCATAAACTTGGGCAGAAGAAGCTCGACTAACGGCGGGCCCAAAACCCAAATGATCCCGATCACCAAGGGCATCACGGCCGATAATGCTTGCGTTGATTTCGTCACATAATTTTTCAAACTTTCAATTTTTTCGCTGTGACCGAATTTCTCCTGCAAATTAGTCGACGAAATAATAGAAATTGAATTTGGAAACGTGAACGCGTAAGTCCATGCCATCTGAGCAATCGTGTATAAACCGACTGCTTCCAAGCCCAGCATTTTTGCAATCACCACGCGATCGGCAGTCAATACTGTGCTTCCGCAAAAATCAATCGCGATAAGCAGCGCTCCATAAATTAATAATTCTTTAACGAGTGTGAATCTAAGATTCCATTTAATCGGAAAGCGGAAATGAAACCACATATAACAAATGTTGAAGACCAAACTCAGACAGATGGCGAGCATGAAGCCATATAAACGAAATGAATATGCGAGCACAGCCACCAATACAGCATTCACAATTGCGGACAGAAACATTTGCCGCCCCGCTAATCCAAATTCCTTATAAGCTCTCAGAATAGTGATTAATAAATTATTAATACGTGTTAAAAAAATAATGACCGCCAGAAAAATGAGGCCCAGAAAAATGTCACTGGACAGCTTTTGTCTGGAGAAAATAGCAAAAATAACGATACCTGAGGCGACCAATGCGGTCGTCAAAACACTAAAGCTGATGACCACATCCCGAATCTCATCTGCCTTCTCAAATTCCTTTTTGCCCCGGTAAAACGGAACCTTCTGCACGATCCCGTACGTAATTCCGAAACTGCAGTACATCGTATAGGTTAAGATCACTTGCAGAATTGCCCAGATTCCCATTTGAAGCGGGCCTAAAAATTTACGCGTCAAGAAGACGGCAATAATCGTCACCAAATGCGTGAGAATGGTAGCGGACGAAAAATGGCCGACCTGACCCAGGATTTGCTTCTTGGATTCGCTCATGAATTAATTCAAGGTTTGAGAGTTGAAAGGCCTGAAGTGTACGCCGGTTTTTTGAGTGGCTCCAAAATCCAGACTTTGATTTTGGTTCAGCAAGCTGACCAAACCGTCGCTTCTCATTCGCGTTTTGACTCCGAATGTTTCAAGCGTCTTGATTCCGAAATAAATAGGCGCGGCCGGAAACGGAATAAATAGAATTTTTTTTCTTTTAAAAGCTGCCAACGTATTGAGCACCTCGTAAAAATAGATCTTTTGGTCATTCGCCGCGATCATTGGTTTTGATCCGGCGCTATTTTGAATGCAATATTCAATCAACCGGCAAAGATCTTCATCGTGACATAAATAAAATGGCTGTTTTCCGCCCCGAATCAGCGGAATGACTTTTGACTTTTCAATCATTTGCAAGAGTCCACCAACCATTCCCCCGGAAGGATTGCCGAAGACAAGACCCGGTCTGACCACCGGAAAGCCGTATTTTTGTGCAATACCTTCTATTTCAAGCTTCGCTTTGCCGTACATCGATTTCGCACCCTCGAAAGCGCTCATACTAGAAACAAAAACTACTTTTTTAATTCCTGATCGAGCAGCTATTTCGAATAAGCGCCGGCTACCTTCTATATTAATTCGGGAGATTTCATCCCAATGAGCAGGTCTAAAATCGTAAGCGCAATGAATTAAAACATCAACCTTTTTAAGATTGCCTTCAGGAATTTCAACGCTTAAATCGTAAGGAATCCAGAACGGATCGTTCTGTGCTTGGCTTTTACGTTTCAATTCGTAAACGGTATGATTGAGCCGCTTGAAATATTTGACGATTTTGCCGCCAACGTAGCCATTCGCTCCAGTCACGCCGATATTCATCATGACACGTTGAGCAGCTGAGCGGCAATAAATTCATCCGGGTCGACTCCGGCATTTAAACATTCGCTTTTTGCCAGATTCCAGGAATCAGGACGAACAAAGGGTTTGGCTAATAGATTCTGACACATTTGACGGAGCATGCTTTTATCATTTGAATATTGAAAGACTGAAAACTTTCGGTACTCACAGATCAAATCGTCATCCTCGTCATAAAGGCAAATAACGGGTTTATCGAGCGCAAAACCATCGACCGCATAGGTTGACCGGTAAATGATCAAAAAATCCGAGGCCTTCGCCAAAAGCAGAGGATTGTATTTTTGAACCATCAGAATCCGGTCCTCAATCTTATTTTGTTTGATGCAGGCCCGGTAAAAATCGATGTTCTCATCTGCGGGATGAAGCTTAATGACAAAGCGCGCCTGATCCGTAAATTCTGAAATAACCCGAAGCGTTTCAGAAATGGTCTGCTTCATGTGCTCTTCGAAATATTGATACCATCTGGAAACTGGCATGAAAGCCAAAACAACCATTTTCTCATTCGGGTCGAATCCTAAATCTTTCGCCACTTTCTTTTTAGCATCGGATGAATCCATTTTCTGAAATGCGCTATACCGACTGCAGCCCGAAACCAAAATCCGTTCGCCGTTACAGCCCCAGCCGATTAATTTTTCTTTTTGCGCATTCCCCCACACAAACATGTTATCCGCCGTAAACGGCATGAAGCCGTGTTTTTCACCCAAAGCACCATGGAGTTCAACAAACGTAACGACGCCGAATTTCCGGGCAACCTGGCAAAACGCGTTTTGACTCACATCAACGTCTTCATCGAGCAGAGCCGATTTCAGAGATTTAGCGCGCATAAAAAATTGGTTCATTTGATCAATCTCAAAAAGCAGCTTTGGTAATTGAGAAACGAACAAATCGTTCATTTTCCAATTGAGCAAAGGCTCGCAATTGACTTCCCGAATTTTAAAATTTTCGAAAACTCGATTGTTCGACAAGAGCGCTGAAAAGACCTCGGCCTTTTGTTGATAGGTGCGCCATGCCTTAGAGCTAAACGAGGATTGATAAAACGGGAAACCATTTTTTAAAGCATTGAAGATGACGCGCGGTGAAGGATTATTTAGAAATAGGGCCGGCTTTCGGTCTTTTAATCGGACCAGGACAGATTTAGACCGTTCATAATCGGCAAAAGTTGCGATTTGAGAATGTGCTAAGTCGCCAAACGAAAAAACGCCGGGCCAAAACAATTTTTTGGGCTCGGGTAATTGATCGGATAACTTAGCCAATAAGGAATTGTCAGCAAAAGAAATGCGCGAGTGATTGTCTAGCCGGCTTTCCTTAACAACGTTGGCCAGGGATACTTGATGCGAATCTTGCGCGTTTGTGATCAGAAATTTGCTATCTTGATTTCGATTAAGAACACGCTTGAAAGTTTCATGCCGCATCACCATCGAGAAAATGTAAAAAAAAAGTTCCTTTTTCAGACACCAGAGCAAATAAACACCCTCATGACTAAACATTGTTTTAAACGGATTTTGCTCAAGGACATGACAAAGTTTGGTGTAAAGCTCGTCATACACGGAATCAAAATCTCGCTGATTGATGTAGTGATGAGGAAAAGAGTCTGCCGGATTACTTGGAAATGAAAATACGTGGTCAAACCCGTTTGAAGGAATTGCTATTTTTTCCTCTAAAATACGAACCGTTTTCATTTGGTCTGAGGAATTTTTTCCTGTTCCAGAATGTACTCCCATTTCAAGGGCGTACCTGCGGAAATATCGTTTTTAGCGTGAGAGCCCACGATTGATGTGAGATATTTTGGCGGGAGTCCGTATCCGGGCCTAATCGAGCGCACGTTATTTTTCGAAAATGCTTCACCTGTCTTCATATTTTTTACGACGAACAACGAACGGCGAAAAACCAAGCTTTTTTGTTCCCGCTCGCCGACTTCCAGCTTAGGCGATCCAAGAGCCTGCTCGGTTTTTCTGATTGAACCCACAAGCAGTTTGAATTCCTCGGGCTCGAGTGAAAATGCGGAATCGGGGCCAGGAATCTGTCGGGACAAAGTAAAATGCTTCTCAATAATGCATGCGCCAAGCGCAACCGCAACAGAAGGAATGTCGTATCCAAGAGTATGATCTGAAAGGCCGACCGGTACCTGAAATTTTTGCTTCAAATATGGAATCGCCCGCAAATTCATTTCTTTTGGAAGAGCCGGATAAGCGCTGGTACATTTAAGCAAAGCGATTTCTTTTGCGCCGGCCCTGCGAGCCACTTCAATCGCCTCCGCAATTTCCGCGTCAGTGGCCATCCCGGTTGACATAATAATCGGCTTCCCGGTGCTTGCCATTTTTTCGATCAGCTGCATATCGACAATTTCGAAGGACGCTAACTTATGCGCGGGAACATTCATTTGTTCCAGAAAATCCACGGCTGTTTCATCAAAAGCCGACGAAAAAAAGTCAAGTCCGAGATCTTCAGCAACTTTTTTTAATTTGGGCTGCCATTCCCAAGGCGTGTAGGCCTCACGGTATAAATCGTGAAGTGTTTTGTTGTCCCATAAAGTCCCGCCCCCGATTTTAAAATATTTCTGATCTGACTTAATCGTGAGCGTATCAGCCGTATAAGTCTGAAGTTTGACGGCGTCGGCGCCGGCCGCCTTTGCGGCTTGAACTAATTTGACGGCTTGAGCGTAGTCTTGATTATGATTGGCGGAAAGCTCGGCAATAATATAAACAGGTTCACCCGATCCAACGGAATGGCCGTTAATTTTAATGGAGTCCATTTTCCTTCTTTAAATCCTTTTCATCTAGGAGTTGAAGACGCAAATAAATCTTTTTGCCGTTTTCCACATAATAAGCGCCCGCATACGGCGGAAAGGTTCGCGCGCGAACAATGTTAATCAATTGTTTAGCTTGATATTTCCGGTTCAAATCAATTTTATCAATACCACTAAGGTCTTTAAGCCGATGATTCGTACCCTTACTTTTCTTCTGACTCTTTTTGCGCGAGCGGCCGGAACGGATTGAAGGCCATGTGTTTTTAAACAGGCGAAACGCAGCGTCCTCTAATTTTTGATATAAAGATGCTCCTGTATCTGCGGAAGAAACAGCTATTTGTTTGCGCGCAATAATGGCTCCGGAGTCAATTCCTTCATCCATATAATGAATTGTTGCGCCGGCCGGCGTATTGTCAACGATACTCCAAACATTCGGACACGATCCCCGGTTGTAAGGTAAAAAAGCGGTATGAAGATTGATGCAGCTGCCCGGAAATGATTGTAAAAATTTCTTCTCGAGAATAAATCCGAAACACACAGAGACAGCAATGTCCGGCTTTAATTTTTTAATCGAATTGATTACTTTTTCTTTTTGAAGCGCGGAACCGTCAAAAATATGCGACCGTTTGACTTTTGAACTTCTGATGATTTCATTTCCGAATTTTCGTTTGGTCTTTGGATGGACAACGAGCGCAACTATATCCTCATTTTGTTTCCGCAGCCAATCGGCCACTTTCCAGCCGAGACGGTTATTTCCAAGAAAAAGAATTTTCATGAGTAATATTGGTATTCCGGACGTAAATCCCGTTTTCGGCTAAAAACTTTTTAGCCTCAAGTGGAGTTTGTTGCGTAAATTGAAAAATGCTGGCCGCGGCGACAGCCGAAGCTTTTGATTTCTGAATCGCCTGAAGCATATGGTCATAATTCCCGGCTCCGCCTGAGGCAATGACCGGAATGGAGACGCTATCGGTAACGCGCCGGATTAAATCAAGATCATATCCGAGCATCGTTCCGTCCCGCTCAACAGAGGTAATTAAGATTTCTCCGGCGCCTAGGGATTCCACTTCCCGCGCCCAATCCGAAACTTCTTTTCCGGTCCCAACCGTTCCACAATGCGTAAAACATTCATACTGGCCTCGGCTATTTTTCTTCGCGTCAATTCCGACAACGATACACTGAGAACCAAACCGTGAAGCGCCGTCCCGGATTAATTGAGAATTTTCAATGGCAGCCGTAGTAATACAAACTTTGTCCGCGCCTGCTTTAAGCAAATTTCGAATATCATCAAGCGTCCGGACTCCCCCGCCGACGGTCAGCGGCACAAAACATTCCGCCGAAACTTCATGGATGCTTTCAAAATCCGGGCTTCTTTCTTCTGCGGTGGCTGAGATATCCAGCAAAATCAATTCATCCACTTCACGCGTGTTATGAACTTTGACGGCCGGCATCAAAGTCCCGATTCTCCGCCAGCTATCAAAAGAGATGCCTTTGACTAAACCGACGTTTTTCAGCAGTAAAGTTGGAATGACTCTGACTTTTAGCATGTCGTGACATTCAAAAAATTCCGGAACAACTGGAAGCCGGGTTTTGAACTTTTCTCAGGATGGAATTGAACCCCGAAAACGTTTTTGGATTCAACCGCTGATACGAATTCACCGCAATAAGGGGTTTTGGATAAAATGTGCGCGGGATCTACAGGAATAAAATGATAACTGTGAACAAAATAAAAATCGGTTCCATTCGGAATGGTTTTCAGGAGCGAAGACGGCCTGTTTTGGCTGACTTCATTCCATCCGACATGCGGAATCCGTTCAGATTGAGAGGTTAATCGCTCAACCTTTCCGGGAATCAATCCAAGACCGGCGGTTTCCCCGCCCTCTAAACCCGTGCTCGCCAATAATTGCATACCAAGACAAATTCCAAGCACGGGAATGCCGTCGCTGACGGCCTCTTGAATTTTGGGGATCCAATTTTTCCGTTTGAGATTGTTCATTCCGTCCCGGAACGAACCGACACCCGGAAGAACAAGATGAGTGGCAGATTTAATTTGACCCGGATCTTCTGAAACCAGCACTTCGGCTCCGCACTCTTCGAAAGAACGCTTAACGGAACCTAGATTGCCCATTTCATAGTCGATGACTAAAACTTTCATGGCTCATTGTCGTATTTGAGCTTGGTGAGATTGCCCTGCTTATCTTTCACGAGATTACCGCGAGGGTCGGTGAGGAAGAGTTTTTTATTGGTGAACCGGTCGCAAATTTTAATGAATTCATCCAAACTCAAATCAATCCGTTCCAAAATTTTATCAATGGGTTTTCTGAGATACGTCCAAGGAAATTTCCCGTCGTGCATCCGAACCAGTTTCATCGCATCAATCCGTTCAAGCCGGCCTCTTCGAATGTGAGAGGAAGCGATATCGGACGCTCTGCCGAATCCAAATTTTAAAAATTTGAAATAATCGTGAATACCGGTTTGATGGTTATCCACGTTTTCATAATTGACGATCGAACCTTCAACCGTCGTGGACAAAGTCTGAAAGCCGTGGGCTTGTGCAACCAAAGCGTTCACATAAGAATCCCACGGAATATAGTAGCCCAAATAAAGGCCGGTTACGCCGACCTTCTGCAACGCTTCATCGTTTGGATAAACATACGGCACCATATTTCTGGCTTCAATTCCTTCTAAGCCGATAAAATCACTGACTCGCAAACCTAACAAACCACCAAATTCCTCAAGCCACCGCCGGTTTAATATATTAGTTTGGCTTGCGCTGGCAGGACCGCCGTATTCATGCTGTGAATTTTCGCCCCAAATAATTAACGGAACGTTGTATTGAACGGCTGCGCGAACCGGAATGGTAAAAATAGAAACGTGCTCAGGCCAGGAAATATCGCCCACTTGAGACAACGCAATTCGGTTCAATTTTCTGCGAATAACCGGATTGGTTGAGAATTCGACGTAGTCGACGCCTAATTTTTTGATGTTTTCAATATTGGCGCGACCGATGTCTGAAAGATCGCAGGTCATTCCGGTGACGCAA
>OBEQ011369530.1_pt1 | contig 51698 bp, 38 predicted proteins | sample 1670901 | NCBI WGS metagenome assembly OBEQ01 (sample SAMEA104232315, study PRJEB22302) | groundwater metagenome | biome: forest; feature: aquifer; material: groundwater | place: USA | collected 2011-08-07 | depth 5.4 m
CGCGATGGTAATCTACCGCGCGTATCGCAAGCAGATCGTGCATGATCTGGGGTTGACGCAGGACGAAGGCTACACGATGGCCGAAAAGCTGTTCCACACCAAGATCAGCTGGGAACCGTTGTTGTCGGTGCGCGCGGCCAAACGAAAGCTCAAGGTAGCGGAAATCCCTGGTGACGAACCGCCACGGATTGGCGGCGAACGCAAACTGCGGGTCATTCAGTGGGGCGGGGCGTATTACTTTCAGTTCCTGCGCGAAATTTTTTGTTGGCGGTAACCAAACATCCAAGGAAGCGAGGCCGATATGGAAAATAAAACCAAGGTAGATGTGTTGCTGGTCAATCCGGGAAACCGGATGGCGGTATATCAGGAGCTTGGTGACAGTTTCTCCGCCATCGAACCGCCGTCGCTGGCGGCATTGATCGCGACCTACCTGCGCCGCAAAGGCATGTCGGTCGAAATCGTCGATGCGCCGGCGCTCAACCTGAGCCCGCAGACGGTCGCGACCGCGATCCATGACAACTTCGACCCGACCTTGATCGCAGTCGTCGTGTACGGTTTTCAGCCCTCGGCGTCGACGCAGAACATGCCCGCCGCCAGCGAGACCTGTCGCTATCTGAAGGAACTCAATCCCGGCTACCGCATCTTGATGACGGGTACGCATCCAGCGGCCTTACCGCAGCGCACATTGCAGGAAGAGGCGATCGACTTCGTGTGTGATCGTGAAGGCCCGCAGACGATCTACGCGACCGCTGCTGCGCTCAAAGCTGGTTCGTCGGATTTCGGCCAGGTGCCAAGTCTCTGGTACCGGCGTGGCGGTGTTGTATTAAATACGCCGTCGGGCGCGCTCATGGAGGATCTCGACGGCGAGATGCCGTCGGCCGCGTGGGATTTGTTGCCGATGGAAAAGTACCGTGCGCACAACTGGCACAGCTTTGAACATATCAATGAGCGCCAACCGTATGTATCCATCCATACCAGTCTCGGTTGCCCGTATCGCTGCTCGTTCTGCTGCATCAACGCGCCGTTCGGAAAATCGTCGTATCGCATGTGGTCACCGGATACGGTGATCGATGAGATCGATATCCTGGTCAATCGCTATGGCGTGAAGAACATCAAGTTCGTGGATGAGATGTTCGTGTTGAATCGTCAGCACGTCATTGGCATCTGCGATCGCATCATCGAGCGCGGCTACGATCTCAATATCTGGGCCTACGCGCGCGTCGATACCGTCAAAGACGAATTTCTCGACAAGCTCAACCGCGCCGGTTTCCGCTGGCTTGCGCTCGGCATCGAATCCGGCAGCAAGCATGTGCGCGACGGCGTGGAGAAGGGCAGATTCGGAACCTCGGAAATTATCGGTGTGGTTCGCAAGATTCAGAACGCCGGCATCAACGTGATCGGCAACTACATCTTCGGCCTGCCAGACGATACGCACGCCACCATGCAGGAGACGCTCGATCTTGCGGTGGAAGCCAACTGCGAATTCGCTAACTTCTATTCGGCCATGGCTTATCCGGGGTCACAGTTGTACACGCTGGCCGCTGAAAAAGGTTGGGCCTTGCCTGACTCATGGATCGGCTATTCGCAGCACAGCTTTGAGGCGACGCCGTTGCCAACGGAAACACTCACTGGCGGACAGGTGCTTCAGTTCCGCGACGAGGCGTTCATGCGCTATTTCTCCAATCCGCGCTATCTCGATCTGGCGGAACGTAAATTCGGACCCGATGTGTTGAGTCACATCAAAGACATGACCAGGATCAAACTCAAGCGCAAGCTGTATAGCGCGAACGATCCGATACTACAGATGGTCGGTGCATGATTATAAGTAGGACACCTTTCAGGATTTCCTTCTTTGGTGGTGGGACGGATTACCCGACATGGTTTCGCGAAAATGGCGGGACTGTTTTGTCGACGGCGATAGACAGGTATTGCTACATCAGCTGTCGCTACCTGCCGCCGTTCTTCGAACACAAATATCGTATTGTGTATTCGAAGATCGAGAACGTCCTAAACATCTCGGAAATTCAGCATCCCGCGGTCCGCGCCGTACTGGACTGGTTGAAATGTGAAGACGGTCTCGAGATCCATCACGACGGTGACTTGCCGGCCCGTTCAGGCTTAGGGTCGAGCTCGGCCTTCACTGTCGGCATGATAAACGCGATCATGGCCCTTCGAGGCCAGTACATCACCGACGATCAACTGGCGCGCGATGCCATTCATGTCGAACGGGAAATCCTGAAAGAAAGCGTAGGTTCACAGGATCAGATCGCGACCGCCTATGGTGGCTTTAACCGCATTCAATTCCTCACTGACAATACGTTCAAGGTAATGCCGGTAGTGCTGCCGCCGGCGCGCGTCGAACGTCTGGAACGGCATCTGATGTTGTTCTTTACCGGCATCTCGCGTTTCGCGTCAGACGTTGCCAGGAGCAAGATTGAAAACATCAAGGATCGTCAGACAGAATTGCGCCGCATGGAAGAGATGGTGGGCGAGGCGATGGCGATCCTGGCGCGCCAAAACGAAGGGCTCGATGATTTCGGACGCCTGCTCGATGAGGGCTGGCGCTACAAACGCGGCCTTTCGACGAAGGTGTCGAATTCGACCATCGACGAAATTTATGAACAGGCCCGTTTGGCCGGTGCGCTCGGTGGCAAGCTGCTCGGCGCCGGCGGCGGCGGCTTCATGTTGTTTTTTGTGCAGCCCGAACAACGTGACTCGCTGTGCGAGCGTTTGAAAAAGCTGATCCACGTGCCGTTCCGCTTTGAGCCATCCGGCAGCCGCATCGTTCTCTATCAGCCGAACGGGCTGAGATAAGATCGCGCAGGAAGTGCCAACATGGTTTTTCGTCAAACTCACACGATACATATTCATCCATGAACTGTCTCGATCGTCTGTTGGCCCGAGCCGGGTTGATAAAAATTTGCGTCATCATCGTCGTGGCAATTTACGTTGCCCTGTTGCTTTATAAGCCCGGCCTTTCGCCGAGCGATGAATACGCCTTCCTGCCCACACTCCAGAGTGGAAAGTTCTTTCCGGTATATGACAAGGACTTCCCATATTATGACTATTCAACGCTCGGCCGACTTGGCCCGCTCGGCGGGCAGGAGTACAACCTCGCCGCGCCGTTTACCCAAGACCCGATCGGATACTTTGTAATTAACGCAATCGAACTGGTTGTGCTGGTGATTGCATTGCTCTCCGTGCTTCGCGCAGTTTCGACAAACAATGGACTTAATTATCTTGCCGTAGGTTTCTTGCTTACGGTTCCGGCGGTAACGAACACATATTTCAAGTTGTTGTTCATCGATAAAAACATTGCCACGTTGTTGGCAATGTTTTTGGGGATTTACATCACTTTCCAGAATCGCCCTCGGTGGGGTTACTTCCTCGCGGCGCTTGTCACGGCGAATTTGGCAATTTACTACAAGGAACCCGTTTTCATCGCCGTTGGTGCGTTTTGCGCCGGCCATCTGTTTTTTACCTGGCGCAGTGCATCTTGGCGTGTCCGTTTGCTCGATCTGGCTGGTATCGCAAGTGGACTAGTGTGGGTACTGGTTTATCTGATTCTGGTATTACCGCACCGCACTTATGCGGTGCCGAGCGGGCTTGGTAGTGAGAGTTGGTCGCTTGTGTTCGCCAAGACGATTTTCAATTATGGATTTTTCACGGACCCGGTATTGATCCTGATCGTGCTGCCGCTCACCGCGACGCGCCTGTATCAAGTATTTGTGCAAAAACAGCGACCGCATCCGTTGGCCGATCCCATGCTCGGTGCAGCGAGCGCCTATATCGGCGTCTTCTTTGTGTTGAACCTGTACAGTCCGTACTACCTGCTGACCGCTTACGTGTTCGCCTTGCCGGCGATTTGTCACTTTCTCGATCGTCGCATGTTATCCACGCGCGTCTGGAAAGTATTGTTTGGTGTTGCCGGTGTCGCGGTGGTTTTTAACGCTGTGCCGACGGGTCTGCACTATCTTACGTACAATAAATATCTTCCGATTAACTTCAGTCACGCGATGGACGTCCTCATTAGAGAAGTCGAGACTCGATATGACGGGAAGCGCGTTCGGATATTTTTTGACGGTGTAGATAGAGGGAATGGTCGCGGGGTCTATTTCATCGCGGGTGAGTTCCTCAAACACAGGGGGCTTTCTATTCGAAAATTTGATTTCGTCTCTGATATAGAGACGCCCAATGCCGGCCTATTTGTAGGTCGCCGTTCACCGTTTGATCAGGACGAAGACATTCGGCAAGTCGATCCGCAGAATCAGTTGGTGAACCGTGACTTTCCGTTCACGGTGTTTCAACCCGGACCCTCGCCGAAGATCAGGTCTGGGGATATTTTCGTGGTTTCACCGCAAAGCCTGAAGTGGGTCGACAAGGCTTACATCGATCGATTGAAGCAGGACTACGAACTCGTTTTTGAGTCCCAGAGCCCACTGGCGGTACCGAACGTCACCGTCAAGGCACTTGCGAAGTACATATTGATGAAGCGGGATGCGCGGCGCGGAGAAGACTCCGGCCTGATGGTCAGTCAGAATATTTTTGAATGGCCGGATTACTATATCTTCGTGAAGCGGTAGCGGGGCAGAATGGCGCAACAGCAGGACAGGGACGGCACGTTTAGGATACTTCACGTCGCCCCGACTTTTTTCCCGGCAGTGTATTGGGGAGGTACGACCTCCTGCAATCTGGGACTTTGCGATGCTTTGGCGAGGTTGCCCGCTATGGAACTGCGGGTGCTCACGACCGACAGTGCCGGTCCGCGGTTGCATGAAAGGTTGGCCGAGAGCGGGAGGGAGGTCGCGTTTCCGGCCGGCTATAAAGTTTTTTATGCCCGACGCCGATTCGGAATCAGCGGTTCGTTAGAGCTGTTGAGAAAACTTTGGCTAGCAGTGAAATGGGCGGATGTCGTTCATCTGACTAGCGCATATTCGTTCCCAACGATTCCAACGATTCTGGCCTGCCGAGCGCTGAAAAAGCCGTTGGTGTGGTCGCCGCACGGGGGCCTGCAGCGATGGAGCGGATCGCGAAAGCGGATGTTAAAGACGGCATGGGAAGCTGTCTGCAACGCCATCATGGACCGCCGTCGATGTGCACTGCACATAACGAGCGAAATCGAGGCGAAGGAAAGCCGGAGAAGAGTTGCCTGCGCTTACGCCGAGGTCGTACCGAACGGCGTGGAGATCCCCGACGTATTGCCGGCGCGGGAGTGGCAGCCGGGAGGCCGGCTACGACTATTATATATCGGTCGCCTGGATCCGAAAAAAGGCATCGAGAACCTGGTCGATGCCATGATGATGGTAGACGGGAATACGGTGCTTGATATCTGTGGTACCGGTTCGGATGCGTATGTAACGACTCTGAAGCAACGTCTTCAGGATTCTGGGATGGGAGACCGTGTCCGTTTCCGTGGACACGTGGAAGGTACGGCGAAGTCAGAGGCGTTCCAGAACGCAGACTTATGTATAGTGCCGTCTTACACGGAAAATTTCGCTATGGTGGTGGTTGAGGCGCTTGCCCATGCGGTGCCGGTGATCGCCAGTACGGGTACGCCCTGGCAGGAGCTGGTAAAGCAGGATTGCGGCGTATGGGTATCGAACGAACCCGCAACCTTGGCCGCGACCATACGAGACATGCGACGGCGAGACCTCGAATCGATGGGCAGTCGCGGCAGGCATTGGATGCAGCAGCAATTTACCTGGGGTTCGGTGGCACGGCGTATGGAGATGCTTTACCGCGGACTCGTTGATGGTTCCCGCAAATGAAAGAGATACGAACGTAGGCGCCAACGGTACTTTGCCGAATGTTTCGACGCCCTGGAGAAGGGTGAGGGAAAGGCGGCGCCCAATTTCGTTTTACTCAGATAAATTCCAAGGTAAATTCAAAGAGTGATCATTCTTGGTGTCAACGCTTACCACGGCGATTCGTCCGCCTGCCTGGTGCAGGACGGTAAACTCGTGGCGGCCGCGGAGGAGGAGCGTTTCCGCCGCGTCAAGCACTGGGCTGGATTTCCCTCCGAGGCCATTCGCTATTGCCTGACGGCGGCGCACGCTAGTCTGACCGACGTCGATCATATCGCCATCAATAGCGATCCGCGCGCCAACCTGTGGCGCAAGGCCTGGTTCGCGCTGCGCCAGCGTCCCGATCCACGCATGATCTGGAACCGCCTGTGCAATCGTCGCCGGCGTCTCGGTACTGAATCGGTGTTGGCGCAAACGATAGGCGATGGGTTTCGCGGGCAGGTGCATTACATCGAACACCATCTGGCGCACATGGCCTCGGCCTTTCTGGTCTCGCCTTTCGAGCAGGCCGCGGTGGTGTCGATCGACGGCTTCGGTGATTTCGCGAGTGCCGCTTGGGGCGTGGGTAACGGTAGCAGCATCGAGATCGACGCAAAGGTGTACTTCCCGCATTCGCTCGGTATCTTCTACCAGGCCATGACGCAGTATCTCGGTTTCCCGCACTATGGCGACGAGTACAAGGTGATGGGCCTCGCGCCCTACGGCGAGCCGCGTTACCTGGCGCAGATGCGCCGTATCGTCGCGCTGCAACAGGACGGTGGCTTCACGCTCAACCTGGATTACTTCCGTCACCATCGGGAGAAGATCGACTACGCCTGGGACAACGGTGAGCCGGTGGTGGGGCGTCTTTATAGCGAGGCGCTCAGCGAGCTGTTGGGATCGGCGCGGAACAAGAGCGATACACTGACGCAGCAGCATAAGGATATCGCGCGTTCGGTGCAGGCGATGTATGAAGAGGCGTTTTTCCACCTGCTCGCGTGCCTGCAGGAACGGCATGCATTGCCGGCGCTCGCGTTGGCGGGAGGGTGCGCGATGAACTCGGTGGCTAATGGCAAGGTGTATCGCCACACTAACTATAAGCGCGTGTACATACAATCAGCGGCCGGCGATGCTGGCGGCGCCATCGGTGCTGCGTTCGCGTTGCATCATCGATTTAATCCGGTGGCCCGTAACGGGGCTATGGATCACTCGTATTGGGGTCCGTGCTTTACCGACGAGCAGATCGAAACGGTATTGAAGTCCCGGCATGCGGAAATCGAACGCCAGGGTTGTGTAGCGGAAAAGATTGCCGACGAAGACGAACTTTGCCGACGTGCGGCCGCCGCCATCGCGGAGGGTAAGGTGATTGGCTGGTTCCAGGGGAGGATGGAGTGGGGGCCGCGGGCCCTGGGAAATCGCTCGATTGTATGCGATCCGCGCCGCGCCGATATGAAGGATATTCTCAATCTCAAGATCAAGCGTCGCGAATCCTTCCGGCCGTTTGCACCGTCTATTCTTAGAGATGCGGTCGGCGAATGGTTCGAGACCGAGGACGATGTGCCGTTCATGATGCAGGTATTCCAAATCCGGGAACAAAAGCGCGCCTTGATCCCGGCGGTCACGCATGTCGATGGTTCCGGACGACTGCAGACTGTGCATCGTGACACCAATCCACGCTATTACCGATTGATCGAATCGTTCCGCACGTTGACGGGAATTCCGATGGTGCTGAACACTTCATTTAACGAGAACGAACCGGTAGTGTGCCGACCTGAGGAAGCGCTCGACTGCTTCCTGCGTACGAAGATGGATGTGCTGGTGATGGAAAACTGGATTGTCAGTCGGCACGAGACCGTGCAGAACTGATGCGTATCAGGCAGCCAAAGATTTCGGTCATCACCGTGGTGCGAAACGCCGCCGACACCATCGAGGAGACTGTGCGCTCTGTGTTGGCGCAGAAGTATCCGGCGATCGAACATATCGTCGTCGATGGTGCGTCCACCGACGCCACGCTCGAAATTCTGAACCGTTACCGGAGCAAGATCGCGAAGATTGTTTCCGAACCGGACCGCGGTATCTACGATGCGATGAACAAGGGAATCATGCTCGCGACGGGTGACGTCATCGGCTGCCTTAACGCGGACGATGTCTACGAGCATCCGCACGTGCTCGATCGTATTGCCGGTGTATTTAAGGATCAAAGCGTCGAGGCCTGTTACGGAGACCTCGTTTACGTCGACCCGTACGACATGCGCGCCGTGTGGCGCTACTGGAAGTCCTGCGACTACCGTGAAGGCTTGTGCGACAAGGGCTGGATGCCGGCGCATCCGACGTTCTATGTGCGTCGCCAAGTCTACGAGCGGCTCGGTGGATTCGACTTGCGCTATCCGCGCCAGGCGGACTTTGAACTCACGATGCGTTTTCTCGAGATCGGGCGCGTACGCTCGGTGTATCTGCCGGAGATACTGGTTCGCATGCGCGCCGGCGGTTTTTCGAATAACAGTATCGGCTGGGTGCTGAAGGGTAATCTTGAATCCTATCGTGCCTGCAAGCGGCACGGCCGGCCCGTGACCCCATGGTTCTTCGTACATAAGATTGCGTCACGCATTCCGCAGTTCCTGGCCCGACTAAGGTTCACCGGCGTTTCAGGCACGCCGCGATGAGAGCGCTGGTGACCGGCGCGAACGGTTTTATCGGCACGCAGCTGGTTCAGGCGCTGTGCACGCGCGGCGATAAAGTCTTCGCGCTGGTTCGCAAAAACTCACCAGAGTTTGCCGATGTTGAAATGCGACATGCGGATCTCGCTCGAATTGAAACGATCGAGGGTAAGTGCGTCAACGCCGAGACGGTGTTCCATCTCGCCGGTTACGCGCACGCGGGGGACGCAAACGATCCCGCCGCCGCTGCGATTCATGAGAGTGTCACGGTGAATGGAACACGCGCGTTACTGCGCGAGGCACAGCGCGCTGGCGTCCGGCGGTTCATTTTCGTGAGTAGCACCAAGGCCATGGGCGAAGGTGCAGCCGATTGCCTGGATGAGACGCATATACCGCAGCCGGCCACGGCGTACGGGCGCGCCAAGCTCGCGGCCGAAGACTTGGTTCATGCTGCCGGTCGCTCCGGTCTCGAAGTGTGCGTACTGCGCCTGCCGCTGGTCTATGGCCGGGACAGCAAGGGGAATATCTCGCGCATGATGGCGGCTATCGATCGCGGTCGCCTCCCGCCGTTGCCCAATCTACCGAATAAGCGCTCCATGGTGCACGTCGACGACGTTTCACGGGCGCTGCTGCTCGCGGCCGAGCGAGCGGAAGCGGTGAGCCAGACTTATATAGTGACCGATGTAGAGGTCTACTCGACGCGCAGAATATATACGGCGATTTGCCGCGCCTTGGGGCGCAGTGTTCCGTCATGGGCGGTACCGGCGACAGCGTTGCGACTCGGTGCGCTGGCCGGGGACGTCATTACCCGTGTGCGCGGTAAACCGTTTTTTCTCAACAGTGAAATTCTTGAAAAGTTGACCGGGTCGGCGTGGTACAGCTCCGACAAGATCCGCCGCGAGCTAGGCTTCCGCTCGCAGCAGTCGCTGGAGAGTGCGCTGCCGCAGATGGTGGCACGTTACCGTGAGGCCTGTGCCCATGCTGCTTAGTGCGCTGGTGTTTTCATTTGTCGCTATCGGTCTGTCGGCATGGCTGACAAGCCGATTCATGCTCCCGGATTCGCGCTTCCATATCTTGGATCATCCAAACGAACGTTCGTTGCACACACGCCCCACGCCGCGCACCGGCGGCATCGCCATCGTCACGGCGGTTATGATCGTCGGCAGTGTGGCGGCGATCTGCATTACACCTGAGTGGCAGCGCCTCATGTATCTCGCGGTTGCAATCCTGCTGGTCGCCGTGACGTCGTTTTTGGATGATCGATGGAGACTGGCGTTTGGCTATCGCATGTTCGTGCACTTGATGGCCGCGGCTGTTCTCGTCTTTGGAAGTTTTTCGCTGCGGGCGGTGACGCTTGTGGGCCATTCGGTCGCGCTGGTGCCGGGCATCGGTGTCCTGGCCTCGGTGCTGTACATCGCCTGGATGGTCAACCTCTATAACTTCATGGACGGCATGGATGGGTTTGCCGGTGGGATGGCGGTGGTCGGGTTCGGCGTCTTTGCGGTGTTCGGTGTCTGGCACGGGCAGTGGTTGTTCGCGACACTCAATCTGATCGTTTCGGCCAGTGCTGCGGGTTTTTTGCTCTTTAATTTTCCTCCGGCGCGGATTTTCATGGGCGATACCGGTTCTTCAACGCTCGGTCTGCTGGCAGCCGCCTTCTCGCTATGGGGTGCGCGCGACGGCATCTTCCCATTCTGGATCGCATTGCTGGTCTTCTCTCCATTCATCGTGGACGCGACTGTCACGCTGCTCCGGCGCATTGTCCGTGGTGAAAGGTTCTGGCAGGCACACAAGACGCATTATTACCAAAGGCTGGTGCAGGTGGGTTGGAGTCACGGCAAGACCGTACGCTACGAGTACGTATTGATGTTTTTCTGTGCACTCAGCGCAGTACTGGCGGCACCGCAATCCGCGACCATTCAGCTATGGGTCGCGGGGGCGTGGATCGCGGTCTATGGGTTGTTGGCACTGCTGGTCGTCCGGTTCGAGCGCGGCGATGTCGGCGCCAAGTCACGGCGCCGGCGCGTTTGACCGCTGGTAGCCGTCTCGTTATGCTCGCAAAGATGCAATCCGAACATAAACATACAGTGTGGCCAGCTGGAGTCGCCCGTTGATGTATCGCCTGTTTAACGTCGCTCGTACGCGGCAGGCGATCTTCCTGCACGACCTCGTCATGATAGTGGTGGCTTGGTTGGGAGCGTACTGGCTGCGCTTCAACCTCGGAACCGTTCCCGACGCCTATTGGCGCGAAGCGCTTGCATCGTTGCCTCTGGTGATGATTGCCCAAGGCAGCATGTATTGGTATTTCGGTCTTTATCGTGGTGTGTGGCGGTTCGCCTCGATTCCGGATTTGGTAAGAATACTCAAAGCCGTTTTCTTCGGCTTGGTAATCGCGGCCGGGGCGATCTTCCTTCTGACTCGCCTCGAAGGTGTGCCGCGGACGGTGTTCGCGCTTGAAGCCATCCTGTTGGTGCTGTTGCTGGGCGGTCCGCGCATCACTTACCGGTGGCTCAAGGACCGATCTCTATATATAGGCGACGGCAAGCGCGCGTTGATCGTCGGCGCCGATAAGGTCGGCGAGATGCTGGTTCGCGACATGCTGCGCGACTCCGCCAGTCTTTACCGTCCGATCGCGTTTGTGGACGACGACCGGCGTAAGGCCGGCACCGATATACACGGTCTGCCGATCGCGGGCACGTCCGACGACATCGCGGAAATCGCGAAGCGTCTAGAGATTGACCTGGTTGTCATCGCGTTACCGCACGCCACCGGCAAGCAGCTGCGTCGCGTCGTCGAGCTATGCGAAACAATCGGGCTGCCGGTGCGCACGCTCCCGCGCCTGCAGGACCTGGTTAGTGGTCGCGCGAGTGTGAAGGATTTGCGCGATGTGAGCATCGAAGACCTGCTCGGCCGCGAGCCGGTACAGCTTGATTGGGCCGCGATCACTCGCGGCGTTACCGGCAAAGTGGTCATGGTTACCGGCGGTGGCGGATCGATCGGCTCTGAGCTTTGCCGACAACTGGCCCGACTCAAGCCATCACGACTGGTGATCTTCGAGCGCGGCGAGCACAACCTGTTCCTGGTCGATCTCGAGCTGCGGCGCGAATTCCCCGAGCTGGCGCTTGCGTCAGAGCTCGGAGACGTTTGTGACGCCGTGGCGGTCGAGCGTGCGTGCGCCATACATAGACCGGAGATCGTTTTTCACACCGCCGCCTATAAGCATGTGCCGATGCTGGAAGGGCAGCTGCGTCAGGCGGTATTGAACAATGTTCTCGGTACGCGAACCATGGCGTGCGCCGCCGATCGGCATGGTTGCGCGTCGTTCGTCCTGATTTCCTCCGACAAGGCTGTCAATCCTGGTAACGTCATGGGCGCTACCAAGCGCGTGGCGGAAATCGTCTGTCAGGACATGAGCCAGACTTCGAAGACCCGGTTTATTACGGTGCGTTTCGGTAACGTGCTCGGTTCGTCCGGCAGTGTCGTGCCACTGTTTCGTCAACAGATTGCCAATGGTGGTCCGGTAACGGTGACGCATCCGGACGTGACACGCTACTTCATGACCATACCGGAGGCGTGTCAGCTCATTCTGCAGGCGAGTGTGATCGGAAAAGGCGGTGAAATATTTGTGCTCGATATGGGCGAACCGGTGAAGATCGCCTATCTGGCCGAGCAGCTGATTCTGTTGTCGGGCAAGCGCCCGCATGACGACATCGAAATCGTCTATACCGGACTGCGCCCCGGAGAGAAGCTATTCGAAGAACTGTTCCATGACGCAGAAAAACTCCTGCAGACGAGTCATCCTAAAATCCTGTTGGCAAATTGTCGCCCGCTTGAGCATCGTATCGTGCAGGACGGCGTTGGCACGCTGATGCGCTCCTGCGATGAAGACCGGGACGACGAAATGCAGCGAGTGATTGGCGCGCTGGTGCCCGAGCAGCTCAGAGACAGTTCGACACGTGTTGGTGCCCGTGAGGCGACGACGATGCGTTCGTTGGAGAAAGGTGTTCGGTAACGGACCGAGACGCCAGTCAGTGCAACGCTACTGGCGTCGACATTTGTACGGTGATAACCTCGTCGGCCTGTGAAGTTAAGGTGGGTCAAGGGACAAGGGAAGTAGTAGCGATAGGATTTTCGTAGTCAGCTGCGGAATCGCTGACAATAGGGGCCAGGGAACGTTGAACTCTCTACATATTGGCGCTGTAGCAGGGAGATTTTCGCGCAACGCGAACGCGCATGTGCGCGATTGCGCGGCGGTTCCCTATCCGTTTATTTCTCTCAGTTCCCGTGTCGGTTTTTCTTCGCACGCGGTTAACGGTTGCCCCGGTTCTCGGCGCGACAGTCTGATTACCTCGAAAACCATGTCGGTATGGCGGACTCATCCGTCATCACAGGCGGCGCTTTGCGCGTCGTCGGCAACGCCACGCCGTGATGGAAATCATGTACACCGATAGAAAAACTTTGGTGTCTGTTGTGTTCTCGTTTAGAAATGAGGAATCGGTCCTCCCGGAGATCGTCGCGAGGACAGTGCGCGTTTTCGAGGATACCCTGAAGGGCGCCCGTGAGTATGAATTGATATTCGTAAACGACGCGTCGACCGACACATCGCTTGAAACCCTGTTACGAATGAGGGAAAAGAACGAGCGTATAAAGATCATCAATATGTCGCGTCGGTTCGGCGTGACCCCGTGCGTGATCGCCGGCTTGTACGTGGCCAAAGGCGACGTCATGGTGTACATGGACTCGGATTTACAGGACCCGCCCGAGCTGATCCCTGAGCTGCTCACCAAGTGGCGTAACGGTGCCGAGGTTGTCCACACTATTCGAACCAAACGGCGTGGCGAAAACCCCGTGAAGATGGGTATAACCGCCATGGCGTACAAATTGATCAACGTATCAGCCGATGTTGATTTTTATGAAAATGCCGGCGACTTCAAATTGCTTTCGCGCAATGCCGTCAAAGAAATTCTCCAGCTCAAGGAACACGACCCCTACTTGAGAGGTCTGTCTATCTGGATCGGCTTTAAACAGGACAAGGTCTATTACGAACGTGCCGCGAGATACGCCGGCAACACCAAGTTCGGTTTGTTGAGAAGTCTCAATCCGTACAAGGAATTCATACGCGGCATGTCGTCGTTTTCGGCAGCGCCGTTATATCTGGCGCTGTTTGTGGGGTTTCTGGTGGCGGTGCTCGCGTTCATTGTCCTGATTCACGTCATGTATTCAAAGTACATGGGTTACAACATCCCAGGTTGGACGGCGATCATGGCAGCGGTGTTGTTTCTCGGTAGTGTGACGCTCATCACTATTGGAATTCTCGGCATCTATATGGCCAGGATCTACGAGCAGATAAAGGGCAGGCCGCGTTACATCGTCAGCGACCGGATCGGTTTCGACTGATGCCAGCGGTTGCGCCATCGTGGAGGCCTGAACACAGAGTTTAAAAATGCTTTATGGATTTTTATCGTCGCTATATAGCGACGATAAATTATAAAAACCTTTAAGGAGGAGTCATTGTCTTCTGTCGCGCCCCTGATATCGGTGCTCTTGCCCACCCGTAAACGGCCCGAGTCGCTTATGCGCATGCTGTCGAGCATGTTCGGCACCGCGGATGAGCCCACCGAAATTGAAGTCGTGGTCTACATCGATGACGACGATAGCTTCAGTCAGCAGCTCGACTTCGGGATATGGAACGTCAAGCGCGTGGTGGGCCCCCGACAGACGATGGGGCGGCTCAATTCAATATGCTACGGCCAGTCGACCGGCGAAATCGTCATGTTGGGCAACGACGATGTCATCGTCCAGACCCGGGGTTGGGATACCAAGATTCGCATCGAACACGCGAACTTTGCCGATGAGGTATATCTGATGTATCCGAACGATATGCACAAGGGGGGGAAGCTCAGTACGTTTCCCATTGTTTCGCGCCTGACGTGCGATACGGTCGGAGATCCGTTTCCAGCGGACTATAGGGGCGCGTTCATTGACGTGCATCTCATGGATATCTTCAAACAGCTGGAAGGGTATGGGCACCGACGCGTGCGCTACCTTGAGCATATCGTGTTCGAACACATGCACTACAAGCTCGGCAAGTCTGTCTTCGACGAGACATACCGCCAGCGCGAGCGCTTCGGCGACGATTATACGTTTGTGGTTTTAAACGATGCACGCGGTTGGGCAGTGAAAAGACTCCATGCGTTGATCGTTGGTAACGAGAGTACGCCGGCGGAACGCTTGAAGTCGTCCCGGCCGGCGGGTGGTTGGTTTTTGAGCCTGACATGGGATTTCCTGCAAGGCGGGTCCTCGCCCATGGGCTGGCGATTGCGAGTCTTCGTATGGTTGTGGTTGCGTTTTCTCTACAAGAAAGTGTTCTCAAAATCGTCTTCAATCCACCAATCCACGTAACTTTGGCTGTCTGCCAATTGGGTATGCAACCGTCTGATCATAACTGTCGGCCGCTAAGGCCGCAGAGGCGTTAATGTTGACGGTCCGGCAGGAAAGACTGGCGGTACTTTATTTGGCCTTGAGCGTCGGCTTGTTGTTGCTGATGAAGGTTTTTCTCTACGATCAATGTTATGCCTTCGATACCAACGACGACGTCAATCATACGTTCGTCAACTTAAAGGCCGCGCAGGACATCCTGCGGCAGGGGGCGCTGCCAAACATAAATCTGTATAACAATTTTGGAACGCCGTTGTTGGGGGACGCACTGACTTTTCCGTTCTCCCTGCAGTCGCTCACTTACTGGGTCTTGTCCGACCCGGTTGCGATGACGGTCAACCGCGCCGTGATCGGCTTCCTCACGATTATCTTTCTGTTTCTCTTCTTGCGTCAGTTCCTGAGTCCGCTCTGCGCCATGGTGTGCTCGTTGGTGGTGTTTTTTTCTCCCGGACAGTTCTGGAATTTGGCGCACCATCACTACCAGATGTCGTTGCTCTGTTTGTGCGCGCTGTTGTATGTGCAGACGCGCTACCGTGGTTTGAACAGGGCAGCCTATCTGGTGCTGTTATGGATTGGCTATTGTGTGTTGTTCCTCAGTGTCAGCATTCAGCTGGTTCTGTTTGCGCTGCCATTTCTGCTGCTGTTCCTGCCACTGAAAGATGGGCGCCTCGCTGCCACGGCGGCGGCCACGAACGTCGTCGCCTTGCTTGCCGCCGTCGTCGCGACCTGGCCGCATACCGCGGCCTTCTTTGAAAATATCGCAGGAAGTACGCGTGCGCAGTGGTCGCCTTACTCGGGCATTCTTTCCACCATCCGCGAGCAATTGCTGGCGTTGATTATCCCGCCGGGCGAGTGGATGCATTACGGCATCAATGGCCACTTTTCGATCGTTACCTATTTTTCGATCGCGTATTTGGTTTTTACGGCACTCGGCATTCTTTCCTTGATCCGGAAGCAGGACGACCGGCGTCTGTTGCCGCTGATCCTGGTGCTCGGCCTTGCTCCGGCAATTGGTGGCTTCGTGCTTCAGTTTTATGGAGAGCGAGTTCCGTTTGTTCGCTCCATCGATTCAACTCGCGTTTGGTGGTTCTCTAATGTGTTTCTGATATTGGCGATAGGAAGATTGCTCGATCTGTCCTGGCATCGGGCGTTCCCGTGGTTCGTTCGGTGTTTGATTGGCATAGTCGCGCTGGGTATTGCGTATGTCGTCGGGGCGCCGTCTCAGCTGATCCCGGAATTCAGCGACACGGCGCTTTTGTACCGTATCTTGGCGTGGGGCACGGTAGCCAGTCTGGTGGCGATGTTGTTTTCGTCGTTTGTGCGTCCGCCAGCGCAGACAAACGTGGACGATGCCGCATCAACGAACCCCAAACTCGACGTGGGGTCCGTGGTCGGGAAGGGGCTGATGGTAGGCGTGCTATTGCTTGGGCTGACGCCGACCCTGGCCAAGGTCATGGGTCTGGACATTAAGTCGTGTCATAGGGGAAACCATTATTTTGCTTATTCACCGGAAGCGACCTTTCAGCCTCAGGCGCTGCTGGCGGCGATGCAGCCCGGCTATCGCATGGCCTCGGAGGAGCCCCCGGGTGAAGGCCACGACTTGAAAGCGGTCTTTGGCGGCGTTCTGGGCAGCAATGCGCGCGCCATCGTCTCTAGCCAGGCGCTCATGGAGATCCTTGACCGGCTCAAACTTATCAGGCTTGACGATAATTATTCCTTTTCGCCGCCGTGGCAGACCGAGACGCTCAGCCGGTTGGGAATTCGCTACCTTCTGCTGAAGCAGCAGAGTACCGAATTGGAATCAAAAAAATGGAAAGTCATCGCGAGCGCTGATCATCGCGGACAGCACTTCTTTTTGTACGAAAATCCGTTTGTCCCGAGTCTTGTTCATCTGCTGCGCAACGATAAGCCCGTTTTTCAAAAAAGTTATGAATTGGTGCCGAATGGTATCAAGGTTGAGTTGCCCGAACGCCATGACGACACCACTCTGGTCGTCTCGTTTTTTCATCGCCAGGCGTGGCATGCCTGGGTAGATGGGAAGGAAGAGAGGCCCACCATGAATGCCCTCGGCATGATGCAAGTTCCGGTCAGGCCGGAGAACAGAATTGTGGTTTTTCGGTTTCGTGGGGTCAACGGGTGGAATTTTCTCGTTTCGTTTTTATTGTCTGTTGCTATCCTCCTGGCCGCCTGTTTTGTTCCGCGCTTGGGGAAGGGAAGGTAATTCAATATGCGTCAACGTGAAAATCGGAACATCCTGTTCTTTTTGGCGTTCTGGTCGGCACTGGTCGTTATGTTGTTCGTTCATGCCTCGGGGAGGGTCGATATCCCGCTGCTGCATTTTCCACAGGCGAAAGGCATCCTTCTGATGGTTCAGGAAGGATACAAGCAGACCAATCTGGTGGGGCTCAGGGAAGAGGTATACGCCATTCCACAGGGTGTTCCGTTTATTCATCCTCAGCGAAAAAAACTTTTAAAAAATAAAAAGATCTTCGTCGCTCATTCCATGCAGGAAGCACAACGGATGGTGGACGCCGGAACTGAGGACATAGAGCCAAGGCTGGTGTTGGTCGAGAAAAACTTCCAGGGCCACAATCTCTACGGTCTGGGTGGACGTATCTACGCGGTCCCGGCGATGCATCCGGAATCCGGCGCACCCTTGCCGGCGGCGCATCCGTATTGGGAGCGGTTTGTCGGCACAAATCTGGACGAGGCCAAGCGCGCCATCGTTGCCGGTAAATAATGTTACGCAAACTCTCCATATTGTTCGCGGCTGTCACGGTCGGTCTTCTAGTTCTGGTGAAGGTCTTCATCTATCCGGATTGTTTCTCCTTCGACGCTCACGACGAGGCGAACCATGCGTTCCCGGGTCTGCATGTGACACAGGAAGCAATCCGCGCCGGGGAGTTACCGACCATAAATTTTTATAACAATTTCGGTGCGCCGCTGCTTGGAGATGCGCTGACTTATCCGTTTTCACTACAGTCGGTAACGTATTACTTTCTGGACGGCCATTTGGCCATGACGGTAAATCGATTTGCCGTCGCTATAGCGACCGTCATTACGGCGTTCGGTTTTTTCCGTATCTATCTGGCAACCTTTCCTGCCTTGATTTGCGCGGTGTTGATTTTTTTCAATCCAGTCGCGTTCTGGTATCCAGTCCATCAGTATCAAATGGCCGCGCCGTTTTTCTTTGGTAGTTTTTACCTGCTGAATAAATTTATTTTACACAGATCTGCGCTGTGCTTTATCTGGCTATTCGTATTATTTTGCGCATTGATCCTGAGCGTCAGTATCAACCATGTTGTATTGATGGTGCCGTTCCTGCTGACCTGGACGTTTTGTCGTAATGGATTTCGAGTAGACCGGATATTCCTCGCGCCTGTCGTTGCCTTGGTGTGCGCCGTGATTTTTTCCTATCCGCAGACACTGGAGTTTGTGCAAAGCTTCCTTACCAGCGCCAGGGCGGGCGAGGGCGTGTATGACAATATCCTGACGAATTCGCGCGAGCTGTTCCTGGGGTTGATTATTCCACCGGGTGAATGGATTGCTTATAACTACGGGGCGCAGTTGCAGGTCACCAGCTATTTGTCGATGCCGGTGATGCTGGCCGTTGTGGCAGGCGCGTGGCTGATCCGAAAAAAAAGTACACGGAAACAAGTAGGCCTGTTTGTTTGCGGGATTGTTCCGACGGTCATCGCGATCGTGCTGTATATGAGTCCTGCGCTTAGATTTTCCATCCCGCTTGTAAAGTCGATGGATATAAGTCGTGTGTGGTGGTTCTCAATTCCTTTCTGTTATGTGTACGTGGGCTACTTCATTGCCTACGTCCGCCTCGGGCGATTGCCGCCCCAGCTGGCGGTGTGTTTGCTGGCTGTTTCGGCGGCAACGTTGGCAACAATTCATCTGGTGCCGGAAACCGCTGAGGTGAGTGCGCTGCATAGCGTTTGTCTTTTGCTGGTAATGCTTGGAGCCGGCGCAATACTGATACGCTGGCGCATCGCTGCGCCCATGGATCGTCGCGCCAATGTATTGGCCGGCGTCGGCGGTGTGTTACTTACTGGTAGTTTGATTTTGACACCCGTTCCCGTTATGACGCGAGTTCTCGGACTGAATACGGGAATGTGTGCCGGCACTCAGTATTCGACAAATTTCGCTGCCTCGCGGTTTGCGCCGTATTCGTTAATCGGGCTGATGGAGAAAGGCCACCGGCTGGCAACTGAAGTGCACACCCATAAAGGCCATGATTTGCGCGTGGCTTCCGAGGGGGTTCTCGGCAGCGACGCGCGCGGAATCGTCGTGGACAGGAAATTCGGAAAGTATCTGGAAGACAAGCGGCTTGTCACTGTGGACCAGGTTCCCTATGGGTACTATTTCTCGCGCCCCTGGCAGACCGATGAGCTTAGTCGGCTTGGAATTCGATACTTGTTGGTGGGTGGATCGTCCGACGCTGAATTGGAAGGGAAGAAATGGAAGCGCCTTGGTACGGCCGACGGTCTAAGCCTTTATGAAAATCCGGTAAAACCGACCCCCGTCTATCTAGTCAAACAGGATTCGGACGCGCCGATTTTTGTTCGGGACTATATTTTTCTTCCCAACCAGGTCGAAATCAATTTATCGACGATTCCTTCGGCCTCTACGCTCGTGTTGACGATCCTCAATCGACCCGGGTTCGAAGCGCAAATCGACGGCAGGAAAGCGGAGATTGTGACGCGCAACGGGTTGATAAGCGTTGACGTGCGGCCCGGCGACAGCCTCGTCAAAATCAGGCATCATCCTTATGCTTGGTATCACGTTGTCATTGGGGCGGGTCTGGCGGTTCTGATTGCGGTATTGTTTGGCTGGTGGTTATCAGACCACCGGATCGGTGAGAACCGGATCTCTGGGAAAAGGAACAAAAATTTGTCGGCGCAGTGAATACATGGACGAAAAGGGGATATCCAGTGCAACAGAATGAATACGAGCTGGTTCGTCAGGTTCAAAGTCGCCACTGGTGGTGGCTCGGTCGCGAAAGGATTATCGAGACACTGATCGACAAATACATCGAGACGTCGGTGAAACTCGAAATTGCGGATGTCGGCTGTGGGTTCGGGGCCAACATATCCATGTTGCGCAAGTACGGTGATGTGACCGGCCTCGAACTGAACGACGAGGCGATCGACACCGTAAAATCGCGCTGGGGCAATTCGGTTCAGGCCCTGCGCTGGCAATCGCCCAATTCCCTCGCCATGCGTTTCAACTTCATGCTGCTCGCCGATGTGCTGGAACATATTCCGGATGACAAAGGCGCGGTCGACTGGATGAACGAGCATCTTTCGGACAGTGGTTATGCGTTGATCACCGTACCGGCACACCGGTTCTTCTGGACCCAGATGGACGATGTGCTCTACCATCACCGGCGCTACACGCTCAAGACGTTGCGGGAGTTATTTGACGATCGATTCGAGATTGTTTACTGCAGTTACTACAACATGCTGCTGTTTCCAGTCAAAGCCTGCTTCGTCCTGTTTGACCGATTGAAACGTAAATTGTCGCCGTCCTCCGCCAAGCGTTCCTACAACGATTTGCCGCCCGCGCTGGTAAATAACATCTTCAAGCACATCCTCATGCTCGAGTCGCCGCTGATTCGCAGGGGCGTGGTTCCGTTCGGGGTGAGCCTGGTATGTCTGGTCAGAAAAAAGGCAAGCAAGGCACAGGCCGAGCAGATGGTCACGGACAAGGCTGTCGGACTATAGGCTTGCGCTCACGGGATCGTGTGCGCGCACTCGCGATTTTCCGATAGCGCCATATCGTATAGCCGCAGATGGCTTCCGCCGTTTATCGACAGAAACTGGATCCGATAATCACGATACGGTCCGGGTGATGACACCGCATACGTGCGCCGGCTGTTGTCAGTCCATTTTGATTCGTTGTCTCTGGTGTCCAGCAAGTCCCAACGCTGACCGTCATGCGATCCGAGTAATCTCCATGCTCTGGGCATGCGATCGTGGGCCTTGTCGTCGCCTGCCTGAAGCGCATAACACTTGATCTGCTTGTCCTTGAAGAAGCGGAAATCGACATTGATCGGAAAGAGTCCCAGCGTTTCCCAAAACGTGTAATAGATGTTGTCCAGTGCACGTTGCAGTCGGAACGGTGGGTCGGACAGTCCCGACTCGGTCGCGGTGCCGGCCAGCGCAACGGACATGGCGTCAGGTGTCGATGCCACCGATTTCAAGAGACTCGCATTCACGGAACTCTCTTCGGCGAGCCCGGTTTCCTTACAAGCGTTTGAGCGGGTGAAAAGCTGCAGCTCTGGCATCCGAACGAACTGGCGGTCATTCGCAGCGTCCACTTCGATGCGATAGTAAATGAACCCCCCGGTCTGCTTGGGAGTAAAGCTCCGGCTTTCTCCTTCACGCCAGTCAACTTGATTCGATTGGCGATCGAGCACCACCCACGCATGATGATCGTTCGAACCGGTCAGGTGCCAGGCGCGGGGCATGCGCGATGGTGATTCATCGATGCCTGCATGAATTTTGTAACACGCGACGCTGGCCGGCCGGGTTCCCACGACATCGACGATCACGGGTAGCGGACCGGATTTCTCAAAGAAGGTATCGACTCGAAAGTCGGCGGAGCTATCAAACGGTGTGTTAAGTGGATCGGCAGGCGATCGTGGAAACAGCGGACTCGATTTCTCGAGTAGTTCCGGTTCCAGCAGCAGGGAATTCTCGCTCTGCCTGACGACGATGTTTTCGATGATGGGATGAATCCTAAAATTGAAATACTTATTCAGGATATAAATGCCGTGGCCGCGCGAGAGGATATGGATGAATCCGAGTTCGCCCCAGCGCGGGCGCCCGAACAGGAGGGAGTCCGGGCGCTTTTCGACGATGACGTAGCGCTCCCGATCAGGCGCAAATTGCGCGCTTATCTGGGAAACGGCGTAGGTAAACTGCCTGGCGAGTGTGGTCGCCAGGTGCATGCTGGAGTCGAAAGAGAGCGCACACCCGGCTATCAGGCAGGCGGCGATGGCGGCTTCTTTGAGTGCCGCCGGACGAAAATGCTCGATGCTGTAGAACAGCAGGAGCAGCACCGCCGCCATGCCCGGATGCCATGTCCGGTAGAACGTCGGTGGGCGCCCGATGGCCAGCAGCGCCGGTGCGTTCATGGCAAGGAACAGGACGATCCAGAAACCGACAGTGAGCGCACTACGGCCAAGCACTTCACGCGGCGCGGCGGCCTGGCACTTGCGGTAGAGCAAAAAAGCCCCTGGGGCGACGATCAGCAGCAGGACCGATGCCGCTATAACCAGGGAAGGCGCCGGATTCCACAGATTCAGCATTACCGGAAAAATCTCGCGCACGAACTTGACGATATTGCCCCACAGCTGGGTCGAGATGTCGAAGCGATAAAACGAAGATTCGGGGAAAGTAATGTCGAACAGCTTCATGTACACAACGCGATGCAGCAGGAAGTAAACCAGACACACCAGCACAAAGAATGTCAGGGCATACGCCGCCTGGAGTCGGTCTTCACGCTTAACGAGCCCGGTGCGCATGATGCGGATCATGGCCGGGATCAGAAAAAAACCAGCGGTCGGGGGGTAGATAAAGAGCGCCGCCAGCAAGAGTACGAAGCTCACGCCCAATTTGATGCGTGTTGCCTTGTCGCGGGAGAGGGCGGATTTCCATTCCGGGAAGATCAGCGTGGTAGAAAGCACCAGCACCGCGTTGAACAGGCCCGGTACAAAATTCGTGATCCAGCCGAGATTCACCTGAGCCGGCGGCAGCAGGAACACCGCGGCGCCGAAGGCGGCGCTGGACAGCTTGTCCATTCCATTCTTTCTTGCGACAGACGCGAGCATGATCGCGCCGATGCACGCGAACACAATGCCGAGGGCTCTGCCGTAAACCAGGCTGCCGAGATCGGTGAAGAACGAAAGATAAACGTTCTGCAGGAATGCCTGCAGGAACCGACCGATACGAATCAAGTGGGGCGTTTCGGGAAATCCGCCGCAGCAGACCTTGTTGTCGTACGCCCAGATTTCGAAATCGTTATGAAACGCGAAATCAAAGAAGAGGTAGGGTGAGAAACTGATGAACATCAGAACGACGATCAGTGCATGGTACTGCCATCCGGCCAAACGTTCGGTTAGTCTAATCGGCATAAGTCCCTTTGAAACCAGTTACTCTGGCGTCTTCTTGGCTAAGGGTCGGGGTAACCCTTACCAGAAGATTATGGCCTCTTCTAATTTCCGAGAATGAGTATAATGGAGCGCGAGTTTGAGACAAGGGTTGAACGGTCGTCGGCGATGCGCGCGGCGAAGCAAGTCGAAAATTCAGTGGCACCCGGAATAATTTCCCTGTTACGCTACGCCGAAGGTTGTTTCTTAATAAGGGAGACAGCGCCGTGCGGTTGGCCTGATGTGGGCAGGAATGCTCACTCAGTTGAACGCATGAAGCCAAGTTGGCGCTGAGATAGATCTACGTACTTCCCAGGGACGAGTTGTTATGAGATTTATCAAGAGAAGTGCGCGGGCGCGGCCCAAGGTCAGCCTTATTCTCCTCGACTGGAGCGTGCGCGAAAGCTTCCATCTGCTGCATTACCTCAGCAAGCAGAACGTCGACCGTGACTCGTTCGAAGTCATCGTCATCGAGTACTACTCCCGAGTCTCTGACGCCATCCGCGTGTTCAAAGACCAGGTCGATACCTGGGCGCTATTGGAAATGCCGGAGTCCTGTTACTACCACAAGCATCTGATGTACAACGCCGGCATCGTTCTCAGCCGTGGCGAGATCTGTGTGGTCTGCGATTCAGATGCCATGGTGAAGGAAGGCTTCATTGGCACCATCACCGGCGAGTTCGAGCGCGCGCCGGACACCATCCTGCACCTCGATCAGTTCAGGAACATGCGGCGCGATTTTTATCCTTTTAATTACCCGAGCTTCGACGACGTCATCGGGCCGGATTGCATCAACAATGTGGGCGGAAAGACTAAAGGAATTCTGGACTTTCAAGACGCCATCCATACGAGAAATTATGGCGCATGCATGTGCGCCCGCCGTGACGATCTGATCGCCATTGGCGGTGCAGATGAACACATCGACTACCTTGGCCATATTTGTGGCCCGTATGACATGACGTTCCGGCTCGTCAGTAAAGGCAGGCGCGAGTCGTGGCATCAGTCAGAATTCATGTATCACACCTGGCATCCCGGACAGGCGGGTGTCGATAACTATCTGGGGCCTCACGACGGGAGACACGTCTCGACCACCGCACTGGAGGCCCTGACGTCGCGCCGCGTAATGCCGTTGCTGGAAAATGATGCCATTCGGGCGCTGCGTACCGGTTCAACGGACAGTGAAGAACAGTTGCTGGGGAGCATCATACGTCCGGAGAGTGCCGGGCAATGGAGTCGGGAAAACCTTCAGAAGGAAGAATCACACCGGCTGTTCAATGATGCACCGTTACGGGTGATGAAGTACAGGGGCTTTGTAATCCACAATGAGATTGGATTCTTCTATGCTCATCTGCTTGCCGAATCGGATATTGGCCGACAGCGCAGCGAGCGCTACATGATATATTTCGAAGGAGCGTCGATCGAGGAAGTGCGCAGCAAAATAGATCAGGCAATCTCGCCGATATTGAACCTCACGGTGCTTGGCGGTCGACTCTTTATTATGTTGTGGCAGATGGCAGCTTATGTCTGGTCAAAGGCGATCAAACAGCTTTGGCATGTACCGGTCCGCTTCATTGCTTTCTGTAAGTGGTTCCGTCGCCGGCTGCAGCAGTTCTTCCTCGAAAATGCGCAGCTCGAAGATTCGCTCAGCGACGTCATCTCGAATTTGTATTATTTCCGGACGGTTCGGCCGGACCTCGCCAGCAGCGGTGCGCCGATACTGCTCGTCGACAGCAAACGCTTCGAGTTGTATCTCAGGGTGATCGCGGTCATGCGGGCGATCCCGGCGCTGCGAATTCTTCGCATTGCCTCGCCGATGCAGCTGAATGAATTTCTGGAGCGACATGGATCCTCGAATTCGAAGAATCCAATCATTCTGGTGCGTGGCGCGTTCATCAAGTATTACCCGATTCTGAGTGCCAGCGAGTACGGTAAGAACCTGGTGATTATATAAACAGATGAGACGAGACCATCAGGCAAACATGCAATCTTGCTATGCCGCGCTTTAAATTGCGTCAAACAGTCGAGCTCCTGTATCTGCTGGTAATGAAGGAGCTGAAGGTACGATACAAGAATAGCGTGCTCGGGTATCTGTGGGCACTCGCCAATCCGTTCGCTTTTGCGTTCACCTACTGGTTCGCGTTTAAGTTCGTCATGCGCGTGCAGATGGAAAATTATTCGGTTTTCCTGATCGCCGGCATGTTCCCGTGGATTTGGCTGAGTGTCGGCATCACGCAGGCGACGCGCAGCTTCCACAACAACGTATCGCTCGTCAAAAAAGTCCGGCTCGATCGCCGCATCCTGCCGTTGAGTAACGCGGTTCAGGAGATGGTGCATTTCCTGTTTGCGCTGCCGGTGTTGCTTGGCTTTCTGGTCTTCGCCGGAAAAGTTTCGTACCTGTCGTGGTTATGGCAGATTCCGCTGATGATCGGTGTGCAGCTTTTCTTCGTTTACCCATTGGCATCTATTTTTGCATTGGCTAATGTGTTCGTTCACGATGTGGAGTATCTGGTCGGTATCGCCTTTTCACTGCTGTTCTTTGCCATGCCGATGGTGTATCCGCCAGAGATGGTGCCTGCGGAGTACCGAATATATTTTGAGGCCAACCCGCTGAACGCGCTGATCCAGGGGTGGCGTGCGGTGTTGCTGGACGGAGCCGTGAATGGTCAGTACTTGCTTTACGTGCTGGCCTGCGGGGTTGTTTTCAGCCTGATTGCAATCTGGGCGTATCGGCGGTATGAGCCGCGCATTGTGGAGATGCTGTGATTCGCGTCGTCCAAGCAGAGCAGGTGTGGAAGTCGTATCGGCGCAACGTGCGCATGGGTATCAAGGAACTTTTGATTTCGAAACGCCCGACGGCCGCGGGCCGCTTCGCCAGGCAATGGGCGTTGCAGGACGTGAGCTTTTCGGTTGGAAGAGGGCAGTCGTTCGGAATCATCGGCCACAACGGGACTGGCAAGAGCACGCTGCTGGGCCTGCTATTGGGCACGCTGATTCCGGACAAGGGCCGCATCAACATCACGGGCCGGGTCGCTTCGCTGCTCGAACTTGGCGCGGGTTTCCATCCTGAACTGTCGGGGCGCGAGAATGTTTTTCTGTATGGCGCGATCCTCGGAATGACCCTGAAGGAAATAAAGCACGTGTTCCAGCAGATCGCGGAATTCTCCGAACTCGGAGAGGCGATCGAGAGCCCGCTTCGTACCTACTCGTCCGGCATGATTACGCGTCTTGGTTTCTCCACCATCATTCACGCGCCGGCCGATGTGTTGCTGATAGACGAAGTGCTGGGTGTGGGCGATGCGCGCTTTCAGGAAAAATGTAAGGCCTATCTCGTCGATTTTCGAAAGCGCAACGGCACGCTGGTAATCGTTTCACACGACATGGGCGCGCTCGAAGAGATGTGCGATGAAGGGATATGTCTGAACTGCGGCAGTGTCTCAAGCAGGGGCGCGATGACCGATGTTATCCATTACTACCAAGGCCCGGTTCACCGGGCGCTATCCGCGCCGGATGCCGCACTGCGATGACGGCGGCAACCCTGCGCGACGCCGCATATCGCTACTGGTGGTGGCGAAATCTTCCAATGGAAAGGATGCCATGAGGGTTCAGCCGCAGCTGCTCAAGGACTTTAAGGGATATAGCCTTGTCGCATTCGGGCAGATGTATTTCGGTGTGCCGAAGAATGTCGGTGCCATCCGCCTGGAAGACGTCGATCATCGGATGATACCGGGAATCATCGTCAAGACGTCGCTGTCCGAAGTAGAAGATGCGGTCACCGAGAAGTGGGTGCGAGGGCTGGACGGCAACGAACCGCACCTGGTTCGCTCTATTCATGGTTACAGCGTTGTCGCGTACCGGGGGGTGTTCTTCGGCGTGCCCACAAGCTTGGGCGATGTCAGGCTCGAAGAAACAAACCTCGACGACGTTTCGGCCATTCTTTCCAGATTCACGCTTGAGGAGATCGTCGATGAAATAAGCGATCGATGGGCGAGGTCGATAGCGGACAAGTTCCCAAGACTGGTTTCACACTACGGCGCCTTCAATATCGTATTTTTTAATGACAGCTATTTTGGCGTGCCCAGGGAATGGGGAGGAATCCGTCTGGAGATTGGTGACGCCGCCAACCGGAGTGGCCTGATCAGGGATCGGACGCTGCGAGGTGTTAAGGCGCAGGTCAGGGGACTGGGCGGGAAATCCGTGTTCAGCGGGGTCCGCACCTGGATCGCCTTCGTGGTGAGCAGGGTTAAAGTAAGAAAACGATGATCCCAAAGTTCATGTCTCAGAAACTCCTGTTAACGATTCCCACAGAATTCGGTGACTCTCCATGACACAAAAGAGAATGTACGACTTGTTCATGACACACGCGTGGCGTTATCACGACGACTGGACAAAGATTTCGGAGTTGTTCGACAAGGTGCCGGGGCTTTCGTGGCGCAACTTCAGCCTGCCGTGGCATGATCCGGCCATGAATCCGAATACCCCGGTCGGCGGGAAATTCATTCGTGACTTTCTGGAGAACCAGATTATTCCCGTGCATGGCGTGGTGCTGCTGGCCGGTGTCTACGAAATTAAAAGCGCGCGGCATTGGGTGAGCCTCGAGGTTGACATGGCGCGTAAGCACAACAAACCCATTATCGGTGTCCCTGCCATCGATGCGACCACCGTGCCTGATGAAGTAAGGGCGCTGTGCGATGCGAGCGTCGGTTGGGATATGGAGGAACTTCTCGCCTGTCTCGACGAGGTGCGGGGCTTGCCGAAATACTCCGCCATGCACCGGCTTGAGCCGACAAGCCATCAAGCTGAGAAAATCGAGTAGGCGCCAACGTGGGCAGCCAGACGTCGAACCGTCATGGGCGGGTGCACCACAAACCGGGCCGGCGAAGAATCGGATAAGGCGCTTATTTCGTTGACATTTGGCCGTGAAAATCAGAAATTAGGCACGCAGGCATAAGGTCTGCCGCGATTGGACCGCATCAGCCTTTTATAGGGATATATCATGGGCGAGACCACCGTAGTTCTGACGCTGAAGAAGGGTCGCACGGCGGCCAAGATCGAAGGCGCACGGGTGACATTCAGCCCGCATCAATGCTTCGCCTTCGACAACGGACTTGAAGACATCGAGTGCCTGTGCGCCTTAGGCGCCTACCTTGGCGCCTTACCTGGGCTGGCCCTGTATGGTTCTGCGCAGTTTGTTGATCATCTTCTCCGGTACGTCCCCGACCTCACAGCGCACCTAACCTGCCTCGTTTCATCCGACGGCGATTCGTGGTTGCAGGATTACGGCGTCCCGACCGTTCCAGTGACGGAGCTGCCGGCTTCCGTAAGCAATGTATTTTTGTGCGAGACGCTGACACTGTCGCGTGTGCGGATGCGCAAGCAACTGCCGGCGTCGGTCAAGGTCATCGAGCCCACGGTGCTCGCCGACATTGCGCCCGAGGTTATTCCGGCCCGCGGGTGGCCGCCGCTGCCGCAGAATATCTATCCGATCGACATCCCGGAAATTCAGTTCAAGCCTGGAATGGACCTCATCATTGTCGACTGCCCGTCGCGCAATCTCGCTTTGATGCCGAATGGGCTGGGGTATCTGAACAACGCGCTGAAGAAGACGTCGATCTCCTATCAGATATTCGATCTCGACATCGTGGCCTATCACCGCTACCACGTGCATCGTCTGTACGACATGGGCGGGCGCATTGTGCTGCCGAGTGGCCGCGTGTTACCGGAAGATCCCTGGCTTGCCGAGCACTACGACGTCTGGACGTCCGGATCGGAGATGGCATCGAGCCGCGGCGGCGGCAACGAGGTGCTGAACTTCTTCAGGCCGACGATCGACGAAACCATCGACGGTCTCATTGCGGCACGGCCCAAGGTGCTGGGTCTGTCGATACAGCAATGCAACGAATCGGTGTCGCGCGAGATTGTCCGCGGCGTCAAGGCGGCGTTGCCCGACACCATCATCGTGGTAGGTGGGTTCAGTTGCTACAACGCCGACATCGGCCGGCGTGTCTTCCCGGAGTGCGATTACATGTGTGTCGGCGAGTCCGATCTTACCGCCGGCCCGTTGTTCGAGGCGCTGGCGCGCGGCGAGCGACCGTTCAACCAGCCAGGCGTGTTGTCGCGCTTCGATACGCCAGACTATCGCTATATCCCGGCGCCCATGATCCATAACCTGGACCAGATCGAATTCCCCAAGTACGAATGGTGCGATCTCAACGTCTACCGAAATTTCAACGACTACCAACTCACACCGATCATTGCGAGCCGAGGCTGTCGTTGGTCGCGCTGCACGTTCTGCGCCGAGCGCTTCTATTGGCGCATTCGCACTCCGGAAAACTTCGTGGATGAACTGGAGTGGCTGGTCGATCGCGGCTGTCATCTGTTCATGTTCAACGAGAGCGACCTCGGCGGTATGCCCGAGCGCGTGATGGAAATCTGCGACGAGGTCATCCGGCGCGGACTGCATCGCAAGGTAAAGCTCACCGGCCAACTGCGCGTCAACAAAAAGCAGGACAGAGCCTTTTACGAAAAGCTGCGCGAGGCAAATTTTGTTGCCTTGAGATTTGGTGTCGATGCCTTCTCTGAGAACACGCTGCGTCTGCAGAAAAAGGGTTACACGGTCGACATGGTGTCCCAGAACCTGAAGGACTGCTGGGAAGTGGGCATCTATACCGAGATCAACTGGGTCATCGGCGTACCGGGCGAAACGGATGCCGACGTCGAAGAAGGCATCACGCTCATCCTGAAAAACCAGAAGTACATCGGCCGGTTGGCGAACATCAATCCGCTGATATTGGTCAACGGCAGTGTTTACTGGATTGATCCCGCGTCGCACAACATTGTCTTCAAAGAACCCCAAGACGAGTTGTACGCCAAGTTCCCGCGCGCGATGCCGGCGGATGCATGGTACAGCAATGAACCGTACATCGACGCACAGGTCCGTAAGGAACGCTTTGAGCACATCGTGCTCTCGTTGCATGATGCCGGCTTTAACGTCGGCGCCTGGGCCAACCGCGTCATCGAGGATGTGAAGCTGGCACGCGACCCGCATCGAGCTGCCGGCGCGAAGAAGGCGGTACCGATGCCGACAGTCCCCGGGATGGACGCCGCGGCAAAGCCGATCGACGAAGTGTGCGAAGTGTCGGACGAGGAGTCGATGTCGACAAACGAGTCCGCAGCGACACCAGCCGTACGTAATGGCAAGGGGATTCATATTCGCTCGGGCCAAGGTGCAAAGTCGCAACAAGATACGAAGCCGTTGGCTGAGCCGCCGCTCTTCGGTGTCGCCGGTGTACCGCCGCGCCTGGTGCGCCGGATGGACACCCACGCCATCGTTGCTTACAACGGCTGGTACTACGGTATTCCGCACGCCCTGGGCGACGTGGATATGTCGCAGCCGGAGTCCGAACGAAAGCCCGGGATCATCAAGTATCCGACTGAAGATGAAATTGTCGAAGCCATCGAAGAAAGCGTGCGCTGGGCAAATGCGCGCGGCCATTACGACGCACAGAAAAAGCAACGCGAGGGCGGCTCTTACATGCGCGCTGCCAGCGCGGTCGGGGAATCGGCGTTAGGCGAATTACCGGAGAAGCCGAAGATTATTCGTTTTCGAGACGACTATATCGCGGTCAATCAGCAGGCATTGAAGGAGGTATTTACCACGCCGTTCTTTGGATCGCGCGGACAGTCCGGCGCGGGAGAAGGTGAGGCACAAACTGAAAAGCGTCCGCTCGAATTGCGAGGCGGTTCAGTGCTACGGCGCATCGCAAGCAAACTTCCGCCGACGATCCAGTACGAGATCAGGCGTTTGATCCGCCTGCGCTCGCTTACCAATAGCGTACCGAGCGGGCCGCTCCTGACGCAGAGCGATAGGCGGCTCCTTGGCACGCTCGGGCGTGCGGTCATTAGCGACTACGTCAAGACGCCGCTGTTGCGTCTTTTAAGGAAAGGCGATGTCGCATCTGCCGCAGCGGGGCAGGCAGGAACGCAAGTCAAAGGCGAGGACTTCTGCGTTCTTTCGATTGTCACAAAAAACGCACTGCCCGAGCTGATGTGGAGCATCAACAAGTTCAATCTGGTCAAGTTCGACGGCATGTTCTACGGCTTGCCGCAGGGCGTTCCGATCGACTGGGATTCAGGCGACGTGGCCTCCATTGCGGGAGTCATCGTCGGTAAAACGAGCCAGGAAGTAGTCTCCGCCATTGATAGCAAGACACAGACGAAGTCGGAAGCCGACGTGTTGCGCAATGTCGTCGGTCCGATTGCCAATGCAGCAGCAGACAGAGCGAAGGCGCCAACGCTGCTCGGAACGATGGAGGGTCACAACATCGTTTCCTATGAAGGCTGGGTGTATGGACTTCCGCAGGAACTTGGTCCGGTCGATCTCACCGAAGTCGACGTCATGGAGATGTCTGGCGTCATCCGTGACGTTTCGCGTGACGTAGTGGAAAACGAGATCATGGATCGGCTGAAGATGAGCCAGCAGGTCGCCTAGCGCTTCGTGTTCCACCAACGCCCGCATGATCCTGCACAGCATGACTTGATGCCCGTCAAACCGCGCGCGACACCTTCGCAGTGAGTCAGTTTTTCACGCCTGGCGTTTTTCAGCATCTTGATCCTCGTGATTGGCGCACGCATCGCTTTGGGCTTTCAGCGCAGCGATGGGCTAATCTGCGTGGTAAGAGCTTCTGGGTCACGGGTGCGGGCACGGGCTACGGGCGTTGCATTGCCTTGGCATTGGCGGCTGCGGAGGCGCAGGTCTTCATCACCGGCAGGCGTCCGGAAAAGCTCGCGGAGACCCGTGCTAACGCCGCGCCACTGGACATAGATCCGGCGCGCATGATCAGCAGCCCTGCCGACATCAGCGATCCGTCAGCTATGCAGCGTATGGCCCAAATCATCGGGCAGCGTACGCCTCATTTATACGGACTCGTTAACGGTGCTGCGTTACCGCCATCTCAAACGAGTCAGTGGCCATTGGCCGATGTCGACCTCAACGAGTGGAGCGCCCTGCTTGCTACTAACCTGACCGGGCAATGGCTTGTCAGCAAGGTTGCGCTGCCACTGATGGCAAAGAATTCAGGCTTCAGGATTGTGTTTATGACGTCAGAAGCGGGTTGGGCATTTACGCCCGGTTTCGGTCCGTACAACGTGAGCAAGGCGGCGGTAAACAATCTCGGCGCCTCGTTGGCCGAGGAATGTGCGGCGCGCTTTCCGGACCAGGACGTTCAGGTAAACGTGTTGGTGCCGGGAGAGGCACGTACCGAAATGAATCAAGGATCGGATGAAAGTCCGTTTTCCGTCGTTTGCATGACGTTGGCGCTTCTGTCTCACCCGTCGGGCGGACCGAACGGTTGTTTCTTTCACCGTGACGGACGCCACTTGCCGTACGCCTATGCGCGTCCGTTTTCGCAGTCGTTATTCGCCGCGGAGGAGGGCGCCTGGGTGTCCGGGAGTCAGCGCAAGCGTGAGCCTGCCAGCTGGAAGCTGACGTCGGGCCTCGGGCAGTTGTTACGATTCCGCGGCCTGCGCAAGTGAAGTAGCCGTTGGAAGCTATCGTTTTTTTTCCTTAATCGTCTCACGCGAAGGAGGGAGCTTATGATCGGTCGGGAAAATCCACGGTTTCTGTTCGGCGGATTTTTTTCGGTGGCACTCGTGCTGGCCTTGGTGGCGGCGCTTGTGGTGACCGGATGTTCTGACGACGATGCAGCCGCCCCGGCAAGTTCATCGGAGGCGCGCCTGGTAAAGGTGGTCGGCCAGCACAACATAGTAAGATTCAGCGGGAATGTTTACGGTGTCCCGCATGGTATTCCGATCGACTGGCAAAAAGATGATCTGAACAAAGTACCGGGTATGATCGTCGGCAATTCCGTCGAAGGTGTCGAAAAGTTCATTAACAGTTTGCCGCCGAAGAACACCTCGGTGCCATCCTCCCCCAATGCGATCCTGGTAAAGGTGATCGGTCGCTACAACATCGTCAAATTTAACGACAACGTTTACGGCGCTCCGCATGGCGCGGCGATCGACTGGGACAAAGACGACCTGAAAAAGATCGACGGCATGATTGTCGGTTCGTCTGTCTTCGGCGTGCAGGCGTCCGTTGTGGGTTGCCTCATCGGTGAAAAGGTCTCGCGGTTTGGTAGCAAGGTATCTGGATGGTTCGGTGGAAAGAAGAGCTGACAAAAAGGCGCGCCAGGCACACCGCAATGAGCAACGCTTACCCGCTTGATAAATCGGCCGCCGTTCATCTGACGAAAAGAATTCTCGCGAGCAACTATTTTTTGTTTTTGTTCTTTGTAGCGGGATTCGCGCTCTGGCGGCATGGTGCGCCGGTGGTCTGGGACGACACCAGCGTTTACAAGATTGCGTTTCAAGCGTGGAAGGTCGGCGGGAGAGAGGAATGGGTATCGACCTTCCTTTCGTATATTGTGCCCGCGTTCAGTGAGGTATCGCCAAGCGGGTACCGGCCGGTTGCCAGTCTCCTGCAAAGTCTCTTTATCCTTACGGTTGACTCGACGTTCCCCAGCTGGGGACATCTGCTTTTTGTCGGCTGCTTCATCGGCGGCTTGTCGGTGGCGTTCAAAAGCATCGCGGCACGTTTCATCACTTCCACGCCGATCGTTTACGTGTGCCTGGTGTTGTTCATGTTTTCCAGTCCGATGGCCCAATCGAGTTGGATCTCCTATAGCGGCATTCCCGTGCTGGTCCCGTTTTTTACGTGCATAGGCCTGATGGTTTATTTCGACGTCTGTGATTGGCCAGCGCAGGGGTGGAGCAAGCTGTGGCTGTTGTGCGCCATCGTCATCGTCGCGTCGTGGTACCGGGAATTCATGGTGGCGTTGCCACTCACGATATTGGGAATGGAGATTGCGCGTGCGAGGCGCATAACGATGATCTCGGTGTTGGCGGGAGCGCTGATCGTCCTTTGCCTTTATCCAACGGCTATTCCATATCTTTTTTTTAAGGCGTATGCGGTCATCACCGGTTATGACATGCAGGCGGGAGACAAGGGTGCGCTGAGAAACGGACTGCTATTGCCGGTAAAGCCGGTTTTTCATCTGGGTAATGTACATGCGCAGTTATCCGAGGTGATGGCAACTTCTGGTGTCGTTGTCATCAGAGAAGAAGTTTCACGCCATCTGCTTAGTATTCCTTCGCCCACGCTCATGATTCTTACCTTCTTCGGTTTCATGAGCCTTACGTTTGCGAAGGTTCGGCGCCGGATCGGTGCAGACACGGTGAATCCCGTCATTTTGGTTAGCGTAGTCCTGTGCGCGGCCGGCGCCGTGATTGTTTTGATCCCGCTCGCGGCAGCAATCGCACCGGGCGTTGGTTTGTTGTGGCCTTATCACTTCGCACTGATGGTGGCTGTATTCGTAATCGTGGGTATCGCCCTGATCGTCGCCTGTCGCCGCATCGGCGCGAATGCCCCGGATCTCGTCACCGCTATTGTGCAGTTGCTGGCCTGCGTGAGTGGCGTTGTCGCGCTGGCGGGGATGCTGTCGCCGCGAATCAATGCGCTATGGCCATTATTCTCGTTGTGGCCCTATCACTTGGGTGTTCTCACCTTGACGCTCGTCGCGTGGGTCGTCGACCGGCGACTGGCGATATGGACGGCAGTTTTTCTTGGCCCGTTTTATCTCGTGTATACGGAGAGGGTGCATCTGGCGTACGTCATCATGCCGCTGTCGATCGTTGTGGCGGCAATGCTGGAAGAGTGTTGGATGGCACAGCAATTCAGTGTCAAGCTGCGACCGCTGGCGCGGTATGCCGCCGGCGTTGCCATGGCGGTCGGCGCGCTGGATGCCAGTGCCAACCCTGTCGCCGTTCATAGGGTGATGACAAGAATTTCCAGCGGGATACAAACTGTCGCGGATAAACTTATCCAGAAAAGCTCGGACAGACCGATCGCTATCGTCGGCAATGCCTTGCATGTGGATGACTTGCGGCTCTATCTCGACGGCGGCTATCAGCTGCTTTGGACTATTCCATCCGGGCATGATCGGCCGCAGGATGTCACTGAAACGCCTCAGCAACTCACCAAGTTTCTAAAGGCCAAGCTTTCGACCACCGATGTCTATTTTCTGGATATCCGCCAGGACTTCATTCCGTTCAAAAAGTATTATCACCAACATCGATTCGTTTCGGCATGCTCCGTTAGCATGGACGATCAGGGGCCGCTGCATCTCACACGGGTGGAGTACTTCATGCCGGATCCTTTGCGCTGGTTTGTCAGTCGCGAGTATTTTGCTTTTCTAGGCCCGCCGGATTTGGTGGACGATTTTTATTACGGACCATCGTCACGCCCACTGTTTGGAAAAGTGGAAGCGCGTTACCACTTATATAAAGTCACGTCGTCGGATGTGAAGCCCTGGCTTCCAATGGGACAGGTCGGTCTTGTCGAGGGAAACTTCTCGGGTTTCTCGATCGTTTCGCAAGATGACCGGTTTTTCGCCATCCCCGTCGGAGAGGGGGAATTCTCTTACGAGCGCGTCTGCCGCAACGGCTATTCGAAGTCCTTCACGGCAGCAAATCTCGACGAACTCAAGACGCTGATTCAGCGTTTACGCTTGGCGCGCTAGCGCGAGCATCATTTTTTCTTGCCGGCAATCCCGGCCGGGTCAAACCACTGCGCGCCGCGCACCAACCGAACATAGAGATGGCCGGCCTTCAGGTCGTTGCCGATCAGGCCACGACCGAAGTAGAGGTTGTACGCATAGTCGGAATCGCTGGCAAAGGCTGAACCGGACCAGAACGCCGCCGGCTGCGTGTTCGGAAAGACCTGCAGGTTGATGGAGGGTTCAGCGCAGCGCCTCTCGACAATACTGTTGAGTTCGTCAATGTTCGGCATGCGCCAGCCATTTACCTTGTCGTCGAAGGTCTTGGTTGCCTCGTTCCAGGTGAACTGCGCGTTGCCCGTGCAGCGCCCATCGGAATACGCAATTCCCTCGGCACAAATTTTCCAGGTGAGTCGGGTGCGGCTGTCGAAGACCGTTCCTTCCTTGTGGTTCACCTTGAGGCGGTCAACCGGCGTGGTTTCCGGTTTGCTGGTGTCGCATTTCTGTACCGCCCACGTGCCGCCGTTGAGCAGCGTCAACATGGCTGTCGCGAGGAGGGTCGTTTGCCGTTTTTTAGTACGCATTTTTCGTCCGTGTTATTGCGTGGAAACTACTTGTGTGCGAGTCGATCTATTTTGCTTTTGAGTTCGTTCACCGATGCGCCAACGATGATTCTGTTGTCCGTGGTGGGATCGAGCCTGTTTTCCGTGAGTGGTACATCGTCCGGGACCGCCAGCAGCTTATCCCGGTAACCGCAAAGCTGATAATCACGATAAGACTCGAGCAGTTGTGGATACAGGAAGGTGCTATCCGGCAGGTAATACGCGGCCTTGGACACCGCCGGATCGAGCACCGTGTAAACCTGGTAAGTCACGGAGACCTCATTGAGAAACCATCTGTGCGACCGGTCGCGACCATAGTAAATGTCATTCTCCAGATCCGGCGGTCCCAGAAACAGCGCCATTGAACGCGGCACAAAATTCCGTAAAGGATCGGCAAACGCAAACCACCCGGCGGAGGTGTAGATGTCACCCTGCGGCGCGACTTTGACGGTATTGCGGGTAATGTACTTGTGCGCATGAAAGCCGCCTTTCACTGGTGAGAACGCCTGATCCATATTGAGCATCAGGATGCGCTGCGACACAAAGTGCTTGCGCATGAAGCGCTCCAGTTCTTCCGGTTTCTCCAGTGTCCGTTCCGGCGGCACGCCGACCCCGACACTCCAGTACGGCAGGACATGATTTTGCGAGTAGAACCGGATGTCCTCGGCATGCAAGGCATTGGCAACCACGATTGTGCCTTGAGGAGTATGGGTGCGCATCCAGTCGGCCATGTAGCGCACGCCGCCGTAGAGCGATTTGACGGTGACGTAGCTGCCATACGCATTGAGCGTTTGATCGACAAAGCATACGAGCACAATCGGGATCAGGATTGCTTTCTGCCATATCGCCCGGGTGGATCGATTTAGCAGGTCGAGCCAGAAGTATTCCGTGGCGGCGACGATCAGGATCAGTGCTGGCATGAGTGGGTAGGCCAGATGCACGTGCGCGGAAAAGACCTTCAGGAACGGCAGGAACGATGCGAGAAACCAGACGTTCAGGAAGACGACATTGCCGAACTGGGCTTTGTCAGCCTTGGTATTGGAGCGATTGCGCAGTGCTTGCCATAGCGTCAGACCACAAAAGGCGATGATGAGTAAAAACCAGAACCATGGCTTGCCGGATGCCGCCAGGACCGCAACAGCAAAAACGCCTGTAACGGTCAGGGATTGCCGGTCTCGTTTCAGCGAGAACAGCAAGATTAGTGTCGATATCAAAAAGAATGACGGAGGCAGAAGTACCAAAAAAACTTTCGCGGCATCCCACTTCGCCTGGGCCAGTGAATTCCAGATAGACCATTCGCTGTCTGCCGCGGTGCTCAGTTGTGCCGCGAGAGACCCGAGCTTGAAGACGGGTACTAGGGGTAACTGTGGCAGGAATGGGTGCAACAGCGCCGTCGGGAACAGGGCGTGCAGAAAGCCGAGCACGGCCAGCACGAGTATCAACGTCACACGCCGATGCTGCTGCAGCTCAAGAAAGACGATGAGTGCCGCCACGATTCCGATGTACTCACGGACCCATGGACCGGTAATGAGCGTCAGGGCAAGAGCGCTGCCCCATAGCCAACGATGCCGCGCTGCATCGGCCGTCTTGTGGTAGAGCCACAGGCCAAGACAAATAAAAAGCGGGACCGTGACTTGAATGCCACCGGAAAACAGGATCCATGCTCCCGACACCACGGGGGGAGAAAAAAAGAACAGCAGCAGGATCGCGTAGGCCGCGAGATTTGTCTGGACGTAGCGGCGCGCGAGGAGAAAGAAAAGTACCGCCAGTAACCCAAACAGCACCGCGACTCCGGCTATCCATATTGTTCCTAAATATGGTTTGGGGTCAGCCGGCGAGTACGCCTCGCTGAATATGGCGACGCCTGTGAAGGAGAGTGCGGCGCTTAGCGGTCGGTAGCCACCGAACTCCAGGCAGGAGAACGCGCGTCTGAAAACGGTCTGCATCAACTCTGGGGCGCCCCAACGTAAACCGAAGGCACCTTCATCCCGGCACACTGGCGTCGCGCCTTCGGGCGGGTGGATCGTGCCATCCTGGAACCCGTACAGATTCTCAGCGGTCTGCGGACTGTCGTTCCATACCAGCCCCTCGGTGGATCTGACTGCGAAGAAGCACACGGCGGTCACGATAAAGATCAAAACGAGGCGGAGATGTCTTCTCTGTCCGTCTTGTCCAATTTCCCTTTTTTTGTGCATAGAGTCCGTTTACCTCACAAATGCGAGGCACGAGTCCGGGCGCGTCCCGGTGCAGGGGCGCCCCGCGAAGGCCTTCCACTAGGCGAAAGATGACGCTATTATCGTCGCTCGTCTAGGTGGCAATTCTATACCCGAGCTTGTCCCTCAAGCTGAATGACAAGGAGATGTCCGTGGCGGGTAAAAGCGATGTGATGACCTCCGGCTCGTTGATCTTCGATACCGGAAAGCAGTTCACCAAGGATGCGTGGACGACCGTTTTGTCACCGAACTCCCATAATCTATGCACAATTCCAATTCTCCTGGAGCGAGACTGCGTCTAAACACGCGCTGCTATGGAAGGCCGTAGCGCCCTTCGTTCGCGAACCACTAATTTAAAACGATAGTCGAAAGGAGGGACCCCCATGATTATCAGTCGCACTCCGTTCAGGATTTCTTTTTTTGGCGGCGGTTCTGATTACCCGGTCTGGTTCCGGGAAAATGGCGGCGCCGTTCTTGCCACCACCATCGACAAGTATTGTTATATAACTTGCCGGTATCTGCCCCCGTTCTTCGAGCATCGCTACCGCATCGTCTACTCGCGCATCGAAAACGTTTGTGAGTTGAGCGAGATTGAACACCCCTCGGTGCGCTCGGTTCTGGATTGGCTGAATTGCCGCCAGGGTCTGGAGATTCACCACGACGGCGATTTGCCGGCGCGGGCGGGCCTTGGCTCAAGCTCGTCGTTTACTGTCGGACTTCTAAATGCCGTCAATGCCCTTTATGGCCGGCGCATCTCCAATGAACAGCTCGCACGCGACGCGATTTTTGTCGAGCAGGAGATCATTCGGGAAAACGTCGGTTCGCAGGATCAGATCTCCGCGGCATTCGGCGGATTCAATAAAATAGAATTCCGCACGGACGGCGATTTCAAGGTAAGCTCGGTCATCTTGTCGGCCGAAAAAGTGCAAATGCTGCAAAGTCATTTGATGTTGTTCTTCACCGGTATTTCGCGCACAGCATCCGACATCGCGAAGACAAAGATGGAAAATCTGCTCAACAAGTACGACGAGGTCACGCGCATGACCCAGATGGTCGATGAGGCCATCGGTATTCTGAGCCGTCCGACGGAGTCGGTTCTGGACTTTGGCCGACTGTTGGACGAGGCCTGGTCGTACAAACGCCGTTTGTCGAACAAGGTGTCCTCGCCGGTGATCGATGCTGTCTACGAGACCGCGAAGAAGGCCGGCGCAATCGGTGGCAAGCTGCTTGGCGCGGGCGGCGGCGGGTTCCTGCTGTTGTTCGTCGAGCCGGAGCGTCAAATGCACGTACGTGAATGCCTGGCGAACCTGATTCATGCGCCGTTTCATTTCGAAAACTCGGGCAGCCAGATAGTGCTCTATCAGCCCAATGGTTTGGGTGGATCATGGCCAATGACGAAGGTGCAGCACGTCGTGGCGGAAGCGGTTTAGCGGGGTGAGCCGGCGGCCTCGGCGGGGGGCCGACGAACACTACTTCTATCGGGTATCGGCCGTGCAATTTCCTCCAATAGCACGGTATCCAATAAGACCTGGCGGTCTGGACTGGCAGTAAGGGTCGCTGGCGGAGGCCCTTACAGCGTGGTGTTGGGGACTCGATCCGGCGCGCAGCGGCTGGCCGTTCCGGGTGTGTGCGATCTTTGATTCTGGCTATAATGCTCCCCGTTTTCGTCCAAATACTCTGGTCAACTTTTCATGAAACTGACAATAATCGGTACTGGCTACGTTGGCTTGGTGACAGGCGCGTGTTTTTCAGAAATGGGCAATACCGTTACCTGTGTCGACATTGACACCAATAAAATCGGGGGCCTCAAGAACGGCGTGCTGCCGATTTACGAACCGGGGCTGGAAGACATTGTTATTCGCAATCACATGGAAGGCCGGCTCCAGTTCGTCACGTCGCTCGCCGATCCAGTGGCCGCGACGCAAGTCTATTTTATTGCAGTCGGGACTCCGCCCGGAGAAGACGGTTCCGCGGATTTGCGACACGTGCTGGCGGTGGCGGCTGACATCGGACGCCATATCACGTCTTACTGCGTCGTCGTCGACAAGTCGACGGTGCCGGTCGGGACCGCCGAAAAGGTGCGTGCTGCGATTCAGCATCAGCTGACGCTGCGCAAGGTAAACGTACCGTTCGATGTGGTCAGCAATCCCGAGTTCCTGAAAGAAGGCGCCGCCGTCGATGACTTCATGCGTCCCGATCGTGTGGTCGTCGGTACCGACAGTGAGCGGGCGCGTGCGGTCATGCACGAGCTGTATTCCGCCTTCATGCGCAATCACGAACGTATTCTGTACATGGGCATCAAAGAAGCAGAGATGACCAAGTACACCGCCAACGCCATGTTGGCGACGAAGATTTCTTTCATGAACGAAATTGCCAACCTGTGCGACCGGATGGGCGTAGACGTCGAGGACGTGCGTCTCGGTATCGGCTCCGATTCGCGCATCGGTTACTCCTTTATTTATCCGGGCGCCGGTTACGGCGGCTCGTGCTTCCCGAAGGACGTCAAGGCGCTCATCCACATGGCGCAGCAGCATGATTTCGACGCCAAGGTTCTGCTCGCGGTAGAGGAGCGCAACCAGACGCAGAAGCACGTCCTGTTTGAGAAAATCGTTGCCCACTTCGGTCAGGACCTGAGCGGCCTCACGTTTGGTATCTGGGGTCTCGCATTCAAGCCGGGCACGGACGATATGCGCGAGGCTTCTTCGCTGACGTTGATGCATTCACTTATCGCAGCCGGCGCCACGGTGAAGGGGTATGACCCGGTCGCAGCCGACAGCGCGCGCCGCGAAATGCCGAGCCGCTGGTTCGAGACCGGCGCAGTCAAATTTTCCGAGCATCAGTACGAGGCGCTCGAGGGCGTCGACGCCATGGTGCTGGTCACGGAGTGGAAATCGTTCCGCCACCCGGACTTCGGCCTGATCAAGAAGGCCCTCAAGCAACCGATTATTTTTGACGGCCGCAATCAATACGATCCGGTTCAATTGCATGAGCTCGGGTTCGAATACCGGGCCATCGGTCGGCGTAACTAACTTCGCGGTTTTTTGGAGCGTCGATGAAGCGAGTGACGAAAGCGGTCTTCCCCGTTGCCGGTCTGGGCACGCGGTTCTTGCCGGTAACGAAGGCGAGCCCGAAAGAGATGTTGCCGATCGTGGACAAGCCGCTGATTCAGTATGCGGCCGAAGAGGCGTTTGCTGCCGGAATCAATGAGCTGATTTTCGTCACCGGTCGGAACAAGCGCTCCATCGAGGACCATTTTGACAAGGCCTATGAGCTCGAAACCGAGCTGACGGCCAAGAACAAGACCAAGCTTCTCGACATCGTGCGTAGTGTGCTGCCGGAGAAGGCCTCGTGCGTCTATATCCGCCAGTCGGAAGCGCTCGGCCTCGGTCATGCGGTGCTGTGTGCCAAGCAGGTGGTCGGAGACGATCCGTTTGCCGTCATTCTGGCGGACGATCTCATCAGCGGTTCGCCGAGCACGCTCGAGCAGATGGTGCAGCTGTATGACGAACATCAATGTTCGATCATCGGTGTGCAAAATGTGCCGCGCGAAGACACGCGCAGTTACGGCATCGTCAATGGCCGTGCGGTAAAGCCGGGGCTGTACAAAATGGACGGCATCGTCGAGAAGCCGAGTCCGGACAAAGCGCCTTCGACGTTGGCGGTGGTGGGTCGATACATTCTGACGCCGCGCATTTTCTCGTTGCTCGAAAGCGTGACACCGGGTGCGGGCGGAGAAATCCAGTTAACCGACGGCATCGCAGCGCTGCTCAAGGAAGAACAGGTGCTGGCATACGAATTCAACGGTCAACGCTACGACTGCGGCAGCAAATTCGGCTACCTGCAGGCGACGGTCGAATACGCGCTCGAACACCCGGAGCTGAAAGACAAATTCCGCGCCTATCTCAGTTCTCTTAAAATCTAAAATATCGTGAACGCCATTACCGCGACCCATGCGTGGGAAGTATTTCAACGCGCCGACTGTCTCCATCCCGCGCCGGTCGTCGAGCGTGCCCTCGATACGATGGCGGCGCGGATTACCGATGCCATCGGTGGCACCGATCCGTTGCTCGTCTGCGTCATGTCGGGCGGCGTAGTGCCCTTCGGCAAACTCCTGCCCCGGCTTCAGTTTCCGTTTCAGATAGATTACGTACACGCCACGCGTTATGGAAAAGAACTCACCGGTCAGCAGCTTCAGTGGATTTCCGGCCCACATGTCGATCCGCGCGGACGTAACGTGTTGTTGGTTGACGACATCCTGGACGAAGGCGCGACCCTGGCCGGGATCGAAGAGCGTTACCGTGCTGAGGGCGCACGCCAGGTGCTCAAGGCGGTGCTGGTCGTGAAACAGCGCAAACGTACGCACGATGTGAAAGTGGAATTTACCGGCGTCGAGGTTCCGGACCGCTACGTGTTTGGATACGGTATGGATTACAAAGAGTACCTACGCAACGTGCCCGGCATTTACGCCGCGGCGGAAACTTAATATGTCTAGACGAGCGCAGCAGGGCTTCCTTTATATGTCGAGACGAACGCAGCGAAGCTCGTATTCTGAACTTTGTATCGACAAAGACATGCTTGGGCTTCCTTTATGACCGCCGCGATCGCCATCATCGGCGGCAGCGGTCTGACCAGCCTCAAGAACCTCCGTATCGTTCGTGAGGAAAAAGTGCGCACGCCCTATGGTGAACCCTCGTCGCCGATGGTGTACGGTGAACTGGCCGGTCGCAAAGTGATGTTCCTCCCGCGCCACGGCGCCGGGCATACGATTCCCCCGCATGCGGTGAATTACCGCGCCAACATTTCTGCCATCCAGCAATGCGGCGCCTCAAAGATTATCGCGGTCAATGCGGTGGGCGGCATTACGGATGGCTTTCTCGCGCCCGGTACCTTGGTGATCCCGAATCAAATCGTGGATTACACCTGGGGTCGCGCGCATACTTTTTTTGAAGGCGATAAGCAGGTCACGCATGTCGACTTCACGGAACCTTACAATGAAGTGTTGCGACAAGCGCTGATGCGTGGTGCGCGATCCGCCGGCCTCGCAGTGGTCGATCACGGAACGTATGCGGCGACGCAGGGCCCGCGATTCGAATCCGCGGGCGAGATACGCCGCATGGAACGCGATGGCTGCGACATCGTTGGCATGACCGGCATGCCCGAGGCGGCGCTCGCGCGCGAGCTCGGGCTTGCGTATGCGTCAGTGTCGGTGGTGGTCAACCCAGCGGCCGGCAAGGTGCAGGGCGTAATCGAACTGAAAGAGATCGAGCAATATCTCGCGTCCGGCATGGCCACGGTCCGGACATTGCTGGAACATGTGATCGCGACAATTTAAGTTGTTCGTGATGTACCGCGCAAGAAGTTCTGCCGCGTTTTTACTCTTTCCCCGCAGCAATAACCCGCATCAACACCCCGATCTTGGGGTGATCGAAGTAGTTCATCTCCTGCGGCTTAACGCGACGGTGTTCGCTCAACCGGTAGCTCAATTCCCCGCTCGCTTTGTCCTGTAGCACCACGTCCAGATCCACCAGCAGAAAGCGGTTGGTATAAAAGCGCAGCGCCCCATCTACCTGACCTTCCGTGTTACGCAAACGCACGGCTTTGGTGGCCGATTTCTCTTCTGCCGTTTGACGCCAGCGCCGGTGTAGCAACACGCGATAACCGCCGTCTTTTTGAAGTGCCGCGATGGCAGCCGCAAAGGCCGCGTCTGTCATGCCTTCACCGACGGTCGTGGCGTCGGCAAAATCCGGTTTCGGTGCATGTGCGTTGTCGCGCGTCCACAGTTCGCCGCCTTCGAGTGTGGGGAGCTGGTTTTCGAATACCAGTACCTCTATATCGTAAGTAGTCGTGGTGGGCGCGCCGTGGGCAGCGATGGTGAATACACACCCCAAAACCGCAAGAATTCTTTTCACGCAACCTTCCTTCAGGACAAGTCCCGATAGTATGTCCGAGTTGTGGCAGGAATTCGAGCGAGTCGCTGTTCTGAGGCCCGGGTTTTTGGACGAGGTCACGATTCAGGAAGACGGATGGGTTGGCTGAACCAACGTGGTGGTCAGCGGACAAAGCCTCTTGATGCCGGAACGCTTTCGCCCCCAACCTGCGATTTCCCAGAATGAACTGGAGCGCGGTTTGCGTTTCGTGACGTACGATGGCGTGGCCGTGCAAGTGATGTCAACGTTCACGACCGGCGCGTTTGTCGTAGCGTTTGCGTTGTTGCTCGGGGCCTCGAACTTCATGATCGGCATCATCGGCGCACTTCCGCCGCTCACCCAGATTCTGCAGATTCCAACGATTTATCTCGTGGAGCGGGTCGGGTATCGCAAGTTACTGGTGATGGGCGCGCTGATGGTGTCGAGTGTGGAAGGCCTGCGCGACCTGTTTGACTTTCCCTACGTACGGCTGGTCGATCTCTTTAGCCGTCGCAAGAGCAAGCGTGCGCCGGTCGAACCGGCCGCGTGACGGTTAGGTGGGATGCGGTTGGCTCGCATGTGCGAGCCGCTCGATGACTGCCCGCAGTGCCTGCAGCCGATCCTCCGCCTGCGGCATCTCGTCCAGAATGCGGATGCGATTGGGGCCGTCGAGACGATAACGCCGCGGCGCCGATTGTATCAGCGCGATGATGGTGCCCGGGTCCACATTCGGTTTGGCGATGAATTCAATGCGCGCGCCTTTCGGGCCGGCGTCCATGCGGCGAATGCCGAGCGGTGCCGCCAGGCGTTTGAGTTCGGCGGCGCGAAACAATCGTTCGGTGGCTTCGGGCAGCAGTCCGAAACGATCGATGATCTCTTCCTTCAGGGCCAACAGCTCCCGCGCGTTTTTGACGCCGGCAATGCGTTTGTAGAGTACCAGCCGCAAGTGAATATCCGGCAGGTAGTCTTCTGGTAACAGCGCCGGCGCGTGTAGATTAATTTCGCAGTCGTTCGTGACCTCGGTTTCCTTCCCCGGTGTTCCGCCTGCCTTCAGTGTGCGCACGGCACGCTCGAGCAGTTCCGAGTACAGCGTAAAACCGACTTCGTCGATCACGCCGCTCTGCGATTCTCCCAGCAGCTCGCCGGCGCCACGGATTTCCAGATCGTGCGAGGCGAGGGCAAAGCCGACGCCTAATTCCTCCAGCGATGCCAATGCTTCGAGGCGCTTGCGTGCGTCGGCGGTCATCGCCTTTTCATCGGGCACCAGCAGGTAGCAATAGGCGCGGTGATGCGAGCGTCCGACGCGCCCGCGCAGTTGATGCAGTTGTGCTAGACCGAACTTGTCGGCACGTTCGATCAGGATGGTGTTGGCGCTCGGCACGTCGATGCCCGATTCGATAATCGTCGAGCACAACAGGATATTGAAGCGCTGATGATAGAAGTCGAGCATGATCTGCTCGAGCTCGCGCTCGGGCATTTGCCCGTGGGCCACGCGCAGCTCCGCCTCCGGGACGATTTCCTTCAGGGTCTGCGCCGTTTGCTCGATCGTGCGCACTTCGTTGTGCAGGTAGTAAACCTGTCCGCCGCGACGGATCTCGCGCAGGATCGCCTCGCGCAGCACTGACTTTTCCCACTTGCTCACGAAGGTCTTCACCGCCAGGCGGCCTTCGGGTGCCTGGGTGATGAGCGAGATCTCGCGCAGGCCGGCGAGCGCCATGTTGAGCGTGCGTGGAATTGGGGTGGCCGTGAGCGTGAGGATGTCGTCCTCGGCGCGCAGCTTCTTCAGCTGTTCTTTCTGGCGCACGCCGAAGCGCTGTTCTTCATCGAGGATCACCAGCCCGAGATTTTTGAAGCGCACGTCGTCTTGCAACAGGCGATGCGTGCCGATGACGATGTCGACTTTTCCTTCTTTAAGCTCGGCGAGCGTGACTTCCTGTTCCTTGGCGGTGCGAAAGCGCGACATGAGCTGCACGCGGTAGGGCAGGTCGGCAAAGCGATCGGCGAAGTTCTGGTAGTGCTGGCTCGCGAGCAAGGTGGTCGGCACCAGCAGCGCCACCTGCGCGCCGTCGTGGACAGCCATGAAGGCGGCGCGCATCGCCACTTCGGTCTTGCCGAAACCGACGTCGCCGCACACCAGCCGGTCCATCGACTTCTCCGACTCCATGTCGCTCAGCACTTCGTTGATCGCACGCAGCTGATCGGGTGTCTCTTCGAACGGGAAGGCATCGGCGAACGCCTGGTAGTGATCGTCGCGGGCGCTGAAGGCGCGCCCCTGACGCGCCGCCCGCAGGGCGTGGATTTCGAGTAGCTCGGCGGCGGCGTCGTAGGCCTTCTCGCGCGCGCGTTGCTTGGCCTTGTCCCAGGCGTCGGTCCCGAGCTTGTGCAGCGGCGCGTGCTCAGGTTCGACGCCGGTGTAGCGGCTGATCAGATGCAGCGACAGCACCGGCACGTAGAGCTTGTCGCCGCCGGCGTATTCGAGTGCCAGAAACTCCACCGGGCCGTCGCCGACATCGAGCGTCTGGAGCCCCAGGTAGCGCCCGATTCCATATTCTTCGTGGACGACGGGGTCGCCGGCTTTTATCTCGGCCAGGCTGCGCAGCACCGTGTCGACGTCGCGGCCTGCGGCCAGACGTCGGCGCCGCTGCGCCGCGCGCTCGCCATACAGTTGCGGCTCGGTAAGGACGGTTACGGCCGGGTCGTTCAGCACCAAACCCTTTTCGAGATTGGCGACCGTCAGGCCGAGGGCGGCATCGCCGTCGAGAAAATCTTTCCAGCGCGGGATCTCGGTCGGGAAGAAGCCGTGTTCGTGCAGCAGGGCGCGCAGTGTCTCGCGCCGGCCCGGGGTTTCGGCGGCGATCAGGACGCGGCCGGGGTAATCGCGCAGATGACCGAACAACCGCTGGTACGGATCCGGCGATTTGTGATCCACCGGCAGCTGCGCCGGTGGGCGGCTATCGTAGCGCACACTCGACTTGGTGTCCGGCAGTGGTTCCATCCCGGCAAGCGTCACATACGGACGCATGGCCACCCGTGTCCGGAACGTGCTCGCGTCGAGGAACAGCTGCGCGGGCGGCAGCAACGGCCGCTCGATGTCGTGGCGCAAGTCTTCGTAGCGCGCCGCGGTTTCGGCCTCGAAGGCGGTTGCGGCCTCGGCGTAGCCCGTGTCCACGATGCAGAGCGAATTCGCCGGCAGGTAGTCGAACAGGTTTGCCGTGTCGTCGAAGAAGAACGGCAGGTAGTACTCAATCCCGCCCGGGCTCAGCCCCTCGCTCACGTTGCGATACAGCGACGACTTCTGCGGGTCGCCTTCGAACCTCGAACGGAACGCCTGCCGGAAACGTTGAATCGCTTCCGGGGTAAGCGGGAACTCGCGTCCCGGCAGCAGCCGCACTTCCTGCAGGCCGCGGCCCGAGCGTTGCGTCTGGGGATCGAACTCGCGAATGGATTCCACGCGATCGTCGAAGAGATCGATGCGATACGGGGCGGGACTGCCAACCGGGAACAGGTCGATCAGCCCACCGCGAATGGCGAACTCGCCCGGTTGCATTACCTGCAGCACCGAGTGGTAGCCCACCCGCACGAGCCGATCGCGCAGCGCGCCGATTTCGAGCCGATCGTTGATGCGCAGAAAGAAACTGTGTGCTGTGACGAACGCCTGCGGCGGCAGTCGATGCATCACCGTCGCCACGGCCGACAACACCACGCCACGCTCGAACTGCGGTAATCGATAGAGCGTCTCCAGGCGCGCAGAGATGATGTCGGGATGCGGCGAGAAGGCGTCGTAGGGCAGGCATTCGCGGTCCGGAAAGTGCAGCACCGGGAAGCCGGGGTCGATGTAGAAGCGAATCTCCTCTTCGATCTGACGCGCGCTGTTGGCGTTTGCGGCAATCACCACGACAGGTCCGGTAGCGGCTTCCGCGGCACGCGCTATGGCCAAACCGCGGGCACTGCCAAAAAGGCCGTCCCATATCAGCGAAGGTCGGCTTGCCGGCGGTAGGATAGGGCTAAGTGGCGATTTCAAAAGGATATTTTCAGCCACTGGCGTCTTAAGCGAATTAGCGGTCAAAGAATAAGAGGGCGTATTCTACCGATCTGGAGCGAAGAGGGAGAATTTTGAAAAAGCTTGTTATGGTATGTAGTTATCTGCATAATCTCATCCAAAGGTCGAACAGATATAACTAACTCGATATAACTTCGTATAACGCTGTTGGAGGATCCATGGCGAAGCGACCCAAGTTCAAGGTAGGAGATACCGTTTTTTACCCGTCGGCCGGGGTGGGCGCAATTGAAGCCGTCGAAGAGATTTACCTCGCAGGTTCCGTTCAAAGTTGTTACGTCATCCGCATTCCCGAAACACAAATGGTTGTAAAGGTTCCTCTGGAACGGGCCGAGAAGAGCGGTGTTCGTCCGATTCTCGATGCCAGAAAGCTCAAAGAACTCTTCAAGATACTCGGCGCCAAGAGCCGCAAGCGCGTCACCGGCGGCAACTGGACCGAGCGCTGCAAGGAAATCGAGCGCAAGATCAATTCCGGTTCCTACGTGGAGCTGGGCGAAGTGGTGCGCGACCTCATGCGCTGGAAGAAGCGCTCGGGTTTGTCGTTCGAAGAATCGCTATTGCTGGAAACCGCCAGCGGTTATCTGGCGCGCGAGATCGCCGCGGTGCAGGGCATCGACATGGCCGACGCACGCAGCCGCATCCAGACCTACATTGGCGTTCACAGCTGAAGCGCGAGGCGCACAGAGCCAAGACGCTGGCGCCAATAAATTCTTACGTGTAGGGTGCGTTCCACGCACCAACAAAAAATCTGTCCCGTTCGTGACTACCAACCCCTCCATCTGGGCCCTCGTTCCCGCCGCCGGCACCGGTGCGCGGATGCAATCGGCGGTTCCCAAGCAGTACCTCCCACTTCTCGATCGTCCGGTGCTTCAGCACACGCTGGAGTGCCTGTGCGCGCACGCGCAGGTTCGCGGCGTGCTCGTCGGAATTTCAGCCGACGATGCCCACTGGCGCGATCTGGCCGCCAAGTTGGCACCGCTGACGAAGTTGCTCGGCACGTTCGCGGGTGGCGCCACGCGGGCGCAGACAGTGCTGAATGGTCTGCACCTGCTACAAGGCCGCGCCCAGGCCGACGACTGGGTCATGGTCCACGACGCCGTACGGCCGTGCCTGCGCGCGAGCGACCTCGATCGCTTGATTGCCGCGGTCAAGGATCACGCCGACGGTGGATTGCTGGCCTTACCGGTTTCCGATACGGTCAAACGCGCCGACGAAACCACGCGGGTAGTCGAAACCGTGCCGCGTGCCAATCTGTGGCGCGCGCTGACGCCGCAGATGTTTCGATTGGGTAAGCTTCGGCATGCTTTGGAGCGAGCGCTTGCTGAGGGTGCGGATGTCACCGATGAAGCCGCCGCCATAGAGGCCGCCGGCGGCCGGCCGATGCTGGTGGCTGGCCATCCGGACAACATAAAAATTACCGTGCCCGAGGATCTGCCGTTGGCAGAGCTGTTCCTGCGGCAACAGAGGAGGGTGTGATGCGCATTGGCCAGGGTTATGACGTGCATCAATTGGTCGCCGGCCGCGACCTGATTCTCGGCGGCGTGAAGATTCCGCATCCCAAAGGACTGCTCGGCCACTCCGATGCCGACGCCTTGATCCACGCCGTCTGCGATGCCTGCCTCGGCGCCGCCGGGCTCGGCGATATCGGTCGTCACTTTCCCGATTCCGATGCGCAGTACCGGAACGTCGACAGCCGCGTGTTGCTACGCAAGGTGAGAGAGCATCTGGATGCGCGCAGATTTCGTGTTGCCAACGTGGACAGTACGGTGGTGGCCCAGGCGCCGAAGCTTGCGTCGTACATCGAACAGATGGTGGCCAATATGGCCGCCGATCTCGGGATCGAACGTAGTCAGGTAAACGTCAAAGCCACCACGACAGAACGGCTCGGTTTCGCCGGCCGCGAAGAAGGTATTGCCGCGTACGCGGTGGTATTACTACAGACCGCCTAAACGGCGCGCACGGTTGTCGGGGCGGTTAATCCGCCCGGGTTCGTCAAAGCCCTGCACAGATTTATTAAACCACCCCCCTAAACCGTTCCTCCGTCCCCCGGATATACAGGCACCCAAGCGGGTAGTGCCCAGACAGGCACTTCAACGAAGAACGAAATAGGGACGGTCCATGACAAGCATCATCTCCGGCAGTGGGTTAGGCCTCTTCAACACCTCCGCCAACCTTCTCGGCACCGCCGGCAACCCCTTACTCGGCCGTCCCGGCCAATCGAATGCGGTGTATGTAAACAGCACCACCGGCAACCTGGTGGTCCAGGGGCAGGATGAGTATCTAGCCTCCTTGGGCCTCGATACCACGCTGGTTCGTACGTACAACTCCCAAGGCCTGCTGGATGATGACAACGGGGATAACTGGCGGCTGAATGTTGCCCGTTTGGTCGGTATTCCGGGTTCTCCTAATACGGCAGGCTCCACCATCACCAAGCGCTTTGGGGATGGAGCCGATGTCCTTTATACCTATGATGCGACCCAGGGCCTGTATGTCAGTACGGCAGGCGATGGGGCGCACGATACGCTCTCTTATAACTCGGGTAATGCGCAATGGACCTGGACCGATGGCTCCTCGCGCACTACCCAGACCTATAACAGCGCAGGCCAGCTGATCGCTGCCCGCGATGTCGATGGCAATGCCACGACCTATGCCTACACCGGAGCACTCTTAACCAGCATTACCGATGCCTCGGGGCAGATAACCACCTTAAGCTACAGCGGCACTAACCTCACCCAGATCAGCGTCGTCTCGGCCGGCCAAACCCAGACGCTTACGCGCTACACCTACGATGCCTCCAATCGCCTGACGCAGGTGAGAGTCGATCTCTCGCCTGCCGATAACAGCGTGGCGGACAACAACGTCTATACCACGACCTACACCTACGATGGCGATAGCACCAGCAAGCGGGTGGCCTCGATTACGCAGGGTGATACCAGCACCATCAGCTTTACCTACGAGCAAGTCGGCACGTCCTCCACGTATCGGGTGAAGACGTATACGGATGGGGAGGGGAAGGTGACGACGCTTGCGTATGCACAGGCGACGGGCAGCGTGCCGACAAGCGCAAACGCTATTAACGGTGTGCTTTCCACCACCGAGACGCAGCCGGCGAACTTCAATGTCATCCCGAGTGCACTGACGACCCCGACGGTCGGCTGGCTCGCCACCGCCACACTCCCCCTGGAGACGAGCTCAAGCGTCGCTTCCAATCCCAAAATCGCCTTCGACCAAAACGGCAACGGCATCGCCACCTGGAGCGATGCCACCAACAAGCTCTATGCGCGGGTCTACACCAAGTCCTCCAACAGCTGGGGTACGAGCGTTACGTTA
>OBEQ012613691.1_pt1 | contig 51634 bp, 37 predicted proteins | sample 1670901 | NCBI WGS metagenome assembly OBEQ01 (sample SAMEA104232315, study PRJEB22302) | groundwater metagenome | biome: forest; feature: aquifer; material: groundwater | place: USA | collected 2011-08-07 | depth 5.4 m
ACCACAACATGCTTGCCGACATCAACCTTGCTCCACTCACGACGTGTCACTTTTTCAACAAACTCTAACGCATCAACGACACCATGTAAATCTTCACCGGGAATTTTCAAATCGGTTGCATTCCCAAGCCCAACGCTTACGAATAACGCAGAGTGGTTTGTTTCCAATTCTGCTATCGAAATATTTTTCCCTATCCAAGTGTCTGTTTTTATTGTGACACCAAAACTTTCGATAAGCTTAACCTCATTTAACGCATCTTCAAATCTCATTTTATAGGGGGCGATACCCCAATTGCTTAATCCGCCGGCGTGAGATTTTCCCTCATAGACCGTAACAGAATATCCCATGAGAGAAAGTTCTGCCGCACAAGCAAGTCCCGCTGGACCGCCACCTATAACACCTACAGATTTCCCATTCTTGGGTGCAGGCGTAAATAATTTTGGCATACCTTTTTGGAAGTACCAATCGAGTGCGTACCGTTGCAAACGACCAATTTCAATGGGCTTCTCGCCACGGTCATTATACACACACGCGCCTTCGCATAATTCACTTACAGGGCACGCTTTAGCACATGTTAATGCAATCCAATTCGATTCGAGAATTGTTTTTGCTGAACCCTTTACGTTACCTGTTGCAATTTTTTTGATAAACGTGGAAATATCTATGTGGGTGGGACATGCTTTCATGCACGGGGAATCATAGCAAAACAGGCATCTATTTGCTTCTGCAACAGCCTGATTTTCATTAAATGCAGGATGAATTTCGGAGAAATTCGCTTCGTATTGTTCGTTTGTTAGTTTCGATGCGATGGTTGTTGGTTTCATAAAGAACTCTTATTTTTTAGTGATACGAAATACAAAACGGGGGAGACGTGAATAAACTATTCAATTCACACTCCCCCGTTTCAAATCAGTAGATATTTGTTTCTCGTTTTTTACCGGTAAAGTCAATATAGACGCTTTTTATTTCAGTATAAAACTCGAATACTTCTGTCCCTTGTTCACGAGGTCCTATTCCAGTTGCCTTACTTCCACCAAACGGGGCTTGTGCTTCACCGCCAATGGTTGCTGAATTGATGTGAACTTTTCCAACTTCAGACATTTCAGCAAAACGCATAATCTTTGCAATATCCTGTGAATAAAGTGAGGCAGAAAGACCGAACTTCACACCGTTTGCAATTTCTACTGCGTCTTCAAAATTCTTTGCACGTATAAGTGAAATAACCGGACCAAAAATTTCTTCTTGTGCGATTCTCATGTTCGGGGTAACATTACCAAAGATTGTAGGCTCAACAAAAAATCCTTTTGCAAGTGCTCCTTCAGATAATCGTTTTCCACCTTTTAATAATTTGGCGCCATCTGTTTTGCCAATTTCTATATACGAGAGAACAGTGTTCAATTGGCTTTCGTCAACGGAAGGTCCCATATCTACTGTGGCATCCATACCGTCTCCGACTTTATATTTTTCCAAACGGTTAAGCAATAGTTCTGTAAATTTATCTGCAATTGATTCTTCTAATACTACTCTGCTTGCTGCTGTACAACGTTGTCCTGTTGAACCGAATCCGCCGGCAATTGCACCTTCAACTGCGAGTGCAAGATCAGCATCAGCGAGTATGACTAACGGATTCTTTCCACCCATTTCACATTGTACTCGAATTCCACGTTTCGATGCTTGCGTGTATAACGCACAACCAACATCGTTCGAGCCTGTAAAAGATATGCCATGTATATCAGGATGACTGACTATCTCATCCCCGACAACACTACCGCTTCCAAAAACCATATTTAACACACCTGCAGGAAACCCTGCTTGTTCAAAAATTTCTACAATTTTTACTCCGGTTAATGGCGTTAATGATGCAGGTTTAAACACAACCGTATTTCCGGCAACAAGCGCAGGAGCGATTTTCCAGATCGGAATAGCAACGGGGAAATTCCATGGCGTAATTAATCCCATAGGACCCAGCGGCTGACGAATTGTATAAATAAACGTATTGGGTAATTCGGATGGGATTGTTGAGCCTCTCATTCTTCTCCCTTCGCCGGCTGTGAATTCCATAATGTTAATGGCTCTCATTATTTCGCCCTTCGATTCACGAAGAATTTTACCCTCTTCTTTTGTAAGAATGGATGCTAATTCATCAATATGATCTTGTAAGAGCAACATTGCTTTAAACATCATTTTGCCGCGAACAGGTGCAGGGGTATTCTTCCACTTAGGGAACGATTCTTTCGCGGCTGCTATTGCGGCTTTTGTCTCCTCACGCGTTGAAAGAGGCGCGTAACAAAGGATTTCATCGGTATTTGCAGGGTTTGTGTTAGCTATGGTTTTTCCACTTGCAGATTCAACCCATTTACCGTTAATATAATTTTTTACAGTTGGTATAATACTCATAGTTTTTTCTTCGTTGTGGTGCAAATTAGTACGTAAATAAAACAGTTAGGTCTCAGAATTCAAAAAGCAATGAACGCTGAGACCTAAAATACAAAAAATTACTTTGTTAGAATCATCTTTTTCATCCCGGAAAATGTTCCGGCATTCAAATGACAGAAATAGATACCGCTGGGAAGCGCAGAGGCATCAATTGTAGCTCTATACTTACCCGGCTCTTGCTCTTGATTAATAAGAGACATGACCTCATTACCAAGCACGTTATATACTTTTAATGAAACATAATTTGCTGTTGGAAGATCGTAATCTATCGTAGTTGTCGGGTTAAATGGATTGGGATAATTTTGATGCAATGTAAACTGAGAAGGAATTCCCGGTTCTCGTTCCAATACTCCTGTTACAGTAATATTAATAATGACTCCGGTTTCTCCCGGATGAGCAGTAACATTTGTTATAAAATAATTGGGACCTAAATTGTTTACCCAAAGGTTGTAATTATACAATTTATTGGAAACAGGAAGCGAAAAATTTCCGGTAGCCGAATCAATATGAGTAGAAGTATATCCTGAATCTTGAACCGAGCCTGAAACTTGCATTGACATCCCTGGCGGATTTCCATTAACTCTTACTGTCCCCTGAATAGTTGAGTTCACACTATACGCAACGAGATCATAAAAAAGACTATCGGTATTGTGTATTCCGTGAATTACTTTTTGGGCGGCAATATATGATGGGGTACTATTGTTTTCATCAAATGATGACTGTAAATTAAAATCGTCATTCGATAGTTCACTTACCGATAAACCAATTTCAAAATATCCTGAACCATCAGTATTCGATTCGCGATTAAAGTTAGAACTATTCATCCCGTGGAGACTAACATTAACGCCGGAAATTGCGGTGCCATTTTCATCTTTGAGATATCCCACAACTTTCGCTGCAGAAGAAACAAACGAGAAATCGAATCCCGAATGATTCCCTGTTATAGTAACTTCATAATCAGTTGGTGAACAAACATTAGGTGGGAATGGGTTGTAGTGATCCGCCATTCGCACTCTCCAAGGATTGCCTGCAGTATCAGCATTCATTTTTATTGCATAGTATCCGCTTGAATCAGTAATTGCTTCCCAAAAATTCGGCTGATGTTCTTCATTTCGATTTAACTGAACAAAAACATATCGCGGACTTTTTCCTGACGGAGCAGTAACATATCCTGAAATTGTGTGTGCGGGAGAAGTAAGTGGAGTGATTGTACCATGTCTGGTTAACGTCGTTCCGCCCTGACTAAACTGCATAATCCAATTTCCAGGCGCAAATCCAAGATCAAACGCAAACTCTACGTGACCATTGACTAAACCATCCATATCCGATGGTCCATTATTCCCGTTCGTGTCGCCATCTGTTTCTTCAAAACTCACTCGTTGTTTATCGACACTTGTATCAATAGCGCCATTACCATTAACATCAAGCCATATTTCGATTGCCGTTGATGCTCCATTAGGAATGTTAAACGACCAAGATATTTGTGAACCTGATACCATCGTAAACGTGGTATCCGAGTTAACAATTATTAGGTTGGAAATTTGGGCATTTGCAGACCCAACTAAACCAACACATAACACAAAAAGAAAAAAAAGTAAATATGTTCTCATAACTTCACCTTTATTATATTAGACATTATTATTTATTAATCAACAATCATTTATATGTATCCCACTAAATCAATATTTTCTCTTTACATTCAAACCTTTTATTGGTACTAACAAGCATCATCAGCAATTTTTAATGCTTCATCTAATGCTTTTACGCCAATATCTATTTCAGATTTTTCGACAATTAGCGGCGGAGCCACGATAAAATGACTAACCCACGCTTGAATAAACACTCCGTTTTTCATCATCTCTGCGGCAACTTTATCAACAAGCAATGGTGTACCACTTACTTTATCTTTGTACGTGTTAAACGGTTCTTTTGTTTGTTGATTCTTCACAAGATCAACAGCCCAGAACAACCCAATACCGCGTACATCGCCAATACATTTGTGTTTGGTTTTAAGGTCTTTCAATTTATTGCCGAGATATTCACCCATTTCATTTGCACGGTCAATCAGGTTCATCCGTTTATACTCATTGATTGCGGCAATAGCCGGAGCTAATGTTAATGGATGCGCTTCATACGTATGACCATGTGAAAAATAATGGTCATCGAAGAAGTCGGCAATTTTCTTGGTTGTTGCACAAAGTCCGAGCGGGACATACGCCGCAGTAATACCTTTCGCAGTGGTAAGAATATCAGGCTTTACACCCCAATGATCCATTGCAAACCACTTCCCTGTTCTTCCCCAACCGGTCATCACTTCATCGGCGATGAGTAATACGTTATGCTTATCGCAGATTTGTCTGAGACGTGGCATATATTCTTTGGGTGGGATAAGGATGCCGTTTGTTCCGACAATCGGTTCCACAAGAACTGCGGCAACATCGCTTTCATGTTCAATCATGTGTTCGATATACTCGACACACGCTATATTGCACTCAGGATAATGATGCAACATCGGACATTTGTAGCAGTTTACTTCAGGGGCGAAAATTACGCCTTGAATTTTTCCCGCAGGCTCCATTGCCCAACGACGTGGATCACTTGTTGCGGCGATTGAACCCATGGTAGAGCCGTGATATGACCTGTAACGGGCAATTATCTTCGTTTTTCCCGTGTACATACGCGCTATTTTAAACGCCGCCTCATTAGCTTCCGTTCCGGAGGTTGCGAAGAAAAATTTCTCTAATCCTTCAGGCAACACTTCCAATAACAGCTTTGTTAACTCTGCTCGGACATCTGTTGCAAAACCGGGTCCAATAAAGGATAATTTTCTCGCCTGTTCTTCAATCGAGTTAATCATTGCCTGGTTTTTGTAGCCAAGATGCAAGCACATCAATTGACCGGAGAAATCCAGATATCGTTTCCCGCTTGCATCTATAAAGTAGCATCCTTCGCCATCTACCACATGGAGTGGTTTCCAGTTTTTTTGAAATGCCCATGTACGGTAGGTGTACTTGGCGGTGATTTCACTTGTGGATAATTTTGATAGATCTTCTGTGTTCATAAATTTTAATATTTTATTAAACTTAGGTGATCACAATTTGTAACCACCTCTTTTTTCAATTAACTGAATCTTGGATCTAAATTACTATCGTTCTACTGCGCTAATTGCACCGTACTCTTCCGGTCTCCGGTCACGGTAAAATTGCCATGTATCTCGTACTTCTAAAATCTCATCGAGATTTAAATCGGATACAACAATGAAATCTTTATCACGTGGGGCTTCTGCAATTATCTTGCCGCGAGGCGAACAGAAATAACTTTGTCCGTAAAACTCGCCGATGTTCCAGGGGGCCTCAAATCCAACACGATTGATTGCGCCTACAAAATAGCCGTTTGCTACGGCATGGGCGGGCTGTTCAAGTTTCCATAAATATTCTGATAGTCCTGCAACGGTCGCGGATGGATTGAACACAATCTCAGCGCCATTTAATCCGAGGATGCGAGCGCCTTCCGGGAAGTGTCTGTCATAACAAATATATACACCTATATCGGCATAAGCGGTTTTAAATACGGGGAATCCGAGATTGCCCGGTTTGAAATAAAATTTTTCCCAGAATCCCGGCTCAACCTGTGGAATGTGATGTTTACGATATTTGCCTAAATACTTCCCATCGGCATCTATTACCGCGGCAGTATTATAGTAAACACCTTGTATTTCTTCTTCGTACATCGGGACAACAATTACCATAGAATATTTTTTTGCAACTTCCTGCATCAACTTAACGGTAGGACCATCGGGCACTTTCTCTACAAGAGAGTACCATTTTTTCTTTTGCTCGGCGCAGAAGTATGGACCGTAAAACAATTCCTGCATGCAAAGAATCTGTACGCCTTGTTTTGCCGCGTCATCAATCATTTTGAGGTGTTTATCAATCATAGCTTTTTTAACGACTTCAATCGGCTGTTCGGAAGAAATCGCAAGTGTGGTTTGAATGAGTCCGCCGCGGACAATTCGTGACATAGATGTTCCTTAATATTCTTATTGATATAAAGCAGTAATTATAGTATAGAAATTAACTCAATTTTGGACAAGAATCAAATTTTAGGACTATTTTAACTGATTTTTAGGTGGGATTAGGTGATTGAGAACAAAATTGACAGAAAAGCCAAGAAAATTTTTATAATTGTTGGATTTTGGTGTACATTTGATAGAAATGAGCATAAAGCGACTTTTAAACGAGATATTAATGACTGTTCCTCATTTGCTTCGATTACCTTATGAAAGAATGTCATTTGATTATGATAAAGAGGCGGATATATTATATATCATTTTCAAACGACCACAAAAAGCAGCGACTTCTGAGATGTTAAAAGTAGGAATTTTAGTACGTTACCGAGGTAAAAATGAATGTGTGGGAATTATCGTTAACCATTCAACACCCTTATAAGGAACAAAATCATGAGCATGTATTTACAACAAGAATTCGATTTTATTCAAAGAACTAAAATTATCATTGAACAATACGACGAACACTTTTGTAACAAAAACACTGATATGAAATTCGATGTTACCCTACTATTGAATTGTATGGTTGGACTTCTGATCCTTCCTCACACGTATTGGTTTGGTTATTTACCCAAAGAACTTATCTCAAAAGCACAATGGGGAATACATCCAGATAATATTTCATTTATCAAGATTGGCGAGACCAAATCAGTGGATGAAGTTACTAGGCATCTTAGAAACTCTCTATCTCATTATCGCTTTCAAGTATTCAAAGATGAAAACAACGAAATTAACGAAATATATTTTGAAGACAGAGATGAAAAAGAAAAGACTTTCGAAGCTAATATTCCGATATCCGGTATTAAGATTTTCATGGATAAATTTTCACAGTGGGTACTTGATGAGATGAAAGAAGAAAAACAACCATTGATTGATAACTCAAAATTCTTCGACCCATCTATATGACTGCATTTATTATACAATTTCTCTTTTTGTTTTTTTTTATTTTCATACCCATCGTTCTTACACGAAAAGGCAAAAAATCAACTCCTATAAAAAAAGACTCCTCACAATTACCTAAAAATACAACAAATACCAAAACAAAATCAATAGTTCCAAATGCAGTATTAGAAATTAATTCAAGCAATTCCTTTTCTAAAGGAGAAAAAATTAATTATAAAGCGAATACTTCTCCAACTTCGGAATTACAGTCTAAGACAATTCAACTTGTTTCTGTTGAAAAAACAAGTAATAGTAAAGCAAACCCTTTGGATGAGTCATTTCATCAAATGAACTCTACTAAGCAACACCATGCCATTGAATATTTAATTGACCACATTGGCTATCAAAATTCACCATTGAAAAAAGACTATTTAGATAAAACGTTATTAAATATAACCAGTGTACATGAACGATATGAAGTTTACGAAAAACTGAAGACAGAATTACAGCTAAGAGTCAATGCCAAACCAAGTTTGAGTAAATCACCCAATTTAACTGTAACCGATTTATCTGCCTTTACTTTTTGCCCTGCGAGTTATGCAATTAGTGAAACCTTCGAAACACACGAAAGCGAAACTATGATTGAGGGCCAAGAGCTTCACAATAAAAGGCAATTTTTAAGTTATATTGAAAATATTAGAAAAAACAGACTTCGAAAAATCGATGAGTCGAAACTAGAAGAAAAAGAAAAAGAGAAAATTCTTCATCAAGGCGATTATGGTGATATACTCGAGTCAAAACTTATATTTATAGGTCATGAGGATGGTTACAAAAAACCATTTTATAGCAATAAGAAAACTTTAACCGGTATTCCTGATTATATCTTTGAAAGACCGGATAAGAAAAAATTCATCGTTGAAGAAAAATATACTTGGAATAGAGAAAACATTTCAACTCCATATCCCAATCATATTACTCAACTTAATGGATATATCTTTGGTATAGAATCATTAGATATATCCTATGCGTATATTATCTATTTTCACTGGAGTTGGCACAAGAAAAGACACTAAACAACTACAAACCCTCAAATCTTTAAGATATTAAAGTCAGAATCTGGAAAAACTAACCTTGTTGCTACATTTAATAAAGTCCAATCGCTTAAAAATGGCAATCCATACGAATTTAATACCGATCAACTAAATATTGAAAAATGCTTTAGTTGTAGTGTCCGTGCGTTGTGTAACCATAAATCTGGGAATTTTAATATACTAAAAATACCATATGATAAACCTACTGGCACCACAGGATTTACTCACACCAGCATAAAAACGAAAAAGAGAAAACAAAATTTTAACCAAGCAATAAAAAAAGAAAACACTAAACCTATGCCTAGAGAATATACGATAGAGGCTTTAAGAGCATTCGCAGAAGCAATAAATAGAAAGCCAATAAAATAAACTTATCATCCAATAACATTATCGTCTTATCCCCATGCCATTCGTAACCATCACCCTCCCGGAAGGGAAAGACCAACAATTCATTCAATCGCTTTCATCACTTGTACATTCTGCAATGGTAGAAACAATCAATTGCCCGCCGGCAGTGTTATATCATGTTGTCCATCAAGTCAAACAAGAACAATTGATGTATCTGCCTGAATACAAAGATATGCAACGCTCCAAAGATATTGTCATTCTCCAAATCGCCATGAAAGAAGGACGCACCCCTGAGATGAAAAAACTGATGTATGAGACGATCTCTTCAAGGCTAAACAACAGCCTCGGAATCCGATATGAGGATATTATTATTGTCGTTAGTGAAAGTAAAGCGGAAGATTGGTATTTTGGAAGGAAAGAGTAGCTCTGATACATAAATACTTTAAACAAATAATTATCCTCTTCCCTCCCTATTCATTGCAAAAACTTCACCTTTCCCGTATATTGGTATCAAAATAACGAAAGACTATGGACAAATTTATTATCAACGGCGGAAAACCACTTAAAGGTACTGTTGCAATCAGCGGATCTAAAAACGCGGCTCTTGCTCTCATTCCTGCAACATTACTTGCAAGCGGAAAATATACCTTCTCAAATATACCGGAGTTACGCGATATCTCAACAATGTCGAAACTTCTTCAAATGATGGGTGTTGATATCAAGAAGAAAGAGACAACGCTCACTATTAATACCTTTCGCGTAAATAAATTTGAAGCGCCATATGAACAGGTGAAAAAAATGCGCGCCTCTATTTATGTGCTCGGTCCTCTCATTGCACGGTATGGTTACGCAAAAGTATCTCTCCCCGGCGGTTGTGCATGGGGACCGCGTCCGGTGAATCTTCACATCGAAGGCATTCGTAAACTTGGCGCATCGGTTGAACTCGATCAAGGATACATCATTGCAAAAGCAAAACGGTTAAAAGCCGCAAAAATCATGTTCGATGTCTCTAGTGTCGGCGCAACAGGAAACGTCATGATGGCGGCAACTCTTGCCAAAGGCACAACGGTCATTGAAAACGCGGCGATGGAACCTGAGATAATCGCTCTTGCAGAATTCTTAGTAAAAACCGGAGCAAAAATTCACGGCATTGGAACAACACGACTTGAAATCGAAGGCGTTGATGAACTTAAACCCGTTGACGAGACAATGATTCCCGATAGAATAGAAGCGGGAACATTTCTTGTGGGCGCGGCTCTCACAGGTGGAACCATCACGATTCAAAACTGCAATCCGTTACACATCGAGTCAATTATTATGAAATTAGAAGAGGCGGGGTCACATATCAAAGTAGATGGGAGTTCCATCACCATCAAATCACCTAAAACTATTAAACCGGTTGATGTGACTACAGCGGTGTATCCGGGTTTCCCAACAGATATGCAGGCGCAGTGGATTTCACTCATGGCTATTGCTCGTGGCTCTTCTATCATGACAGACACTGTTTATTTTGATCGGTTTAAGCATGTTCCCGAATTGATTCGACTTGGCGCAAACATCGAAATCAACAAAAATACGGCAATTATTAAGGGGGTTAAAGCGCTTCAGGGGGCAAAGGTCATGTCAACCGATTTACGGGCTTCAGCAAGTTTGGTGCTGGCAGGACTCGCCGCTCAAGGCACGACAGAAGTATTACGCGTGTACCATCTCGACCGCGGCTACGAAGCGCTGGAAAAGAAATTACAATCACTGGGCGCAGATATTAAACGTTCGAGCGGACCGGAGTTTTAATCCCTTCGTTGACTCATAAATAATGTAACCGAAATTATACCTGTGGAGCATGACTCAGTAATACTTCAAACCATGAATGAAACGGAAAAAAATCCATCGCGATTGAAAGAGTTTATTTCCCGCTGGAAGTTTCTGTTTATTATTATTGCATGTGTTGTTGCTGTGTATGTACAGTCACTTTCATTTGATTTTGTCAACTACGACGATGTTGATTTAATCGTTGAAAATCAGGATTTCCTTTCCAAGCCGGAAAACATTCTCAATTCGTTTACAAACCATGTCTTCGTCGGCAAACGTGCTGAGAGCATTTATTATCGTCCGATCCTTCAGGATAGTTACATCCTCGATTACCAGATATGGAAACTAAATCCGCTCGGGTACCATCTCACCAATCTTCTTCTGCATCTTGTAACTTCGATTCTCGTTTTTTACCTCTTGCGCAAACTTCTTGCTGAACAATGGATTGCATTATTCGGCAGTGTACTCTTTGCACTACATCCGGCTCAAACAGAGGCTGTTGCATGGATAGCAGGCAGGAATGATGTCCTGCTTGGATTATTTACCATGATGATGTTGCTATCATACGTTCATTACAGAGAACAAACCGAAAAGCGATTACCATTTTATTTACTTTCGATAGTCTCATTTGCATTAGCAATATTCACAAAAGAACCCGCCGCGTTTTATCTCCTGTTACTCCCCATTTATGACCGGTGTTTCAAAGCACAAAAAACAAAAGATTTATATGCACCTTCCTATCTCTCCCGGATACTTCCGTTTATTCTTGTTTTTGCCGGCTATATGGTCATAAGATTAAATCTTTTTGGGGAGATGATAGGAGCGGAAAAGATGTACGGCACACCATTCATAGAACGTCTCCTACAAGCTCCATCTATGATAATTGAGCATATTTCGGTACTTATTGTGCCAGTAAAATTATGCGTGGTACATCCGATTGACACAGTCTTTTGGTTCACATCCCCTTGGACAATTCTATCATCAGTCCTACTTTTACTCTATATAATAGCTGTTTTTCTTTCCTGGCGATATGATCGGTTGTTAACATTCGGGTTACTGTGGTTATTCATTGGCTTACTGCCTGTCACGAATATTATTCCTGTGGCAATCCCTATTCTCGAGCATCGTTTGTATGTACCAATTGTAGCATTTGTTTTGATACTTGCTCGCTTGATTGTTCTTTTCCGTTCGTCAAAAGTTTCGGCATTGATACTACCTGTAGTAATAATTATCATTCTTATTTCTGCAAGTATGTCCTTTTTTAGGTTACCTGCGTGGCAGAATAGTGAGACAATGTGGAAAGATGCAATTGAAAAATCCCCCACCGATCCACGTCCATATTTTAATCTCAGCGGTTATTATTTTGATCTACGTCAATACGATAAAGTGATACCTGTGTTAGAAACCTATGTTCGCTTAGAGCCATTTCATACTATGGCGTATTTAAAACTGCGGCAAACTTATTTCTTTGCAGGCAGATACAATGATGCCGCCCGTGTATGTAAAACGTTGATTGCATTTAATCCCACCAATCCGCAACGCTATATTGAAACCGGAATATTGTATGAACGATTGAACCAACCCGACAGTGCGTATGCAATTTATAAACAGGGGCTTGTAGCAGATTCGAATTCTTTTGAACTTCACTATAAAATTGCCGTAGCATGTGAACGAATGGGAAACTACCCTGAGGCTGATTATCACTACAACAAAACGTTAGTGCTAAATCATACCGATCCTTTGGTTTTATATTCTGCCGGAAGATTTTATGCAAATACCGGAAACATAGAGAAAGCTATCAGCATCTTTGAAAAGGCAATAACACTTGCTAAACCGCCCCAAGAAGCTCTTATCCTTCTTCACAACTTGTACATAAAAACAAAGCACGAAGAAAAGTATTTCGACTTGCTTCGTCGGATTGGTATGAGCCGCTAACGGTGTTACCACAAATGCGCTTCATAAAAAAGTATCCCTATCTTTTACTGGCATTGTTTATGCTGGTATTTTCATTTGGGCTTATTCAACTGCCGTTGTTCAACTATCTTGGATATGAGTTTTCTGCCTCAGTTGCGCTAATTTTGCCATTTATCATAGGTATTTCCACAATCACTGCATTTCGAAGGCTTTCATGTGAACCATCGCACACTCCCCGTTCTCTCTTCAAAAGTACACTTACTCAATCATTTCGATTGAGTGGTTTGTTGCTTGGAATACCGTTCATTATTGCCACAGCAAATATATTTATAATAAAAAATTGTTCGTATGGTGAGGGACTTCTTTTCTTCCTCCTGCTTCCCTGCATTACAACACTCTGGTCAATTGCGCTTGCGTTTTTTTGTGCTGTAACGTTTAGAAAAGCATATCTTTTTTACTTTTTATTTTTGACTTTTGATTTGTTCTATCCTCTGTACTTAGGGTATTTTACTCCCGCGATTTATTCATACAATTTTATCTATGGATATTTTCCCGGGTTCTCGTATGATGAAATATTAACAATAACTCCAACGTTGCTTTTCTTTCGGGGAGTTACTCTCATTTGTTCTTGGTTCTTGGTACTCAGTTCTTGGTTAATAATTTATACAGGACAAGTAAAATCAAAAATTAAGGAGAAAATCCTTGCAATTCTTTCCTTGTTTCCCTCTAATGTTGCCACTGACCTACTTTTAATTTTGTTTATAGCTCTCAGTTTGGCTTGGCTCTATCGGTTTAATTTGGGATTTGAATCAAACAACGCTTCCATCCAAAAAGAATTAAGCGCTACATATCAAACAAAACATTTTATTATTTATTACGCACCGGGTTCATTTTCAATAGATGAAATTGAGTTTGTCGGAAGGGAACATGAATTTCGTTTTGAACAAGATGAGCATGCATTAGATGTGCATCCCACCGACATAATCTCATCTTACATTTACCCTGATACGGAAACGAAACGAAAATTTATCGGCACGGGAACAACAAACATTGCCAAACCATGGCGTAAAGAAATCCATCTCAACAAAGATTCGTGGCAGGATGTATTGAAGCACGAGCTTGTCCATATTCTTGCCGGTGATTTCGGTCTGCCGATTATTCATGCCCACTATAACATCGGTTTAAATGAAGGGCTTGCAACAGCAATTGATGGCGATTGGGGCAACAGAACGCTCCATCAGTATGCCGCAGGTATTAAAAAATTTGGTATCGCTACGCATCCTGAAAGACTTGTTTCCGCCGATGGATTTGCCACACAAGCATCAAGTGTGAGTTATGTCCTTATGGGCTCATTTTGTCAATATTTGATCGAAAAACATGGTATTCAACCATTTAAGAAACTCTTCGGCGGTGAATCAGTTCACGCTGCGTATGGCAAATCTTATCCTGAGTTGGTGAATGATTGGCAAGCAAGTATTGATACCATCACAGTTCCGGATTCATGGAAAAAGCACATTGAGTATTATTTCAAACGCCCGTCTATTTTTGCAAAAGAATGTGCGCGAACTATTGCGCGAATCAATCAGGCGGGGTATGTCGCATTAGCAAACAATGATATTCCAACAGCTCAACAACAATTTAACACATCACTTCACGGGAGTTGGAACACTGAAGCATTCGTCGGACTTGTGCGTACAAAGTATCTTGACGGAAAATATGAGAATGTTATTAATATGGTAAACACTCAGTTGAACGATTCTATTAGACAAGCAAGCACTGTAAGTGTTTTATTGCTCTATGGAAACTCTCTTTGGGTAACCGGAGATACCTCTAAAGCACGAAAAGTATTTACTCAAATAATTGATATGGATTTATCGGAAAGATATAACGAAGCGGCAACACTACGACTTCTTTTTCTTGATGATGAACAGTTGAGCAAACCAATGGCAACATACTTCACGAAATCTTTATCTGATTCCTCCGCTCTCCTATTTCTAGATTCATTACATCAACAGACAACCACTCCTTTGCTGAATTACTTGCAAACCAAAAATCTTTTCCGTTTAAAACGGTATAACGAAGTACTCTCTCACCTACAATCTGATTCAACGAACCTCCCAACAACAATCGAGTCAGGAAGAAATGAATTAATTGCCCAATCCTATTTTTGGTTAAACGATTACCTAAACGCAAAACAATATTTTACAAACGAATTGCAATTTGTACAAAACGAATCCGCAAAGATGAGTATTTTAGATGAGATAAAGAGATGTGAGTTTTTTCAAGACTTGAAAAGTAAACATGCATTTTAGGTTACCCTTTGCGACTTAGCGTGTGACTGATTTACAAAAAAGGAGTATCTAATTATTCCTCCTTTTTAATGATGCCCCATTAATTTAACCTAGTCTAATCGAAGATAATTCCTATATTCACCATTAAACTGATAGTATTTTCAATTGGGAAATATTTCTTTTAATTTTTTTAACAATTTTTCCCTTATTATACTTGATTGAATTCCATAATGCGCTTCACGATGGTCCTTAGCACAAATTGCAACAATGTTCTTTTCACTATCAGGTCCATCCTCACCTAAAGGAATGACATGGTGTGTTTCTAGATAAATCTTATTTTGGGAAGTAACAAAACCAGATGTTCCACAGTATTCACATTTTCCCTTAGCCCGCTCCAACGCCCTTCGACCAAGCTCAGGATTGCGAACATAAATTGAATTTGTAACTGTCTTATGTTCATTCTCATTGACAGTTACTTGTGGAAACGAAAATTGATCTACATATCTCCCAGAAAGTTCACCTCTCACTAATAAACAATCACCTGAATTTACATCATAGGATTTAACGACCCATGGGATTGGATCTAACATCCTAAATTCTACACTTGATGCTTTCCTTTTTTTATTCTTTGAAGTTACAATAGTTCTACTGTTTATAATTACACGAACTACTAAATTGTTTTTAACTATTTCTTGAATAGCTAAATGAAACCTATTCCACCTTGATTTTCTAACACCCTTTAACGAACTATTTTGTTTATTAATTTCACAACAAACAAATCCTTTTTCTTCTTTTAACTGGTGATGCCACAAATTCAATACAACAAGCCTACTAGGTTCTATAAATGCCCACTCATAGCAATATTTCGGATTAGATGCTGCACTTGTAGCACCCTTCTTGAAATTAGCCCAATCACTAACATCAATACCAACCGAACTAACAATATCTATAAGATGATGCTTTTCCTTTGGTTTCAGTAAATCAAGTTGCGTTATGGTATTTTCCTTAGTTCTTTTATCTTTAGGCATACTATCCATTTTTTTCGATACAACGCTTAACATAAATGCTTCAATAATAGTTTTCAAGAATATTCATAACAATATTTATCATCCATCTTCATCTCACCACAACCTCCTCACACCATACAAATCAAACAGCCCATCCTTACTCACAATAGTCATTTGTTCTTCTATTGCTTGTGCTATAATCATTCGGTCAAATGGATCACGATGATGAAAAGGTAATGTACTAATGAGAAGGGTATGTTCCGGTGAGACTTGCAAGACATGAATGCCTTGCTCATGTGTTTGTTGAATGGTTTTCGCAAGCAATTGTTTAGTTTTCAACTTCCCTAAACTGATTTTTATCGCAATCTCCCATAATGATGCAATGCTCAGATGCAACGTATGAGAGCTATCCTCAATTGTTTTGCGCGCTGTTATAGAAAGTTGTTTACTGTTTTCCCCAAACCAAAGGAAAGTGTGAGTATCCAATAGAAGTTTCATTGCATGTATTCTTTGAAATCTTCCAAAGGTTCATCAAAATCTTTGCTCATCTTAAACACACCTTTGAGAAAGCCTGCCTTAGGATGCACTCGCTTTTTTTTCGATTTCTTTTCTACAAGAAACTCAAGAAAATCGAACGCCTCGCGTTGTGCTTCTTCCGGCAACTTGCTAAACTGTTCCAACAAGGTATCCTCTGTCATTGTTTTAGTTGTATGATCCATAGGAAAATGTAAGGATTTAATCCTATCTTTACAAGTCAAAAGTCCCAAAACTTGCCCCTTCCCCATAAAACCCCGATATTGTAATCCGTATGCAACCAATACAACGTATCTTACTCTCTCGAATGAAATATATCGGTGATGTTGTTCTTACAACGCCTGTTATTAAAGCGGTGCGCGAACAGTATCCAGATGCATATATTGCTTATTTAGGAGATAAACAGGCTGTTTCGTTACTTGAGAATAATTCGTATCTGAACGAAATTATCCCGTACGATTTTTCAAAACCGGCAATTCTCGAATCACCGCGAGTAATGCTCCAATTACGAAAACGAAAATTTGATGCAGTGGTTGATTTATTTTGTAACCCGAGAACAGCGTTGTTAATGTACGCAAGTGGAGCGCGAATCCGCATCGGCAAAAAAGTTGAGGGACGGGGAAAACTCTACACGCATCAAATCGAAGATAACGGAAAACCGAAAACGGCTATTCAATTTCATTATCAGTACGTTGAGCCACTCGGTGTGAAGCCGACACAATTCAAAACTGAAATTTTCCTAACCGATCTTGAACAGCGCGAAGCCAAACGATTTCTCACATGGCAATTTGAAACCGATGAATCATACCATACACAAACACCGCGACCGATAATCGGTATTAATCCCGGAGCAACATGGCCCGCAAAAAAATGGCTGAAAGATCGCTTCGCCGGACTTGTTTATCTCCTTGTAAACAACTTAAACGCCGATGTCGTGCTCATGCAAGGTCCTAAGGATGGCAATCTCGCCGAGGAAGTTGCAAAGCAATCACTTGCGCACGTATCCGTACTCCCTACAATGGGACTCCGGCAACTTGCGGCAGTGCTTTCTCAGTTATCACTCTTCATCACGAACGATAATGGTACCATGCATATAGCAACGGCAGTCGGTACAAAAACAATAGGTATTTTCGGACCCGGAGAGGAAAACATTTGGTTCCCGTACAATGCTTCAGATGGTAATATTGCATTAAGAAAAGATGTCCCCTGTCACCCCTGCCACCTTGATTTTTGCAACCGCGAAGGCAATGGCTTTATGGAATGTATGAAACTATTGACTGTTGATGAGGTGTTTCAGAAGGCAAAGCGGATACTTACTACTAACCAATAATCTTCTTTTTTACATCATACGAAGTACAAAGTACCAAGAACCAAGTACTTCGTATTTAGTTGTTACAACCATCCCCAAAAAGACTGTCAAATTCTTACTTTTGATTTTGGCGTCAATTTTGCCGATATTTACTATTACCTATAATAACCGAATATATATTTCCAACAGGAGAAACAATGACTACCATTATTGATATTTACGGTCGCGAGATATTAGATTCACGCGGCAACCCCACAATTGAAGTCGAAGTGCTGTTAGAATCCGGCATTACCGGCAGAGCGGCAGTTCCTAGCGGCGCATCAACAGGCGAACACGAAGCGATTGAACTTCGCGACGGAGACAAAAAACGTTACAACGGCAAAGGCGTTCTGAAAGCAGTTGCCAACGTAAATAACATTATTGCCGAAAAAATTATCGGTTTTGATGCAACCGATCAGGTCGGTGTTGATATGATGATGTGCGCGCTCGATGGCACAGATAATAAAGCAAAGCTCGGAGCAAATGCAATCCTTGGCGTATCACTTGCAACAGCTAAAGCGGCGGCAGAAGCAATGGAATTACCATTATATCGTTACCTCGGCGGAGTAAATGCTAAAGTCCTTCCCGTCCCGATGATGAACATTCTCAATGGCGGCAGACATGCAGATAATAATGTTGACTTTCAGGAATTCATGATCGTTCCTACAGGTGCAGAAACATTTGCTGATGCTCTTCAAATGGGTACAGAAGTATTCCACTCATTGAAAGACGTGTTAAAGAAAAAAGGATACAATACAGCAGTTGGCGATGAAGGCGGATTTGCGCCAAGTTTGAAATCAAATGAAGAAGCGCTCGAAGTGATTATTGACGCTATCCAAAAAGCAGGATACAAACCCGGCAAAGATATTTACTTAGCTCTTGATGTTGCGGCGAGCGAAATGTGGCAAAAAGGGAAATACCTCTTCTACAAATCTGATAAGAAAACAAAAAACCCTGAACAAATGGTGAAGTTTTATGAAGAATGGGTTAAAAACTACCCCATTATTTCTATTGAAGACGGCATGGCTGAAAATGATTGGAAGGGTTGGTCTATGCTGACCGAAGCAATCGGAGATAGAACGCAACTCGTCGGTGACGATGTATTTGTAACAAACACAGAAATCCTTGAAAAAGGAATTGTGGAAGGCATAGCAAATGCGATTCTCATTAAGGTTAATCAAATCGGTACGTTAACAGAAACATTGGATTGTATCGAACTTGCAAAACGGAATGGCTACGCCACAATTATCAGCCATCGTTCCGGCGAAACGGAAGATACAACAATTGCCGATATCGCAGTTGCAACCAATGCAGGACAAATAAAGACCGGTTCAGCAAGTCGTACTGATCGTGTTGCAAAATATAATCAACTTCTTCGTATTGAAGAGGAACTCGATACAAACGGTATTTATACCGGCGTTGACGAGTTCTAAACCTTATGCTCATTATTGGAGACTAAGAGATGAAAAATCATTTCTTAGTCTCCTTTTAATGGTATTAATCCACAAGGCATTAGCAATTTGATTCCCACCAACAAAATCCCTATCATAGACCTTTCAAAATAATATAGATACCATGAACTCTCAAATCAAATTTGGAACTGACGGCTGGCGCGGTGTTATCGCGGAAGATTATACATTTGATAATGTACGCCGTTGCACTCAGGGCTTTGCCCTTTATCTTAAAACAAAGTATTCTCTCGATCAATTAAAACGTGGCGTTGTCATCGGCGGCGATAGACGATTTCATTCGGAAAATTTCGCTTCCGCCGCGGCGGAAGTCCTTGCAGGCAACGGAATCCCCGTCCATTTTTGTGGCGGCGGAATACCCACACCCGTGATCTCATTCAGCGTGAAGGCAAGAAAAGCTCTCGCCGCTATCAATATTACCGCAAGTCATAACCCTGCAACTGATAATGGCTTCAAAGTCCGTGATGAAAACGGTGGCGCGATAGATCCCGATGGATTGAAAAAAATTGAAGAACTCATTCCTACTCATGTCACGGATGTAATCCGAATGAAGTTTTCGGAGGGTGTTTCTTCAAATATGATAATAAAATTCGATCCAGTTCCTGCGTATGATGAACAACTTCACAAAATGGTTGATATTGAAACAATCAAGCAAGCCGGATTCAAAGTTCTTGTGGAGCCAATGTGGGGTAACGGTGCGGGATGGTTCTCCCGATTACTCGCAGGTGGAAAAACTCAGGTAATCGAAATTCACAGTGAAAGAAATCCTATTTTCCCCGAGATGAGCCGCCCGGAACCTATTCAACCAAACATCAATGTAGGATTGCAGAAAACAGTAGAGTTTAATGCGGACGTTCTTCTTATTACCGATGGCGATGCCGACCGTTGCGGGTTCGCAGATGAAAATGGTCAGTTCATTGATCAACTCCGTTCTTATGCACTTCTTACCCTTTATCTTCTTGAAGTGAAGGGAGTGCGAGGACCAATTGTGAAAACTTTATCAACAACATCTATGCTTGATGCGCTTGGGAAGATTTACAACGTCCCGGTATATGAGACCGGAGTCGGATTCAAATTTGTTGCCCCGAAGATGATTGAAACAGATGCGCTCATAGGCGGAGAAGAAAGCGGTGGCTATGCTTTCCGCGCACATGTTCCTGAACGTGATGGTATTCTCGCAGGCTTATTCTTCCTTGATTTTATGTGCAGGACAAAGAAGAAACCATCAGAGTTGGTACAATGGCTCTTTTCAAAAGTCGGTGAACATCATTATGATCGTATTGATACCGTGATTGAACAGTATCAAAAAGAACCTATCCTCTCAAAACTTAAGAACCAACCACCCACTCAATTAGCAGGACAAAAGGTTACCAGAACAAATTTAATTGATGGCTTCAAATACATTCTCGAAGATGAAAGCTGGCTACTCATTCGCTTTTCCGGAACCGAACCTCTCGTCCGTATCTATTCTGAGGCGGGGAGCAAAGAATTGGTGAAAATGATTCTTCAGGACGGGAAAAAGCTCGTTTTAGGCTTATAATCCATCTCTATTATATCTTAACAATGTAGCCGCAGACTTTTATGTCTGCGGTTTTATTTTGAAAACACAACAATTTCCACAAGGTATTTCTCAATATGAAAAAATCTTATTTTCTTCTATTCGTTCTTTTCTTCTCCATCATCCAAATCCCATTTGCTCAACAGAAAAAAAATGAAACAGTCGTTGAACGCTTCCTCAGATACGTAACAATTGATACGCAATCACAGGAAGATGCTACTATCACCCCAAGCACACAAAAGCAATTCAACCTCGCTCACTTACTGGTTCAGGAATTAAAAGACATTGGCTTGCAGGATGCTCATGTGGATAGTTTTTGTTTCGTGTATGCATCATTACCCTCCAATCTATCTGATGCACTTGCACAAAAGGTACCGCCGATAGGATTGATTTCCCACATGGATACATCACCTGCCGTGAGTGGTGAGCATGTAAACCCCATCATGCACAAAAATTATCAAGGAGGAGATATTGTACTTCCAAATGATACAAGTCAGGTTATTACTGTTGAGAAAAATCAACACTTATTAGATAACATCGGAAACGACATTATCACAACCGATGGAACAACGTTATTAGGCGCAGATGATAAATCCGGCATTGCTGAAATAATGACAATGCTACAAACATTAGTGAACGATCCATCCATCAAACATGGCACGCTGAAAATCGCATTTACCCCTGATGAAGAAGTAGGAACAGGAATTGATAAATTTGATGTAAAAAACTTTGGCGCAAAATACGCCTACACGGTAGATGGCGGAGAACTCGGAGAGATCAATAACGAAACATGGAATGCCGATGGCGCGATGGTACTTGTTCACGGCAAAAGCGTTCATCCTGGTGATGCCAAAGGTAAAATGGTAAACTCAATGTATGCGGTAGGATATTTTCTTTCCCGTATTCCCGATAACATGAAACCGGAAACGACAGAAAAACGTGAAGGCTTCATACACCCCGATAATGGGACTCTTGGTGTTGAAGAAACAAAATTCAAAATGATATTACGACATTTTGATGTGAGCGGGTTAGAAGAACAACACAAACTCCTTCTTTCAATTCGTGATGAAACCATGCAAAAATTCCCGGGAGTAAAAATTGACATTCATTTCACGGAAGAATACCGGAACATGCAATTAAAACTGAACCAAGTCCCGTTTGTAAATGATTATGCAATTGAAGCATGTAAACGTGCCAGGGTTACTCCCAAACAAATTCCTATCAGGGGTGGAACAGATGGCTCAAATTTGACGGATATGGGTTTACCCTGCCCCAATATTTTCACAGGAGGGGAAAACTTTCATGGCAAACAAGAATGGATAGCTGTACAAGGAATGGAAAAAGCGGTTAAAACACTATTAAATCTGGTACAAATTTGGGTGGAGAAATCAATATAAAGGTAGAGACGCGTAGTCATGCGTCTCTACCAACTTACAATTATTACTTTAAACCGCTACCAGCTCTTCAACACCTTCCATCATCTTCACCCCATACTCATAACCGCGATTAAATGCATTGGTATTAAGTTGCTCAGTCCCCTTCGGAACAGAAGCCAATACTGCTTTACGCATTGCATCGGGGTCAATCAGTTTCGTTACGGCAGTTGTGAACCCCATCATAACGATATTCAACACCATACGTTTTCCTAAATCTTCCGCAATGCGAGTTGCGCCGATGGAAAAATGCTTAATATCTTTACGAAGATTATGAGGCGTTACCAATTCTTCTTCGGTGATTAATATTCCGCCGGGAGCAAGTTCAGGTGTAAATTTTGTGTACGCTTCCTGCGACATAAGTATCATCACGGTGGGCGATGTGATATATGGATAGGCAATCTCTTCGTTCGAAACAATGATTTGTGAACTGCACGCGCTACCACGCGCCTCCGGTCCGAAAGCCTGAATCATTGTTGCATATTTATTATCAAAGATTGAAGCCGCACGACCGATGATGTATCCGCTTAAGATGACACCCTGACCGCCAAATCCGCCAATTTTAATTTCTGTTCTCATTGGTTATCCTTTATACGGAACAAATTTATCGCCCAAACGCTTTTGATAGTAATCATTCATTGCATCGAGATAGGTTGGGCGTTCCTTATCTACAAATTTTCCGACAATAATTTTCCCTTGGAAATCAATATCTATGGTTTTCGTATCAGCTCCCTGTTTGATTTCACTGTTTTCCTGATAATAGACCATCTGATCTAACCCGTCGCCAATCTTATTTCTTCTGCTGTACAACGTTGGGCAGGGCGCAAGAATCTCAACAAAAGAAAATCCTTTCTTTGCTATCGCTTCTTTTATCGCCTTGGTAATATGACGGACATGAAAAGCTGTCCAACGTGCAACATACACCGCTCCGCAAGATTCCGCAAGATACGGAAGATTGAACGGTTGTTCAAAATTGCCATAAGGCGCGGTTGATGCTGTTGCAGTTTGTGGCGTGGTCGGGGCCACTTGCCCGCCGGTCATTCCGTATGTAAAATTATTTATAAGGATTACCGTCATATCAAGATTTCGACGACAGGCATGAATAAAGTGATTTCCTCCTATGGCTGTTAAATCTCCATCACCGCTATAGACGATTACTTTAAGTTCAGGATTAGCAAGTTTCAATCCTGTAGCAAACGGAATCGCTCGACCATGAGTCGTGTGGAATGAATCAAGATTGACATATCCCGATACACGTCCTGTACATCCGATACCTGATACCACAGCTACTTTTTGTAAATCCAAATCGCTTGTTTCAAGAGCATGGGCAAAACAATTTACCGTTGTCCCGATTCCGCATCCCGGGCACCAAATGTGTGGCATACGGTCCATTCGAAGCAAATCCTCAACCGTATTGTGCGGCGCTTCAGTTTCTAATTCATATAATTCTTCGGGCATCCATTAACCTTTCATCTTCTTGATAGCGTTATAAATATCTTTCGGGTTGTGTACTGTTCCACCGACATGGGGAACCAACGTTACAGGAACTTTCCCTGACGCACATCGTTCTACCTCAAGCACAATTTGACCCTGATTTAATTCTGGAACCACAAACCCTTTAATTTTTGAAGCAAGCGCTCGCATATAATTTTCGGGGAACGGCCATACCACAACCAACCTGAGGTGACCGACTTTCATTCCTTCTTTTCTTGCTTGCTCAATTGCAGGGATTGCTGTTCGCGATGTAATGCCAAACGTTACCACAACAATATCAGCGCCTTCTACTTGATCTTCTCTATAGTCAGCGATCTTATCGGCGTTCAATTTTATTTTATTAATCAGACGTGGTATTAAATGTTCTTGCGTGGCAAGAGTCATGCTGGGGTATCCATGTTCATCATGCGTTAGACCTGTAACATGAATATTATACCCGTCTCCCGCTTTTACCATCGGTGGAACCATGTTTCCATTTGCATGATAGGGTAAGAATGATTCTTTTGGTCCATCGTAATAGTTGCGGGGAGTAACCTCAATTTCATCGGCTGGCGGAATAACAACACGCTCGGTCATGTGGCCGACACATTCATCCATCATAAACATTACGGGAACGCGATATTGTTCGGCAAGATTAAATGCTTTAATTGCCAGATCAAAACACTCTTGAGGAGAGTTCGGCGAAATAGCAATAATACTATAATCTCCGTGCGATCCCCAACGGGCTTGCATCATATCACCTTGGGCCGGTTGTGTTGGCAATCCTGTTGAAGGACCTGCTCTCTGCACATCCACAAAAACGCATGGGGTTTCTGTCATGGCGGCATAGCCGATATGTTCCATCATTAGAGAAAATCCGGGACCGGATGTAACAGTCATTGCTTTCTTTCCGCCCCAAACTGCACCTTGAATTGCTATAGAAGAGGCAATTTCATCCTCCATTTGGATGAAAATACCGCCAATAAGTGGAAACCGTTCTGCAATACGTTCAACTACTTCTGTTGAAGGGGTGATGGGATATCCGGCTACAAAGCGGCAACCGGCGGCAATTGCGCCTTCACAGCAAGCATGGTCACCATCTATGAAGTGGGGACCGGTTAAAACGCCTTTTGGGTCTGCTTTCATGCTACTTTTGCTCCTGTCTTTTGCTTTGAAATAAAGCCATAAATGGCAAAATCTGGGCACATTAAGCCACAAATATTACACCCATTGCACATCTCTTGAGAGATGAGGAGTGGTGTACGATATCCCTTTTTATTGTATTGTTCGGAGAGTTTTAGGGCTTCAGGGGGGCAAAATTCGACGCAGAAGCCGCATCCTTTGCAACGTTCTGCTGTTACGACGATGTCGCCTTGGATTTTCTTTTGTTTTTTAGGTATTTCAGCCATGTAATGATTCCATTATGAACACTTTTTTGTCATTTTGAGGGGTTATTATGGATTCCGCTCTATGATTGGTACATAATATCATAAATCAAGCCAAAGAATAATGGGCTAAAACGGTAATTTTATGACCTTTTTTTGAATTTATTTCTCTCAATATTGAAAAGGAATGTTGAAAAGTTATTAGAATTGAATAAAAGTGAGGCATAAGTAGGATTAAAACGTTCATCAGATGGATTTTGTTGACAATATATTGAAGGGTTTTTGCCTTAAGGTGGGGTAGGGAAGAATAAAGAGGAATAAGGGAGTGAAAAGTAGTGTAAAATATGGATTGTAAAGGGAGTAAAAAGGTAGTGGATTGGGTTTATTTTGAAGTGGTTGAAGGGGAAAAATATGGAAGATTTGATGTTGTTCTACGAGAATCGTAGATAATGTTGTGCAACATTACCCAGAGGCTGATCTACGAGAGGCGCATCTCTTCGCGGATAACATTGCAAAGCACTACAAAGAACAACCTTGCGAAGGTTATACCTATTTAATAAAGTTATCTTAAATTGAAATGATCCACCTTATCGAAAAGTTAAACCTTCGCAAGGTTTTCATTTCACTACATGTAATCACAATTTTGTAGATGATTTGTCAAAACATTATTATAGGTTGTAGTTTTAAATGATTAAAAAAATAATGAAACCGAAACACAGAAAGCCAACACACCCCGGGGAAATTCTTTTAGAAGAATTTTTAACTCCGATGGAGATAACACAAGCTGAACTTGCCAGAAAAATGGGAATATCTGTAAGCAGTGTAAATGCTTTGGTAAATGGCAAACGCGATATGACTGCCGAAACTGCAATCCTTCTCTCACGCACTTTGAAAACTTCTTCTGAGTTTTGGATGAATCTTCAAGTTGCGTGTGATCTGTATAAAGCGCAAGTGTTGCTGGAACACGCGGCGTGATGTTGTTCCGTGGTAAGAAGTAATAACAGAGATAATTATTTTTATTTCGATTGGCTGAGAGAGAACTTTGTCATTATGTGAGTAGTGAAGAAATGAGTTGTTGGTGCTAAGGCAGGCTTAAGGACGTCCCAAGGGGATCATAGACGGGAGCGTTCGTGGTTGCATCCCCATGCAGGAGCATGGGGACGAAATCAATAGATTTTCAGTGAGGCAATTCGGTTTGTTGACTTTCAGAATCTAATTCTTTACATTATGGAAATTTAGATGGACGTAAAGACGAAACATACTCCCGGATTTTATGAGACTGTACGAAAAGAAATAAGACTAAGAAACTACAGTCATAAAACAATAATATATATATGATGTGACACCCGTTGTACGCCAGCATTAAGCTAAAAATTACAAGGAAAAGAAATGACTCTAGACAACCAAAACGGTATGACGAAAATCCCGCTCAATTCAGCTATCATTTGCTACGAAAGCGCTCGAAAAGAGATGATGCTCAGAATCCGAGAACGTGAATTAGCATTCTATGCATGGGTTGCAGGTCTTGGCACAATACTCACCCTCACCTTTCATAATTCTCCTCCAGAGATAAGGCTCTTGCTCTTACTCCCATTACTCTCGTTTGGTATATCTTTTCGAATCGCACAACATGAAATACTTATTGCGGCACTCGCCAAGTATTGCAAGGACGAAGTTGGGCCATTTCTGAAGGCTGAGTTGCCAAGTATGCTGAAACATTGGGATGAGTCAAATGCATTGTCACATGTTCAGTCGTCTATTATTAAATACAGAGCTCTCGTTAATGTTCTTTTAATGGGAGTTCCATCGGGATATGCAATTGTAGTCAACGAAAGCAAGTGTCTTGAGTCAACGGATTGGGCTCTCATCTGGTATCTATCGATAGTTTTAACGGTCGCTACAATTTGGTTTCTCGGTTATTCTTTCTTAAATCGATTAAGAAACGCAATGGGTCAATCAGGAGGCGAGCATCGATAAGCGGTATTTAGTTGTCTCTTAAAAAGTAAGGAACTATGCGGGGTTGCCTTCGTTGTTGGATATAGAAAAGGAATGGGGCTAATGTCTTTTTATTTCGGTTGGCTGAGAGAGAGCTTCGTCATTATGTGAGTAGTGAAGAAATGAGTTGTTGATTCTAAAACGGGTTTATGGACGCAGGAGCGTCCAACCAGCATTTCCATGCAGGAGCATGGAAACGAGATCAAAAAAGTTTTCTATTTTCCTGATTTTCGTCTGTTGTCTTCTTTGCAAAGCATTTGGCAATTGCCTGTAGAAGTTTTTCCACCTTCATGCCAAGGTGTAATGTGGTCGCCTTCCATTTCTTCAAGTTTATAAAGTTTGTTGCAAACAGGGCAAATTCCTTTTTGTCTTTCGTATGCTTCCCGTTTTTGATTGTCGCTAAATGCACGAATGCTTAAATACTTCTCTTTGCGTGTTAAAATGTATTCGTAAATACCTTTTTTGTTATCCACATCCTCGTCTTGCATTAGTTTGGTGATTTTTTCTTCAAGTTTTTTGTGGTCATATTTTTCGTCTTTGAACTCATTGTAGAGAAAACCCCATTGTATTCCCTTCATCTCTTTACGATACTTCGGAAATATAGCTTTTACCCAATTTATCACGCTTTGAAAGTAAAGCCACAAGTCATTTGCATTTGGCTCGTGTTGGTGTTCTGCCATATAATGCTCAATGTCATCATTGCTTATCCATTTTATTGTGGTTTCTAAAAAGTCCTGCCTGTTTGGTGTTCCATTTAAGTAGCCGCCACCCAATCCATATGCAGCGCAACCGTTTTTGCTGAAGTACCTTTTTGCATCTGAAACCCACGAACCCGAATAAACTGCATTTCTTAATTCCTGATCGGTGAGTTTTTCTCCTGCTATGTTAATTGTCTTGAACCACTCTAATTTTTCGCTGTCCGTTCCGCTACATAAGTAAATCATTAATTTGTAATTATATATCTGTTCTTGCTCATCATTTTGTAGGTTATGGAAATATCTGTTTTTATATGCAAAATCGCCTTCTACAAATTGACTAATTGAAATTGTGCGTTGTTGTCCGTCAATTACTTCAAACTTGTCATCTTCACGGACTGCCCAATACATTACATTAAGGGGAAATTCATTTGTAACAGTATTTATAACGGCATCACGCTGTTTGTCTTTATAAATAAATTCTCGCTGGTATGGCGGACGAATGTCAAGTTTTCCTCCGAAACCTACAACGCCATCTTCAGCATTATCTTGGTAACCATTTGCTAATTCACGGACAGTAATTTCTCTAAGTTTTATTTTCATAATTCAACATACAGCCTTTTTATTTTTTATCAGGATACGAGCATACAATCTTTTACCTTTTATGTATCCCCTATCAATTTTTCCTTCCCATTTCTTATTTAGTAATTCTGGTAAAAGACCTTGTTTTATTTCATAATCAAAACCAACAATTTCAAACTGCTCAGGGTTATGTTTAGTTAAAAAGGTTATTGGCACTCCCATAACACCTTTATAATCCATAGGTATCTCTTTTGTCTTATCTATATTAATAGCGTTGTAATTATCGTATTTAGGATACTCGCTTTCATTGCCATAATATTTTTTGTAAAGGATTAAATCTTCGTGTCGTTTTTTAATTTCTAAATTAGTAAACCAATTAACGCCAGAAACTCTTATCATTCCTTCCTTGTGATCCCCTGCTGTCGCATAATCTTCATAGTGCTTGTTTATAAAATGAGCTGCCCCTCATTTAAATCCATAGCCCAACCATATTTTATTTTCCTTTATTAGTTTGAATATTTCCTTATAAGAAATTGCGTTCTGATGCCCAATAATTAAAAACTTCTTGTCATATTCTATAAGTTGTGCAACATATTCACGAAACAAAGAAAATGGCGGATTTGTAACAACAATATCTGCTAGTTTCAATAGCTCAATACATTCTTTGCTCCTAAAATCGCCATCACCTTTCAATTTTTTAATTCCAATTTCCTCTGGGTCGGGAATGTTGTTTTTATTTTTGTCACCCTCATAAACCAAATAGATTGCTTGTTCAGAATCATTTTGGCTGAACAATTCCATGTTTTGATTTTTGTAACAAGTAGCAATTAATTTTTTAAGCCCAAGTTTTTCAAAGTTGTATGAGAAATAAATAAAGAAATTACTTACCCTAGGGTCATCACAGTTGCAGTAAACGACTTTGTTTTTAAAATGGCTTTTGTAATTTTTCAACTCTCTTTCAATGTCAGATAGTTGGGTATAGAACTCATCTTTCTTAGAATCTTTGGCATTATGTAAATTTTTATTTTTTGCTTTTACTTCCATTTGTCGCTCTGTTTTCTAAACAGTAAGCAATTACCTTGTGCAAGTAAATTTCCTGTTTCTGCATCTACGGCAGAAAGCAAGGCATCACATTTGAGCAAGGGGTATGGCACTTCAAGATGATGTTTGACGACGGCGTGTTTGCCGATCCAATCGAGTGTAGGCATAAGCTCCTGTTTTGGAGCGTAGGGAGGTGAACTGTCCTGGGGTTGGTGCAGTGCTTGGGTACAAAAAAAACAAGGGCGTGAACATCATCACGTCCTTGCTCTCGGTACCGCTAAGCACCGCACAAAAGAAACGCATGAGCCACGCCCCTTTCGGGGCGCAACTTGGCTTTTGTTCTTTGTGTGTGTCTTTTTAAAATTAGCGGTTTTAGAGCAAGACAGTAGCCGTAGCTACGCAATATTTTTAATTACTGGTTATTTAATAAGTGTTTATCGTTGTTAAAGTTTCATATCTATATCTGAATATACAAAATCCTCTTTTAATAATTGAAGTTATGCGGTTAGTGGCTAAAGCCATGAAGGAGTGTGCTTTTCTCCACGACCTGAAGGTCATGGCAATTGATTACTCTGATTTGGAATAGCATTGTAGATGGTGTGGGTTTTTTTTTGTGGCAAGGCGGTGGGTGAATGGCGTGTCGGGCGAGGAGACCCCGCCCCTACGTTTGGGTGTTTCCTGTATACCAAATTATACCTCATTCTCACCCAAACTACCACCAATAACAACTAACAAATAGCCAAAATACCAAGTACAAAGTACCAATAACCAAGTACAAATCAGGTACTTTTCATGTCAAAACGCGCTTTTTTCATGTCATTTTATACCAAATACACCCAATCCATTTTTTCTTCAAAAATCGTTCGTATTCGGTACTTTGCAACTTTGCAATATTGCAAACTTCGTGAGGGTGTTGCAAAGTTGCAAAGTAATAAATCTCCTATTTCGCAAATATATTTATATACTTCTGCCATCTGCCGCTTGCCAAATTCCGTAGAGTGTGGTAAGTGGCAGAACAAAGCAACACTCATTTATTGTACAATTTTCAACAAAAACTGCATGTCGTTCTTCGTGGCAAGTAAGATTCCCGCTAAAATCCTGCGGGAATGACAACATGGGTGGGTGGGAATGACATCTATCAGGGGTTTTCGGACAACCTCATAGTCCACAACACTCTAGTGATAATGATGCCGATCAGGTGATCGGCTACTACAATACGACTTATAGGAAAGCCGTTACCCCTTCACTAACTTAATTACAGTAATTTCAGAGCGGGCGGCAACGCGGATTGGTGGTCCCCAATATCCTGTGCCACGACTGACATAGACCCACATGTTTTCATGTTTGTGTAATCCTTCGATGTAGGGTTGTCCTGCGGCGGCGAGATTCCACGGGAAGAATTGACCTCCGTGAGTATGTCCGCTAATCATTAGATCAAAATTATGAGGAAGGGCGGCAAATAAACTTTTGGGTTGATGGGCAAGCAGTATTCGGGCAGAACATTCAGGCGCATTCTTTACGGATGCCTCGGGGCTTGATTTATGTTCGGGAAGATATTGTCCACCTGAATAATCGGTAACGCCTGCAAGGAGAATTTTTCCGTTCCCGCGTTCAATCACTTGGTGCTCATTGAGGAGAACTGTAAAGCCGAGACGCTTGGCTTCTTCAACCCAAGGGAGAACGCCGGAGTAATATTCATGGTTTCCGGTAATAAAGAACTTTCCGTGAGGCGCACGCAATGTACTTAACGGTTCAACATCGTTTTGCAGGTGCGGTACGGAACCATCCGCCATATCTCCGGTAAATGCAATGAGGTCGGGTTTTAATTCGGTGACCATATCAACAATTCGTTCTACAAAATCGCGTTTAACAGTTAACCCTGCGTGAACATCGGTAATCTGAACAATCCTAAAGCCATCAAATTCATCAGGCAAATTGGGAATTGGAATATCTACTTCTTTGATAGAGGGACGGCGGCGCGCTTCAAAAATACCATAGATGGTAAAACTTCCCGCTACTGCGAGGACGGTAAGGTTAAGCGTATTGGTAAGGAATAATCTTCTTCCTGTATCGGAAGTTGCGGTAACCTGCTGTGAAGATGAACGAAAGAACGAAACAAGTTTACTGCCTGCAAGTCCTACCAACCAAAGAAGATCCTTAATAACAAGGAACGTAAAGAGGAAGGAAAGGAATCCCATGAGAATAAATGTAAGCCACGCAAGCCGATCATTCCATATCTCGCTTCCTCTTCGTAAAAAGAGCATAGAAAGGGGAAGAATCAGGAAAAGAAGAAAGAGTATAATCCACGCAATGGTTGCATAGGGAGCCGGAAAGCCGGCAGGGGAAATCATCCGCCACCCTATATAAAAAAATGCGCCGAGGAGTACACCGAGAACAATACTAAACCACATAAGAGCCTTCATATCAATAGTAAAAAATAGGGAATAGTATTGTACTGTGCAAGTGTTGGTATTTGAATAATATTTAGCTTATTTTCTTCAACGATTATGTTTATGAAACGACCATCAGTCACTTATTGTTCATGCGGCATGAAATTTATTCTCTATTCCCTTTTATGGCTTGCACTATTAGGAAATTATTGTGTAGCTCAATTTCATATTGATACATTAGCGCAATCATCCGCTATTAGTTTTCCTGTTGCGATTACATTCCCCAAGGATAACAGCAACCGTTTATTTTTTACGGAGAAAGCTACGGGAAGAGTGCGCATCATTCGGAATGACTCGTTACTGCCTGATCCTTTTTTAACAGTTCAGGTTTCATCATACGGGGAGCAAGGGTTACTTGGCATTGCATTTCATCCTCACTATCCCGACTCACCATTTGTGTATATTTATTATACCCGTACAGGCGATAGCGCAAATGTTGTAGCACGATATACCGATAGCAGTGGTGTGGGTGTCAATCCTCATCTCTTGATGACAATTCCACGTATCGTTTCATCGCCAAGTCATAATGGCGGGAATCTTCATTTCGGTCCTGATGGGAAACTTTATGTTTCCGTTGGAGATTACTTTATCAGTAATTACGCGCAAGATACAAGTAACACAAATAAGCGGGGTAAAATACACCGCCTCAATCCGGACGGTTCTGTTCCTGCTGATAATCCATATCCCGGAAATTCTCTTTTCGTTTATGGGTGCAGAAACAGTTTTGATTTTACATGGGATGCTTTTACCGGAAAAATGTATTCCACTGAAAACGGTCCTAACTGCAACGATGAAATCAATAATATTGTAGCAGGTGGGAATTATGGTTGGCCTATAGAAGGAAATTGTACTTATTACGGAACCCCCCGGTTTAAAAGCCCGATGTTTTATTGGTCGAAAACGATCAGCCCGACAGGAATCATCGTGTATCGCGATTCTGTGTTTCCGCAATTGTATGGGAAAATGTTAGTTGCAAATTTTAATTTAGGAACACTCTTAGAATTCGGGCTTAACGGAACCGGAGATTCCGTTACGGGTCCGCCTCAAACCGGTATTATGATTGGTTCAGGATTGATAGACGTAGAAACAGGACCGGATGGCAATATTTATTTAGCCAATAGCAATTTTCAAGGGATTAGTCGTATTCTCAGGCTACGCCCGGCAATTATTTCTCCGGCAATACCTCAATTGCAATTTCCTCCTGACAACACGCCGCATCAGAATATACTTTTCTCGTTCAAATGGAATCAATCACCGGAAACAGAACATTATCGTCTTCAAGTATCACTTGACTCAAATTTTACTTCTATCGTATTTGATACATTAACCCATGTTGATATAACTGTGTTTGCCGCGCATCTCTCATACACAACGCAATACTATTGGAGAGTGAACGCACAAAACAATCTCGGTACGAGTGATTTTTCATCAGTACGAACATTTACAACAGCTATACCACCACCGCCCGCCCCTCTGCTTGCCAGTCCTGATAGTGGCTCGCAAAATATGCCAACATCATTCACTGTTCTGTGGCATCCGGCGGAAACTGCAGAATCGTATTCTCTCCAGGTGGCAAACAATATTGGTTTTGTTTCTCCCATTATTTCTGCTGAAAATATTATTGATACAACAAAAGCTATATCGCAATTGGCAAATGCCACTACATACTATTGGAGAGTGAATGCATCAAATATCGGCGGGACAAGTTCGTATTCATTGACGCGATCATTTAAAACTATTGTAGCGTTACCAACCGCTGTATCGTTAACGTCGCCATTGAATCAATCAATTAATCAACCGATTCATACGGTTTTCCAATGGCATTCTGTCTCAACTGCCACGAGTTACCAATTACAGGTTTCTTCAAATACCGGATTTACGGACATTGTCTATCAGGACTCATTAATAATAGCAACTACGTCATCCGGCGGGTCGTATTCATTTGGTACAAAATATTTTTGGCGAGTGCGTGCAATTAATTTAGCAGGCGAAGGAGCATGGTCTCCGATATGGAGTTATACGACCGAGTTACAACATTTCACTGTTTCTGAAAGTTGGAACATGATTTCTCTCCCCCTTGATGTATCAGGGAAGACACATACGACATTATTCCCAACCGCTTCTTCGTTGTTATTTGGTTACAAGACCGGACAAGGTTTTCACATTTACGACACACTTGTACAAGGAAAGGGATATTGGATTCGGTTTGATTCTTCCCAAACAGTTTCATATCCGGGAAAAATTGTTCTTGAAGATACACTTGATTTGAATGAAGGATGGAATCTTATCGGTTCTATTTCCGATACAGTTGCAACGGATTCAGTTATGACTATTCCGCCACATATTTTAGGTTCATCATTTATAGGATATGATAAGGAATATTATACATCTGAAAAGTTTGAGCCAGGAAAAGCATATTGGATACGTGTAACGGCAGAAGGGAAACTTATTTTTTCAGCAACGACACAACAACGAATATCAACACAATTTCATGGTAAATAATAATGAATGAAGCATGTCCTCCACTGTTTTCTCCTGAAGAATTTCGGAAAAACGGTTATGCCGTTATTGATTGGATAACGGAATATTATAAGAATATTGAATCGTATCCGGTGCTTTCACAGGTACAGCCGGGAGAGATACGTTCCTCACTTCCCCCTTCTCCACCGCTTGAAGGTGAATCGTTTGAGACTATTCTTAATGATGTAAACAAGTTAATATTGCCCGGCATTACACATTGGCAATCGCCCAATTTCTTTGCCTACTTTCCTGCAAACACATCTGCGGCGTCAATTCTTGGAGATTTACTCTCATCGGGATTGGGCGTGCAAGGAATGTTATGGGCAACGAGTCCGGCATGTACCGAGTTGGAAACTCATGTGATGGATTGGTTGGTTGATATGCTGGGGTTGCCAGAAAAATTCAAATCAGCAAGTTTAGGGGGCGGAGTTATACAGGATACAGCCTCAAGCGCAGTGTTGTGCGCGATACTTGCGGCGCGTGAACGCGCCTCAAATTTTACGACCAATAACGATGGATGCAATGGGAAATTGGTTGCATACACATCAACTCAAACGCATTCCTCAATTGAAAAGGCTGTGAAGATAGCAGGTATAGGAAGTAATAACTTACGGCTTATTGCTGTTGATGATACATTTGCGATGAGACCGGAAATGCTTGCTGAAAAAATTAAACAGGATAAAGAAGCAGGATTGCTTCCATTTTTTGTTTGTGCTACAATAGGAACAACTTCTTCTACTGCAATTGATCCGATTGCACGAATAGGAAATATTTGTCGGGAAAACAATGTGTGGCTCCATGTTGATGCGGCAATGGCAGGGACGGCGGCTCTTTGCCCGGAATTCCGATTCATCCATGATGGGGTTGAGCTTGCCGATAGTTATAGTTTCAATCCGCATAAGTGGATGTTTACTAATTTTGATTGCAATTGTTTTTATGTTGCCGATAGGGGAACACTTATTAAAACGCTGAGTATTTTACCGGAATATTTAAGGAATCAGGCAAGTCAATCAGGGGCGGTAATTGATTATCGCGATTGGCATATTCAGCTGGGAAGGCGGTTTCGTTCGCTTAAGCTTTGGTTTGTGATACGACAGTATGGTATTGCGGGATTGCAATTTCATATTAGAAAACATATCAGGCTTGCACAGGAGTTTGCAAATTGGGTACGATTGGATTCAAGGTTTGAGCTTGCGGTTGAGCCGCAATTAAATTTAGTGTGCTTCCGTCATAAAGGCGGGGAAGCTGTGAACAAGGAATTGTTAGAACGTTTGAATAAAAGCGGGAAGATGTATTTAACGCATACGGTGTTGAATAATCAATTCACTTTACGGTTTTGCGTGGGGCAGGCTAATACGGAGGAACGGCATGTAGTGGAGGCGTGGGAGAGGATAAAGTTTACTGCCCCTTAAACAAGTAGCGCGCAACTCACGTTCTGTAAAGAGTTTAACTCGTACGCTACAAAGGTGAACAGCTACAACAAAAATTATTTGATCATTAACATTTTTTTGACTGAAGAAAAACTGCCCGCTATAATCTTATAGAAATACATACCACTTGGATACGAAACTCCATTAAATTCGATTGAGTGATATCCTGCTTCTACTTCACCGTTTACCAATATCCCCACCTCTTGACCAATAGCGTTATAGATTTTTAAAGTTACCCAGCCAGATCGTGGTAATTGATATTGAACTTCTGTTGATGGATTAAAAGGGTTAGGATAGTTTTGGTAGAGTTGATACTCTGTTGGTATTATTTCAATATGTATTGCGTATGACTTTTCATTGTCATGTTTAATAGTTATTGAGCGATCAGGTTCAAGTTTATAGGTGTGTTCTATTTTTTTCCCTAACCGTTCAACGAGTGAATATTTCCTATCCAAATTATCATTCGTCTTGAGTGTTATCTTGAGGGTTCCTTCGTTTGTTTGAATACGGAGTGGGATATCTGCCTGCGTTTTTATCTCTTCAGGTAAGAACTCGACGAACCTGTTAGAAGAAAACCTTATATCGAATATATCCCAAGGAGGAGTTGGGGGCATTTCATAGTTACTTTGATTTTCACCTTTTTCAGAAGTACTTCCCAAAAAGAGAATGTGGTTCGCCTTCGATGCCATTTTCACGTCAAGTTCCTCGAAGGTAATTGAGTTCATTTTTTTTGTATTGAGTTCTTCTACTATGGATGGTTTGGGTTCCGTAGAGAAACTCCCTCCGCTTTTTAGGATAATTGAACCGGCTCCTGTTGTTTTAACCCAATAGCCTTTTCCGGGTTCTATCGTTTGTGTGATAGTATAACCATTGTTGTACCCGAAATAGTTTGAGGAAATGAGATTAGCGGGCAATTGAATGATATTTTCAATATTTACCGGTGTTGAAATCGCTCCGATCAAATTCCAATTGGCTGACATTTGAATTGTATCATTACTCACAGGGCTTCCTTGCAACGGCAGTAACTGGCTCCCTGTGAATTTTAACCAATATCCTACTCCAATCTGAAGGGTATCGCGTTGTTGATAACTCCCATAATATGCAAATGCCCCTGAAGAAGCAGTGGGATAGATGAACGTTTTAGCGAGGTTGGGAGACTTCAATGGAAGAGATACAAGATTCCATCCATTAGAATAAGAAAACATGGGGACATGTGGTCCACCATTACCTGTTTGGCTTATAAAACCAACACTCTGGTGAAATATAGGAGACGAACTTGTTCCGGATTCCGGTTGCCCGATAGCGCTATTCATTAAGAATTGTGGAGATCCGGAAAACCCGCCGCCTGCTCCGATCATTGTTGAAGATGATCGGATGGTTTGCGCTTGAAGACTTTCGGACACTATACAGAGTGTTCCCATCAGTAGATATAGAACAAGAGTTCTCATGATTGAGCCTTATAATAAAATTTTCTATTTAATGAGGACGGGACCATTGGTGATTATCAATTTACCAAAGCGTTTTTTAAAGATAAAAGGAGTTTCGTTATAGGTGCCGCCATCAATATGCAGAGCGGTACCGTTTCCTGCGGCATCATATCCTTCCTGAAGAGTATTGTAAGGGAGAGCAGAAGAACCGTTTTCAATTCCGGAGGTGTTATCTTGATCTACATAGACGGAAAGTAAGGGCTTGCACCTCCACATACCACGTCCCTGAGTGGCGGCAAGAAGGTAATCATCATTCTGCCAAAATAATTCTCTGACGGCAACATTAATAGGTCCATCATTTGAAGAATAACGAGAAGTAGAATTCCATGTTTGCCCCTTATCTTCTGATGCGAAAACGCCAAGATCCGTTCCAACATAAATCCAATTATCATTATCCGGATGAACAGTTATCGTATAGATATAAATATCCGGTACTACATCCGACCCTGAGCCAGTTCGCAGTTGCCAAGAAGAACCTTTATCAGAGCTATACCATACAGCGCTATCTATATAACCGCCAAAGGTTACAAACACTTCATTACTATTTGTCGGATTAACAGCAATATCGCTTACTCGATTACTGCGCCCGAACAAGGGGAGAGTATGATCCGTCCAAGTTGACCCGCGATCAGTAGAATGAGAAATAAGTCCATCATCATAGCCAACCCAAATATTCGTTGAATTCGTTTTAGCAATATCAGTGGCAGTACAAAGAGGCGTCGGGGTGGGGGAACGCGCAGAACGAATGGAATTCCATGAGTTCCCTTTATTCGTAGTCAGCCAGATACTACTCCCACCGGCAACAACGCTATCAGGGTGATTAGGATCCATGGTAAACGGGGCGCAAAAATCGGCATTATTTGAATCCTCTGCATCGGTCAGTCCACTAATCTTATTTACATAATCGAATCCACTGTTATCGCTTCGCCGAAATAATAACGACTGTCGTTCGAAATAGATAATGGTATTATCTCGAGAGTGGATAGCGCAAGTTCCGCCATCTCCTTCACCATACAACAAGGCATCAATCTCCTGCCATCCGTTCACTCCACCCGACGGAGTATAGTAAAGTGTTCCGTTATCTTGAGCGCCACCTACAATGAGGGAGCCATCCGCCCGAGCAGAACCGCTGTAAAATTGGGCAATCGCGAGCCCATTTGCAAGATTTGTCCAACTGTATTCTCCACCGCTGCGAACGTCATCAATACGCTGAATACCTCCGTCATTGCCGGAGTAGCATACAAAATTCGATGAACCATCATAATTAGTCCCTTCCACAAACGCATGTTGATCAACATGCGCCGAACTTCCGCCGATGCAGGAAGGATAACATTGCATGGTACTTAAATTATGAAGTGTGGTTCCCCCATCATCGCTACGGAAAAGCTTAATACCGCCTACAACAATAAAGGTCTTATCTGTGGGATCAACCCAAATAACATTATCGTACCAACCCTGTGCGTTATCTCCAAAATAATTTTCTCCTGTATTGCGCAGACTCCAATTCACTCCTTTGTCGGTTGACCTCCATATTTCACCATTATTATTGTTGACAGATGCATACAAAAAATTTGTATCGGTTCGAGCGAAAGCAACAGAGATTCGTCCCCCGGTTGGTAACGAACCTGACGATCGAAGAGTCCAATTTGCGCCGCTATTGCTCGAAGTAAAAAGATCACTGGATGTTCCCAGCGCCATCAAGCGGCTATTCGTAGGATGAATTTTTATTTCCATCCCATTCCCGTTTGAGGCGGTGAACACCGTATCCCAACTCGTACCCCCGTCTGTAGTTTTCCATAAAACACAGAATCCCGCTCCCCCACCTACCCCTTCCATGTTTGTTGCCGCGTAAACAATATTGTGTAGTGAAGGATGATGCGCAAGGCTGTTCACATATTTAAACGAAGCTGTGCCTGTAAGCAACTCCCACGTATCCCCACCATCAGTACTCTTAAAAACACCACCTCCCATAAGTGAGTTATATCCGCCATCTCCTTCGCCGGTTCCCGCATACAGAATATTTGAATTAGTCGGGTCCATGACGAGGGAGGCAACTGCAAGATTTGCCATGAAATCATCTACCGCCGACCATGAAGATCCTCCGTTTGTTGTTTTCCAAATTCCGCCTCCTGCCGCTCCAATCCACAGTTTATTCGAATTTGTCGGGTGAGTGAGAACACAAAGCACTCTACCCCCGATATTTCCCGGTCCAAGCTCATCCCATGTCCATAGTCCTGCATCCATCGGAGTTCTTACTCCACGAAGTTTATTCTGTGTTTTGATTTGTTTCTTCACCTTTAATAACCTAGGAATTCGATTTGATAATTCCCCTCTGCTTCTCAAACGTTGAAAGTATTCTGCCCTTTCCTTTGCAACACTCACCTCTTTTTCCTGAGAGAGCATAGATTGCGTTGTAAAGAGAAGCATAAAGCACAACAAGTATGTGCTAAGTATCATTTTCATGGTTATCCTCCCATCCTATTGTAGATTCACAAGAACAAGAACCAACCCTTTACCTGTTTTCATCGAGGTCATTGCTTTGCCGATAATTGTGCCGTGAGATTTATCGGGATCATTCGCTTTCATTGCATGTCCCGGCGTGTTCGATGTTGTCAATAAATCTCCGGGTTCAACAGCGCCGTAACTTGCATCCACTTTACAATATACTCTGCCTGCAATTGCTACCATGGTATTACCGGAAAGAATTCCTTCTTGTCGCAGTGTAATGCCGGGATTTACTCCACCCGCTCCGCTGATAATTCCCGCTACTTTTTTATCATAAGCTTTTTCGCTCATCTTCAACTTGCCTTCTTCGTTTACATCTATACTCATTACCGTTCCGGGCTCTACCGATGTTTCTTCAGTCAATTCAAACGGTTCGGCAAAATCGCTCCCCCCGGTTATCGAAAGCTCATCTGTCGTTACTCTTCCCTTTCCTGAACCATCAAAATTTGCATCAAAATTTATTGTAACGTTGCCTGTACCATCATACATACTTATATCAGCCCCTCCGTCAGCAGCGCCTTCTTCTGCATCCAAAACGATTCCGAACCCACCGCTTTTTTCTTTAAGCTCAAGTTGAGCTCCCGTTGTTCCCTCTTCGGCAAGGAATTTAACTGCCGCGATTCCATCAGTATTAAAAAGCCGCATTGTTCCGTCGGGATCAACTTTCCACAACGGGTCATACGCGAGCGTACCACGTTTACTCAGAACAAACTGGTTGTCTGAATCATTCACTCCAAGGCTCCATGTTTCTGGAAAGAGTTCCAAATTGTTGGTTTTTCCAAGATTAAAAAGAATAGAAGCATCGGCGTCAACATTTGTACCAGCGGCTTCAATTTCAACTGTAGCATTATTCACTGAAGAGGCAGAGCTACTTGTTCGAACATGCAAAATTTGATCCGGAGAACTTGTCCCTATTCCAACGCCGCCCGATGCATTGATGAGAAATTGTGATGAATCTGTAGATGAAAAATCAGAGGAAGCGCTGTTCCAAACGAAACTGCCATAATCACTCGCTTTAGCGTTCCTGCCTGCCGCAAATGAATAATCTCCCGTTGCTACATTACCAGACCCACCTGTAACGGTAGAATAATTTCCGATTGCAGAATTACTATCTGCTATAGTTGCGCTACCTCCTCCCAGAACTGAAGAAAAATTCCCCCGTGCTTTATTATACTCACCACCACCGACAAAAGATTTATTTCCATACGCATGATTATACGCACCGCCAGCCGTTGTGGAATAATCTCCATCAGCGCTGTTTGATAATCCACCACCGATGAACGATTTATCTCCGATAGCAGCATTGCTTTGACCCCCGGCTATGGTTGATTGAAGGCCGGTAGCGTTATTTAGCCAACCGCCGCCAACCGCCGATTGTGAGCCGATTGCTGTATTATTATATCCTCCGGCGATGGTTGTTGAGTTACCCGTTGCTTGATTCAGTTGTCCTCCGGCTACTACAGAAGAGCCGCTTGCAATATTGCTCTTACCTCCGCCTACAACTCCGAAACTTCCCGTTACTGAATTTGAATCACCGGCAGTGGCACCGCCGCCGCCGCTCACTACTGAATAAGCGCCTCGTGCACGATTGTTCGTTCCACCAGCAATGGCATTTGTCCCCGTTGCTAAACTCGAGGGTCCTAATAATGAAAGGGAATTTAGAGAATAGGGAGCGCTGGTTAACCTGATTCTAGGCAGTAACGTGGATGTCCCTACTTGCGTTTCCATCCAGAGTTGCTGATTAAAATTTACAGCAGAAACACTGAGATTAACAGAGTACCCTCCTTTATTCACGGGAACACCCGGAAATGACTGAGTAAACATAAGGGTGCCGACAGTTGAATCTGTGTAAATATTGAACACCATGGGAAAGACACCATTCAATGGTGTACCGAGCGAATCTGTTAATAGACCTTGTTGATTGAGTAGGGTTGGTATCTGAGCAAAGATACTACACAAAGATAAAAAGGTAAGTGTAAATAAAATAACAATTCGTTTCATAACGAAAATCCCTAATAATAATTTTTATGATAACAACAGAACGTAAGAAGTGATAAATGAACATTTCTTTCGTTACCATAAGAAGATTAAGGGAAATATCCTAATCGGAGATCACAATCCTATTTAGATATATTGTTACATTTTTTCTGTTTTCTTTTAGTTTCTTATGCTTTTGGGCAACTTTTAGACAAAAAAAGACATTTTTATTACTTTTTGAGACGCCTCCCGGCGTTAGTATGGCAATACAAATTGTGATTACCGTCAAGGCATTAAAACCACGTTCTCTTCTGATTTTTTTTACACCCTTTCAAACGGATACTTCTCTACCAGATAATCAAACCATTTGTTGCTGATTTTTTCCATCAAGCTGTTTGCTTTGAGTCTGGAGTTGAGATTAGCGAAGTCCACTTCATCCATTTTTTGGTCTTGATTGAAACAGGTGAAGACAAATACTTCTTCGTTTGTTCCCGGAATGACGTGACGCTGTAAGCACTGTGCGCAAACCGCTTTCATCATACATTGCATGGGCGAGTTGATTGAAGCGATGCCTTCGTGACATTCATTGAGGTATGGTTTAAGGACTGCGTGACGCGCTTCGGTGATTGCCGCCATCATTCTATCTGAGCCAATTGCTATTACTCGCGATGCTTCGTTTAATGGGATTGGGATTTCTCCAAGTTGCCCGGAGGCATAGGCAATCATTGCTTGAATGATATTGCCGACGAATGATTTATCCTGCGGTCTGATTGCAGGAATGGCTTGACCACTATCTACACTATAGACAACTACGTCTGTTGCGGCTTCGATTTCTTCGCGTTTGAAGAAATCTTCCGCTTTCTTATATCCGGCGAAATAGACTACTTTCGTATTTTTCTCTTTTGCCGCCTTCGCGATTGAAAAGAGTACGGCATTTCCTAAACCGCCGCCAAGTAAGAGCACGGTTGAATTTTCAGGAACTTCTGTCGGCGTGCCGGTTGGTCCCATGACAACGACGCGTTGTCCGGGTTTTAACATGCCAATCATTCGCGAACTTGCTCCCATTTCCAACACAATCATCGAGAGTAAGCCTTTTTCTTTATCTACCCATGCGCCCGTTAGGGCAATTCCCTCCATCATCATGAGGGTATTTTCAACGCGTGGTGAGTCGGTCTCATAATTTTGTAGTCTGTAAAATTGTCCGGGGTGGAATTTTCTTGCCGCTTTAGGAGCGTGGAGAAATACTTCGACAATAGTCGGTGTAAGTCGTTCAACTTTTACCACGCGAGGTTGAAGTTCATTGTTCAATGTTACAACGAGGTCTTTCCAATTCATTACTTCATCCGGTGTTGCGGGTGGGCATCCTTCGAATAATGCTCGTACACGTTTGAAGCCTTCTTTTGCCGATGCCATTGCCTTTACAACATTCCCTTCAAAATCGGGGTGATTATCGCCGTAGAAACTAATAAACTTGCCGTTTGCTTCGTGTGAAGTGAAAAATCCAAGCTCTTCTTCTTGCGCTTTTTGAATTTCAAATTTGCCTTCATCCTGCAAGGTAACGGTATAAGTCGTGTAAAATTCATCCCATTTATCAAGTTTGAATGTTCCGGGGAATTCACGTTCATACATAACATTGGGAGAAGTCCCGGCGGCAACGAGAGCAGAGCGCGCAGGAATATGGTACATGGTATCTGTTGCTTTCCACTTACCATCAATTTTTGCCATCTGTTGGAATATCATTTCTTTGAGTGCGCCGTATTCATCTGCTACTGCTTCAACGGGACTCATATTCTCAACAAAGTAAATACCTTCTTCAAGACTTTTAATGATTTCTTCGTGATTTAAACGATAGGCAGGTGCATCGTTCATACTCTTTCTATAATAGAGGTGTACACCACCCCATTGACGAATCAACGGAATATAATCTGGTTGTTCACCGGCAGATGCGGCTCGTTTCTGTTCTTGCTCGATTGCCGCGCCATGTTCAAGAAATGTTGCAAGGATAGTTTTATCCTCTTCGCTCAACTGAGAATCCATGACAGATTTTCCGTACTTTGCGCAGAGTGCATCGTAGCGTTGTTTGATTTTCGTGACTTGAATTGGATAATACGCCATTAACTCGGTTGCCGTATCAATTGCAGTCAAGCCGCCACCGATAACAACGGCGGGAAGTCTAACCTGCAAATTTGCCATTGAATCGCGTTTCCCCGCTCCTGTTAATTGAAGCGCCATAAGAAAATCTGACGCCTTGCGAATACCGCGCATAAGATTGTTCTTCATGGAAACAAATGTAGGTTTTCCCGCACCTGTTGCAAGCGAAACATGGTCGAAACCTAAGCCCCAAATATCATCTAATGTTAATGTACCGCCGAAACGAACACCATCATAAATGCGGAAATATTCGCGGCGCAAGAGATTTAAATACATTACTGTGAGAAAATTTTTATCCCAACGGACAGTAATGCCATACTCCGAAACACCGCCAAAGCCAAGAAGAACGCGTTCACTGAGTTTCTTGTATAATACTGTTACATCTTTAATTGGCTGAAGGGGACTTGTTCCATCTCCTGTAAACTCTTTTGCAAGAGGTTCAATTTTTAAGGCATCAACACCGACAACGCCGAAACCTTCATTCAATAAATAATGGGCTAATGTATATCCTGCGGGTCCCATTCCCACAACGAGAACTTTTTTACCATTATACGGTAGTGCGTACGGACGATCTATATTTAAGGGATTCCAGCGAGTAAGGAAAGAGTAGATTTCAAAACCCCAGGGGAGGTTTAATACATCGGTTAAAATTCCGGTTTCAATCTGGGGAATATTTACGGGTTCTTGTTTCTGGTAGATGCAGGCTTTCATACAATCGTTACAGATACGATGACCCGTACCCGGACACATCGGATTATCAATGGAGATAATTGCCAATGCGCCAAGCATGTCACCTTTGCTCATCAACGCATGTGATTCGGAAATTTTTTGATCAAGAGGACAACCGGCAAGCGTGTATCCAAGAGGATTTTTTTTATAGCCATCGTTCTCATGAAATCCTTTTGAGCAAGAATCTTTACTTCGTTCATGGCAGAAGATACAATATTCTACTTCGCTCATTACCTCACGATGAGAGTAGCGTTGATCGGTTAAATTAAATCCATCTCTACGGCGGTAATATTCCTCATGACCAAAATTGGTGTTGGGAATAGGATTGTTGATTACTTTTAATTCAACAAGATGATCATAATCGAGATTATGAGGTAATTTATAAGTTACCCAATCTTTCATTGATTCTGTTTTATTATAGTAGTGAGCTACGATCCATTGTTCGAACATTTGGAGAAGCGATGTGAGGAATTTTCTCAACGAGGCTTCATCTAACACTGGTGGGAGAATTGATTTGAAACTCACTTCGTTTTTCAAATTCTCAACCATCGAATTTAACGTGGTTTTTACTTCATCAGGGAAGCTTGATTTTGATTTAATATCAAGTCTTACCAATTCCATCACAATTGCTGAAATGGCTAATTCGCTGTCGTCGGCTGGCACTCCGGGTGAATGTCTCCGAATTGCTTCAACCTGTTCATCAAATTGAGCGAGAGGAATTTCACCAACAGTTTTTTCCGGCACTTTCTTTAAAGCACGGCGGGTAAAGAATTCTTTTTTAAATGAGAAGATAATTTGTTCACGCTCTGCACGTAATTTGTGGATAGAAAGTTCGTGTTCAACACCGAATAGACGTGCGACGAAATCACTCACATACGGAGCCATTGCTATTATAGTATTCGATATTTCAATTTCAGATAAGCCGACGCCCTTCTTCGTACGATAATCATCAAATTTTTGATACGTTTCAGTATCTTTTCCTTTGATTTCATTAAAAAACAGGTTAGTCAGCTCGGAAAGTTTTTCGGGCTTAAATAAATCTTGAAATGTGAATTCTGGGATTGAAAGGTGAAGTGTTTCTGTCTTGCTCATTAATTTTCTCTATGATATTGTGAAGTTGCAGATAAAAATACACAATTTTTGCCGAATGAAGAAATGAGCGTTTTTGCGGTACGGGAAGGGTAAAAAAAAACTCCGATCACTACATCGGAGTTTTCTATGATAGATTATGTTGACTACGTTACAGTTTCACTATCTATCCACTAACTATCTTGTTGTGTTTCTGCTTGCGAGGAATTGCCCGACATTCATTGTCACGTTTGAATTTCCTGCTTCTTGCGAAACCACGACTTCTTTGATTGAGCTGATTGGAACTTGCACATCACCGGATGAATTTCTTAGAACTATTGAAGTCATTAAAGGGATATTGCCATTCAAAAACATATTTCTAAACTCCATACGCTCAACGCTCTTTCCGTTTTTCCCTGCTAATGCTACCACACTTGGAACATAGATTTCATTCGTTTGTGATTCACCATCTAATTTTAGAAATAACGACTGCTCATTGAACCCAACTAATTCTCCCTGCCACACTTTATCATTTGCTAACGATGTTGCAAGTATAACTCGTTCACCAAGTTTAGGCAGTAGTACACCCTCTGTTCCTTTTGTTTGTTCTGAGGCTGAATAAAACTTTTTATATTGTTCAACGGACATGGTTGCAGTACCTACGTACGTACCTGAAATATTTTGCCCATCTCTTTGTTGTACGGTAATTACTTCCCCTTGTTTCATTGAAGAACCATCTAAGACTTCTTTTGTAGCCCATTGGTTCGGACCACATCCTGTAACTACGATGACTGCTATCATCATTAACGTTACCAGCACTACACTCAACTTGTTCATAACCCACCTTTTGTTTTTGTATTTGTAAAAAATATATTAACCCGTACACACATAAATACGTGATGACATTTCAAAAGGTTACAGTAATTATTCGATGCGAAAAAAGTTTAACATTTATTAACATTCCCCTGAGAAACACCGTTCTTTGTTTGTCTTCTCCCCTTCTCGTACATTAGTAAAACAATTATTTTTATCAGTGGCAATTATCATGAAACTTTTTCAGTTCTTATTTTTACTCTCCATTTTAGCCTTTTCTTCAATCGCACAGGCTCAGTATCGAATTGATACATTAGCACAGGCTCCCGCTATCGGATTCCCCGTTTGTATTGCGTTCCCTCCGGACGGCTCGAATAGAATATTCTTTTCCGAAAAAAATGCAGGAAGAGTCCGGATTATCAGGCATGATTCCCTATTGACAACCCCTTTTGTGACTGTTTCTGTCACAAATAGTGGGGAACAAGGATTGTTAGGCTTAACATTCCATCCAAATTACCCCGATACCCCTTATATTTACATCTTTTATACACGTAGCGTGGATAGGGCTAATATGGTTGTCCGTTATACCGATCAAAACGGGGTAGGAGTTAGTCCTGATACGCTTATGGTGATTCCACGTTTAAATGGGGCAAGTAACCATAATGGGGGTAATATTCACTTTGGCCCGGATGGAAAGCTGTATGTTACCGTTGGTGAAAATGCCGATCCCGCTAATTCTCAGGATACCTCAAATTCCAACAAACGGGGCAAAATTCATAGAATTAACGCTGACGGCTCGATTCCTTTGGATAATCCTTTTCCCGGAAATAGCCTTTTTGTGTATGGATGTAGAAATAGTTTCGATTTCACGTTTGACCTTCCCACAGGGAAAATGTATTCTTCCGAAAATGGACCAAGTTGTAATGATGAGGTTAATCTTATTGTAGCCGGAGGAAACTATGGCTGGCCCAATGATGGGAATTGTTCTTATAGTGGTAACCCGCAATATAAACGCCCATTGTATTATTGGCCCTCAAACCTCCCCGCTGTTACCGGTATTACTGTTTATCGAGGAAGCGCGTTTCCGGCGTTGAACGGGAAAATGTTGGTTTCATGCTACAACCAATCTTCAGTGTTTCAATTTAATTTGAATGCCTCCGGAGATTCAATTACATCTGCTCCCACAACGTTTTTGAATTACGGATCTGCTTTAGATGATGTTGATGTTGGTCCTGACGGATATATCTATATTGCCAATGGCTCGTACGATGGAACAAGCCATCTCCTTCGATTGCGACCCATCATATCAGTACCGCCAACTCCGTTACTGATTTCTCCACTTAATGGCGCAGTTAATCAAGCGCGAAGACCAACATTATCATGGCACAAATCTACCGACGCGGCAACGTATCATCTTCAGGTTTCAGCTGATTCATCATTTAGTACATTTATTTTCAATGATTCAACGCTTACCGATACGACAAAATTATTATCTCCGTTATCATATTACACACAATACTTCTGGAGAGTGAAAGCAATTAACTCAGCAGGAAAAAGCTCGTTTACATCGGCATGGAAATTTACAACAATTATACTTACACCGACTATTCCGGTACTTGCTTCACCACTGAATCAAGCAACTGAACTACCAACAGATGTAACGCTTGTATGGTATAGTTCAGATCGTGCAGAGACATACCACCTCCTTGTATCCACGGATTCATTGTTCGGTTCTACGTTGTATGATGTTTCTTCTCTGACGGATACGTTTAAACTTATTAATTTATTAGATGTGAATACAACTTATTATTGGAAAGTAAATGCAACCAATGCAGGTGGGACAAGCTCATTTTCAGTTGCATGGAATTTCACAACGGCGGGAATAGATACAACAGAAACCATAGCGATTAATAACCGTTGGAATCTTCTTTCGCTTCCGGTGTATATTCCTAATCATACCAAAAGTGAATTGTTTCCCGGAGCAATTTCTAATGCATTTGAGTTTGTCACTAACATTGGATACATAGTTCGAGATACCTTAACAAATGGAAAGGGTTTTTGGTTAAAATACCCCGACTCATCAGGATTATCTAATACATTAACCGGCGGTGTTGTTTTAGAAGATACAATCAATGTTGTGCTGGGTTGGAACCTGATAGGTTCAATTTCCGATAGTTTACAGGGAATTTCTGTACAGTCGTTACCGCCGGGCATTATTGAATCATCATTTTATGGATTTAACAATGGTTATATTTCTACACCTAACGTAATAGCGCCGGGGAGAGGGTATTGGGTGAAGGTATTATCGGATGGGAAGATTGTTTTGGCGCGTTAGATGATAGAATAATTATCTTCAAAAACTCAATTTGTATGCGCTGGCGAAATTTCTTATATTAAAGTTCTGTTAAAAAACACTTGCAGAAGTGGTGAAATTGGCAGACACGCTGGACTCAAAATCCAGTCCGGCTTAACCCGGGTGTGGGTTCAACTCCCACCTTCTGCACTTTTCGTAACAAAAACGGCATATCACTGGACTCGCAGATTGCATACCTTGGTATAGCTTGGCATACCCTATGCAAACTTTTGTTACTCATTTGTTACAACAAAAAAGCCCCGACTCATCACCGGGGCTTTTTATTTTACCACTTGTCCTGAAGTTAATTCCTCACCAACTCAAACGCCTTAACCTTAAACCATTCTCCTGCTCCAAAACAATATATGTTTTGAAAAATTATTAACCATGTAGGGTGTGCACTGCAGTCGCAAAGCCATTTTTAATTCATCAATTAAACAGAGAATTGCGAGACGTCCATTTCTTTTGATCTCATTACCAGCACACACGCAAGGTGAGGCAATACCAAAAACAAGGCTATTGTAATCAGTCTCGTGGTTTGATATTTTGTAACATTCCTCATGTGTTAATTTGTTGTAAAACTTCAAATTTGATTTTCATATACTATTAATTATCTTTGACCAAATATATTATTGAATACTATGAATTCTCAAATTCTGCTTCAAGAAGAGAACGAACGACTACGAAAGGCTGTGGATGAGCTTTCCGTTTTGAACGATCTTGCAAAAATGATAGGCGGCTCACGTAATTCAAACGAGATAATCGAAATAATTACACGTCGCTCAATGAATGCAGTTGGGGCTGAACAGTGTGTCATTACATTGGTAAAAATAAACAATGATGATACAATGAAAACACTGATACGGACAAGTGATGAATCTGGTGAATATGAAAAATATCATCTGAATCAAAATATTCTTGGATGGATGTCCATTCATAAAAAAACATTGATTGTGAATGAGCCCTTAACAGATGAACGTTTTAAGGGGATTGAATGGAGTTCCACAACGAGAAATATGATTAGTGTTCCCCTTATGATTAAATCCGAGTTGTTGGGAGTTCTTACTGCTTATAATAAGAAGGGGAATTTACTGTTCTCTACCGATGATCAGAGATTATTATCTATTATTGCAACTCAATCAGCACAAGTTATAGAAAATGCCCGTTTATACGAACAAGAAAAGATGCTTGCTATTATGCGAGAACAAGTGGTATTGGCGGCAAAAATACAAGATGAACTTCTTCCCCAAAAAGCTCCTGAGATACCGGGATACGAAGTGGTAGGGAAAAGCATTCCTGCACAGGTTGTAGGTGGAGATTATTTCGATTTTATCACCATTGATGATTGCAAAACGGCAATAGTACTTGGAGATGTTACAGGCAAAGGGTTGCCCGCATCATTATTGATGGCAAATGTTCAAGCAACACTCCGTGGACAGGCAATGTTTTTTATTTCTCCCAAAGAATGTATGAATCATTCGAACTTTTTGCTACACCGGAGTACCAGCGATGAAAAATTTGTAACATTATTTTACGCTGTATTGGATAGTCAACAGCATTCACTCTCCTATTGTAATGCAGGTCACGATCATCCGATTTTGATTTCAGAAACTGCTGGTGATCAACAATTAGCAACGGGCGGAGTTCCATTAGGCATTATGCAGCAAGGAATGTATGAAGAAGAAAGTATACTATTGCACCCAGGCGACATCCTTATTGCATATTCCGATGGTGTAACAGAAGCCATGAATTCTGCGCATGAGCAGCTTGGACTGGATACCCTTCTCCAATTATTAAAGAATCATAGGAAAGATACAGCCTTAAATATTCTTGAAACTATTTATACTACCGTACAAAACCATATCGGTAGTACCGAACAATCAGACGATATTACTGTTGTAGTTGTAAAACGAATATGACGATTTCCAGATACATACACCATTAATGAAGAATTCAAATAATGCCTCAATATGTTGAAATAGATAGCCTACAAGATCTTATTCGTTTTCTTGGTTCCTCAAATCATGTAGAAGAATCACTGAATAAAATAATTCATTCATGTCTGAAGGTAGCTCAAGCAAAGCGAGGAACAATTGTTCTTTATGAAACCTCAACTTTGCAAAATGTAAAGACGTTAGTGCGAAACGCGGGAGACTCATTCGGTGCCATTGATCATCAGTTGAATCAATTGGTTTCGGGTAAAATAATGAGTTCTGATAGTATATTTTTGACTAATGATATTCTTCGCGAGTTTAATTATGGTAACCCGCCAAAGCATTTAGAGGATTATGGGCCTTCTCTTGCTGTTCCATTAGTGTATGAAGGAAAAAAGATTGGTGTACTCCATCTTTCAAACGGAAAAGGAGGACCGGAATTTGGACAGAATGCCATTGAGCTTATTACTATTATTGCATTGTTATCAGCACAATTTATTCACAAGACACAATTACACGAAACACTCTTTGAAGATAATAAACGGCTGAAAGAGGAAATAGCGCTTCAAAATGACCAAGGAACAATAGTAGGAAATAGTGCCGGATTACAAGAAGTATTTAGGAAAATATCATTGCTTTCGTCTTCCGATGCAACAGTATTGTTGGTTGGTGAGAGCGGTACTGGAAAAGAGTTAATTGCTCGAGCGATACATTACCACAGTGCAAGAGCAAGAAAACCATTTATCGCAATAAATTGTGCCGCGATTCCTGCAACTCTTTTTGAATCGGAATTATTCGGACATGAAAAAGGTGCGTTTACAGGAGCTATTACCAATCAACTCGGGAAATTTGAGCTTGCA
>OBEQ011051997.1_pt1 | contig 51613 bp, 53 predicted proteins | sample 1670901 | NCBI WGS metagenome assembly OBEQ01 (sample SAMEA104232315, study PRJEB22302) | groundwater metagenome | biome: forest; feature: aquifer; material: groundwater | place: USA | collected 2011-08-07 | depth 5.4 m
CCAACCGCAACAGGCACAAGCCGACAGCGTCAGCGTGGCTGGCCATAGCCTTTGTCCAGCCAAATGGTCTGCGCCATGTGCTTGCCGCCGTCCTGCGTGGTGAACTTGACCTTGACGCGGTCGCCCACCTGCAGGTCCTGCGGCTTGAGCATCTGGCTGCCGCTCAGCACGGTGGTGTTGCGGTCCAGCGCCATATTAATGGAGGGCTGCTCCACCCGCGGCGATTGCGCGGCCGGGCTGCCGTCCTGCTTGAGCGCCAGCTGACCTGTCATGGGGTTGATCGAGGTGATGGTGCCGGACACCTGCCGCTCCTCGCGCGCGCTCATATCGTGGCGCTCGGCATCGCGCTCGGCCGACTGCCGGGCTGCGGCGATCTCATTGCCGGCCTCGCGATCCTCGCGCGCCTGGCGGGCCTGCAGGTCTTGTTTGGCCTCATCCATCTTGGATTCCAGGCTGTCCTCGCGCTGATCGACTTGCGCGTCCAGCTTGTGCTGCTCCTGGTGAAGCTTGGCCCCAAGATCCTCTTTCTGCTCGTCGGCGGATTTTTCAATGTCATCCTTTCGGTCGCGGTATTCGGCCTGCAGCTGCTCCTTCTGGAGCTGGGCTTTTTGCTCGAGCGCTTCCTTCTGCCGTTTGGCTTCCGCCTCCCGCTGCTCGAAGGCCTGGCGCGCATCCTGCTTGTCCTGCTTGGCCTCTTCCTTGGCGTTCTTGACCGAAATCTTCTCCCGCTCCTTGGCGTCGGGCGTCCGGCCGGCGGCAAACGCAGCCGGGCCCTGGACCATGACCAATCCGACGATCGCCAGCCCTGCCATTCCTCTCCACATGATGCTCCTCCGTGTTATGTTATCGTGCACTGCGTTGCCGTCCTGCGCGAAGTGTAAGCCACTTCGCGTGAAACGAAGATGACGATTAGATTACAACATTGTTAACTGCGGGTCCGCGGCACCGGCCGCGTCCAGCAAGGGATGGAGCCATGTTTCCTGCTCCGCCATCCGGCTCCGCAACCCGCGCAGCAGCCAGCGCAGGGAGGGCTCAAGCTCCTCGGGAGCGTGGCAGCCAACGGCCGCGGCCGTGCGCAGCAGCACCTCCAAGGCGGCCGCGTCCTGCTCATGGTCCAGGGCCAGGCAGTTCCATTCCCTGGCCCCGAGCCGCCCGAGCCGCCGCAGGCAATCCGCCGCGCAATCGCCTTCGCGCCGCATATGCTGCCGCAGCCGGCCGGCCAGCAGCAGCAGGGTCTGCCGCACCGCCTCCCAGCGCCCGGGCTCGCCGTTCAACTGCTCCCATTGCACGTCCAGCAGCTCGGTTAATCCCCGAAGCGCTTCATGATCATCCTGCAGGTCGCCGGTCAAACCGCCTGCGGCTACAATCGGCATCAGTATCATGGCGCCACTACTGTACGGGCGCCGTCATGACAGTGGCGTGACGTTTTCATGACAACTCGGTTACCCCCTTAAAATTGGCGCTTATATTTCAACAGCAGTTTGTCGATCGGCCCGGTTTCCGGCGTCAGCGGACCGCCTGAAGGAGCCGCCGAGCGGACCGGCAGATGCTCCTTCTCGCCTTCCACCTGGATGGAGCTTTCATCCGAAAGCTTGTACTCCGCCCCGATCGTATGCGTGGCACCCGTCTCCAGCCCCACCGCCTCTTTCGCCGCCGACTTCGCCGCCGGCTCCACTTCATACTTCGCGCCGAATTTATTGAAGAACATCGTGCGGATGCCCATTTGCCGGGTCTGCTCGTCATAGAGCAGCTCCACGTCGCTGATGCCGACCCGGTGCGCCCAGGCGCTGCCCCGGCCGCCGAGCAGCAGCGTGTCGACCACATCCTTGACCAGATCGGGTGAGACGTGGCCCTGCGAAAGCCGGTCGGCGCCCTGCCAGCTTTTGCCGGTGGCCAGCATCACCAGCAGCCGCTCCTGCGACATCTCCGGCACCGACCGCAGCGTCAGCTGCGGCGCCTGCCGCGTGCCGGTGAGCGTGATGCGGATGGTGGTGCCCTCGACCTTGGCCACGGCGCGCAGGTCATAGATCGGTTCGCGCGGATCCCCTTCCAGGTGAATGGTGCTGGGCTCCAGCCGGATGGAAGTCTGCGGGGCGCGGATGAGGCCGCGCTGCAGCGCCACCTGGCCCTCCACCGTCAGCGCCTTCTGCTGCGCGACGACCTCGACACCCAGCGACCCGGACGCATCCGTCAGCGAAATGCCCAGACGCGTCAGCCGTTCAACATGGAAGAGGCCGTTGAGGGTCAGCTGCGGCCAGGTGCCGTCGATCTGCAGGGAGACGTCGCGCAGGCGGCCGGTGATCGCGCCCAATCCCTCGGGCGAGGGGAACAGGCTGAGCAGTTCGCGGACATCCAGCGCCGGAGCGGTCAGGCGCATAACCGTGTGCCCGGAACCGGGAAAGGCGTTGAGGAGAATGATGCCGGAATACGGCAGCCACAGCCGGCCATTGTACAGGCGCGTCATCCGCCGGCTGCGCAGCAGCGGCTGCTCGACTTCCAGCTGCTGCAGCCGCAGCCAGCTGCCGGCCGGCAGGCGGGGCGGATCCTGCAATTCCACGTCGGAGGCGATCAGCCGGCCCGGAGCGTACTGGAGCCGGCCGACGGTGAGCGCATTGCGGAGGTTCGGCAGCTGCGCGCGCACCCCATAGGCGGTCAGCGACAGCGTGCGGCGCTTCAGCAGCTGCGGCAGCCCGTCACTCTCCACCCGGTCAATGAAAAACACGCCCTCAGGCATCGCGGCCGGATGGCGGAGGCTCACGCCATGGAGCGTCACACCGTTCCAGAGCGTGCCGGAGGAGGCCGCCACGGTGCACGACTCGGCATGAAGATACCGGGGAAGGAGTTGCCGGACCAGCGCCGTCGTGCCGCCCGGCATCCAGACGACGACAGCCGCAACGGCCATCGCCGCCAGGCACAGGGTCGCGAGCGCGGCCCCGAGAAGATTCAAGAAAACGATTCGCCGATGGTAATTCAATTCACCAGCACAGCGTCGCGACGCATCACGTCCTGCAGCCGGCAGATGAGCTCTTCAGTGTCCATGCCGCGTCGGTACGCGACTTCATCTAAATCGACGGCATCGGGCCCGTCCGGAAGGCTGACGAATAAACACTCGAGCAGCGATTTGGTTTCCGGATGCTCGGCGATGAGGTGCCGCACCGTCATGGTGCCGTCGAGCGCGCCGTGCGCCGCATGCCCCTCCGGCGCGCCGCATCCGCCGCGCGGAAACAGCTCCTGCTCCTGCCGCTGCATCCGCTCGCGGAAGGCGCGGAAGATCGCCTCCAGCTTCGCGCCGTGGCGTATTAGCGAAAGCGTGGGCCCCTCCACGAAACAGGTGCTCAGCAGCACCTGCAGCTGCCGCACATCCTCTTCATGGGTGCATGCGGAGGCCGGCACGGCCGCCAGCAGCGGCTCTTCCCGCCGCCGGTGCGCCTGCAGCTGCCTGAGCAATCCCGCACAGCAGGTCCGCGTGCGGTCGCCCGCGGTGCCGGCTCTCAAGGCCGCCTGCAGCGCGTCCAGCGTCCGCCGGAACCGCTCGTGATCGCGGTAGACCCGCTCCACCGGTGAAAGTTGCATGTCGTCGGTTGTCGGCTCCATCGTGCGGTCAGTGTAGGCGGGTGCGCGTAACATTCCGGTGAATTTCAGATGACACTTTCGTCAGTTAAACGGCGTATGGGGCAGCCGCAGATCCACGATCAGCGGCAGATGATCCGAGGCCAGCCGCTCCAGCTCGGTGGCCGCGACATCCACGCGCAGCACCTCGATGCCGCCGCCGACGAACACATGATCGATGCGGGTGATGGGGTAGCGGCTGGTCCACGTGCTGCGTGAGGTGCCGGCCGCGGTCTGGGCATCGCGCAGCATCCGCTGCATCCGCTGATAAACCGCCGAGCGCGGCGTGGCATTGAAATCTCCGCAGACGATGACCGGCCCATGGCATGCCGGGTGGTCCGCCCACTCCGGTCCCAGCAGAGTGGCGGCTTGCAGCAGCCGGGTGCGCGGCCAGAGGCTCAAATGGGTGGCGATGAGATTCGTCCGGCTGCCGCGGATGTCGAGTGCCACCCACAGTGCGCCGCGCGGCTCCAGGTCCGGCCAATAGTGCCCGCCGGGCAGCCGGCCGGAGCGCACCAGCCGCATGGGATAGCGGCTCATGACGGCATCGCCATACTGCTCATCGGCCAGGCGCATCGACGGCTCAAAATGGTAGGCCATCTGCAGCCGCTGGGCGATCAGCTGGGCCTGATGCTTGCCGCCGGTCCGCAGGCGCTGCACGTCCAATTCCTGCAGCGCGACGACATCCGGGTCATGCCGCTCAATGATGCGGGCGATGCGGTCCACCGCCAATTTCCCGTCGAGCCCGATGCAGCTGTGGACGTTATAGGTCATGACCCGCAGAATCCTCGCCGGCGCAGCCGAAGCGATGGGCTGCGGCATCGCCGGCGCCGGACGCCCCAGCAGCCGCTGGGCGCCGAACCGCAGATCGGTCGCCCGCAAATAGCCCTGCCGCGTCCGCACTGGCGCATCGGGCGGCAGCAGCGCGAAGGCATTGGTCTCCTCCCGGCCGGGCCCGGTGTGCGACCCATGCTCGTCGGGAAAACTGAGCGGCTTCTCCTCCGCCCGCCAGCCGCAGATCACGAACGTGCCCGCATCCGGATGCCGGCAGACATCGACAAAATCCCGCGCCACTTCTTCGAGATAGGGATGGTCGGCTCCGAAGACCTGGGCCGCGTCTTCAGGCAGCCGGAACCGTCCGGCCGCAGTCCAGGCATGCGCCGTCACCGCGCCGTTGGCGGTGAGCACCAGCGGCACCTTCGCCGTGTCCACGAGCGCTTGCGCCATCGCCGGAATGCCCGAGGGCTCGAAACTCGACGGCGGATACACGTGGCCGAGCGAGCCCATGGCCGTCACGATCAGCGGCGAGGATGCGCCGCCTGCAGCGTTTCCGGCGGCGGAAAACACCTGGGCGATGGCCTCCTGCACCGAGCGGCCGTTCGCCTCGGAAAAGAGCACCGTGTCTTCCTGCCCATGGTCGGAGTAGATCCAGACATCGTAGTTGCGGCGGCTGGAGCGGTGTGCTCCGTCCCAGATCGCCGCCAGCGACCGGTCGATGCCATCCAGCGCGCCATGCGCGAAGGCGGATGACGGCCCCCGCCGGTGCGCCTGCTCGTCGTAGCCGATGAAGTTGGCGTGGATGATCGGCAATCCGCGCGCCACGTCGATTTCAACACCGATGAGCACCAGCTCCCGCAGCAGAATGCACGCGCCCAGCCGCGTCAGAATGAACAGCACCTCCTGCAGCAGCGTCTGGCCGGCCAGCGCGCCCCGCAAACAATCCCGAAGCGCCAGCCAGAACTCCCGGGCGAAGAGCAGGACGGCACGAAGGAAGCGGTCCAGATACAAGACGAGCAGCACCGGAAGAATCAGCGGGTTGATGGTCCGGAGAAACCGCCGCCATTGCGTTTTGGACGCGCAGTAGTGCGGCTCCTCCGCCCCGCCGGTGAAAATGTCGGTGTAGGCGCTGCCGCCGGCCAGCAGCGGTTCGCCCAACCGGGCCAGCCGCCGCTCCACCTCGGCGGCATCGTTGTGGAAATACATGCGGAAGACCCGGCCGGTGGCGCGGTCCAGGAAGCTGAACGCGGGCACGGCGGTTTTGACGCCGTAAAACAGCTCGGCCTGCACCGCCGGCGTGCTCGCCGGCAATCCGGAATACAGAGGATGGAGGCGGTAGCGTTCCTGCTCGATGAGCCGGCGCAGAAACGGCACGCGCCGGCGTCCCAGCGCCCGCTGCAGCTGGGTCTTGGAGAGTCCGTCGATCTGGATGAGCACGAGGCCGGGCTCGGCCGCGGTGCCCTCTGAGCGCGACAGGCCCAGCAGGCGCGCAGCCCATTCGCTGCGCTTGACCCAGCGACGCACGTCGCGCCATCGAGCCGAAAGATACGCGATCATCCGCGGGCGGGCACCAGTTGCCGGCGGCACCGCGGGGTGGCTTCCTTGACCGCGGCCGCCGTCGCCTTGGTAATGGTTTTCAACAGGCGCCACTCCGTCGTGATGCGCCGCAGTGCTGCCGCCCACCGGCTGCTCTCCATCATCGCCCGGTCGCGGACGCCGCAGGCGAGCACGTCGGCATAGCAGGCCAGCGCGTGATCCGCGCAGCGCGGCATAGCGAACCGTTCCGCGGTGGCGATCGCCGCCCGGCGCAGCGCGTCCGTCTCCTCCGGCTCGCGCTCCGCGATCCAGGCCAGGGCGGCCGCAAACGCGTCCGCCTGGCGGGAGCGCAGCAGGCGGCCGTTGCGGCCCTCCTCCACCACCTCGCGCACGCCGGGCGCATCGAGGGCGACCACCGGCACGCCGGCGGCCATGGCTTCGGTGACGACCAAGCCCTGCGTTTCACTTTCCGATGCGAAGGCGAAGACATCCATCGAGCGGTACGCCGCTGAGAGCGCGCGGCCTCGCAGCACGCCGGCCAGCTGCAGCCGGCCGGAAATGCCGGCCTCCTGGCACAGATGCCGCAGCTCCTCTTCCAAGGGGCCGTGGCCGGCCACCAGGAAATAGGCGGAAGGATAGCGACGCAAAAATCTGGCGACGGCGTTCGTCAGAAACCCAAGATTTTTCTCCGGCGAGAGCCGTCCGACATGGCCCACCACGAAAGCCTCCGGCGAAATGCCCAACGCCCGACGCGCCTCCGCGCGCGAGCCGGCGGCGAACCGGGGCAGCTGCACGCCGGTGGGCACGATGTCGAGGGGGGTTGTGACGCCGCGATCCGTCAGCATCTGCGCGATGCTCTCGCTGGGGGCGAAGACGCGCTCGCAGAGATTGGCATACCCGGTGGACAACTCCACCACGAAGCGCTGAATCGCGTGGGACTCCGTCGAGAGCATGTGGGTGTAATACTCGAAGCGCGTGTGGTGCGTGAAAACCAGCGGCAGCTTGCGGGTGTGGGCCAGCCGCAGCGCGGTGCTGCCCATCAGGAACGGATGATGCGCGTGCACCAGGTCCGGATGAAACTCGGCCAGCGCCCGCGAGAGCGCGCGCGGCATCGGCAGCTTGAGGGAAAACACGGACCGGTTGAACTGCCGGATGGCGGGCACCCGGATGACATCGCCCTCCTCCTCCGGCATGCCTTCAAACTCCGGGGCCGCCACCAGCACGCGGTGGCCGCGCTTCCGGAAGGCCGCGGTGAATTCACGCACCGAGCGTTCCAGGCCGCCGATGAGCGGCGTGTAGGTATTGGTCATCATGAGGATGTTCATGGTTCGACTCGTCCGCCTTCGCGGCCTCGCTCACCATGACCCTGAGCTCCTCGACATTGCTCGGAGCTCAGCACTGAGCGCAGCCGAATGTGCTGAGCAAGCGAAGCGCGTCGAAGGGTCATCGCGTGACCGCTTCCCGCTGCATCGGGATGATGGCGGACTCCTCGCCCATCGGCGGCGTCACCGAATCGCACCCTGGCAGGCGGATTTCGATCCGGGGCTCATCCTGATGCCAGATGCCCTGCCAGCGGACCGCGAACCGCCCGGCCTCCGGACGAATTCGGACCGTGACATCGCCGAACTCCGTCGGAGTCGGGCCGAAGACCGCCTCGCTCTCCAGCCACGAAGACGGCAGACCGGAGCCGAGAATCAGCCGGCCTCCTTCCTCCCGCACAAAACAGTTGCGGATCATCAGGAGCCATTCCGCCGACGCCCAGATATGCTGACCGTCGCCCATGCAGCCGCCTTTCGTCCGGGGATGCACCGCCTCGGGCCATTGGCCGGTGGGGCTGGCCAATGCGGCGATGGCGTAGAGCAGCTCCAGCGCGCGGGGATCCTGCGCTTGCAGCAGCACCTGGGCGACGTGCAGGGTGAGATACGGGTTGATCCCCGAATGGCTGATCTCCTGAAAAAATCCGCCGTCCAGAAAGCAATGGTCGAGCAAATACGTGACGGTCTGCTGCAGCCGGGGCTCATCCGCGGGCCAGAGCTGCAGCGGATAGGCGCACACCAGCGAGCCGATCGCCGCTGCGTCCATCCGGCGATACGGAGACGACGGGATAGCCGGAAGGCTCACCCGCCGCGCCGCGGTTTCGAGGCTGCGCTCAATGGAGCCGTGCAGATCGTCCGCCTCGCGGCGATACCGCTGGGCTCTCACGCGGTCGCGCGCGCCCTCGGCAATCGAGGCCGCCGAGCGCAGCCCGGCGACCGCCCAAAAATCGTCCCAATAGTAATAGTCGTTCGGGCCGAAATGCTCGGCGCTGAAGCCCGCCGGCAGCAGGCCGGCATGCGGGCTCTCCGGCTGGGTGGGCAGTCGTTTGCGGATAATCCATTGCGCGCCCCGGTAGGCCGCCTGCCGCCACGCCGGCTTGGCCGGCCGGCCCGTCATCGCGCAAAACCGCTGCAGGGTCCAGAGCGCTTCCCCGTTGGAATCCCATTCCCCGTTCTGCGAGAGGAAATAGCCGCCCCGGGTCTGCCGGGAGGGAAACCGGTCCAGCACGCGCTCGGCGCGCTCCTTCAGCCCCATGCACAGCAGCGCGTGCACGATAAAGGCGGCGTCTCGAAACCAGAACCGGCGATAGGTATACGGGCCGGGAAACACATCGCCCGGGGAATGGAGAATCAGCGCACGCAGCGCCGCCTCATAGAGGAAGACGATTTTGGCATCCGAAATCGCCAGCTCACAGCGATTCCGCAGCGCATTGGCCCATCCGGCGGCATAGCCCGCGCCGTGGCCGGCGTGGCCGTTGTTGGAGGGGGAGATCGCCGCAGCCTCGGACTTCAACGGCACGCTGACGAGCACCTCCCGCGGCCGGTTGGGCGTCAGGCGAAACAGCGCGGCGGCGGTGGCCATGCCGACCGAGCAGGAGACATGGGTCATCCGGTCGCCGGGCTCCGGCAGCCGGTGGAACACATCGCCGATTTCATAACGCGAATACGCCCAGCGATCCGGCGAGACGCTGAAGAAGGCCAGCTCCTTTTTATTGATCTGCCAGCCCGTGCCGCTCTCGAGGCCGGCGATGTCATAGAGAAAGCTGACGCCTTCGGGGTTGTACGGCCGCAGGGCTACGGCCAGCCACGCGGGCGCATCCGCCGCGCCGGTCAACGTGAGGTGGCAGCGCGGCCCTTCGGGGCCGGGCAGCACGTCGACGCGGGCCTCAAGCGACAGTCCCTGGCAGTGCGACCGGGTGCGGATGGCCCAGCCCGCCTTCAGATCGCACTGCTGCGTCACCGTCTCAAGCCGCGAGGGCAGCAGGGCGCGACCGTCGTCGGCGAGCACCCAGCCGTCCAGCGACCATCCGTCGTAGAGCGGCGTCAGCAGGCCGCGGGGGTCCACGAGCGGAAACACGGCCGCATCCGGCAATCCGGCGGCGGTCCAATTGCGGTAGGTAAGGTTGATCTGGGTCAGCGAAAAGGCCCGCGGCACGAAGGCCGGATCCCGCGGATCGAACTGCTTGACCACCCAGTAGGGCCAGACCCAGTCCAGATTATGCTGGATCGCCTGGCTGTTCATCAGCCCGCGGGCATGCAGCACCGCGCCGGAGCGCAGCAGCTCGGTGGGCGCAATCAGTTCAGCCGGCTGGGCGAAACGGTGCAATCGCGCCAGAACGGCGATGGGATCCAAAAACCCATGCGCCCGGGCCACGCGGCGGACGATAAATTTCCACGGCAACCAGGCAAACGGCATGCGTCCTACTCTAGGCGGGCGCGGCTAACCGATCGATGACTTTTCGATGACAAAGCTGTTAGTTTCGCTCCGTGATGACGTAACGGATCTGTCATCTGGAATTCACGGCCTGTTCATGCCTTCCGCGTACAGTGAACAGGCAGAGGAGGTGATTGGCATGGCGGGCAAGGGCGATAAACTCCAGTGCGCATGCGGGGAGTCGTTCCAGTCCCAGCAGGAGCTCCAGGAGCATGAAGCGATTTGCGGCGCGCCGGGGCAGGGTCAGTAACCCGCGTGAGGGGAGGATCGGATGTTATGGGAAGTCGCGCTATTGATCATTGCGTGCGCCTTTGTGGTGCTGGTTGTCGCCTTGCTGCCGGTGCTGCGCGAGCTGCGAAGCGCCGTGGCGGAAACGCAGCGGCTGGCGGCGGCCATGAATGAGGAGTTGGCGCCGCTTATGCGGGAGATGCGGTCGGTCACGGCCGACATGTCCCGGCTGCTCAACCAGGTGGAAAGCAGCGTGGAGCATGCCACGCTGCTGTTTCGTGCCATCGGCGATGTGGGCGACCGGCTGCAGAGCGCCCAGAATCGCATCGACGAGGCGTGGGGGCGGACGGAACGGGCGTTCGGGCGGAAAGCGAACATGATGTTTTTGGGGTTAGGGGCATCGCTGCGGGCCATCGCCTCCATGGTGAGGCGCCGCATGCGCGGCCACGAGTCGGAAAGGAGTGTCGGGAATGGTCAGTGACGCAGGGGATCTGGGATCAGGATCGGTCACCTTTGCGTTCCTCAGCGGAGTCGTGCTGGGAGCGGCGGGTGCCTTGCTGTTGGCGCCGCAATCAGGGCGCGAGACCCGGGAACGGCTGCGGGACTACGCCGAAGAAACGAAAGACCGGTGGAACCGGTTGGCCGAACAGGCGGAGAGCGGGATCGACAAAGCCACCGAAAAAGGCCACCAGCTGATGGAAGAAGGCCGCAGCAGAGCCCAGCAAACGTTTCGCAAAGGGCGCCACGCGGCGGCGGATGCCGGCGAGGCCGGTTGAAGGTGATCACGGATGGCAGCAGAACGGCAGAGGCCGTCAACGGGGGAGCGCGTCGCATACGGCGTGCGCCCCCGGCTGTTATCCGTAAGGGAGGTGAGGGCCGATGATGCTGCATGTGACCGCGGAACCCATCATATCGCTGATCGCCGGGGTGCTCATTTTCATCATTCCGAGCCTCCTGAATTACATCGTGGCGACCTATTTGGTGATTATCGGGTTGCTGGGCTTGTTCTAAACGGGCGCGCGGTCCCGTCATGCCCCGCTATGACGCCGTGGTCGTGGGCTCAGGGCCGAATGGGCTGACGGCCGCTATTCTGCTGGCCCGCGCCAAATGTTCCGTATTGCTCCTGGAGGCCTCTGAGGCGCCGGGTGGCGGGTTGCGCTCCGCCGCGCTGACCCGTCCGGGATTCGTGCACGATCTCTGCTCCACAATTCACGCCTTGGCCGTTTCTTCCCCCGTCTTTCACGATTTCCCGCTGGCCGACTACGGCCTCAACTGGGTGCATCCTCCTGCGCCATTGGCGCATCCGCTCGATAGCGGCGATGCCGTCATGCTGGAGCGCTCCGTGGAGGATACCGCCGTGGGCCTCGGAGCGGATGGCCGGACGTACCGGCGGCTGCTGCGCCCGTTCGTCGATCGATGGCATGAGCTGCTGATCGATGCCTTGGGGCCGCTGCGATGGCCCGGGCATCCGCTGCTGTTGGCCCGCTTCGCCTGGCAGGGACTGGGCTCGGCGCAGCGCCTGCTGAGCGGGTTCACCAGCGCGCGCGCCCGTGCTTTGTTCGCCGGGCTTGCGGCGCACGCGATCATGCCGCTGGAGCAGCCGCCGACGGCCGCTGTCGGCCTGATGTTGGCCGCGGCGGGACATGCGGGCGGCTGGCCGGTGGCGCGGGGCGGATCGCAAACGCTCGCCGATGCGCTGATCGCCTATTTCCGCCGTCTGGGAGGCGAGCTGCGCACCGGCATCCGGGTGGAATCGCTGGACGAGATTCCTGCGGCGCGCGCCGTGCTCTGCGATGTAACGCCGCGGCAGCTGCTTCGGATGGCCGGACACCGGCTGCCGCATGCCTACCGCCGGGCGCTGGAACGCTACCGGTACGGACCCGGCGCCTTCAAGATGGATTGGGCGCTGGATGGCCCGATTCCCTGGACCGCCCCCGAGTGCCGCCGGGCGGCCACGGTCCATCTCGGAGGCACGTTCGAAGAGATCGCGGAGTCGGAGCGCCGGGCATGGCGCGGGGCGCTGTCGCTGCGGCCCTTCGTGCTGCTGGCGCAACAGAGCATCTGCGATGGCACCCGGGCGCCGGCCGGCTGCGAGACGGTCTGGGCCTACTGCCATGTGCCGCATGGCTCCGGCGTCAACATGCAGGGGGCGATTGAAGCGCAAATCGAACGGTTCGCGCCGGGATTCTGCGACCGGATTCTTGCGCGCAGCATCCGATCGCCCCGCCGCCTCGAAGAAGAGAATGCGAATTACGTCGGAGGGGATATCACGGGCGGGGTGCAGGATCTGGGCCAGATGTGGCGCAGGCCCGCGCGATGGTGGGCGCCCTACGAAACGCCGGTGCGGAGCCTCTACGTATGCTCGGCCTCGACTCCGCCGGGCGGCGGAGTGCACGGCCTCTGCGGCTACTACGCGGCCCGGGCCGCGCTGCGGCGAAGCTTCGGCCTCACAGCGACTGCCCTTCGGCGATTTTCTGATCCAAACTGAACCGGCCGGCGCCGGTCAACGCCAGACCCAGAAACACGATCGTGCCCTGCAGCGCCTGGACCACGCTCTCCGGGGTGGCGCTGATGGCGGTGGAGGCCGCCATGATCAGCGCCAGACAAAACGCCGACAGCCGGGTGAATAGGCCCAGGACCAGGCACACCGCACTGGTCATTTCCGTGCAGACAACCCCCAATCCCCACAAATCCGCGTAACTCTTCACGCCAAAGACGCTGAGGCTCTGGCCGATTTCGGTCCACCGCTCCGTGCCCGCCGATAAATCAGGCCAAGCGCTGAACGCGATGATCAACGCCCCCAAGCCAAAGCGCAACAACAACAGCCCCGGACTGCGGCTGACGGTCACAACGTATCGCATGCCCTGCACTCCTGTGTCATCCCAGACCCCTGGATGATGTCATTGTAAAAAACTCCCGGGCGGCGGCGCAATACCTCCGCGGCAAAAAGTTTCCCGTCGGCCATGACGAAGGTGTCATTCAAACGTCATGCGGCTGTTACATCGGCGTGCAAGACTGGGCGCGGGCACACATGGAGCGGCAGGACAACCGTGGAGGATCTCATGGCTCACCAGCAGATGACCATCGGCACCAGCACCGGACTGGTGCGCGGCACGCCCGGCTATCAGGCGTATCAGCTGCTTAAAGTGGCATTCATCGCCGTGCCGATCGTGGCAGGGCTCGATAAGTTCTTCGACCGGCTCGTGCAATGGAGCCAGTATCTCTCGCCGACTCTTCCCAGCCTGCTGGGCATCGACGCGCAGACGTTCATGCGCGTTGTCGGCGTCATTGAGATCGCCGCCGGCATCCTGGTGGCGGTCAACCCGCGCCTCGGCGGCTATGTGGTGGCAGCCTGGCTGGGAGGCATTATCGTCAACCTGTTGCGGGTGCCGGGCTACTATGACATCGCCCTGCGGGACTTCGGACTGGCGCTCGCCGCCCTGGCCCTCGGCCGGATGGCAAGTCAGCCTCAGGTGGAGGAGGAGCTGTTTCCGACCGCCGTGCGTCAAGAGCGGCAGCCCACGCTGGAGCGGGCGCCTCTCTGAGAGCGAGGCTCCAGCATGGGGCAGCGCGCGCAGCGGGAAGTGGTGGTCATTACGGGCGCTTCAGCCGGCGTAGGCCGGGCGACGGCCCAGCTCTTCGCCCGGCGGGGCGCTCACCTCGGACTGATCGCCCGGGGGCGTGAAGGGCTGGAGGAAACGCGCCACGACGTCGAATCCTCCGGCGGTCGCGCGATGACTTTTGCCATGGATGTGGCCGACGCGGAGGAAGTGGCGGTGGCGGCCGGCCAGGTGGAGCAGGCGTTCGGTCCCATCGACATCTGGGTTAACAACGCGATGGTGTCGATCCTCTGCCCGGTCAAGGAGCTCGCGCCCGACGAAATCCGCCGGGTCACCGATGTCACCTACCTCGGGTATGTGTACGGCACCCTGGCCGCGCTGAAATATATGCTGCCGCGCGACCGGGGAGTGATCGTGCAGGTGGGTTCGACGCTGGCGCATCGGGCGATTCCGCTGCAAGCTCCCTACTGCGGAGCCAAGCATGCGATCCGGGGGTTTACCCAATCGCTGCGCTGCGAACTGCTGCATGACCGCAGCCGCGTCCGCGTCACGATGGTCCAGCTGCCGGCCGTGAATACGCCGCAGTTCCGCTGGATCCGCTCCTGCCTGCCCAACAAGCCCCAGCCCGTGCCGCCCATCTTTCAGCCCGAGCTCGCCGCCGAAGCGATCGTGTGTGCCGCGCATCATCCACGGCGCGAGCTGTTGGTCGGATTCTCCACGGCCTGCTTCGTCGTCGGCAACGCGCTTTTCCCCGCCCTCGGCGATTGGTATCTGGCGCGCACCGGCTATCGGTCGCAGCAGACCTCGGAACCGGCCGATCCGATCCGGCGCGACAACCTGTGGGAGCCGCTGCCCCTGCCGCATACGGCGCACGGGGATTTCGACTCGCGGGCGTTCCGGATAGGCATCCAGCTCTGGATCACCACCCACCGACGCGGACTGCTGGCCGGCCTGGCCGCCGCGGTGATGCTGCGCTAGCGCTACTTCACCACTTCGATTTTCACCCGGCCGGCGCGGCGCAGGACATTGATGCCGACGTCATCCCCGTGCCGTTGAATCCATAAATCCACCGTCGACTCGCCCACCCGCAAGCCATACAGCTGCAACTCCTTCACCGTTTCGGGCAGCATCGGATTGAAAAACCGGATCCGCCCCTCGGGCGCATGCAGGGAAAGCCCCAGGACCACCTGCAGCAGCATGAAGGTGGAGGCCGCGGCCCAGGACTGCGGCGCGCAGGCCACGGGATACAGCGTCGGCGCCTCTCCGCTGCGCCGCATGAAACCGCAGAAGAGCTCGGGCAGCCGGTTTAAGTCCAGCATCAGACTGGCGTCAAACAGCCCGGAGAGAATCTGCAGCGCCCCGTGCTTGAATCCGTACCGGGCCAGGCCGGAGGCGATGAGCGCGTTATCGTGCGGCCACACCGAGCCGTTGTGATACGACATCGGGTTGTACCGCGGCTCCATCGAGGAGAGCGTGCGCACCCCCCAGCCGGAAAAGGAGGCCGGGCCCAGCAGCGTCTTGGCCGTTTCCGCTGCGCGCCGTTCCCCGGCGATGCCGGTCAACAGGCAATGGCCGGCGTTGGAGGTGCGCACCCGGCAGAGCCGCTTCTTGCCGTCGAGCGCCAGTGCATAGGTGCCCAGCTCCGGGCACCAGAACGCATCGTCGAACCGCCGCTGCAGCTGCTGGGCCTGCCGGAACAGCTCCCGGGCCCGCCGCGGTTTGTGCAGCGCCCTGGCCATGACGGCCGCCAGCCGCTTGGCCGCGTAGACGTAGCCTTGCACCTCGCACAGGGCGATGGGGCCTTCCGCCAGCCGGCCGTCCGCGTGAAACACCGCGTCGTGCGAATCCTTCCACCCCTGATTGCCGAGGCCGGCGCTGGACCGGCGCAGATATTCGACGAATCCGTCGCGGTCCGCGTCGCCGTACTGATCGATCCACCGCAGCGCCCGTTCGATGGCGGGCCAGAGCGACTGGATAAACGCCGCGTCCCCGGTCCGCTCGTAATACGCTCCGGCGACGAAGACAAACAGCGGCGTGGCATCCGCCGATCCGTAATAGCGGCCGAACGGGATCTCTTTCAGGGCGGCCAGCTCTCCGTGGCGCATCTCATGAAGAATTTTTCCCGGCTCCGCATCCTGCTCCGGAATGATCCGGGTGGCCTGGGTCGAGGCCAGAAATGCCAGGACCCCCTGCGCGATGCCGGGATTGATCCAGAGGCATTCCAAGGCGGTGATCAGGCCGTCGCGGCCGAAGGGCGCATTGAACCACGGCACGCCGGCGTAGGGATACGGGCCCTGGGCCAGCTGGGTGGTCATCATGCCCAGGTCGGTCAGCGACCGGTTCCACCAGGCGTTGAACGGCTCGCTGGAGGAAACCATCCGGCAATACCCTTCGCGCACATGCGCCACCGCCTGCGCGCACCGGCTGTACGCCGCGCGATGCGCGAGGCGCCGCGGGGCGGCCCGTCCGGTGTGGCAGGCCAGCGTCAGCAGGTAGGTCGCTTCTCCGCCGTTGGGCGGCAGCTCCGCCGCAAATTGCAGCGATTCGGGCGTGGCGACCTGCGGCCTCGGCGAAGAGGAAATCGTCATGCGCCGCGTCACCCCGTCGAGCCCCTCATAGGCCAGCATGACGGCCCGGCCATGGACGCGCGGAGGCAGCAGGCGGCCCTTGCGCCGCCGTTGGACTCCGCGCACCTCGAAAATGTCCGCGAAATCGGCGGCAAACTGCAGGGAAAATTCCAGCCGGATTTTCGATAATCCGTAATTGCGCAGCCGCAGCTGCTCGTAGCAGGTGCCCTGCCAGAGGAATTTGGAGCGGAAGATGTGCAGCATGCCGCGCGGGATCAGCACCTCCCCGTTCGCGGAGATGTCGAGGTTGGTGAAGTCGGCGGCCAGCACCGAGGTGTCCTGCTTGACCGTGGAGTTGAGGAACAGCGGCCGGTCCGTGTGGTGCAGGAGAAACAGCAGCCTCGAGAGATACCGCGTGCCGTCATGGTAGATGCCGTGCTCGCCGATGCCCAGCGGCTGGATGTCGCCGAACCGGTCGAAGACGGCAAAGGTATCCCCGTGCTTGAGCACGTGCGTCCGCTGATCGGCATAGGCCGATCGCGCCAGAATGTAAAAATCGTCCTGCGCGCGGATGACCTCGTCCATCACGCCGTCTCGCCCGCCAGCCGCCGCGCGGCCTCCAGCGGCTCCGCCGCCTGATACAGCTTGAGATAGTCTTCGGCCATGCGCGTCGCGGTAAACCGTTCTTCGAAGATGGCGCGGCACCGGGCCCGGCTGAGCCGGTTCAGGCGGCGGACCGCCCCCACCGCCTGGTGCAGCTCCTGAAAAATATAGCCGCTCTCGCCGTCCACGAGCAGCTCCCGCACCGAGCCCCGGTCCCGGGCGATGACCGGCGTGCCGCATGCCAGCGCTTCGATCATCGCCAGCCCAAAGGGTTCGGGCCAATCGATGGGAAACAGCAGCGCGGCCGCGCGGCCCAGAAAGTCGCCTTTCTCCGCGTCGCCGATTTCCCCGACGTATTCCACCCCCCCGCCGCGCATCAGCGGGCGGATCTCGGCGTCGAAATAGGGCTCCTCCCATTTGTTGAGCTTGGCCGCAATTTTCAGCGGCATCCGCGCCTGCTGCGCGATGCGCACCGCGTCCTGCGCCCGTTTTTCCGGCGAGAGCCGTCCTAAAAACGCCAGGTACTCACCGCCCGGGCCGGGCGCGAAGAGCTCGCGGGGAACCCCATGGTAGACCGTCCCCATCCAATTCAACTGTGGCAGCGGCTCGCGCTGCGCGCGAGAGATGGACACGACTGGCATGTCCGAAAAGGCGGCGTAGAGCGGCACCAGGTCCGGCAAATCGAGCCGGCCATGCAGCGTCGTCAAATGCGGCACCGCCAGCCGACGGGCGATCGGAAAATGCAGGCAGTCGATGTGGAAATGAATGATGTCAAACTGCGAAGCCTGCCGCAGGAGCTGTTCCAGCTGCACGATATGATGCGGCACTGGATCTCCGCAGGTAGGATCAAGCCGCAGGGCGTTTGGCGTCGACGGCACCAGATGCGCCGCCGTCGACGAATCGCCGCTGGCAAACAGCGTTACATCATGGCCGAGCCGGACCAGCTCTTCGGTGAGGTGGGAGACGACCCGCTCGGTGCCGCCGTAGAGTTTGGGCGGCACGCTTTCGAATAACGGGGAAACTTGTGCGATGCGCATGGACTGTCTCACTTCTATTATAGAAGCGTGCGCAAGAGGGCCGCGCCGTCGGAGCAGGATGTAACGATGTTGTCATCGAAACGTCACCGCCGCGTAAGTTCAAGGGCCTATGCTGAAGGGCAAAGGCAGGCCCCTCGAAAGGCCGCTAACAAGACGGAGGGTCCCGCATGACCAAATGCGCGTACTGCTTTTCCACCGACGTCCGTATCGTGTCCTCCGAGCCGAACCGGGACGTGGCGATTTTGAAGTGCAGCACCTGCGGCAAGACGTTCCCCGTCGACGTGGAAAACCTCAACACCGACCCGCCCGCGGCCCCAACACCGGAACGCGGTCCCGGTGAACAACCTGTCATCCAAAATTAACGGCGGTGTTACGTCGACGGCATACAGTGAACATGGTCGTACGATTGGAGCGGATTTCCGAGGAGACCGGAACGATGGCCCAGCATGCGAGAAAACACCGTCAGGGCAGCCCGCCGCGAAAATCCACCGCCCGGCGCGGCCGCTCTGCGTTCCGGCAAGAGCCCGGCTGGCCCGGGGAATCCGCCCCGCAACAGCCGCCGGCCTATCGCGAACCGCCGGAGGTTCCGGAAACGTGGAAAGAGACCGACATGAAGGAGCCGTTCAAGGGGATTTCTGAAAACGGCCTCAGCGAAACCGAGCGGGAAGGGTTTAACCCGGACAGTGATGACGTCGAAGATGATAAGCATTGAAGGAGGCGCGGTATGAGTCTTCATGAGCCCAGCCTGTTGGAGGCAATCCAGGAGCCGGCGATCGCGGTTCGCCAGCCGGCGCCGCCGGGTCCCACGCGGGCGGTGTTGTGGTACGTGCCCATGCTGTTGCTCCGCCTTCTCAAAGCCTAATCGGGCAGAGCGTCGTTGCGACCACCCTCCGCCGCCGAAGGCGGAGGGTGTTATTGTTAGCACCTGATCAGCGGGAGAACGCCGGAATGGCGCGCGTGAAATGTCAGGCGTGCGGAATGGAACGCGAACAGTGGAGCGATCCGGAAGGATTTCTCAACCACGGCAAGGTCTATTGCTGCAGCGGCTGCGCGGAAGGCAAGGAATGCCTCTGCCCGGAACCGGTGCCCGGCGAGCCGGTGGAAGAGCAGGAAGCGCAGCGGCTGGATGCCGCCCTGCAGCAGCGGGAAGAGCTGATGGAGCGCCCCGAGGCCTCCGACGACGAGGCGGAAGAGGACGAGCTGCCCGCCGATAAGCAGGTCACCTATCGGGATCAGCCAGATCGTCCGCTAGATTAAAACCGCACCCCGAACGTCAGTCCCGGCATCACGTGGGTGGAGCTGCCCCGGCCGGGATTCAGATTGGTGAAGTTCAACAGCGCCGTGCCGTTGAGCCGCATGCCGGAATCCAGTTTGTGCTCGTAGCCCACCCCCAACGGGATCAGCCACGAAGTGTCACCCGAGCGGAAATCCGAGTGCACGAAGCCGACGCCGCCCTGGAGCACCATTTTGCCGCGGTCATTCGTGTCGGCGATGGGAATCCAGTATTTCCATTGGTTGGACAGGCCGAATTGCAGCATGCTGCCGGTGGTGGCGAACTGCAGCAGCGGCCCCATCGAGATGTTATCCGAGAAGAAGTAATCGCCATGGGCGTTGGCCGCCAACGCGGTGTTATCCGGCGTGCCGCCCAAAAATCCGACTCCAACCCCGCCGGCCCACCGGCCCTCTTCCAGCTCAGGCGAGGTGGACCACTTGGTCCAGCCTGAATCATCGTGCGCGTCCCGGCCCGCCTCCGGAAATGCGGGGGTCTGATAGGCTGCGTGCGCCACAGGGCCAGCGCCCAGCATCAGGCTCAACATCATGAGGCGGTAAAACAGTCCGACACGGTCGTGCGGCATGGCACCCTCCTTGTTTGCGGTTTGCGCCAGCATAGAGGCGAACGCCTGACAGCGGGATGACTTTCCAATGACAAATCCGTCATCTGACAGGGTTGTCACCCAATCGTCATGCCGCCGTTAGGCGCCTGGACATAACGTAGAGTATGACTGCATCCGGCACATCCCGCATCGACAGCCTGGACGCGGTCCGGGCGGTGGCGATGTTTGCGATTTTGATCAGCCATCTGAATCCGTTTCGCGAGGTGGAAGGGTGGCGGCTCGCCAGCCGGATCATCGACAATCTGACCGCGTTTGCCGTGCCGGTCTTTTTTCTGGTGGCCGGCTATCTTTTCGGACGGGGCGTGCAGAAGGACGGACGGATCGGCGCCCGGTGGTGGAAGGTGACGCAGCGGCTGGCGGTGCTCTTCGCAGGCTGGTGCCTGATTTACGCGCTCTTCCCTGTTCGCGGGGACTGGTCGCATCCCCTGGCCAATCTGCTCGGGGTGGCGCGCGGCGCGATTGAGCATCCTTTCGTGCTGCTGTTCAACGGCACCGCCATCCACTTATGGTTTCTGCCGGCGTTGTGGATGGGGCTTTCTCTCGTCGCGCTGGGCGCAGCGGGCCGCCGGGAGCAGTGGCTGCTGCCCGTCGGTGCCATCCTGTTCATCATCTCCCGCCTCGGCTACTCCTATGCCGCCACCCCGGTGGGAATTCCCTGGCCGTTTCCGGTTTGTTCGCGATATGGCCCCATGACCTCGACCTTGCTCGTGGCCATCGGATTTCTCTGGGCCAAGCGTCAGACGCCTCCCCGACTGGAGCTGGCCTGGGGGCTGATCGTGGCAGGCATGGCGCTGAATCTGGCGGAGTCGTACTGGCTGGGGCACGTCTATCATGTGCCGGTGTATCAGCACACGACGCTCTTCGGGCGGGAGCTTGCCGGGGTCGGGGTGTTCTGGTTCGCGCTGGCCGCGCCCTCCTTCGGCCGCGGCACCCTGCTGCCCCTGATGGGCCGCTACACCCTGGGGGTCTACGCCACCCACTTTCTCGTCATGCGGCTGGAACAGCCGTTGGCGCCGATGGCCTCAGGACTGATCCCGCCGCTGCTGTGGGAACCGCTCGAAGTGGTGCTGGTCTATCTTGGCGCGGTGGCGCTGATGTTCCTGCTGGCCCGGATCAAGCTGACTCAGCGGCTGGTCTATTAGCGCTTTCCTGCGGGGCCGGAAACGACACGGCGATCTTCGTGCCGCCGGTGCGGTGGACGCGGATCATCCCGAGCAGTTGCTGCGAGAGCGCCTCCACGAGGCGCAGCCCCAGCGACTCCGTGCGCCCGGGTTCGATGCCGGCTGGCAGGCCGATCCCGTCATCCTGCACGCTCAGCTGCAGCCGCTCTCCGTTCTCAATCCGGTACAATTCGATGCGCACAGTGCCCTCGCGACGGCCGGCAAACGCGTGCTTCAGGGCGTTGGAGACCAGCTCATTGAGCAGCAGCCCGCAGGGAATGGCCGCATCAACGCCCAGGTAGATATCCTGCGCCTGCACGCTCACCCGGATCTGGTCATGCGGCACGATGGAGCGGCGCAGATGGGCGATCATCTGCTCGATGTACGACCGCATTTCGATGGTCGAGAAGTGCTCGGTGCCGTAGAGCTTCTCGTGCACCAGCGCCATGGACCGGATGCGGTTCTGGCTGTCCTGCAGATACCCCGCCACGCGCTCATCGTCGATGGCGTCCGCCTGCAGGCTCAGCAGGCTGGAAATGACCTGGAGATTGTTCTTCACGCGGTGGTGAATTTCCTTCAAGAGGAGATCTTTTTCCTTCAGCAGGCGCTCTTTCTCCTCGAGCGAAGAGCGAAGCCGGCGCTCAGCCTGTTTATGCTCCGTGATATCCTCGAAATAGACGGAGAGCCCGTCCGCTGTCGGGTAGGCGCGGACGGCGAACCAGCGGTCCAGCGGCGCGTAAAACTCCTCGCACCGCAGCGTATGCCGCCGGCGCAGCGCTTCCTGGTACTTCCGCGCGTCGATGGCGTGCAGCAGCTCCGGCATTTCCCGGGCGATCGGCCGGCCGATCATCGCCTGCCGCGTTTTCCCGGTGATCTCCTCCGCCTGCCGGTTCAGGTACACCAGCCGCCCGCGGCGGTCCACGGTCAAAAACCCGTCGGTAATGCTCTCCAGGATGCCCTGCGACCGCTCATGCGCGCGGCGCAATGCCTGCTCCAGCCGCTCGCGGCGCGCCAACTCCTCCCGCGCTTTCTGATAGAGCTGGGCGTTGGCCAGCGCGATGCCCAGGTGATCGCCCAGATCCTCGGCCACCGCCAAATCCCCGGCGCCATACATCCGCGGCAGGGAGCGGATCAGCGACAGCATCCCCATCACGCCGCGAGGCCCCCTCACCGGCACGGAAAGGCACGAGCGGCCCCCGAGCCGGTGCAGCAGGTTCAGATACTCCTGCGCCGCGCTCTCCTCCGCATGGGGGAAACTGTTGAGATCTTCGTGCAGGAGCGTTTCCCCGGAATAGAGGACGCGGGCCCAGCCGGAAGGGCCGGTGGGCTTCGGCCAGGCCCTGGGCTGCTGCCAGGCGCGCTCCTCGTGAGCCGCGATAAAGCGGCGCAGCGACCCGTTCGGCTGCGGCAAATCGACGATGCAGCCGTCGGCCATCTGGGAAATGCACAAGGTCGGCAACAGCTGCAGGATGACGTCTTCTTTCAGCATGCTGCCGAGGAGGCGGCTGGCCTGGGACAAAAACGCCAGCCGTTCCTGCGCACTCTTGACGCGAAAGCGGGGTTCGGTGTCCGGGCTGACCGCGTCCGGCTCCGGAGGGTTATTTTTTTGGCCGTTTTTCATGGAAGGTGAATTCCTGGATGTCGATCAGCACGAGCACCGCCCCGTCGATTTTATTGTCCACCGTCCGGTAGGGCCGAATCCGCATCGCGTACCGTCGGCCCTGCCGGTCCTGCACATGGCGCTCTTTGATGGTGAGGTTCTCGACCACGTCGGTGATCAGCGATTGCAAATCCGGCACGTCGATGTTCGGCTTGATGTCGCTCAGCGGCCGGCCTATATCGGTGGGGATGAGGTTGAGCACCTTGCCGGCCGACGGCGTAAACCGCCGCACGCGCAGATCGCCGCTGAGCATGACCACCGGGATATTCACGCTGCTCAAGAGATTGCTGAGATCGTTATTCAGCCGCGTGAGTTCCGCATTCTGCTCGCGGACCTCCTCGTTGACCGTGCGCAGCTCCTCGTTGGCCGACTGCAGCTCCTCTTTGGCCGTCTGCAGCTCTTCATTGGTGCTTTGCAGCTCCTCGTTGCTGGAAAGAATCTCCTCGTTGGCCGACTTCAGCTCTTCGTTCATCGCTTCCTGCTCTTCGATGGTCGCCTGCAGGTATTCCTTGGTCGCAGCCAGCTCCTGGCGCAGCTGAAGGATCTGCCGCCGCATCGCGGCCTCGCTCGTCGGCGTGCGGCCGTCTTTCAGCGGCCGCTCTTTCCGGCCGGAGAGCAGCTTCTCTTTCGGCGCGCCCGGCGCGCCATCCCGCTCAAAGACCACCAGAAAATGCGTCATCCCCGCGACCTTGATCGGGGCGACGCGCAGGCAGACCGGCTGGCTGAGCCCCTCCTTGTCCAGAAACCGGCATCTCTCTTTCCGGACCGGCAGCCCGGTCTTTTTCGCCTGATGCAGCGCGGTGCGCAGGTCCACCACCAGCCCCTCGTGGACCATCCGCAGCAAATTGACGTTTGCCTTGCCCGGCGGCAGCGACAAATACGGACTCGTATCCCCGCGCGAATACAACAGCTCCAGCTGTTCGCTCACGGCCACGGCGGGCGTGGCGTAATCGCTGAGCAGCAGCCGGTCCATCTCCTGCTGCAAATCCAGTTCCGGGATCATCCGCGGAATCGGCTGCCGGAAGCGCTGGGGCACCTCTTCCATCGCCTTGGGAACCGCATCGGGCAGCATGAAGGCGCCGGCGGCGGTCGACACTTTTTTCGTATAGATCTTGTGCGACTTATCCACGAGGGCAAACAGCTCCTCGAAGATGCCGACCGTCTCCGAGGAGCCGAGCAATAGAAACCCACGGGGCTTCAGCGCGTAATGGAACATCGGAAACGCCCGCTTTTGAAGCACCGGCCCCAGATAAATCAGCACGTTGCGGCAGCTGATCAGGTCCATCCGGGAAAACGGCGGATCGGCGGTCAGATCCTGCTTGGCGAAGATGCAGGCCTCGCGGATCGATTTGCTGATCTGATAGCCGCGGTCCGTTTTCACGAAAAATCGCCGCAGCCGGGCAGCCGACACATCCAGCGAGATGTTTTCCATGTACAAGCCGGCGCGCGCCCGCTCCAGGGCCGCCTCGTTGATATCCGTGCCGAAAAACTGGATCGGCGCGCTGGTGGCGCGGGGACCCAGGAATTCCAACAGCGAGATCGCAATGGAATAGACCTCCTCCCCGCTGGAACAGCCCGGCACCCAGACGCGAATCGGATCATCCGGCGATCGGCTCTTCATCAGTGCCGGGAACACCCGCCGCCTCAAGGCGGAGAAAGAGTCCGGATCTCGAAAGAAGCTCGTCACCGTGATGAGAATATCCTGGTAGAGCGCCTTGAGCTCCTGCGGATCGTGTTTCAGGCGCTGCAGATACAGCTCGAGCTTCTCGATGCGCCGCAGCGCCATGCGGCGGATGATCCGCCGCATGAGGGTCGTTTCCTTGTAGTAATGGAAGTTCACGCCGCTGGCGCGGCGCAGGAGACTCAGGATCTGATGGAACGCGTCCTCCTGCTTGGCGAACACGGCCTCCCCCGACTGCCGGGTGCTGTACGAATGGCGGCTGATCCGGGCCAATTCCTTGGCGATCTCCGTCGGAGACAGCACCGCGTCCACGCACCCGGTGGCCACCGCGCTGTGCGGCATGTCTCCGTACTTGGCCATCTCCTGCGTTTGAGCGAAGGTAATGCCGCCGGTGGCCTTCATGGCTTCAAACCCGAGCGAGCCGTCCGATCCGATGCCGGAAAGCACCACACCGATGGCGCGGCCGGCCTGCTCCTGAGCCGCCGAGCGCAGAAAGCTGTCGATCGGCATGGTCCGGCCGGTCTTTCGCATGCTCAGACGCAGCAGTCCGCCCTGGATGATCATCGTCGTATTCGGGGGGATGACATACAGCCGGTTGGGAAGAACCCGCATGCCGTTGGAAGCCTGCGCCACCGGCATCTTCGTGTACCGGCTCAGTAGCGGCGCCAGCATGCTCTCATGGTGCGGGTCAAGGTGCTGGATCAGCACAAACCCCATGCCGGTGTCAGCCGGCAGCCGCTTGAGGAGATCGATGAAGGCTTCCAGCCCGCCGGCCGAAGCCCCGATCGTCACAAGAGGAAATGCGGGGGAAAGAGCGCGCTTTATGGCACGGCCGGTGGGTGGGTAGCGCCGACGGGCAACACGCTTCCGCGAAGCGGTTCTCATGCGGACAGGTTCTCCTGGATGGGCGGGATAAAACTACGCTGTATTATAGCAGAAACGTGACAGCGTGCTCACGAAGCTGTCATCTTCCTGATAACCCCGCGCGCTACAATGGGACACGGGAGGGAATGCGGCATGTCTGCGCACCGGATCGTCGTGATCGGCGCCTCCATGGGCGGCGTGGAGGCGCTCAAGCAGCTGGTGGCCGGGCTGCCGCCCCGCCTGCCGGCGTCCTGCCGGCCGCGCATGCCCGCGATCAAGAACCGCTGAAACCCGGCCACATCTACGTGGCCCCGCCCGATCGCCATCTCCTTCTCCGCCGGGGCGCGGTGCAGGTGCTCCGGGGCCCGCGGGAAAACGGCTTCCGGCCCTCGATTGATGTCCTGTTTCGTTCCGCGGCCACCGCCTATGATCGCCGGGTCATCGGGGTGATTTTAACCGGAGCGCTGGATGACGGCACCGCCGGCATGGCGGCCATCAAGCGCTGCGGCGGCCTGGCCGTGGTGCAGGATCCGCGCGAAGCGGTCTTTCCCAACATGCCCATGAATGCCCTGGAGCGGGTCCCGGTGGATTACGTCACGTCGGTGCTGGAGATGGCGCCGCTGCTGGCCGTCCTCGCCACGACCCGCGAGGGACGGAGCGTGGGAGGGACTACTTAGCGGGCTTGTCGTGCAGTTCCAGACGGTCGACCTTCGCTTCCACCGCCGTCAAACGGGCCAGCAGGCCGGTGATCCGCTGCAAAAAAGCCGGCAGCCGGGCCAGCGCGGCCAACTGGTGCTTGGCCTTGGCCACGGGGCGCGCAGGGTAGCCCAACACGACCTCTCCGGGGGCCACCGACTTGGTCACGACACTGCAGAGGCCGATCTGCGCTCCCTTGCCAATCGTGACATGGTCGGTGATGCCGACGCGTCCGCCGAAGACGGCGTAATCTCCGACGGTAATGCTGCCGGAAAACCCGCCCTGGCCGGTGATAATGACATGCCGGCCGATGTGATTGTTGTGGCCGATCTGCACGAGATTGTCGATCTTGGTGCCGCGCTCGATGAGGGTGGAGCCGATCGTGGCGCGGTCGATGCAGACATTGCAGCCGATTTCCACGTCGTCTTGAATCACGACGTTGCCCACCTGCGGCACTTTCACGTGCCGGCCCTCGTGGAAGACGTAGCCGAACCCGTCGCCCCCGATGATCGAGCCGCCGTGAATACGCACCCGGTCGCCGATCACCGTCTGCCGGTAGATGACGACGTTGGGCCCGATCAGCGTCTCATCGCCGATCCGCACGCCCTCGCCGATCACCGCCCCGGCTTCGAGAATCGATCCCTGCCCGATGAGCACATCATCGCCCACCAGCACGTGGGCGCGAATGGACACCCGATCCCCCAGTTTGACCTGTTTGCCGAGCACCGCCGTGCGATGGACGCTGCCGTCGGCCAATGCGGTCGGGTGAAAAAGATCCAGGACGAGGGCGAAGGCGAGCTTGGGGTTGGCGACGCTGATGCCCGACTTGCCTTGCAGCTCCTGCACGTCCGAGGGCACGATGACCGCCGAAACGGAGGTGGCGAGGGCTTGGGCGAGATGCTGCGGGGAATCGACAAAACTGAGCTCACCGGCCTGGGCGGCGTCCAGCGTGTTGACGCCGTGAATCCGCGTGGCGCCATCGCCGATCAGCCGGCCCTTCAGGAGCTTGGCCAGTTCCGCGACCGTCTGTTCCATAGGTCGCATTATTATAACAGCTTATTTGGACGCCTGCTCCTCAAGCGACCGGACCGCGAGCCCGTCCGCCGTCAGCACGTCCCAGGGCAGGGCCACGAAAAACGGCACAACACTCATGAGATTTTCCGTGCCATAGTGCACGAAGATGATCGCGTCGGCCCCCACATCCCTGGCCTGCCCCCGCATCTTTTCGTTCAGGCTTTGGTAGCCCTGACGCGAGAGGCCGCTGACATGAATGACGCCGACTTCCTGATACGGCCGGTCCAGATCTCCGACGCTGAGCACCACCGGAGCTTCCGATTCGCGGGGTGAAAATGCCGTCCCCGCGTTCAACTGAATGAAATCTTTCCGCGCGGCAGCACACCCGGTGATCCCTGCCATCGCCACCAGGCCGCAGAGGATCCTAGATGTCCGTGTCCGCATCAGTGGTCCCCTCCGTCGTGCCCGAGTTTTCCGACGTGGCCAAGCTTCAGCCCTTTATTGAACGCTGCTCCGCCCTCGCCGTCGTCATTCCCCCCGCCGCCTCGACGCGCCAGCGAAGGCTGCGCCGGATTCCCGCCGCTGCTGATCATGCCGGCAGCGCCGGCGCTGGCCGCCACCGTGGTCGCGGCGGCAACCGGGCGAATGGTCGGCCGGCGGACAGGCGTCCCGGGACTGATCCGCCCCCCGAAGACGGGAGACGGCGATGGGCTGAAGATCGGACCGGATGGCGGAGCGGGGGTGGGCGATGGCGCCGGGTGGACTCTAGGCCGGTTCGGGGTCGGCGTGGAAGTGGAAGAGGAAGAGGTCGAGGAGGAAGAAAACGACCCGCTGCCCGTCTCTGCGCTGCCGGAACGGAACAGTCCGCCATTGAGCAGCGCCGCCAGGCTGATTCCCGGGCTTCGCTCCACATCGGAGGCCTGCTGGTAGCCGTCCGTCGGGGTGCCCGGCCGGCTCAGCGACACGGGAAGGCTCTTCACTGCATGTTTGGACGACTCGGCGCAGGCCGCGCGTGCGCCGCTGCTCAATAGCACACCAAGAGTCATGACGTACACGCATCGCATCATCATGGCGGGATCTCCAACTAATACTGGGCCGGACGAAACAGCGGAGCCGGATTGCTCTTTTTCGGAGTCGGCAGGCTCTCGCTGCCGTACGTGGGACGATATCGCCGCACCGAAATCGCCGCGACCACCGGCGCACCCGGCGCAGGTGAGACCTCAAGCGCTGTCGAAGGAGCAGCCGGCGCCGGGATCTCAGGCGCCTGCACCGCCTTCTGCTGGGCGGTCTCGATCTTCTGACGCAGCAGCTCCTGTTCGCGCTGATTCTCCGCGCGCTGCTGCTGCAGCATGGTGAGATCCTGCTCGACCGAGGCCAGCGCCTGCTGCACGGTATCAATCTCGTGTTCCACCGCGGTGGAACGCACCTCCGTGGGCATCATCGCCTCCGCCATGTCCCCGGAGTCGGAAGAATACGCCCCCGGCGGCACGCGCGATATCGAACCGGATGTGGGATGCACGTTGAAGTAGAGAAGGGACAGCGCCCATAGGCCGATGACCGCCGCCATCGCTTTGCGCCGTCGGGCCGCTTCCTCCAGCACCGAATCCAGCTGCGCGGCCGGATGCAGCGGCATCACATCCAGCGCAGCCGCCGCGTCGTCGGCCACTGGCCTTTCCGAAGCCACGGGTGGTTCGATCCGCCGGCTCTGATCGATTTGAGCGTCTTGGTTCAGGGTCCTGCTCATGGCACCCTTAGTATGAAGCGGAAAGATGACGGGCTCATGAACTTTGGATGACAACTCGCTTATCTAGGCGAGCCGCGGGAAACGGGGAAAACGAGCGGGGTTACTGCGCGGTGCTGAACAATTTTCTGAACTCTCCGTAGCCTTCTTTTTCCAGCTTCTCGACGGGGATAAAGCGCAGGGAGGCGGAGTTGATGCAGTAGCGCAGGCCGGTGGGGCCGGGGCCGTCGTCGAACACATGGCCCAGGTGGGAATCGCTGGCCTTGGAGCGCACCTCGACACGGCTCATGCCGTGGCTCTGGTCCTTCTTCTCCACGACGCTGGAGGTCTGAACCGGCTTGGTGAAGCTTGGCCAGCCGCTCTTCGAGTCAAACTTGTCCATGGAGGTAAACAGCGGCGCGCCGCTGATCGCATCCACGTACAGCCCCGGCTTGTGGTTGTTCCAGTAGGCGTTGGCAAACGGCCGTTCGGTGCCGTTCTTGCGCATGATTTCGTACTGTTCCGGCGTGAGCTTCTTTTTCAGCTCCGCTTCATCCATCGGCAGCGCGCACTGATACGATTTTGACGGTTCCTGATCGGCCATCGGATGCCTCTCTTTCTGTGCCCACGCCAGCCGCACGGCCAAAAGCGCGGCCATGCCGGCGCCATAGAGCATGAGCCCGATCCGGGTCGGCTTGCTCATACGGGCATTATAGCATCACGCATCCGAGGCCAGCGAGGCTTCGCCGATCAAAAACGCCACCGTCTGAAACAGCTCGGTGGAGTCGAACGGTTTGATGATATACGCATCCGCGCCGTGGGCAAACCCGCGCAGCTGGTCCACCGGCCGATCCTTGATGGTCAGCATCAGCACCGGCAGCGTCCATGGGTGGGTCTGCCGCCGCAGCTGCTGCGAGACCTCATAGCCGTTGATGTCCGGCAGGTTCACGTCCAGAATCGCCAGATCCGGCCGGTGGGCCGCGGCATACGAGAGCGCCATCTTGCCGTGCGTCTCGGTGTGCACGCCGTAGCCGATCGACTCCAGCCGCACTTTCAGCGACCGGGCCAGCGCTTCTTCATCCTCGACGATCAAGATCTGCTTTTTCGTGGTGTCCATGGCATCCTCCTATGAAGCAACCGTCCGCTGGGTTCCCAGATACCGGTCCAAACACGCCAACACCTCCTTCGCACTCACCGGTTTGGCCAAAAACAGCTGGCCGGCGATCACCCCTTCCTTCTTTTTCACCTCATCCCTCGACACAACCGCCGTAAGAAAAATCACCGGGATATGTCCGGTCTGCGGATCCAGGGTCAGCTCCGCGGCGACTCCGCCGCCGTCCATATCCGGCATGATCACATCCAGCATGATCAGATCCGGCTTAAACTCCTTGGCCGCCGTCAGCCCCGCGCGGCCGGAATGTTCAGCCCGCACCACGTAGCTGCCGGTCTGCTCCAGATACGATTTCAGCGACCGGGCAAAGGTCGCCTCATCGTCAATGAGCAGGATGCGCTTTCGGCCTGTGTCCATTGTGCCCTCCTTGCTCCGGCGCAAACAGGAGCACGACCTGCACGCCGCCGCCGGGCCGGTTCGCCACGCGGATCAGGCCGCTGTGCAGCTCGATGATCTTCTTGGTCACCGTCAGGCCCAGGCCGGTGCCGGCGCCGGGCGGCTTGGTGGTGAAAAACGGATCGAAGATGTTCGGCAGTTTTTCCTCCGGAATCCCGGTCCCGGAATCTTCGATGGCCGCCATCACCACCGGCTCACCCAGCTTGAACCGGTCGGTCTGGCGCCGGCCGACGCCGTTGCCGGCCGTCGTCAGCCGCTCCACGGCGGTGGTGATCGTCAGCGTGCCGCCGCCGGGCATCGCCTGCACCGCGTTCAAAAAGAGGTTGACGAACACCTGCTGCATCTTGGGGCCGTCCAGCATCAGCGCAGGCAGCGCCGGGGCCAGCCGCCGCTCGACGGTGACATGGCTGCGGTCCATCTCATGCTTGACCAGCGCCAGCCCCTGCTCGATGAGCGCGTTGAGATCTTCCGGCGCCATTGTAAGCGTTTCCGGCGAGGAAAAGTCCAGCATGCCCCGGATGACCGAATCCGCCCGCTTGACCGCCTGGTCCATGTCCCGCAGCAGCACGGCAATGTTCTTATCCGACGAAGGGAAATGGTCGGACAGATGGTCGATGCCGATGAGCAGTGTTGCCAGCGGGTTTTTCACCTCATGGGCGACACCGGCCGCCAGCCGGCCCACCGACTCCAATTTCGCCGATTGGATCAGCTGCAGCTGGGTGAACCGCAGCTCCTGATTGGCCTGCTCCAGCTTCGCCATCGCCTCGATGCGCTGCTGCTGCCGGTCGACGAGCATGGCGTTGGTGCGCTGCAGCTGCTCCTGCACGCGCTGGCGCTCGCCGACTTCTTCGCGCAGCGTCCGGTTCAGATCCGTCAGCTTGACCGTCCGCTGCTCCACCGCCGCTTCCAGCGCCGTATTCACCCGCTGCAGGGCGGTTCGGCCCTCCCGAATCTCCTGCTCCGCGGCCAGCCGCTCCGTCATCATCGCAGCCATGATCATCACCGCCGACGCGACCACCATCATGAACAGCTGCAGAAACAGCAGACTCTCGCTCACCGTCGGACGGGCGAAGGGCCCTTCGCCGTGGACGGTATGCCACAGCGCCAGCAGCGCGATGAACAGCGTCGACATCACGGCCCCGCGCTGGCCGGTGCGCAGTGCGGCCCAGATCAGCGGCAGGAAAATCAAATAGACCTGCGGCAGCTGCGACAGCGGATGCGGCGCGAACAGCTGCCCGAAGACGACCTCGGCCGTCACGCCGAGCATCACACTCAACAGCAGCCGCTCCTGAAATCCGGCCGGTGCTGGAATCCTCGGCGAGGTACCCCAGATAAAAATAAGCGGCGCAAACAGCATCGCCCCCAGCAGATCGCCGATCCACCAGGCGCTCCACGTAGCACCGAAGGCTCCCGCGGCCACCTTGCCGCCCAGCCACAGGCTCACCACGCCGACGGTGGCACTCACAATGGTGCACGCCGGCACCGCACAGGCGGCAAAACCCACCACATCCTGCAGCCGTTCCATCCGCCGGTCAAAGCCGAGCAGGCGGCGCAGCAGCCACGCGCCAAGGACGGCTTCCAGCGTGTTGCCGAGCGCGGTGCCTGAGGCGGCCAAAAACGAGGCCCCCATGGACCAATTCACCAGCAGCGCGCCGATCGCGATCCCCGGCCAAAGCCGTTTCCCGTAAATAAAGAGGAAGGCCAGCGCGATGCCGGTCGGCGGCCACACCAGCGTGGCAAAGCCGCTGACCGCATCCAGCATCAGCCCCAGCCGCGCGACGCAAAAGTACATCGCCGCCAGGATCAGCATCGTGCCCATATCGCCTCCATCAACAAATTACCCCGGCCTTGGGCAAGGTCGGGGCTGGAGACTGTCCCATCACAGAACAGTGCTTCGGCAACCCAGCCGCCGTACCTTGCGGGTTAGGCCTGTGGCTTTGCGCCGCCGGGTTTCCCCGACTTTGCCGTTTCGTGCCTTAAACCATAGCATACAGCGATGAAAAATGGCAATACTTCAGCACATTACTTTTCTGTAATATGTTCTTTAGCAATCTGTTAACGAATAAGTTTTCAACTAAATTAATGAGCGCGTTGAAAACAATTTTAAGTACAGGTATACTAGCATTCATGATGCCATTGAAGCTCTTGTCGCGTCATCAGCATCCGGTCGCGTGGGGAGTCGCGCTGGTGTGGACGATGCTCTCCTCGCTCTGTGTCATTGATGTCATCGAGGACGCCGAGCATGGCTCCGAACCGCTTGATGTCCTGGTCATCCGAGCGCTGGCAATGCCGGCCGAAAGCGCGCTCCAGACGCCCCATGCGCCCTTGGCCCGGATCACGCCGATGATCGAATGGCTCCGTAATACCGCGATCCTTGCGCCGCATTTGCTTGGAATCTCGTACTTCGCCCCCGACGCGCGAAAACAGCAAGACCATCCTCCGCGCGCCAGCCCCAGTCTGTTCGAACTTCGCGTTCTCCGCCTGTAATTCCCCGCTCGACGACTGACGTTCCGCCTGGCGGCGGCACGGCTGTGCCTTGTTGTGTCCACATCATCCGTAAGATTCGTAGGATTCATCATGGCGTATGCCATTCAACAACCAGATCGACGGCTGCTCGGCGTCATCGCCGCAAGCCTGCTGACCGGGCCGGCGGGATGCGCCAGCTTTCACTCCAAACCGATTTCGCTGGAGCAAACCGGCGCAACCTTTGAAGCCCGGACCCTGGATGCTCCGGGCTTAAAAACATTCATGGCCGCGGGGCTCGGGCATGAGGTGGCGCCGTGGCCGCCGGCCTCCTGGGACGTGGACGCCCTCACACTGGCCGCCTGGTATTACCATCCGGACATGGAGCTGGCATGGACCGGCTGGGATGCGGCGAAGGCCGGGGTGCGCACCGCCGGGGCCCGGCCGAATCCCAGCGTGAGCTTTGTGCCGCAGTACGTCACCAACGCGAGTGCGACCGAATTATCGCCCTGGGTCCTTGGGCCCTCCGCGGATGTGACGATGGAAACGGCCGGCAAGCGCCGCCACCGCATGACGCAGGCCAAACATCTCGCGCAGGCGGCGCGATGGCAGGTCAACGCCATGGCCTGGCAGCTGCGCAGCCAGGTGCGCGCGCGATTGCTGGAGCTCTACGCGGCCGGCCAGGAAGCCGCGATGCTGGAGGAGCAGCAGCGAGCTGAAGCCAGCTATGCCACCGTGATGCAGGAGCGGTTCGCGGCCGGCGAGGCGGGAACATCCGCCATCATGCAGATGGATATTGCCCTGCAGCGCACCGTGCTGGCGTCTCGCGACGCGCAACAGCGGCTCGCCGATGCCCGCGCGCAGCTGGCAGAAACGCTGGGGCTCCCAGTCAGCGCGCTGAGCCGTGTGGATCTGTCGTTTGACGCGTTTCGCCAAGCCCCGCCGCCCATACCCGCCCAGGAAATCCGCCGGGAAGTGCTTTGGACCCGCACCGATCTGCTGGCCGCGCTGGCGGAGTATGCGGCCAGCGAAGATCGCCTGCGGCTTGAGGTCGCCAAGCAATATCCTGATCTGCATTGGGGGCCGGCCTATTCCTGGGATCAGGGGACGGATAAATGGTCGCTGGGGATTTCCATGACGCTGCCGCTGTTGGACCAAAACCAGGGGCCGATCGCGGAGGCCAAGGCGCACCGCGCCGAAGCCGCCACCCGGGTCACCGCATTGCAGGCGAAGACCATCGGCGAGCTGGACCGCGCGCTGGCGAAAAATCAGGCCGCGCGGGAAGCGCTCCTCCCGGCGGAAACACTACTGGCCTCGCAGACCGCGCAGTATGCCGCCATCCGGCGCATGGTGCAGGCCGGCGGTGCCGCGCCTCCGACGCTGTTGGCCGCCCAGGTGGAGCTGACCGGCGCACAACAGTTATGGCTGCGCGCGCTGGTGGAGGCGCATCGATCCTTCGGGCAGGTGGAAGACGCGATGCAACGGCCGATGAGCTCGCCATGAACCGCAGCGCGCTGGCCCTGCTGATCGGGATGAGCCTGCTCGTTGCAGGCTGCGGACGGCACACGCCTGACGCAGAGCAGGCCAGTGAACCTGAACCCGGCACCGTCCTGCTGGATCAGGCGGCGCAGCAGCGCAGCGGCATTCAGACCGAAGCGCTGCCCGCGCAGACGCACGCGGAAGAGCGCCGCATTCGCGGCATGGTCCTGCCGGAAACCGGCCGGCCGGGACTCGTCATTCAATTGATGGTGCCGGCCGATCTGTCACTGCCCTCGCCGCTGCCGGCGGTCTCCGTGCAATGGCCAGCCGACGCGCGGTTCTCGATAGAATGCCTCGGCGTCGACCCCACGGCGACTCTCAGGCGATTTCGTTGTCCGGTTCCCGAAGAGTCGGCGGCAGGCTTGGCCCCGGGGATGGCCGTCACCGCGTGGATCCCCATCGCAGCGCCGGTCACCGGCATCATCGTGCCGGAAGCCTCGGTCGTCTGGTGGCAAGGCGCCTCCTGGGTCTACATCAAAGAACCCGCAGAGGCCGACGATCGGCCTGACCGGTTTCGCCGCCTGCAGATCTCGCTGGACGCGCCGGTTGCCGGCGGATGGTTTTCCGCGGATCCGCAGTTTGCGCAGGCTGAGCTGATCACGATGGGCGCGCAGATCCTCCTGTCGGAAGAACTGAAATCGGAGATTCCGGAGGAGTGATGCTCACCGCGCTCATTCGCGCCTGCTTGCGGTTTCGCGGGGTGGTCATCGCGCTGGCCCTCGGAGGCTTGGTCTACGGCTTCTCCGAGCTGCTCAAGTCGAAGTACGATGTTTTTCCTGAATTCGCGCCGCCGCAGGTGGACATTCAAGTCGAAGCGCCGGGCCTGGCCCCGGAGCAGGTCGAGGCACTCGTCACGCAGCCTCTCGAGCATGCCATCAACGGCGTGGCCGGCGTGGAATCGCTGCGCTCCGAATCCATTCAAGGCGTCTCGGTCATCACGGTCACCTTCGGGCCGGGCGATGTGTTCCGCGACCGGCAAGCCGTCACCGAACGCCTGGCGACGATCGCCGGCCAGCTGCCGCAGGGCGTGCAGGCTCCGGTCATTTCGCCGCTGACCTCCTCAACCGGCGATCTCCTGACGCTGGGGCTAACCTGCGAGCACTGCTCGCTGATGGAACTGCGAACGCTGGCGGATTGGCTGGTCAAGCCGCGGTTGCTCGCCGTGCCCGGGGTGGCGAAAGTCTCGCCGTTTGGCGGCGAGGTCCGGCAGCTGCAGATCCAGGTGCACCCGCAGCGGCTGCTGGATTATGACGTCAGCCTCGGCGACATCCTAGCGGCGGCGCGCCGGGCCACCGGGGTCCGGGGAGCCGGCGTGCTGGACACGGCGAACCAGCGCGTCATCCTGCAGACCGAAGGCCAAACGCTCACCGCAGAAGCCCTAGCAAAAACGATGGTCGTGCTGCCGGCCTCGGGCGCTGCCGGGTCGCTGACGGTGCCGCTGGGCGAGGTGGCGACGGTGGTGGAGGCCCCCGCGCCGCTGATCAGCAAAGGCTCGATCATGGGCCAGGCCGGCGTGATCCTCAATCTCTGGGCGCAGTACGGCGCCAATACCCTGGAGGTCACCCGCAGCATCGAAGGAGCACTGGCGGAGATGAAGCCGGCGCTGGATGCCGCCGGCGTCACGCTGCATCCGGATCTGTTCCGGCCGGCCACCTTCATCCAGCGCGCGGTGGACAGCGTGCAGCATTCGCTGATCATCGGCGCGCTGCTGGTCATCGGAGTGCTGCTGCTGTTTTTGTTCAACGTGCGCACCGCCGCCATCTCCGCCGCCGCGATCCCGCTCTCTCTGCTTGCGGCCGTCGCCTGGCTCAACGCGATGGGGGCCAGCCTCAACACCATGACGCTGGGCGGGCTGGCCATCGCCATCGGCATCGTAGTGGATGACGCGGTCATCGACGTGGAAAACATCCTGCGGCGGCTTCGGGCCAACCGGCAGGCGGCCACTCCGCGGCCCGCCGTCGACGTCATTCTGGACGCCTCCGTCGAGGTGCGCAGCGCCGTCGTCTACGCGACTTTCGCCGTGATCATCGTTTTTCTCCCGATTCTGACGCTCTCCGGATTGGCGGGACGGCTGTTCGCGCCGTTGGGCATCGCCTGCATCCTGGCGATTGTCGCCTCCCTGTTCGTCGCCCTGACGGTGACCCCGGCGCTGTGCGCGACACTGCTCAACGCGGAAGCCATCGCCCACCGGGCCTCCCCGCTGGCCGCCTGGCTCATCGCCCGGCACCGCGAGCTGCTCCTCCGCGTCCACCGCTCTTCGCGCGACGTCATGGCCGGAATCGCCGTCTGCGCGGCGGCCGGGCTGATCGCCCTGCGGTTTATCGGCGGAGGATTCCTGCCGGAATTGCGCGAGGGCCACTTCCTCGTCCACATGGCGGCGATCCCGGGGACCTCGCTGAATGAATCCTTCCGCATCGGCAACCGCGTCACCGAGGAGCTGCTGCGCCTGCCCTACGTGCGCACCGTCGCCCAGCGGATCGGCCGTGCCGAAGCGGATGACACCTTCGGCACGCACGCCAGTGAATTCGAGATCGATTTGAAACCCATCTCCACGCGCCAGGCGGCCACCGCCCGGTCGGACATCCGGCGCACGCTGGAGCAATTCCCCGGGCTGAGCTTTCAAGTGAACACATTTCTCATGGAGCGCGTGGAGGAAACACTCTCCGGCTACACCGCCGCGGTCATCGTGAATGTGTTCGGGGATGATCTGGATGTGCTGGACCAGAAGGCGCAGGAGATTGCCGGCGTCCTCACGGGCATCCGGGGATCGGCGGATGTGCAGGTGCAGTCGCCGCCCGGCACGCCGCAGCTCACACTGCAGCTGCGCCCGGAAGAGCTGGCCCGGTGGGGCTTTGAGCCGGTGGATGTGCTTGAGGCCGTCGGTGCGGCGTACCAAGGCGAGATCGTCGGCCAGATTTACCAGGGCAACCAGGTCTTTGACGTCTCGGTGATGCTGGCACCCGAGCACCGCCGCAGCATCCCGGAGGTCGGCGCTCTGCCGCTGCGGGGGCCTTCCGGCGTGTACGTGCCGCTGCGGCAGTTATGCGATATCCGCCAGACGGCAGGACGCTACGTCGTGCTGCACGAGGGCGCCCGGCGGGTGCAGGCGGTCACATGCAACGTCGAGGGCCGCGATCTGCAAGCCTTCGTCCAAGAAGCCGCGCAGCGGGTCGCCGCCATCGCGATGCCGTCGGGCACCTATGTGGAATTCGGCGGCGAGGCCGCCTCGCAGGAGCGCTCCAAACACGATTTGCTGATCCATTCGCTGTTTGCCGGAGCCGGCATCGTAATCCTCCTGTTCGTCATCATGGGCACCATGCGCAAGACGCTGCTGATTCTGGCGAATCTGCCCTTTGCACTCGTCGGCGGAATAGTCGCGGTGCTGCTCTCGGGCGGCGGCCTGTCCATGGGCTCGCTGGTGGGATTCGTCACGCTGTTTGGCATCACGCTGCGCAACTCCATCATGCTGCTGTCGCATTACGAGCATCTTGTGCACGTGGAGGGCATGCCGTGGGGCTGGGAGACGGCGGTGCGGGGCGCTTCTGAGCGGGTCGTGCCCATCGTGATGACAGCGCTGGTCACCGCGCTGGGCTTGCTGCCGATGGCGCTGGGCAGCGGCGGGCCGGGGCGAGAAATCGAAGGGCCGATGGCCATCGTGATTCTCGGAGGACTGCTGACCTCCACCGCGCTGAATCTGCTGGTGCTGCCAACCCTCGCACTGCGCTACGGAGCCTTCGGCCCGCCGCAGGGCGCCATGCCCCCCGCAGCCCCCTCATCCGGCGCGCTCAACCGGCTCGCAGGCTGGTTCCGCGATCCGCCCACCAACCGCCTTAAACCCCGCTTCCTGGTGGGCGCAATCCTCGTCGGGCTCACCTTGCTGACGGCTCACACCACCGAGGCGGGATTAGTCATCGGAATTCTTCTGGCCGTGGCAGGAGAAGCCATCCGCCTGTGGGCCAATGCCTACGTCGGCCATGCCAAGGTCAACCGCGCCCGGCAGGCCCCCATCGGCCGGCTGATCACCGCCGGCCCGTACGCCTACATCCGCAACCCGCTCTATTTCGGAAGCCTGCTGATCGGCCTGGGCCTGTGCGGTATCGTCGGGCATCTCTGGTTTGCCGTGATGGCGGGCGGGTTATTTGCGTGGGCCTACGTGAATAAAATTCGGCAGGAAGAAAGCCTGCTCGCCCAGGAGTGCGGTGAGGCGTATGCCCGCTACCGGCAGGCCGTGCCGGCCTACTGGCCCACGTGGCGCCGGTACGCCGACCGCCAGGGGCAATGGAGCTGGGAAGGAATTGCCGCCAGCAAGGAGCTGAAAACCCTCGCCTGGGTCGTGGTCCTCATTATCCTGCTCTATTTCCGGGAAGAACTCATTGAGGAGCACGAGAGCCTGTTTCAGGAGCACGCGGGCCGGCGCATAGGCCTGCTGGCCGTCATGGTGCTGTTGATCGCCTCCGACGGCATCTATGAGCTGATTCGCCGCTGGAAGCGGCGCGCGGGGAAGAGTTAGGCGAGCGTTCGGTCGAGCCACTCGCGCACGAGGTCGGAAAAGGCGTCCGGCTGTTCGCGGATGAGCGCTTCGGCATGGCCGCCGCGATGCACCACCCACAGCTGCTTCGGATCGCCGGCCGCTTCATAGAGCCGGTGGCCGTGGCCAACACCGACGATCGGATCCTCCTCGCCGTGGATGAGCAAAATCGGCAGATCCTTCAGCCGGCTGATCGAGTCCACCGGCCGCTCCTTGGGAAGAAAGAGATTGCCCGGACGGCAGCCTGAGCCGCGGCCGAAGCCTTGAATCGCCGCGCCAATCGCCCGGCGGGTCCAGAACCGGTTCTCGATGCGCCGGAAGTCGGAGGGTGCTCCGACGGTGATCACGCTGCGCACCCCGGCCGGACGCCGGCTGGCGGTGTTGATCGCAATCGCCCCGCCCAGCGAAAAGCCCATCAGCGCAATCCGCGCATACTGCGGCTGCGCCCAGCCCAGCACCGCTTCAAGATCGCCGGCTTCGCGCGCCGAGAAGGTGTACCGGCCGCCCGAATGCCCATGCCCGCGGAAATCCATCGCCAGCACGTCGCACACATCGAGCAGCCGCTCGGCCAGCCCTCGAAAATCCCGCGAATCCTTGCCCTTGAAGAACCCGGGGCAGACGATGACGGCGGAGCGGCCGGCTGCGGCCTGATAGTGGTTGAAGGCAATGCGGACGCCGTCGCGGGTGGTGACCGCGTGGGTCGAGAAGTTCATGGGGACACGCTAAAGAGCGGTGAACGGACTTACGACTTCGAGTGCCAGCTCCACCGGACGATGGAGCGGGTATTGGCGGGCGTATCACAGTGGTAGCGCACAAACGGCCAGGAGTCCGGCCCCACCACGTCCAGCAGGTAAAACGTCAGCTCTTTTTGGACAGCACCCAGGATTTTCTCAGCCCGCGCGTCATTCGCGCGCGCCTTGAGCAGAAACTGCACTCGGAAGCCTTTGGCGCGCCGCTCCACCAGTGCGACCGCGCGGCGATCCTCGCCGTAGGAAAGACTGACATGGTCGGTTTTGCGGTCCACGATGCCTTCGGTCCACGCCACTCTCGGTTTTCGCGTAATGCGCATGTCGGTTATCCCTTCGCGACCCGGTCAGCCCCTGCGCCACGGTAGGTGATGCGGCCCTGGGTGAGGTCATACGGCGACAGCTCCATCTGCACCGTGTCCCCTTCCAGAATCTTGATGGAGAAGCGGCGCATCTTGCCGGAAACGTATGCCAGCACCATGTGCCCGCCGGGGAGCTCCACACGAAAGCGCGAGTTGCGCAGCCGTTCGACGACTTTTCCTTCTACGGGGATGGACTCTTCTTTGCCCATGGGAGGCCTTATTTTATCACGTTTTGCGCCGGTGTGCCGGGGAATCTCCGTCGGAGACCGCACTTGACGGCCCCCGAGCCAGGCTCTAAGCTGGCACCTTCATGCCGGCCATTCTCCAGCTCAAAGAGATCCACAAAAGCTTCGGCCCGCGCGTCATTTTTGATGAGGCCAACGTCACCCTCAACAGCGAGCAGAAAGCCGGTTTTATCGGCCGAAACGGGGCCGGCAAGTCCACCCTCTGCAAAATCATCACCGGCCAGGAGCCGCTCGAAGGCGGCGAGGTGGTGCAAAGCGCCGACCTGCGCTTAAGCTACCTGGAGCAGCACGATCTCTTCACCCCCAATGAGACCGTGCTCGACTTTCTCGTCCGGCACACCGGCCAGGAGTCCTGGCGCTGCGGCAAGATCGCCGGCCGGTTTCAGCTCAAACATGAGCTGCTGACGACCCAGATCCACAGCCTCTCCGGCGGCTATCAGACCCGCGTCAAACTCGCCGCCATGCTGCTGCGCGAGCCCAACTTCCTCATCCTGGATGAGCCCTCCAACTACCTCGACTTGAAAACCCTCATCCTGCTCGAAGAGTTCCTGCAGGACTTTGACGGCGGCTTTCTCATCGTCTCGCACGACCGCGAGTTTCTCAAGAAAACGTGCGACCACACGCTGGAAGCCGAAAACGGCCGGCTCGTCCTCTACCCCGGCACCGTCGAAGAGTACCTCGTCTTCAAAAACGAGCAGCGCGAGCAGGCCATCAGCTATAACCAGACCATCGAGGGCAAGCGCAAACAGCTGCAGGCCTTCGTCGACCGGTTCCATGCCAAAGCCTCCAAGGCCAGCCAGGCCCGCTCCAAGATGAAGCAGATCGAAAAACTCAAAACCATCGACCTGGCCGAAGCCCAGAGCAACGTGCAGATTAAAATTCCGGCCATCCAGCGCCGGCAGGGGCCGGCCTTCTCCTGCGATGCGCTGGCCATCGGCTATCCTGAAAAGCTCGTCGCCAGCCGGATCCATGTCGAAGTCGACCACGGCGCCCACGTCGCGGTGCTGGGGGAAAACGGTCAGGGCAAGACCACCCTGCTCCGAACATTGGCCGGCGATTTGACCCCGAAAGACGGCAAGTTTAAGTGGGGCTTTGGCTGCGAGGTGGCCTACTACGCCCAGCACGTCGTCGCGGCCTTGAATCCCAAGCACGATGTGTTCACCCATCTGGAAAGCCATGCGGCTCCGGCGGTGACCCGACAGGAGCTGCTAGCTATGGCCGGCTCGTTTCTCTTTAAAGGCAACGACGTCAAAAAACCGGTCTCAGTGCTCAGCGGGGGCGAATGCGCGCGGCTGTGCCTGGCCGGCCTCTTGCTCATGAAGCGCTCCGTCCTGCTGCTCGATGAGCCTACCAACCACCTGGACTTTGAAACGGTCGAAGCGCTCGGAGCTGCGCTGCGCCAATTTCCCGGCACGGTCTTTTTCATCAGCCACGACCGCACCTTCGTCAACATGGTCGCCACCCAGATCATCGAGGTCGCCAACGGCGCGGTCATGCACTATCCGGGCAGCTACGCCGACTATGTGTACCGGCTGGAGAATCAGGTCCGGAAGGAACTCGAGGCTGAGGATGGGGCGGTAGAGCCGGCACCGAAAGCAAAGGCGACGTCAGACTATCATCTGCGCAAACAGCGCGAGTCGGCCAAGCGCAAGCTGGCCGGGCAGATCAAACGATCCGAGGAACAGCAGGCGGCCTACCGGAAGGAAAAAGAAGCACTCGAATCAGAGATGGCATCCGAGCCGACCAAGTGGAGCCGCGAACTCACCGACCGCTGCACCCAGCTGGCCCTCCTGCTGCATGAAGAAGAGCGCCGCTGGATCCAGCTTACCGAGCAGCTCGAGTCGCTGCCGAAGCAAACACACTCTTAAGATACGCGCCTTCGCGGAAGCTGATCGGATGGTCGATCGGCTGGCCGGTGCGGGCCAATTCGCGCAGCACGCGGCGCGACCGGCCGGCGGCATGATGCACCGCGGCGTAGAAGTCGTTAGCCTCGACCTGGCCCGAACAGCAGGAGATCATCAGCGTGCCTCCTGGGGCCAGGACGGCCAGCCCCAGTGTTGTCAGCTGGCGGTACGCGGCCAGGGCTTTCTCGACCTCCCGGCGCGTCTTGGCGAATGAGGGCGGGTCGATCACCACGACCTCGTAGCGCTGGCGGCGCGCTCCAAGCTGCTCCAACAGCTTAAACGCATCGCCGGCCATCACCTGATGCTTCGCCTTCGCCACCAGCCGCTCCTTTTTATTTAAGGCAAAATTCCGCTGCGCGGCCTTCAGCGCCGGCTCACTCGCATCCAGACTGGTGATTTCGGTGGCCCCGCCCCGCGCCGCCGCCACGGAAAACCCTCCGGTATACGCAAACACATCCAAGACTCGTTTTCCTCGGGTATGACGCGCCAGTTCGGCGCGATTATCCCGCTGATCGAGAAAGAATCCCGTCTTCTGTCCCTGCAGCACGTCCACTTCAAAGGTCAGCCCAGCCTCGCGAAACGTCACCGCCCGCTCCGGCACGCGCCCGGCCAGTGCGATGCCGTCGGTCAGGCCCAGCGCCGCTCCGGTGCGCTGCGCGCCGCGGCTAAGCCGCAGCACGATATCCTGCACAGGAACAACACCGGTGAGCGCTTCGACCAGATCCGGCAGATGCGGCGCCCACGCGGCCGTATAAAGCTTCATTACCAGCATCTCCCCGTACCGGTCGAGCACCAGGCCGGGCAAGCCGTCGTTTTCTCCGTGCACCAGCCGGTAGCCGGTCGTCGTCTTGGATTGGAGTAGCGGCTCGCGTAGGGCCAGCGCCTTCATGAACCGTTCGCGGAACCAGGCGGCGTTAATGGGAGCGGACTTGCCGCGCTGCAGCACGCGGACCCGGATAGGGGAGGAAGGATCGTAGAGGCCAATCGCCAGCAGCCGTTCACGCTTATCGTAGACGGCCGCCAGCGTGCCGGGCGGGGCGGCATGGCTTTGCTTGGAGATCGCCTCGGCGTAGAGCCACGGATGGCCGAAGCGCAGAGTGCGCTCCGCATCCGGGTTGATATGCAGCACAACTGGTGAGGTCATAGGGGCCGAAGGGACTTATTGCGTGGTTGGCGTCGTAAGAAAGCTGGAGTTTAGCGTATAAATAAATTGGCGGCCTTGTTTACCCCTCGTAAGAATCCCGAGAGTTTCCAACTGAGCGAGGTCTCGTCGCGCAGTCTCATACACAACGTTAAATTCCTTTCGATACTTGGCGATCATGCCCCTCTTCTCTCTGGAGGTCGTCAGATACTTCAGGAATCGCGTTTGTCGCTCATTGAGCATAAAGTGTCGCTCGCGAATATTGGCGAACAGAATATCCCTGCGGTAACGCTCTGAGATTCGCTGGAGGATCACCTCGATGGCTCGCACGACGGATTCGGCCATGTAGAGGAGCACATAGGTCGCATCCGCCTCATGGTCTTCCATGTCCTTCAGCGCTTTGTAATACCGCTCCTTCGTCTCCTGAATGATGGAAGAAATGGAAAAGTAGCGAAAAAACTCGTAGCGGTGCTTAAGCAGATACCAGTAGAACAGCGCCCGAGCCGTCCGGCCATTTCCATCGACATAGGGGTGCACGTAGACCAGATAGGTATGGACAACAGCTGCCCTGAGGATGGGGTGGATGAAGGGCTGCCGCTCTTCTTCATTGATCCAGTTGACCAGCGCCTCCATGGACGACTGCACGGTATTGGCCGGCGGCGCCTCATAGATGGTCTCTCGGCGCTGATTGACGACAAACACCGGCCCGTCGCGAAATCGACCTGCGGTCGTTTCATCCTCGAGCGTCTTCTCCGTCACCATACGCTGGATTGCGTGCATAAGCTCGACGGAGCAGGCCGCTTCCCGCTGCTCCAGCACATATCGCATGACGCGGCCATTGTTCGCGACCATCTGGTCGCTGGTGTCCCGCGGTGCCTTGCCTTCCACAATCAGCTCCCGGGCGCGCGCAATGGTCGAGAAGGCCCCTTCAATGACGCTGGAGAACATGGCTTCCTCAACCAATGCTTGTTCGGTAAGCTCGGTTTGGATCTCCTCCTTGACCAGGCTGTAAAGCGAGTCCTTTCCGCGCGAGTCCACCTGGTGTAAGTACTCTTGAAGTTTTGGTGTAAGGACAAACCAGAAGGGCTTGCCAGCCTGATCTTTAAACGGCAGAAATTCCGCCTTTGCCTGTCGGAATCTTACCAAGTCAGGCCAGAACTCATCTAGTTTCATGGTAGGAGATAAGCGAAACCCTATCTCTTGTTTATTGTAGTAATTAAATAGATATGTATTCAATAACTCATTCATTATACGTATGTTACATCATAATTTTACGTGACGTAATACTAATTAACTACTAACTAATTACCATATAAATACTATATTGTCAAGATGGGGTATACTTGAAGTGGTAGGGGGCATGAGAACCATAACACTCCTACTGATGTGAGGGGTAGATGGTGCAGTACAGTGCTTGAGCGGGCGGGTGCCGGTACGTGTCGTCGCCCCGCCCGTTCAAGGTTTCCGGCCTACTCCCCGTAGTGAATTACGGAGTGCGCGGGCTTTCGGCGGGGCCTTTGCCGGAGGGAGCCGCCGAAGAGCTGCTCTTGCGCAACAGCAGCTTGTCGACGCGCAAGCCATCCTCCCGCATCCACAGGTGGATGGTGTGGAGGCCCGGGGTCGTGATGACCAGTTTGGCGGGGGCGCTGTTATCCATGGTATTGCGCTTCCAGATCCAGCCGCCGGTAAAGCTGCCGATCCGATCCGCGGAACTCGGTCCGGTGCCATCAATGCCGGCATGGACCGAATCGTCGCTGCCGCTGGCAGCCGAGCCGCGGAGCCATACGTAGTACGTGCCCGTGTTCGTGAAGCTCACGCGATAGACCAGCTCAGGGCTGGCCGTGACATAGCCGGTATCTTGATTGGCCCCGATATTGGGCAGCACCTGCAGGTAGCCAATCCCGGCATATCCGGTCTGGCTGGTCTTCAGCAGCCAGTCGTGGCCCTGACGCGAAATATTCGCGTCGGCGTGCTCCGCCTCCATGACGACCTGGCCGCTGGATTCTTTGAATGCCAGCAGCGGCTGGACGTCCACCGTCGCCGTCAGCTGATTGTCGCCCAGATTGGCTTCATCGATGACCGCATTGACGACCGCCCTCAAGAGATGGCTTCCCGGCGTGGCCCCTGTCGTCACCCAGCTGAAGGACATGACCGACGAAGCACCGGCTGAGAGGTTCGCCGGTTGGGATCCGATCGTCCCCCCCGCGGTCTCGTCGGTCAGCGTCACCGTCGTTGATTCCGCGAATGTCCCGCTATTGGCCACGGTCACCTGCACCGCCACTGGATCGCCCACCGTCACCGCATCCGGCGCATCCAGCCCGGTCACCGCCACATCATGGGCCGGGGCTTGCACCGTGGAGGCTGTGCTGGCACTGTTATTGCCGGTGTTGGCCTCCTCGGGGACACTACTCGCCTCTCCGACGAGCGTATGCAAGCCGACAGCGACTCCGGCCGTGTCCCAGGTAAACGGGATCGACTGCGAACCGCCCGGCGGCAGGCTGACGCCTTGGGATCCCAGCACGACATGGCTGGTGGCATCGGTGACCGTCACGATGAACGACTCGGCAAAGGTGCCAGGATTGGACGCCTCGACCGACAACGCCGCGTGATCTCCTTGCAGGACGGTGCCCGGCGCGATCACCTGGGTCACTGAAAGATCATGAAACGCCGGGACGTAATTCAGCGCCGCGTAAGCGTCGATCAGCCCCCAGCCATAGCCCGTATCCCAGCCCGCTGGACCCCGATCGCGGGCGGTCTGTTCGATGGCTTCACGAACCGCATCGGGTCCGGTCAGTCCGTTCGCCAGCAAAAGGGCGGCCAGGCCAGAGACATGCGGGGTGGCCATCGACGTGCCCTGAAAGAACCAGTAGCTGAAGTCGCTGGGGTTCTTCGAGGTCGGGTTGAACGTTTGCTGCAGGACGCCGTCGCCATAGCCGTCGAGATTTTGATCGACGCTTGTGTCGCCGCCCGGGGCCGCCACATCGACGTAGCTGCCGCGCGTGGAGTAGGAGCTGACCGCTTCGTCGTATCGAGTCGCCGCCACGGCGATCACGTAGGGGTCGTACGCGGCCGGATAACTCGGCGATCCGGCCGCACCGTCGTTGCCCGCCGCCGCGACCACGGTGACCCCGTGGTCGTAGGCGTATTTCACGGCGTTTTCCAGAGTGATGGAGGCGTCGGGCCCGCCCAAGCTCAGGCTGATGACGTTGGCCCCGTGATCCGTGGCGAAGTAGATGCCCTCTGCGATATCGGTGTATGATCCGAAGCCGTTCTGATCGAGCACCCGCACGGGCATGATGGCCGTCTGAAAGGCGACCCCGGCCACCCCCAGCCCGTTGTTGGTGCGCTGGGCCACCGTCCCGGTGACGTGCGTGCCATGGCTGTTCTCGTCATTCGGGTGGGCATCATTGGCCACAAAATCGTAGCCGGGCACAAAAGTCGTCTGGGCTAAATCCGGCGCTTGCTTGAAGGCCGTCCCGAAATCCTCATACGCCACCCCGGTATCGACAATGGCCACGATGACGCTGGAGCTGCCGCCGGCTTGCATCCCCCATGCGGATTGCATCCGGATGCCCCCCGTGCCGAGGTTATCCAGGTGCCATTGATATCGGTAGTAGGGATCGTTCGGGGTCAGTAACGAGGAGGCGATGAAGTTCGGTTCGGCGTATTCGACATTGGGGTTGCGGCGGTAGGCGGTGGCCAGCTCTTCGGCGCGCCGGCCCGCGGGGATGCGGAGGCGTTTAAATCGTGCCCGCCGGCTGGTGGAGAGCACGCGGGTGCCGTGCTGGCCATTGACCTGGCGGATGACCGGCTCGGACACTCCGGCCTTGAATCTCACGACCAGCTCGTCCGGAACGCGGCCCGCTGCGGCCGGCCTGCGCACCGCCTGGTCGACGTGCAGCTCATCCTGCGCGAAGGCCGCCTGGCTGATCCCTGCGGTCATCAGCGCCGCAAGGCACGCTCCGATCCACCGACTCGTCCTCCGCCGGCTGCTCATGGTGCTGACGAGTCTATCACTCTCGCCGGCGAATGAGGAATAAAAAACGTTACTTTTCCGAGCTGAGGGCGCGGAAGGTCAGCGCGGCGAGCACGCCGCCGGCCAGATTGCCCACCAGGTAGACCCAGAGGTTGCTCGCGGCACTCAGACCCATCAGCGTCAGGCCCACGGCGACGGCTGGATTGAAGACCGCTCCGGAAATATTTCCGACGGCAAATGCCCCCGCTGTCACCGTGAATCCGATCGCCAGACCGAAGTACGAGTTGCCCTTGGTTTCCTTGACTGTGGCTACATTCAGCACCACATAGGCCAGCGCGAAGGTAAACAGCAGCTCCGCCACCAGCGCCTTGGACGCCACCAGCCGCATCGGAATCATCGGACTGCCCGCCTTCAAATACCCCACCGCACCCGCGGCTAGCAGAGCGCCCACCAGCTGCGCGCCGATGTAGAGCAAGGCCGCAGACCCAAAGGTATCCGCACTCTTGGTTTTGCCTCGTAGCCAGACCGCCACCGTCACCGCCGGATTATAGTGCGCTCCGGAGATGTGGCCGCCCGCATAGATCATCACGGCAAGGATCGCGCCGATGGCCAGCGGCGCCAACAGCCCCGCCCCCGGTTGCGTGACTGCCAACCCCACCACCAGCACCAGAAAAAAGGTGCCGATCAACTCCACGATCGCTTCTTTCATCGTCAGGCTCCTGAGCTTTGAATGTTGTCACCTAGCGTCATTCTAGCGGAGATCACCCGACCCTCCCCGAATAAAAAACGCCGCAGCCTCACTCGACCGCGGCGCTCCCAAGTAAATTGGATCGCGTCACAGGAATTTCTGAAACTTCGCTTTGGTGCGAGTCCTGTTCGGCTCCCCAGGGAGGATTCGAACTACGATGAAGCCCCTTTAGGCCGGCAGACGAGGGAGTCGACGGGGCGGGGATGCTTGTCGTTCCAGAGCAGGTCGGAGAACCAGAAGCCATCGCGGTACACGATGTCGCCTTTGACGCAGGGTACGGGGCGGCGGAAAATCGGCCCGTCGTAGACGAACGTGTGGAACTCCCCCTTCTCCCCGCACGGATCCGCCGACGCCGGCAGCTGATCGAGCAGCGACTGGTCAAACTCCCGCCCGCAGAAGACCGGGTCGATTTGCTGGGGGTCGATGCACACGAGGATGGCCTTGAAGCCGGCCGCGATGAACTCCTGGGCCAGCTGCCGGGTGTCCTTCAGCCAGAGCGGATAGAGCCCTCGCATCTGCAACTGCGCGAGGCTGGCATCCCGGTAGCGGCGGATCTCCTCAAGAAAGAGATCACCGAAGACAACCCGCGAGACCCCTTGCTCTTTGTACCGCAGCAGCCGCTCGCGCATCGCGGCTTCGTAGGTGTCATTCGAGGCTTTGATCGGAATACGCACCTGCTCCAACGGTAATCCGATCGCTTCCGCTTGCGCCTCGAGCAGCTCAAGACGCACCCCGTGCATGCTGATCCGCTCGTACCCCTCGGTGATGGTGGTCAGCAGCGCTTTGACCTGCACGGCAGGATCCCTCAGCACCGCCTGCAATGCCAGCGAGCTGTCTTTGCCACCGCTCCAGCACATGAGGATCGGCTCTGCAGTCGTGCTCATTCCGGGGATAGAATACACCATCTACAACACGATGTCTGCGATTAGCGACAGGGGGATGCGGAACGCGCGATTTAAGCAGTTTTATATATCGTAACACATTGTAGCATAATTGGTTGTGTGCATATCCATGGCACGAAAAATGCTCTTTATAGGGCTACCCTGCATACACGCTGGGACACGAGAGGAGCGTTCACCATGAGAACGAAGATCGCAATGACGCTGGCCGTTGGCATGTTGCTGGCGTGGAGTGCCCGTGAAGCCCAGGCCGCCAACCTGGTGCACAACCCGGGCTTTGAGAACGGCTTGAACGACTGGACCGACCGGTTCGGAGCACCCAGCAAAGTCAGTACCACCACGTTTCACAGCGGAGCGATGTCGGCCACGAAGTCGGTGGCCACGGTCTCCGGGCAGGAGTACTGGAGCCAGATTTCTCAGGATATCGCCGTCTCCGCCGGCAACCCGATCTACGCCTCGGTCTACCTCAAGAGCACCTTCAGCCCCGCGGCCACGGCCAAAGGCGGCCTCATGGTGCAGTTCTACAACACCAGCGGCAAACTCATCGGGACCTCGGTGACCGCGCCGCAAATCGGCGGCACCGTGAACTGGCGGCTCATCGAGCTCTCCACCACCGCCCCGGCGAATGCGGTGAAAGTGCGGCTGAGTGCCTTTATCTATGCCGCGCAGAACGACAACGCCTCGCTCTCCGGTGCGCTCTTTATCGACGATGCGTTTCTGGACAAGATCGTTAAATCCCCGGCCCCTCAAACCACCCTGCGCAATCGCGGCTTTGAGAACGGCTTGAATGACTGGAACGATCTGTTTGGCTTTCCCTCCTTCTTGAGCACCTCGCCCAAACGCACCGGGGTCTACGCGGCCGGCAAGCGGGTGGAAACGGTCAATGGGCAGGATTACTGGAGCCAGATCCACCAGGAAGTCGCGATCACGCCCACGCAAACCGGCATCGCGACGGTGTATGTCCAGACCGACTTCGCGACCAACAGTGCGGCGCGGGCCGGCCTGATCGTGGAGTTCCTGAACGCTAATGGCGCGGTCATCAGCGATAAGACCTCGGCGGTCGTCGGAGGCCAGACGCCCTGGCGGCAGGTGTCCGTGAGTTGGACGTCGTCACCGGCCGGCACCAAGAAGGTGCGCGTCAGCGGCTTTATCTTCGCACCGCAGGGGGATGTGCCCTCGATCGGCGGCCGCGCCTTCTACGACGACGCGACCCTGACGATCCAGTAAGCTCGTTCGCAGACAATAACGGCCCCGCTCGGTTCTCCGGGCGGGGCCGTTCTGTTTGTCACTCGTTGCGGAAGTAGAGGAGGGCGGCGGTCAGGAGGGCGCCGACGACGAAGACTGCCACGGTGCCGGGGATGAGGTACGGGTAGCCCATCAGGGCCAAGCCCAGCAGCATGGTCTTCACCCGCGATTCTTTCTTGCCGTAGACGAAGGCGACAAACCCAATGCTGCCGAAGATCAGGCCCGCAAAAAGCTGGGCGGTCATTGCGCCGGGGCGGCGGAGTACTTCTTGGCGCGGCGGCGCGACTTGGCGGCCCGGCTTCTGAGCTTGTTGGCGCGGCTGGTGGTCAAGCCGATGCGCTCGGCATAGCCCTGATCGGCAAGCGCCTCGAGGGCGCGCGGGAAATCCTCCAGCGGAACGCCCATGCGATGCAGATAGACCAGCGTTTTACGGTCCGCACCCGCTTCCTGCGGCGGGCCCATCAACGACTCGGTGATCGGGCCGCCGATGTGGCCTGCGTTGCTCAGGCCGGGCACGAACTGCCCGCCGGCTTTAAACGCGCTCTTCTGGGCGGTGTTCGCGAGATCGCGCTCGGTGTAATGGTGCAGCCGGTGATGGGCCACGGCGTGGACGATCAGCGCGCGCAGCATGGCGTCATCAAGCGTCGTCATGAGCGGTTCGGCGATGTAGATGTGGCGCTGGGGCAAAATCGCCAGTCCGATATGGTCTTTGCCCGGATCCGCCACCCGCATCCAATAGTGCTTGTAGGGATACTTCGTGTGCGGCGCCACTTCGGCCACTAATTTCTCAAGGCGGGCCTGCTGGGGATGATCGTGGATCTCTTTGACCGTTGCACAGCCGCCGGTCAGAGCTGCAATCAACAGCAGCGGCGCCAGCCTCATGGGGCGGTCTCCGGCTGCACCTGGCGCAGCAGCTCACGGAATGCGGCTTGCGCTACAGCTCCCGGCACGCCGGTCTTCCATTTCCACGGCGCCAACAGCAGGAAGATATGCTTCTTCGTGGTATAGGCCTCTTCCGCGTGAAAGGTTTGTGCAATCGTCTCGCCCTGCATGAGCCGCGCGTCGAGATGCACGACGGTCTCTTCCTTCGAGGGGACGATGAATTTGGTCATGCTGCTGACCCAGCTCCAGCCTTTGCTGCCGGCGGTGGCCTGGGTGGCTTCGATCAGCAGGCGGGATGGGGCGGTCACCGGCTCTTCCGCAAGCTGCATCGACGGAAAACTGAGCAGTGCTTGCCGAAGCTGTTTCATGGCGGAGCCCTTCCACATGCGGGGAGAAATCAGGCCGTGGGTCGGCTCGTCAAATTTGAGTTTGCGCGTATAGAGGAGGACCGAAATCGGGGTGCTGGAGACTGGGGGAGGCGGGGTGACCGCGACGGGTTCGCGCGCAATGCGCGCGTTGGCGCAGCCGGAGAGCAGAAGCACGGCGGCCAGCAGACGCAGCAGCGGCGACATCCCGTGCAGTATAGCTGAAAACCGGACAAAAAGCCCCTCACGCCGGAGTGGCTGTCCTGTCAGAAATGCCTGTTGCCGGTGAACTCCCGTAAGATCATCCCGGCCTTGAACCAGTCGTCCAGGTGCGGCCAGGCATCCGCCCACGCGGTTTCATACAGCGCGTAGCTGATGCGCCGGTCCGCGGGACGCTCACCGAACCAGCGGGTCTGCCACCGCTGTAGAAAGCCCTGATAGAGCACTGTGTCTTCCATTGCTTCCCCCACGAGCCACGGCAATCGCTTCCAAAATCTCCGTCACGTGCTGCTCGTTGATATGCGATCCGACATACGCCCACTGCCTGCGGGCCGCCAGTGCGACATCTTCCAGTGACAACATCCCAACCAGCCTCCCCTGGTCGGTGACGGGCAGCCAATACAGCGCCTCCCGCTTCATCACATCA
>OBEQ010638318.1_pt1 | contig 51452 bp, 50 predicted proteins | sample 1670901 | NCBI WGS metagenome assembly OBEQ01 (sample SAMEA104232315, study PRJEB22302) | groundwater metagenome | biome: forest; feature: aquifer; material: groundwater | place: USA | collected 2011-08-07 | depth 5.4 m
GAGCCGAATCTGGCCGCGGCCACGTTCCACGAGCCGATGGCCAAATTTCTCCTCGAGCGCCTTCACATGATGGCTGAGCGCCGGCTGCGTTAGGTAGTTGCGGTGGGCCGCTTCGGTGAAGCTCTGGGTCTGCACCAGATCACAGAACAGACGCAGGGAACGGATCATGATGAGAATATATAATCTAACATATTATTAGTATGCATTTGTATTATACCACGTGGCGTGGGAGTATATAAGTAGAGCGTGCAGCCATGATCACGGGCTGACATCTCAAGGAAAAGGAGGGGGTCATGAGAGCAGTGTGGTTGCCCCTGGTTGAGGACGAACGGAAGCGGTTACCAGACAATGCAGCGCCGGTTCAAGGCGTGCCCGCGATCGCGGAAGGGGGCACCAGGGGCCCCTCCCTTATGACGTCGTTCGGACTGATGGAAAAGGAACAGTTGATTCCCTCGGGTCTCAGCGAAACCATGACAGTCCAGGAAGTCATGCGCCGGTATCCCAACACGCGATCGGTCCTGGAGGGTCTGTTTATCGATCACAGATTCGAGGAATATGCCTGTCTGGATGAGGTCGCCTGGCGACATGGAATGGAGAGCTGGAAACTGTTAGCGCTGCTCGAAGAGGAAGTGGCACGGCCTACGCCTCAGATCTTAGATGGCGAGGCAGCGCCTCGAGCCTAGACGCGTGGCGGCTACCAGGCACACGCGAGCGCTGTACTTGGGTTCAGAGTCATCAGAGGAACTCTTGGCGTTGATGTCGGCTGGAGGCAGCATTGGAGGAGGATATGGGTAAGCATCGAGCTTTCCTGCAACGGTGGCAGACCAGACGGCTCGTCAATTATCAGGAGAGGGCGCGCACGGCCTACGTGCTATATGAAACAACGTGGGCGGACGCATGGCCACACCTGGACGACTGGTTCAAGACCGAAGCGTTTTTCATCGGGCAAGGCAGGTATCGTCCCGGCATCGCGTGACGACGCGTGCACGGCATCGTCAGGTACGGCGAACAGCCTCGCTTCGTGTGATTCAGACCACGCTCGAAACTCGGCTAAGATTACCCCGTCGCTCCCGTTCTGCTCCTCCGACCTACACCACGCCCTGAACTTCGCTAGCAATCGATCCCGCTCACCTTCAAAAGTTCTACAATCGTCCCGTCGCCCCCGCCAGATCAAAAGACCCCCGCCAGATTGAGGCGGGGGTTTTTTATCTGGTTGAGAGCGGTGGGGGCGAGAACCATGGTGAGAGCCCCGCAATCATATAATCTTTTTAGGCTGGAGTGCCGCACGTAAGTGCGGCGCGTTCCCGCCATACACTGAATGGTCCGTCGTGGAGGGTTTGATGCCCTTCCGGCGGACCGTTGTTGTTTGGGGATTGCGGCGGGCCAACTACTTTTCGATTGCCAAGACGCCGTGGAGTGTTCTAAGATAAGGCTGCGTGCCATGACAAAGATGCCCCTCCTGATCGGTCAATCACCCGTGGAGCCCCACGGGCAGCCCGCCCCGGCCTCCGCACGGGTCGGGCCGGGGAGCCCGTGGCACCCTGCCATCATCCCGCCCACGCGCTCGAGGAAGCCACACTGGCGGGCCCACGGCCGAAGGCCGTGGCCCGATGGCGGGTCGCCCCTCCCCGGATTTCCACGTCCCAGCTCTCACAGTCCGTGTCATGCTCAGCCGCGCGGTTCCAGCCCGCACCGGCTCACCATGGAGGTTGCGTTATGCGGATGGCGAAACGCCTGGCCCTTGGGCTGATCCTCCTCCTGCTCGGTCCGCGCGTGTCCGCGCAGGCCGGTTCGCTGCCCGACTACATGGAACACTGGGAAGTGGCGATCGACGTCAATGAGGATCAAGGCCCCCGCTACCTCCTCGACCCCATCCTGCCGCTCTACCGTCAGGCGGCGAACGGGGCCGTCGTCTTTCTTGAGCCGCGGCTCACCTACCGCGATCGCGAGTGGCTCACGAATCTCGGCGCCGGCTACCGCCGGCTCGTCCTCAACCGCGCCTGGCTGCTCGGCGGCAACATGTTCTACGACTACGAGAGCGAGCATGCCCACTCCCGCGTTGGCTGGGGGGTGGAAGCGCTCAGTTCGTTCGCCGAATTACGGTCGAACGTCTATGTCGCCACCTCCGGCGAACGCACCGTTGAAGAAAATAGCGGCGGCATCACGTATGAGCGGGCGGTTGACGGCTTCGATATGGAGATTGGGGCGCCCGTACCGTACTATTCCCGCCTGAAGGTCTTCAGCGGGTTCAACTGGTACGACCAGCCGCACTTCAAGAACCGCTACGGCTGGACCCTGCGCGCGGAATACAAGCCGGTGCCGTTCATCGTGATCGACGGCACGGTGCGCGACGACACCAAGACCAACGTGGACTGGGGCTTGAAGGTCGCCTTTCGGATTCCACTCGGGGCCAACGTCGAGCGTCTCCGCTCGCCGGTCCGGTTGGATCCGCGGATGTTCCCGGAGAGCGACGCCAGCGTCCACCTCTGGGACCTGGTGGAACGGCACCACGAAATTGTCGTCGAACGGCGTCTTCGGACCGGGACCATGAGTGTCCAGGTTGCGCGGGGGACATGAGGATGCAGAGGGCCACGCGTTTTGTCGGGTGCGTCACCCTGGTGGTAGTCTGTTGGGCAGTGGGGCTGAGCGGGGTTGAGGCGGCCTCTGGTGCCGCGGATGGCACCTACACCGTGACGATCACAAAGGTCGAAGTCTCCAAAGACGGCGGCGCGACCTATACGACAGTCTTCAGCGGCAGCCAGGACATCAACATTGCCTCCGTCAGCGCGGGCGCGGTGGCCGCCGGTCTCGTCAGCGGGACCGTGCTGGATGTCGGGACGTACGACACCGTCCGTGTCAGTCTCGGTGCCACCCTGAAGGCGAAAGGCTTCGTCAACAGCGCCGGCAGCACCGTCTTTACCAATGGGGGGACCGACGGATCCGCCGCCTCCTCGACGAATGGCGGCGTCACGGATACCCCCGGATCCACCTATGCGATCTCGACCTACACGATCCCGGCTGCCAATCGAACCAGCACGACCAGCGGCCTGTCCATGGTGGTGCAAATCGGGAAGTCGCCGACCGTCACCGTCAAATTCGACACCACCGGCGTGCTCGCGGTTTCCAGTGGGGTCATCATTCCCGGGGCCCCATCAGTCACCACCACCTCGAGCTAGCGCCGCACTTCGGCTCCGGGTCGAGGCGTTGACGTCCTGTCGCTTGAGGCGGCCGGCAGGGCGATGAGGCTCTTGCGCTTCGGTCCCGGCTGAGTCGGTCCCTCGGTCACTCATGAGTGCCGCGCTCAAGTTGCGCACGGGTGTTATCTCACCCCACACTCGACACTCCCCCAGGCACGCCTGCGAAGCGAAGGCCATCAGAGCCGAGCGGAGTGGCCTGACGCCCATCGCGCCAGGCATTCCGTAGCCGCCACGATGGCGGCTACTTCACCGGAACCGGTAGGGTTCCGGCCCAAGCCGCATCTGAAGTTTGACGATCATCCCATCGTCCCCGTTCTTATTTTTAGTGTTATCTGATACAAGCTGGTGCATGAGGCCTCCTTCGCGACATGCGAGAGGGAGAACGGCGGCGTCCGGTGTGAGCTGGGCGCCGTCTTTTTTGACGATGCCATGATACCGGGTGGATTCGTCCTGCTGGTGTCGATCGCGGCCGGTTTTGTCGGTGCCCTGACCGGGATGGGGGGCGGGGTCGTCTTGATTCCCGTCCTCACGTTCTACGGCGTCGACATCAAACGCGCGATCGCCGTGAGCCTGCTCTCCATAGTGGTCGTCTCAAACAGCGCCGCGTCGGGCTACGTCAGGCGGCATCTTCCCAACTTCAACATGAGCGCGTACTTGGAGGTGTTCGCGGTCCTCGGCTCGTTGGTCGGAGCCCTGCTCACCGTCGCTTCAGGACGGCGTCCGTTGTTCTTCCTGTGCGGGAGCCTGGTCCTCATGTCTGCGGCGACGCTCTGGAGACAGCGGAAGGAACGCTGGAAATTGGTCACCCGCCAGGATGCGTTGTCCCGATGGCTTGGCCTGCGGGGCAGCTATTATGACTATGCCGAGAAACAGACCATCACCTACCGAGGGAGGCGCGCCGCCCTGAGCAGTCCCCTCATGTTTGGGACGGGCCTGGTTTCAGGGTGGTTGGGCATGGGGAGCAGCGCCCTCACGGTTTTGATCAACGATTTGGTGATGGGGCTGCCGCCCAAAGTGTCGCTCACGACGAGCCACCTCATTATCGGCGTGATGGCCCTGGCGGGGGCGAGCATCTATCTCGAAGCGGGGTTGATCGATCCGCAGCTGGCCGTTCCCGTGATCCTCGGCGTTCCGCTCGGGGCCCTGCTGGGTTCCAAACTGCTTGTTGGCGTGACGAATCAGGTGGCCCGCGCGATCTTCCTTGCTGCGCTCATCGTGTCGGGGCTGGAGCTGCTCATGCATGGGTTCCGAGGGGTGCCATGAGGGACGTCGCCAGAGCCAAGCGGATTGCGAGCTTTGACATGGAAGACCTGGTGGGCTCGATTCTGCGGGTCGGGACGGGGCTCAGCCTCAGCTGCATCGCGGCTGGTGTCGTCCTTCGGTGGACCGGCATGTCCCAAGGGACTTCCGCAGACGCCCTCCAAGGGACCAACGTCTTGCATTTCATCGTGGCCGACCTGCATCGGGTTGGCTCGATACGATGGTGGCCTGCCCTGCTCGTCCATGGTGGTCTTGCGGTCTTGCTGTACACCCCCTATGCGAGAGTGGCGGCCTCGGTGCTGTACTTTTCATTCATTCAGCGCAGCTGGAAGCACGCGCTGCTGACGAGCCTTGTCCTGGCGGCGTTGACCTACATCCTGTTCTTCGGCTAAGGCGATGATCAGGATCCTGCACCTGACCTCCCATCTCAACATCGGCGGCATCACCCGCTACATCCTGGCCCTGGCTGAGCGGCACGTCCAGCGAGGGCATCAGGTCGTGATCGCGTCGGATCGTGGACAGACCGAGCCAGTCGTGAGGGCCATCGGGGCGGTGCATTGGCCCCTGCCGTTGCACACGAGCGCAGAGCTCAGCCCCCAGGTCTTCTTGGGCATTCGGGAGCTGACGGCGCGCCTGCGCCAGCACCCCGTTGATGTCATCCACGCGCATACCCGCGTGGGCCAGGTCGTTGCCGAACACGTGTCACGCCGCTTGCGCATCCCGTATGTGACGACCTGGCATGGCATCTATCAGCCGAGACTCGGCAGGCGGCTGTGGCCGTGCACGGGGAAACTGACCATTGCGATCAGCGGATTAGTTCGCCAACACCTCATTCAGGACTTCCATGTTCCAGCGCAGCGGATTCGCTGTATCTACAACGGCATTGACACGAGCCATTACGCCGCCCCTCCCGATGCGGTGGCAGTCGAGGCATACCGCCAGCACTGGCAGATCCCAGCCCATCAGCCCGTCATTGGAGCGGTTGGTCGTTTGGCGGCCGGCCGCGTGAAGGGGTTCGACACCCTGCTCGTGGCCGCCTACTTGTTGGAGGAGACCGTGCCCGGTCTGCAGGTGCTGATCGTGGGGGAGGGGCCGCGGCGTCCCTTCCTGGAGGACGTCGCCGAGCGTCTGGGCGTTCGAGCCCGGGTGCATTTTGTCGGCGAGGCCGAAGACATCCGACCGCCGCTGGCGTTGATGGATTGCTTTGTCTTCAGCTCGCGCTGGCCTGAAGCGTTTGGGCTCACCCTCATTGAGGCCATGGCAGCTGGAAAACCTGTGGTCGCCACGCAAGCCGGGGCGGTTCCCGAAATCATCCAGCACGGGGTCAATGGGTGGTTGGTCCCCGCCGATGATCCCGTAGCGATGGCGGAGGGCATTGCGCGATTGCTGAGCGATCCCGCCGCTGCCGACCGGCTTGGGCGCCAGGCCCAGGCACGCGTGCGGGAAGCGTTCAGCCTCGACCGCATGGCGGCTGAGGTGGAAGCCGTCTACCAAGAAATCCTGGGGAACTCGGATGCGGTCCGGCTGATGCCAGACTCGACGGCTTAGAATGCTCAACGTAAGACAGCGCCGGGGGTACGATTCCGCTTGCCGGGAGGAGCTAGACCTGCTAGAGTGAAAGAGTTCCTGCACTCTCAAGAAGCCGCGGGGCTGCGAATGGGCGCCCCACGGCTTTTTGCGTATGTGAGTACCGGGGGTCCCATGGCCAAGGAAGAGGCGATCGAGGTGGAGGGCAAGGTGCTCGAGCGGATGCGCAACTCGCGCTTCCGCGTGGAGCTCGCCGGCGGGCACCAGGTCCTGGCCTACGTGTCGGGGAAGATGCGCCGCCACACGATTCGCATCCTGGAGGGCGATACGGTGCGGCTCGCGCTCTCCCCATACGACCTGACCCAGGGCCGGATTGTGTATCGAGGCTAACGGACGTCCACGATAGGAGAGGGGGTGATACCGGTATGGCGAAAGGCACCGTGAAATGGTTCAGCGATCAGAAGGGGTACGGCTTCATCACCCCGTCGGATGGCTCGAAGGACGTGTTCGTCCACCACTCGAGCATTCAAGGCGAGGGATTCAAGTCGCTGCAGGAAGGCCAGTCGGTTGAGTTCGAGGTCACACAGGGCCCGAAAGGTCCCCAGGCGACCAACGTGACGAAGCTCTAAGGCCCCCCGCGCGAGCGCCATCCCGCCTCTCTCGGCTCCCACGGCATGAGACGGCGGAGCCACGCCTGTCCTGGAACCGCCCCCAAGGCCTCACCATCCTTGCACTCTGTGGCGTCTTCAGAGGACCGCCTAGCCGCACCTCGGCTGGCACATCTGGGACGCCTCAGTGATGTTCACGCGCTTGTTTGCGCACACCCCCCTTGTCCCGTGACGATGGTCTATCATACAAGTGGAGGATTTGATGCAATGGGTCACGCGCGAGCGGGTCAACGTGGATCGGGTCGCCTGCCCCTGGCTGATCAAGGAGCGGGTCGATCCGTCGGCGGAGTCGTGCAGAGCCCCGATTATCTGGCCCTAGGCGTTAAGCAGCGTGACGGGCGTCAGCCTGACGTCGTTCATCGGCCTCGTCGCCCTGTCCTCCAACGCGAAACGCCTTTAGCCAACCATCTTCATGCTGGTGAGCCTGGCGGTGTGGGCGATGTTTGGCGATGGGCGTGTGGATCGGGTTGATGCTGTTCTGCATCCTGCTGGAATGACGCAGCAGGAATCGGGTCCGATGTCCCGATGACACCGCTGCCGAAGCGTGCTAGTATACATGTCGATCACGGTATGATCGGTAGTCAGGATGTTCTAAGGAGCGTGCGTCACGCACGGCCTACCAGCTGTGGGGGGCTGCGTGTCATCGGAGTGTCATCCCTCATGCATGAGCGGCGGGTTCAGGCATTCCTCAGTGCCCTCCTCTTGTTCGCGCAAGGCTGCGCTTCCGCAGCCGACTCGACCCAGATCTCCCGCATGCTGGCGGGCTCTGGACAGTGGGATTTCGACCACCGCCTCACCCATGACCCCGCCATCTCGCAGCTTAGTTATCACTTCACCAAAAGCATCGCCGCAGATGAGACAGGCAAGGTGCACATCGTGTGGTACGACACCCGGGACGGGGACCCCCAGATCTACTACAAGCGTTCAATGAATCACGGGGCCGCATGGGGGCCAGATGTCCGGCTGTCGGACGATCCAGGACCGAAGGAACAGCCGGCCATTGCGATTTCCGCCTCATCCGTGTACGTGGTCTGGCACGACCTCCGGGATGGCAGCATGGACGTCTACCTCAAACGTTCTCTGGATGCGGGGGGCACGTGGGGTCCGGATGTCAAGTTGAGCCATGGCAGCGGCGATTCCATGTACCCCTCGGTCGCGGTGTCAGGATCACACGTGCATGTGGTGTTTGCGGATGATCGGGACGGCCGAATCCAAGTGTACTACACCCGCTCGATCGACAGAGGGGCCTCCTGGACGCCTGAGGTCCGCCTCTCAGACCTGCCGTTTGACTCCTGGACCCCCAGCGTGGCGGCCTCCGGCGGTTCAGTGTATGTCGCCTGGACGGATACCCGGGACGGGAACGAAGAGGAGTACTTCAAACGATCGATGGATGGGGGCATGACGTGGGATCCGGATACGCGGCTCACCAACGACGTCGCGAACTCGTGGGCACCGGTCATCGCGGCCTCCGGGACAACGGTCCACTTCGCCTGGTTCACCCAGAAGGACAGCCGGGTTCAACCGCGGGATGCCGAGCACAAGCTCGATGACGTGATGGCCCTCCTGTTGCAGTCCGTTGAAGCCGAGCCGGCCGGCGTGGTGCTCTCGGTGAGGCCCAAGACCACGAAGCAGCGGATCGAAGTGAAAATGCGCAAGATCCACGCGGCGTCACCCGCGTGGATTGCGCAGGGCGGCGATGTGGCCAAGTTCCGCGCCCTCCTGCGTGCGTATGAACAGACGGCGAAGCCGGCGGCGCCCTTTGAAGCGGAGAAGCAGTTGGATGAGGCGATGCAGATCGTCGGTCTCCCGCCCACATCTCCGGCTCTCGGAGCGAAAAGCGCCTATGATCTTGACGCGTTGCAGTTGCAGGCGCGCATGCAAAACAAGATGCGGCAGATCGAGCTGGCGGTGCCCGCATGGGTCCAGAGAAGCGGCGACATCAAACAGCTGCGGGCCAAACTGATTGCGTTCAATCGGCTCATCAGCGCCAAACACCCATCGCTGGAAGAGCGAGAGAAGACGCTGGACACAGTCATGCAGCTGATCGGGGTGTCCTTCACCCCGGAGGAGGAGACGTCGTACGTCTATTACTTGGATGCGATGCAGGAGCGCATCCAAGAAAAGGTGCGAAAGGTCCAAGCCGCGGCCCCGGCCTGGGTGCAGCGGGGCGGTGATCCAAAGCGGCTGGAGGCGATCCTGGCAGAAGTCGAGCGGATGGCCCGGGAAGGCACGACGGAGTGGCAGATTTATTACCGACGGTCCACCGATCGGGGCGCGACCTGGGAACCCGAGGTCCGCCTCATGGGCCCCACCGAGACGTCCCGGCGGCCCAGTATCGATGTGGTCGGACAGGACGTGCACCTCGTGTGGTTTGAGATGAAGCCAGGGAGCGAAGGGGTCTATTACAGGCATTCTCCCGATGGGGGACTCACGTGGGGCCCGGAGACCTACCTGGTCGAGATCAAGAGCGATTGGGTGCATCCCTCCGTCTCCGCGTCACGCGATTTCGTGCACGTCGTCTGGGTCGATTCGCGGGATGGCAACCCGGAGATCTATTACAAACGGAAGGTGAGTCGGAAGTGGACGTGGAAGTACGGAGAGTGAGCCCAGCGCGTTCCCGCTCGTGATGGATCGCGTCGTGTCAGATGGTGCCGTCCGGTGCCCACGGGGCCGCCAGGGTTGCCGCTAAAACTTCACCCGGATTCCCCCCACCACGGAGAAGTCATCCTCCTCGGCGACTGTGCTGGCGGGGGATAGCGTCGACCACCGCCCATCATCGAGGTTCCGGATGACCAAGGAGGTCGTCAGGTATTTACTGTGCTGCACGGGGTGCTCGAGAAGGATGGGGTTCTCGCTGTCATCGCGTGAAGCCGTGAACGTGAGCCGTGGCGAGCATTGCACGGTCCCCGCTTCCAGTGCGAAAGGGTGAGGGAAGAGAACGTGGTGAGGTTTGGTCAGAGGTTCCATCGGGGTGAGCGGGGCCTCCGCCGGTGCGGCGGGCTGCACCTGCTCAATCGACACGGCAAGAGGGGTGGTCGCGTGTGTCTGCCAGGCCGCCCACGCGGCACCCGAGACGCCTCGAACGATCGCGGCCGCTCCAACTGCCGTGACGAACATCACGCCTACGCTGGGTCGAAGTCGCATGGTTCTTCCTCCCTCCCTCTCCCGTCCGCGCATCAGGACGGATTCACCGCTGTGAGCCACGCCCGCTGATGAGCAGCGGCTCAATCTCCTGGTGGATCCGCTCCGCGATGAGCGCGTAGCCCTGATTGTTCGGGTGGAGCCCGTCGCTATTCTTGAGACGACGGTCTGAGAGGATGCCCTCGAGGACTTTCGGAACGAAGACGATGCGGCGTTTCCGGACGATCTCGTCATAGTCCTTCTGGAGCGCGTCACCCATCGGGCCGGGGGCGATTCCAACGAGGGCGACCATCGCCCCCGTGGCCTCAATCCGGCTCACGATCTCATCGAGGTTGGCGAACGTCTGCCGGAGGGGCCGCCCGTCCAAGAAGTCGTTGGCCCCCAGCTCGACAATCCCCAGGCGCGGGTCTTTCGCCAGGACGTCGGTGTCGAGCCGCTTGAGGGCATCCTCGGTTTCGTCTCCATCGACCCCCGCGTTGATGACCTCCGCCCCGAGTGTCTTGCTCAGGAGGGTGGGGTAGTCGTGGCCCGGGGAGGCCCCCACGCCCTGGGTCAGGCTATCCCCCAGGCAGATGATGGAGGTGCCGTGGGAGTGGCGATTCGCAATATCGAACGCGGAGAACACGCCCAGAGCGGTATGGAAGTGAAGCTGCAAAGCGAGGAGGAGGGGACAGAGACCGACGACGGCGAAGACGGGAACGAACCACACGCTCCTGCGAGGCAGCCATCCTGGGGCGATCACCCCCGAGGCATCTGCCCCTGTCCGTTGGGGAACGCGGGACGTGAACGATTGCTGTGTCTTCGGAAACCCAGCCGCCATACCCGACTCCTTGGGGTTAGGCCTGTGGCTTTGCCCGCCCATCATAACCACCGACCGCATTGTTGCGACCGGTCACGAGCAGTCCCCCCACCCGGATTGCTCCAGGCAGACGGGTGCCCCCGGATTTCTCCGGGTTTGCCTTTTCGGACTCGTACTACTGGCTAGGATAAGCGTACCATAGTGTTCTCAGAAGATGCAATAGGACGGCATTGGCGGTTGCGTCGAGCAACATGCCCGAGACGATGAACGCGATCCCTACCACTGGGCAAGCCACCCATGCGAGGGTCGCGACGCCGCAGCTGGCCTCCTGCCGCCGCAACCCATTGGAAGACTGCGGGCTGGGCCGATCGGCGTCGCCGCGCGGCGTTGCTCGTCGTCGCCGTATCGCTCCCTGCTGATACGGCGTCCTCCTCGCGCCTTGCGCGGCTCGCCGCTAGGCCCAGCGCGGCCATGCCGCCATGATGTTAGGTGCTCTTAAGGCCAAGACGCACCTCGCGCACGACATTCGTGGTTGCCTCCTCCCGACGCGCCTTGTATAATCTGGACGACGTGTTGAGTGTTCACGCAAGGAGCACGGCGTTCCCGGAGGGTTCCTCACGCCAGGTTGCAGCGCAACCACCCAAACGAGTGAGTCACGTCTCAGACGGTGTGACCCGCTGTCTCCAGCACCCACCCTTCCAGATCGCGGATGCGCGATGTGACGACAGCCACGCCGGTACCGCGGAACGACTGAGATGGCTTCCCCCCAGGATATTCCGCGCGCGACGATCCTCCTAATTGAAGATCGCCCGGCAGACATTGCCGTCGTCCGCGACGCACTCGCCGGGGTCAAGAACGCGCGCTTCGAGCTCGCGTACGCCAGCCGACTCTCCGACGGTCTGACGCGTCTGGCCGAGGGTGGGATTGACGTGGTCCTGTTGGACCTCATGCTGCCGGACTGCGTGGGGCTGGACACCTTCGTGCAGGTGCGCACCGCCGTTCCGGAACTCCCAATCGTGGTGTTGACCGGGCTCGACGATGAGGCCTTGGCGCTGCAGACCTTGCAGCGGGGCGCGCAGGACTACCTCGTCAAGAGCCAAACGAAGGCCTCCCCGGATCTCTTGTGGCGCGCGATCCGGTACGCCATTGAGCGCAATCGCCTGGAGCGCCTCAAGGACGATTTCCTGAGCACGGTGTCCCACGAGCTCCGCACCCCCCTGGCCACGGTGAAGGAATTCGCCGAGCTGCTCTCCGACCAGGTCAAGGGGACGCTCACGGCCGGTCAGCAGGAGTACCTCGCCATCATCAAGCAGAACGTCAGCCGGCTCGTGCGGATCATCAATGATCTGCTGGATATGTCGAAGATCGAAGCCGGGCGGCTCGTCCTCACCAAGGGGTTCGTCGAGGTGCAACGCCTCGTCGAGCAGGTGGTAGGCTCCATGCGGCCCTTGGCGGAGGGCAAGCAGATCCGGTTGGAGACCCAGCTCCCCGAGGGCCCCCTCGGGGTCTTCGCGGAGGAGGATAAGGCGGCCCAGGTGCTGGTTAATATCGTGGGCAACGCCATCAAGTTCACCCCACTGCAGGGCCGGGTGACGGTCAGGGTTCAGGTCGTGGCGAAGGCAGTGCAGTTTAGCGTCGAAGATACCGGGATCGGCATCAGCCCGGAACATCTGCCGGCCCTCTTCGAGAAGTTCCAGCAGTTTGAGCCGATCCCGGATGCGACCGGATCGAAAGGGACGGGGTTGGGCCTGGCGATCTCCAAGCGGTTGGTGGAGCTCCACGGGGGCCGGATCTGGGCCGAGAGCCAACCGGGATCAGGCAGCACGTTCCATTTCACGCTCCCCGCGTACATCGAGGAGGAGGTGTTCAAGGGCTACCTGAAGGCCGGCATCGCGCGGGCGAAAGAGAAGCAGGGGTGCCTCTCGCTCATCATGCTGGCCGTCGTCGACTTCGGCCAGATCAAGGCCCGCCACGGTCCGGCGGGGGCGGCGCAGTTGCTCAAGGAAGTGGAAGAGATCGTCCACGGGACCGTTCGGCGCCGGGCGGGGGATATCGTCGTGCGCTGGCAGGAGGGGGAAGTGGTCGTCATCCTGGCGGAGGTCGAGCAGGCGGCCTCCCTCGCGATCGCGCAACGGGTGCAACAGACCGTCGGGAGCCACCCGTTTCGGCTGGGACAGGCCGAGGAGCGCATCGGGCTCCTCGTCAGCTCGGCGACCCATCCGGATGACGCGCAGGACGCGGAGGGGCTGCTCCAGATCGCCACCAACCGCATCAAGGAGGCGACGCGGCGAGCGCTGCGCATCCTGGTCGTGGACGACGAGATCAAGGTCCGTCAGCTCTTACAGGAGATACTTGAGCGGCGCGGGTTCACGATGCTGACCGCAGGCAGCGGTCAGGAGGCGCTCGCACAGCTGCACCAGCAGTCCGTCGATTTGATCCTGCTCGATCTCCTCATGCCGGAGGGGGACGGGTACGAGGTGTACTACCTCTTAAAGGAGAATCCCCACACCCGGGATATCCCGGTGCTCGTCCTCACCGCGAAAGGCGAGCGCGCAGACCGTCGGCTCGGGATGCCGGAGCTCGCGCCCTACCACTACCTGACGAAGCCGTTTCAAGTGGACGAGCTCCTGGCCAAGATCCGCGAGATCCTCCCGCACGCGCCGCGGGCGTAAGGGAACCGTCCTCCCCAGCCTTACGGGGCCCTCCTCCGGTCGCTCCGTTCCCCTTCGGTTCGTTCTGTTATAATGGCCTCCCGCAACGAGGTTATCCGGCGCCGCCGGCATCGGCGGCTTTCCTGTTATTAGCACATGATGGCGCATGGGATTCTTGAAGTCCTGAGTCGAGGGGCGTTGATCATCGCGGGATTCGCCTGCGCGGGAACCCTCATGGGGATGCTCGCCCGCCTGGGTTGGCCCTGCGAGCTCGCCTGCCATTTTCGTCTCCAATACGCCTGGGCGTTAGGAGCCAGCGCCGTCATCCTCTTCGCCGCCCAGCAGTGGCCAGCGGCGATCCTCACGGTGGGGTTCACGCTGATCAACCTACGCGCGATCGCTCCCTTCTATACGAAACGGATGCCTCGGACGGGGGGACGGACGATCCGCGCGCTGTTTGCGAACGTGTGGTGGCTCAACCGCTCCTCCGAGGCGGTGCGGCGTCTCATCCGCGAGGTCCACCCGGACATCATCGTCCTCACGGAGGTCAACGAGCGGTGGTTGTCGGACCTGCGGGACCTGGAAGCGGAGTACCCATTCTTCAAAGCCGTGCTGCACCCCGATGGGTTTGGCATCCTGCTGTGCGGTCAAGCCCCAACGCCGCAGCACGAGGTGGCGCGCATCCGCAAGGTTGGGCTCCTCGCCATCCTTGCCCACCTCCAGGTCCATGAGCAGCGCATGACGGTCATCGGGGCTCATTCGATGTCGCCGGCCACCCCCACCCGGATGCGGGTGCGGAACCGGCAGCTTGACAGGCTCGCGACGCTTGTGGTCCAGCAACAGGGGCCGCTCATCGTCCTGGGGGACTTGAACGCGACGTCCTGGTCGCCCGCCTTCCAGAACTTGCTCCGCAAGACGCAGCTGCGAGATAGCCGGATCGGGTTTGGGCTCCAGCCCACCTGGCCTGTGCCCCTCCCATTCCTGCGGGTTCCGCTCGACCACTGCTTGGTGTCCCCGGAGGTGGTGGTGCACACGCGGCACGTCGGTCCGAATATCGGCTCAGATCACCTCCCGGTGATCGTGGAGTTCTCGATCACGCTGACGCAAGCGTGAGTCGCCGTGCCCGGCGGCCGTTGCGCGATTCTTGTTCTTGACGAGGCGCGATGTGGTACGATAGTCCACATTTCCAATCGTGCGGACGAAATCCTGGAGGTTGCCCGATGAGGCGAATGGTGGCCATCGTCAGTCTCCTGTCCGTCGTGGGCCTGACAGGCTGTGAGTCGCTCAGGACGGCTGTCTCCTCGAGGGAGATGCAGGGCATGATGCTGGGAGGCCTGATCGGGGCGGGGACCTTGGCGGCTATCGGGAGCGGGTCCGATCACCACAGAGGGCTGGGGATGTGGGTTGGGGTGGGAGGGCCGCTGGGGGGACTCGTAGGCTGGTATCTCGCGCATCAGTCCGCGGAGCGGACTGAGCGCTCACAGCCCTAACACGCACCCCTCACCCCCGGCATCGTGCCACCAAAGACATCGATCCATCGCGCGGAACATGAACTGTGTCGTCCGTTGATCCCCGAGCGCGTTAGCGGATCGCGACGGTCCGGCCTGCCACGCGTACGCGGCCGGCCAGCACTAAGCCAATCGCCTTCGAGTAGAGCCGGTGTTCGATTCGGTGAATCCTCGCCAGTACGCTCACTGCGCTCTCGCCCGGCCTGATCGCCAGCGCTTCCTGCACGATAATCGGACCGTGATCCACCGCCTCATCCACGACGTGGACGGTCACGCCGGTCACTCTCACTCCCCACGCGAGCGCGTCACGGACCGCGTGTGCCCCGGGAAAAGCCGGCAGGAGCGCCGGGTGAATGTTGAGGATCCGATGGGGGTAGTGGCGGACGAAGACCGGCGAGAGGATGCGCATGAACCCCGCCAGACAGATGAGGCGGATGTGGCGGGCTTCACACAGCCTGATGAGGGCGCGTTCGTACTCGCCGCGGGTGGGGTACTTCTTCGGGTTCACCGCACGCGCCTCGACGCCGGCCCGTCGGGCTCGCTCAAGCGCCTTCGCGTCCTTCCGGTCGCTGATGACGAGCGCGACCCTCGCGCGCAGCCGCCCAGCGCGAGTGGCGTTGAGGATGGCCTGGAGGTTCGTGCCTCGGCCTGAGCAGAAGACCGCAATGGCCGGACGACGGTGATTCATATTCTGTGTAATGTGAATTGTGTAATGTGTAATGTAACTGGGTCAGGTGGAATCAAGCCGGTATCCCCATTACACATTACACAGTCAACATTACACAATTGGTTCAGCCGAGGACGCGCTCGATGCGGCGGGTCAGCTCTTCCTTCGGCACCACCCCGACGATGCGGTCCACTTCCTGTCCGCCCTTGAAGAGCAGGAGGGTCGGGATGTTCATGATTCGGAACTGGGCCGCGACCTGCGGGTGGTCATCCACGTTGAGCTTGCCCATCTTCATCTTGCCCTGATACGTGCCTGCGAGTTCCTCGACGACCGGGGCGATTAGGCGGCACGGTCCGCACCACGCCGCCCACAGGTCCACCAGCACGGGTACGGGCGATTTGGTGACCTCCTGCTCGAAGTTCGTGTCAGAAAACTCCATCACAGCTCCTGCCATTTGACCCTCCTTAACAATTGGGGACGTTTCTACGTTCTTTGACCATCTGAAACCGTATTATACCGCATTTTGGATTCTCCCGTTCGTGCCTCATGTTCACCGTTTCAATTCCCGAAGACTACCTCTACCGAGCCTGTTTGCGTTCCTCAGTACCGTGTGGTAGCCTGTCTGCCCATGAAACTCGCCAAGATCCAATATCTCATCAAGAAAGGCGATTTTGCCTCTTCCAGAACCTGGACCCAAATTGTCTCTGACCTCAAAGAGGCGGTCGCTTCTGTTGCTTGGCCTCCAGGTAGCTCATCCTTTATTCTTAACCCACAAACCGGTCGAGGGCGTGGCGAGGGAAACGGTGTAAAGCCGATCAAAGAAGCTTGCATGCTTACGCTCAACAAGCTCGGCTGGAGTACAGATGAACGAAAGAATCCTCTACGCCTAGATGCTGTGAAAACTGTGAAAGACGCTGTCGTATTTGGGTTGGAATGGGAGACGGGAAACATTTCCTCTAGCCATCGAGCCATCAACCGTCTCTTCTTGGGACACAAACAAGGGATCTTGGTTGGAGGCATTCTTATCGTTCCCACGAGAGTGTTATACCGTTATCTAACGGACCGCGTCGGAAACTTTACCGAACTGGAACCCTATTTCGACCTGTGGCGTGATGCAGCCGGGTGGAAAGAGGGGGTGCTAGCAATTCTTGCGGTGGAGCACGATGGAACTGACCCTAAAGTACCGAGGATCAGTAAAGGGACTGACGGGCGGGCGTTAGTCTAATTGACGCGAACGAGGACTGGCCTCGCCTTTCCATTCGTGAATAAATCACCAGATAGTCTTTCTATGATCGGCCTGCAGTCCTCGATCTCACAACCAATCCAGCATCGATCCATCGTCTCTGCCACGTAGTACGTTGTCCCTCCCCCACCGAACGGATCAAGCACCAGATCGCCCTTTTCTGTGGCAATCTCTAGGACTCTCTGCAGCAACTTAACCGACAATTCGTTTGCTGGGCGGCTCTTGTACTTCTGGTGCCTGACCGGTGGGATATCATCCCAGACATCGGTTAGATTGAGTCCCTTGGGATTCAGGTACTTCCTATGCCCTCCATAATCCTTGATGTCGCCTCCGCAGTGGCGGCATGTTGGAATCGGCACACGAGGTCGACTAAACACTCTTGGCTTTCCCTTCGTAAAGTACAAGAGACTATAGTGCGATGGGTACAGTCTTCCGGGAATTGGAAGCGTAGACTTGATGTTGATGGCGACCCAGTGTCTAAACAGCAACGTTTTCGATAGGAAGGCGCCATACATAACGTTCCACCTCGGCAGGTTATAGACGAACAGGCTCCCGCCAGGCTTCAGGACACGATTGAGCTCTGCCAGCCATTGATAGGACCACTGAAGATACTCTGAGCCTTCCAGGTTATCATTTACTCGGTTGCCGTAATTTTTTCTCAAATTAAACGGTGGATCGGCAAATATACAATCTATGGATTCCGCGGGAATCGTTGGGAGAAAGTCCAGACAATCGCATTGATAGAGCTTCCCCCGGTCCGTCTCGAAGATGGGCGTTAAGTGCTTGTTTTCGCCGCGATGACCATTTTCTGCGGGTCTGGCCAGTGGAAGGGTGTTATAGACCGCGAAGCGCTCCCTCAACAGAGATGCGGTTTCTTTCGGATTATCATAGAGAATCTGAGAGATATCCTTGGGGAATTTCCCTGCAGATATCCTCAGTTCCTCTTGGGGAATCTTAAACAATCTTCCAAGATCGTGAATGATTCTATCGGAGGGAGGAACAGTGCCGTTCTCAAGACGGCTTAGGTAGGCGTGATCGACTTTCAATCTGCTGGCTAACGCCCGCAGGCTCAGCTTATGGCGGACCCGAAGATCTTTGAGCACAGAATTGAAACTCATCTTCCTAAAGATATTGTAGGCTGGTGACAAGTTTTGTCAACACTAGATCTCTCCCCGGCTTCAGTACCGCAAGCAACTCGTCAGGCATGGGTTGATGTCCCTATGAATCAGCCTCAAGACCACCTGATTTTGACCATGAGGCCCCGAATCTCTCTGGCAGTCTTACGATTAAATTGCCTGATATGACTGATTCGCCCCAGGAATCTGTTTTTTAACTTAGGAATCGTTAGACCGTAGTTCGCGGCGACGACCTTCAGCCCCATTTCTTCAGGCCAGCAATCCCGAATATCCCTCTTCAACTGTTGGATGAACTCCGTGCTTGGTTTGAGTTTGTCATTGACGACGAGGCCGGTTACAATTTGCGGCTCATTCCTCCCAAGTAAAACAGCAAGTGAGGTACGATAACCACCTCGTTGAATTTCCTGAGTCACCGTTCCCTTGAATGACCTTAACACGTCTCCACCAGAAATCGTTAGGTCATCGACAAATCGCGTGTAGACGAATCCGTGTTTTCGAATAAGAAAAAGCAGTCGAGCATCAACGGGCAGGAATGCAAGATTACCTAGGCACGTGCTAGTTGGCGCTCCCTGCGGCAGATGGCCTTCAAAACTGCACAATCCTGTTGCCAATTCGGCGGCTTCGGTCGCCATACCTCCGTCTCGAAACAATTGGGCTACTCGACCTTCGGGAGTCGAGGGGAAGAAGTCCTTAACGTCGAAATTCCCAACGACATCTTGACCAATGTGAGGCTTGGCGTTTGTCACGACCGACTCGCCGTCAATCCCTCCGCGCAAGTGCTGCGGCCAACGTATTCTCTTGTCGAGGTAATCCTTTATCCGATACTGAATGCCTTTCAGTTCTTCGCAAGGAGGGGTAATAACGCGGTAACCGCCCTTTTTCTTTGGCTGCTTAAAGCGACCATACAATCCAGCCCTGTTTTCAGTAATCCATTTCAAACGCGCAAGGGGGGTCTTGGTGAGACGGGCGATATCTTGGGGGGAAGTAACGTCACGGAATGGCTTGCGCCGTAGCGGCATCAAACTGCGGCGTATCTGCTCACGATGTGTTTGGCAATTTCTATCGCTTGTTTCTCGCCTCTCTTAAGATGTCCCTGAACCTCCACTGCTTCCCAAAAAAGAATCTCCTCTGGAAGGCCAAGAAGTTTACACAACTTTCGAAGGAGCGGGAAACTCGGCTCCTTCCGTGCGTTTTCTACTTTTGAGAGATATGTAACAGTAATGTCCGCCTTCTGAGCCAATACTTCTTGGGTCAGACCCTTTTTCACTCTGTAGGATTTTATGACTCGTCCGAAATTTATCATCAAGGGGTACCGTTGAGAAGTTAAAAAAGGGAGAGTGGGCTATTTCGCCCCACCCATCAATCGCTCCGCCATTCGGCGCAAGTCCTGGCTGTGTTCCACCAGGCAAGCCAGAAAACGCAACACAACCAGGCACCAGCCCTTCGAAACTCGAATCTGGCCCTGCCGTGCTCGGTTCAGCCTTGCCCTTAGAACACCAGCGTACTGCTTGAAGAGAGCGCGGTAACGCCCGTTCAGTCGGCGCTTGTTGGAAGCCTCACGTAACAAGGCTTCCAACTCACGCGCAACGTCAACTGCAATCGTGACACCACGACCCCGGCTTGCCCTATGCTTGTCCATCCATGTCAGCACCTCCCTTCGCTCTTTGAAAACGCTGCGTCACACAAACGGGTCGACAGACACTGAGGAAGCGCCTGTCGGCCTCTCCCATTTGACTGTTGCGCAGCGCGGCCCTGCTACCGTTCGATGAGCCGCGACCACGCGGACGCGGTGCTTGGGCGAGGGTGTTTACTGACTTGGGACTTGTGGCCCGTCCTAGCGGGATAGGGTGTCGGCGAATCTTGTTTCGCCGGGGCACTCATCCGCTTGGAGTGACCTACCAGGTCAGCCCACTCTCCTACTCTATCTAGGAGCGAGTGGTCACCTGCCCCCAAGACGCCGAGAAGGTCACACCATGGGGTGCTTTCCTTCGACGCAGAAGGGAGGCTTTTCGGGCAAGCCTTTACTTTGCAGTTGCCAAAGAGCACGGTGCACTTGCACCGTTAGAGAAATTATGGCAGGGTTGTCCTGTGAGTACAATAGAAATCTTTATGCGATTTTTGGCGGGGTCGGGAGAAAGGTTCGGTTGTGGGGTGGGCAAAAAATGGGGAGCATTACACAAAGGTGCGAATGGCGACCGGGCGGGGGGCTTGGTAGGGTTTGTTAGCACCATGTTAGCACGGTAGGAAAGACTGTGCGGAACGATGGTGGAGTATTATCTGTAACTCTCTATATCTTCGCGAGAAAGAAAAGGCCGACGAGAGGCCGGAACCCCTGCCGTTCCGGTGAAGGAGCCGCCATCATGGCGGCTCCGGAATGCCTGACGCAGTGGGCGTCAGGCCACTCCGCGCCGACCCTGATGGTCGGCGCTTCGGCCGGGACTCCACCAGTCCCGGCACTTCGCTCGGCCTTGACGGCCTTCGCTTCGGAATCGAACTTCGGCGAAATGAAAGCCGGTGAGAGGAATCGAACCTCCAACCCGCGCTTTACGAAAGCGCTGCTCTACCATTGAGCCACACCGGCGTAAACGCCTTCGTCTATTGTATCGCGTTCCTTAGAAGACGCAATGCAGTGAACGCGGATGACCGCGGATGGGGAAACCGGATGTCCGCGGATGATCCGGGGTATCCGCGGCGCTGGATTGAGAGAAGAACACTGCCTGGAAGGGGCTACGCCGTCGAAGGCGCGCGGGTGGGCAGGGGGCCGGTGGCCGCCCGGCGGGGGAGCGCGAGGAGGACGGTCGTTCCCGTGCCCACGTCGCTTTCTAGCTGGAGCGACCCGCCGTGCAGCTCCACATAGCGTTTGGCCAGGGTCAACCCGATCCCGGCCCCTTCAGCGGACCGATTGAGCCGCCGGTCCACCTGGTAGAACGGCTCAAATACCTTCTCGCATTCCTGAGGGGGGATGCCGATTCCGGTGTCGCGGATGCGCGCCTGCACCCCGTCGGGCGTCTCCGAGAGTTCCACCTCCACCCGGCCGCCGTCACGATTGAACTTCACCGCGTTGTCGATGAGGTATTCAAGCGCCGCGGCGCACCGGCCGCGGTCCACCTCCAGGGGAATGGGGGGTTGAGGCAGCTGACACGAGATGCTGATCGACCGCGCGGCGGCTTTCGGCGTGATCGCCGCGACGGCCTGTTGGACGAGCTCCTGCGCGCTCACCGACTGCCGACGCAAGAGGATCGCATGGCCCTGCATGAGGTCGATGAGCTGCTCGAGCATCCGGTGGAGTCGTTCGTAGGCGCCGATGAGCACCTCCACCGCATGCTGTTGGTCGCCTGAGAGCCGCCCCAGGGTGCCGTCAGAGAGAAGATAGATCCACTGATTCATGAGGCACAGCGGCGTGTTGATCTCATGCGAGAGCGCGTTGAGGAACTGGCTCTTCAGCTCGTTGGCCTCCGCCAGGCGACGGTTCAGTTCCTCCAGCTTGATCATCCCATCGCCCGCGGAACGGAGCTGCTGGGTCAAGCTGAGGCGCTGCTGGCAGCGGTAGAGGATCGCCTGGATCTGGACGATGTCGAACGGCTTGGTGAGGAAGTCGCAGGCCCCGACCTTCATCGCCTCCACGGCGCTCTCCAGCGAGGGGTACGCGGTGATGATGACTACGTTCACCAGCGGATCCCGCCGCTTCAGCTCGTTCAGCAGTTCCAAGCCGCTCAGCTTGGGCATCTTGATATCGGTGATGACCACATCGGCAGGACGCTGCTGAAACTGCGACAGGGCCTCGAGCCCATCGTGAGCGAGGCGAACGAGGCAGCCTCTGGCCTCGAGGATTTGGGAGAGGAGGCGGCGGATCTTTGGCTCGTCGTCAGCCACCAGGACGTTGAGGGGCGCGGTCATCTCGCTCGGAGGCAGTCAACGGGGGACTGGGTGGAAACGATGCACGACGTCGTATCGACCCAGTCACCCAGTTACGGTTTGAGGAAAAATGGCGCCGGGACCCAGACTTGCACTGGGGACGCCAGGTTTTTCAGACCTGCGCTCTACTACCTGAGCTATCCCGGCGTCGTCGCTCGCTTGCGCTCGCTCCTCCATAGGAGGGGAAACGTGTTTCCCCTCCTATCGGTCGCCCCTTCCTAAAAAAAGAGAGGGGCGCGAGAAAAGTCGACAACGCGCAGCGACTCGACATCATTCAGTTTAAGCGTAGTGACTGCGAGGCATTATAGGCCGCGGTGAGAAGCGGTGTCAATGCGGTGCACAACGAGGGACAGCGCGGCGGCCACGGCCAGACCCGCGTACGCCCAGAGCGAGAGCCACAGCCCTCGGCCGATCGTGATCGCGACGAAGAGCGTCCGGGTATTCGTCGTCAACAGCTTCCAGAACCCCACACCGGCAATCCCGGCGCACAAGAGAGCGACCACCCACGCGACGCTCGGACGATGCCCCATGAACGTCAACAGCAATCCGCATAGGAGCGCGAGGCCCGGCACGAGGTACACCGCGTAGCTCTTCAGCCCGATGTGCTGGCGCGTGTTGGTCAACAGCTCGATCACGGCGAGGGCGACCTGGGCATTCTTCTGGTTCGCCATCTGCGGGATCTGCGCCCCGCTGACCTGCTTCGGGATGTTCATGGAGAGCGGGAGCTCGCCGGTGATGGTCTCGGCGCCTCGTCGGATCTTCACCGTGATGCGCTTCAGGTCCTTCGTCAACCCCTTCATGGTGTCCTGCAGCGGGATCGTCTCCCGCACGCGTTTGACCACGCCCGGCTCTCGCAGGTCAATCATAGCCCAGGGCTGATAGAACCCCGCGATTGCCGCCGCCACGCTTACCCAGCCGAGGAGCCAGACGCCGACCCGCTTCATGCGTATCGCCTCCGCGTTGTGCGTGCGCGTCTCTCCAACGGGAATGCCGTCAACCCGTCAGCCAGCCCGTCGGTAACTCGCCAGCGCAGCGTTTCTGAGAAAAAATCCCAGGAGGAGGTACCAGAGCCCGACGCCCCACGCTCCGGTGATGGCCCCCCACACCCCCAGCGCGAGCAGGCCGACGCCCAAGACGGCTCCCAGGATACTCGCGATGCGCGTTGCCCGTCGCAGGCTCCCGGTCCCCGCCCAGAGGAGCGCGCGGAGCATCCGTCCACCGTCGAGAGGAAATCCGGGGAGCAGGTTAAAGAACAGGATGCCGAGATTGATCGTCGTGAGGTAGCCAAGGAGTGCCGTTGTCACCAGTCGGAGCGGGCTCTGGAGGAAGAGTACCTGTGAGGCGGCGAAGCAGCCGCCGGCGAGCAGACCACTTACCAGGGGTCCTGCCAGGGCGATCATCAGTTCGACCGCGGGGCGTCTCGGATCCGTCGCGATCTGTGCCACCCCTCCGAAGATGAAGAGGGTCACGCGAAGGACCGGAATGCCGTAGGCTTTGGCGACGAGGGAGTGGCCCAGTTCGTGGAGAAGGACGCAGAGGAAGAGCAGCAGGGCGGCAGCACCCCCCATCCCAGCATACACGTGCGCAGCGAGCCCCGGATACCGCACGGGAAAGTACGAACTCCCCAACGACCAGGTCATGAACGTGAAGATTACGAACCAGCTCCTGTCGATGTGGATCGGAATCCCGAACAGCTCCCACGCGTTGTGTCGGGTGGATTGGTTAGACCAAGCCATGCCAGCCATCCAGGAGGAGCTTCACGCCCATCAGCGCCAACATCCCCATGACCACCCAACGGAAGGCTCTCGGCGCGATGCGACGGACGAGCCGCTGCCCGACCCACGAACCGGCGAACGCCACTACGATGAGGCCGGCGAGCACGGGTCCCATCGCCGCAGGGATCAACCGGCCGGCGAGGTAGACGGGCAGACGCGTGGCGTCGACGACCAGCGCGATGGCGGCCGAGGTCCCAAGGTAGGTCTCCTGCGGGAGCCCAAACGCCAACAGGCAGGCCGAGCGGATCGCCCCGCCGGTGCCGATGAGTCCGGCGATGAACCCGGAGACCATTCCTCCACCGATGAGCGTCGCGGGATGGGTGGGCAGGCGTACGCGCTCCGACGCGAGGCTCGAGAGTCCGACATAGATAAGGAGGAAGAGGCCGAAGAGCAGCTTCACGCCGGCCGATGAGAGACGGGTGGTCACGCTCGCGCCGACGAAGCTCAAGAGGATACCGGTGAGCCCGAACTGCAGCCAAGTCTTCCAGTGGAGGGAGCGCCCGAAGAAGACCAGGCGAGATGCGTTGCCGAAGAGGTGGAAGCAGGCGACGACCGCGATGGCGGTCTTCATATCCATGAAGAGCGCCGCGATCGGCGTGAGGACGGTGGCCGCCCCGAAGCCGGCCATCGTGCCGATGACTTCCGCAAGGAACGCAAAGACCAGGAAGAGCAGCCACGTGAGTCCGGAGTCGAGCCCCATCACGCGAAGAGGTCTTCGGGAATGGTCGAGGAACTGTCGGGGCGGACCCCCCCACCAACAGCCGTCCCGTTGGTGGGGCGGGTATCGGCCCACCGGCAGAACTCGCACAGCTCACCCGACGCGGGGAGCGGACCGGCCAGACACCGAGCGCCGTCCAGGAAGATCTGATAGGCGGCTTCTGGATCGGTCGCGACCTGATGCACGGCGACCTCAAACGGAAATCCCTCATGGAGCGCGCCGTCGACCGGGAAGTAGTAGATCACGTAGGCGGTTCGGCTCGTCCGATAACCGTTGCGCTCCAGGAGCAGCGTGTAGACGTCCATCTGAAACTGGTAGTACTTCTTCGTGTAGCTCACGTCGTCCGGCGCCGACGCGCGGGTCTTGTGGTCGAGCGGGGCGAGGCGCTCATCCGGCAGGATCACGCAGTCATCCAGCTTCCCCCAGAGCCGCGCCTTCGCCCGCTCGTCGGTGAACCCGAGCGTCAACGGGTTCGTCGCGAGCCGGCCATCCAGCTTGCCGTCGATGAGCGGCGGTAAGATCCCTCGCGGGCGGTAACTGTCAAAGTAGCCCTTCAGCACCCGATCAATTCCGGACGGGAGAGAGGGGAATGGCCCCCGCGGGCGTTGCGCCTTCTTATTGACGTGGAGCCAAAAGCAGCGCGGGCACTCCTGGAAGAGTTTCAGCGTGGAGGCGGAGAGTTGCGGCATGAGCAGGAATGGACGGAGCGCGTTGCTAGTTTCCGGCGAGCAACGCTGGAAGGCGTTGGACAAACGCCGCGCGGGTCAACACCGACGTGCAGCCGGCGCGCTTCGCCTGCTTCTGGAGATCGGCCTGGACGTGCGAACAGTAGCCGATGACCTGCGCGGTCGGCACGACCTGTCGGACGGCCTGGATCAGCTCAAGCGGTTTGCTCGTGGCGAGGTCGAGGTCCACGATGACCAAGGACCAGGATACGCCTCCGAGCAGCCTCAGGGTGGCTGACGAATCCGGTGCAATGCTCAAGACAACGCCGAGGTGCGCGGCCGCAGACTCGATTTTCCCGCGGAACACCAGATCATCAACGACAGCCAAGACGGCCATGGGCTCTACTCTATTGTAAAAGAGAACGGGCTGGTTGCCAAGTCCTCTGTAGGTACTGTCTCAATTTGCCAGTGGACACCACAGAGGCCACAGAATCCACACAGAAGCACAGAGAGGAACCAACCGGCACACCCCTTCGTGGCTCTGGGCAATTCTGTGGTTCTGTGGTGTGACGTCAAATTAAGACACCACCCATCTGTAAAGAAACGGGCTGCCTGTTGGCAGCCCGAAACCGGTAGTAGGGATGATGCCGCGGGAGCTCGATAAGGCGACCAAAGCGCCCTCAGAAGCTTCGGCAGCTAAGCAACCATATCGGGGGGTCGCAGACCGTGAGGCGCCTCTATGGAGCGAAGAATAGACGTGCCCCATGCGCTTCTCCAGCGCTCGCCCGCTGCGCCGCCACGACGTAGGCCTTGAGCTTTGCGGCCCCGCCTTTCGGCGCCCAGCACCCGGACTCGGAGGTCCGCGTGCAGGACTCGCCACGCCTGTGGCGAGGGTGTGCCATTATCGGCTCCCACAGAATATTACCATATTTATCTTCAAGCATTCAAGAGGTCAGGTAAGGAACTGCTGCCTGGCCAACTCGACTCGATGGACAATTTCCTCAAGCTCAGCGATGCTGAGCCGGCCGCTCTGGTAGGCTTCGTGGAGCGCGTCCGACGAGGCCTGGGCCGCCGCCAGATCCGAGCAGATAAGCAGGAGATCGTGCCCCGCTTCAGTGGCTCGGACGCACGCCTCCCCGATCGTCCCACACGTCCGCAGCGCACCCATCTCCAAATCGTCCGTGAGGATGAGGCCAGCAAAGCCCAGGGTTTGTCTCAGCACGTCGCGGATGAGGTGCGCGGAGAAGGTGGCGGGAAGTCCTTGGGGATCGTCCAGCAGCGGATAGCAGACATGGGACGACATGACCATGGCCACACCCGCGCGGATCGCGGCTTCGAATGGGACGAGGTGCGTGGACCGCATGGCGGTCCAGTCGAGGGAAATGGTTGGGAGCACGAGGTGCGGATCGCGCGGGACGGCGCCCAACCCAGGGAAATGTTTGACGCAGGCCGCGACACCGCGCGACTGAAGGCCGCGGATGCGCGCCACGGAAAGCAGGCTCACGCGGGCGGGATCCGATCCGTACGACCGGTCCCCGATGACCGGATCGGATCCCTCGACGACGACGTCCACGCACGGCGCGAGGTTGACGTGGACCCCGAGTCGCCTGAGCTCCTCGGCTTCCGTCGCGCCTTGTCGCTCCACGGCGTCAGGATCCTGCGTGCGGCCGACGGCCTTCGCATCCGGAAAGTGCGTGACGCCGCGATTGAATCTGACGACCCTCCCGCCTTCATGATCGACCATGACGAGGAGACGACGCTCGAGCCGCTCCTCGAGGCGGCGGAGGAGGCGCGTGAACTGGTCTGGCGACGTGAAGTTTCGGCTGAAGACCACCAGGGTCTGGGCCTGGGTCTGGCGCAGCCGTTCGATAACGTCCTCGGTCGCGTCTGGGCCAGGGATCCCGACCGCCAACCGCGCGCCGATCAACGAACCCACGTCCATAGCATTACTGTACACTGCGAAGATGAGGGACGCCACTTCGGGTGTTGGCCGGTACTGTCTCAATTTGCCAGTTGACACCACAGAGGCCACAGAATCCCACAGAGCCACAGAGGAATCCTCGTCGAGGCTGTCTCTGTGTTTCTGTGCCTCCTCTGTGGTTCTGTGGTGTGAAGTATCAAATTAGGACAGTACCCACCAGGTTGCGCCTCCCCATGCCTCATGCTATCCTGACGTCGAGATGTCAACTGGAGTGCGGTACAACCGTCTCCCCACCGAACGACCCCACCCGAGAAGCCGAACGCTGGATCGCCTCTCCCCAAACCGCCTGCTGCGCCTCATGCATCACGAGGACGCGCGCGCCGTCCGCGCGGTGGGGCGGCAGCTCCCGCAGGTCGCACGCGCGGTCCGACTCATCGCCCACGCGCTGGATCAGGGGGGGCGGCTCTTCTTCATCGGTGCCGGCACGAGCGGCCGGCTTGGCGTCATGGAGGCGGCGGAGTGCCCACCCACGTTCCAGACGCATCCGTCGATGGTCCAGGCGATCATCGCCGGGGGACGCCGCGCGGTGTTCCGCTCGCGCGAGGGCGCGGAGGACCGCCGCGCGAGCGCGCGAGCGGCCGTGCGCCGCCGTGTCCGGGCCAGCGATGTCGTCGTCGGCCTCTCCGCCAGCGGGGTCACGCCATTTGTGGATGCAGCGCTCAGGGCCGCGCGGGCCCGCCGGGCGCGCACCGTGCTGGTCACGTGCCATCCCCGCACGACGATTCCCGCCGACGTCCGCATCGCGCCGTCGGTGGGGCCGGAGGTGCTGACCGGCTCGACCCGCCTCAAGGCCGGCACCGCGACGAAGCTCGTCCTGAACATGCTCACGCTCGGGGCGATGGCCCGGCTCGGCAAAACCTACGGGAACCTCATGGTGGATGTACGTCCCACGTCGAGCAAGTTGCGCGCGCGCTCACTGCGCATCATCCAATCGCTGACCGGCAGCTCTGAGCGGGACGCGGCCGCGCATCTCCGGGCGGCCCGCGGACGCGTGAAGGTCGCCGTGCTCATGGCCAGGAACGGCCTCGCGTATCAGGCGGCGCGACGCCGGCTCGCCGAGGCCAACGGTTCGTTGCGCCAGGCCCTCCGCAGACGCGTCACGCGTAAGGCGTAACGCGTCAGGCGAAGAGCGGGTCCTATGGTCGTTGGGGTCTCACGTGACGCGTTACGCGTTGCACGTTAAACGGGTAGCGATGGCTCTGGCCCTTGGGCTCATGTCCGGCACATCGTGCGATGGCATCTCGGCCGCCCTGGCGCAGTTCCACGGCCGCCGCCTCCGCGTGATTGCCGAGCGGACGAGCCCCTATCCGACCAGGCTCTCACGAATCCTCCGCCGCGGCCCGAGCCTCTCCGCGCGCGAGCTCTCCGCGCTGAACATGGAGCTGGGTGAGCGGTTCGCCCGTGCAGCACTTGGGCTCCTTCGATCGGCGGCCGTCTCGCCGAGACGGGTCGCCGTCATCGGCTCGCACGGGCACACGATCTACCACGGTCCGCACGACGCGGTCCCTTCCACACTCCAAATCGGCGAACCCGCGGTCATCGCCCAGCGGACCGGGATGCCGGTCGTCGCCAACTTCAGGCCGCGAGATCTCGCCGCAGGAGGCGAGGGCGCGCCGCTCGTGCCGTACTTCGATGAAACGTTCTTCGGCGGCGGGCCGGTCAGAGCGCTGCAGAATATCGGCGGGATCGCCAATGTGACGGTCGTTGGACGGAGCATTCGAACGTTGGCCTTTGATACCGGCCCGGGCAACTGCTTCATGGATCTTGCGGCCCATCGGGCAAGCCGCGGGCGGTTCCGCTATGATGCGGGCGGACAGCTGGCGCTCCGCGGGCGGATCGACCACCGCGCGATCGAGCGGCTCTGGCGTCGTCCCTATTTCCGTCACCCCCCACCGAAATCGACCGGCCCTGAGCTCTTCAACGAGGCGATGCTCCGCCATGTGTTCGGCCGGCGCCTCGTCAGGTCCCCGCTCGACGTCTTGGCGACCGTGACCTACTTCACCGCCTATGCCATCGCGGAGAGCTACCGGCGCTTCGTTCCGCACCGAATCCGTCAGGTCATCGTCAGCGGCGGCGGGGTGCATAACCGCACGCTCCTGCGCCATCTCGAGCAGCTTCTCGCTCCGGTACCGGTGCAGACGATCGAACGGTACAGCATCCCGGCGCAGGCCAAGGAACCGGTCGCGTTTGCGTTCCTCGCCCTGCGCGCGCTCCAGCGACGGATCAACCATTTGCCAAGCACCACCGGCGCGCAACGTGCGTGCGTGCTCGGCACCATCACCCCAGGCCGCTGATGCACTGGATCGATTGGGCCATCGTGTGGGCGTTCTGCCTCATCAGCGTCCTCATCGGCGTGTGGATGAGCCGCGCCGCGGGCAAGAGCCTCGAGGCGTACTTCGTCTCCAACCGGCGGCTGGGCTGGTGGCTGGCCGGCACGTCGATCGCCGCCACCGCGTTCTCCTCCGATACCCCGCTCCTCATCACCGGCATGGTCCGTCGGCGCGGCATCTGGGGCGTCTGGGAGGTGTGGGCGCTCGGGATCAGCACGATGCTGACGGTCTTCATCTTCGCGAAGCTCTGGAAACGGGCGAATGTCATGACCGAGGTGGAGCTCGTCGAGCTGCGCTACAGCGGGAAGGCCGCGGCGTTCCTCCGAGGGTTCAAGGCGCTCTACTGGGGGCTCTTCTACAACTGCTACATCATGGGCGTGTGGCCGGTGACCGGCATGACCAAGGTGTTGCAGGAGACCACCGGCTTCAGCCGCGAGCACGCCATTGTCGCGTCGGTGCTCCTCGGCACCGTCTACACGTCGATCTCCGGGCTCTGGGGGGTCGTGCTGACCGACGCGTTTCAGTTCGTCTGGGCCATGATCGGCGCCGTCATCCTCGCGGTGTATGCCGTCCACGCAGTCGGGGGCTTGGGGATGCTCGCGCAGCGGCTCCACGGCACCCCATTCCTCGCCGTCATCCCGCCGCTGCCGTCAGATCCTGGCCTGAGCGTGTGGGGCTCACCGTTTGGGTGGTTCCTCGGTCTTGTGCTCGTGCAGTGGTGGGCCTGGAAGAACACGGACGGAGGCGGGGTCGTCGTCCAACGATTGGTCTCCTGCAAAGATGAGCGTCACGCGATGCTCTCCGTCCTGTGGTTCAACGTCGCCCACTACTGTCTCCGCTCGTGGCCCTGGATTATCACCGCGCTCGCCTCGATCCTCCTGATCCCAGATCCGTCCCTGAGCAGTCACGCGGGGGGACTCGCGTTCATCGACCATGAGCGGGCCTACCCGCGGCTGATCACGATGCTCCTCCCGGTCGGGATGCGCGGCGTGCTCGTGGCCTCGTTCTTCGCGGCCTTCCTCTCGACCCTCAGCACCCAACTGAACTGGGGGAGTTCGTACCTGCTCAACGATGGGTACAAACGATTTCTCAACCGGACCGCCTCCGAGCGCCAGTATCTCCTCGTCGCGCGCGCGCTCCCGTTCTTTCTTTCGGTCGGCGCGATGGCGGTCGCGTTTTCGAACCAGAGCATCGGGACTTCCTTCACCTGGGTCCTCAATCTGACCGCGGGGATCGGGCCGGTCTACCTCCTGCGCTGGTTCTGGTGGCGGATCAACCCGTGGAGCGAGATCGCCGCGATGGGCGCAAGCCTTCCGGTTCTGCTCCTGCGGCCGCACGCGCTCCGGTGGTTCGGCTGGCCATCCGGGTTGCTCATCGAGCTCCTCTTCATGGTCGTCGGGACAGCACTCGTCTGGCTGCCGGTCACGCTCTGGACACCGGCTGTCGAGTGCGGCACCTTGCGGCAGTTCTACGAGCGGGTGCGCCCGCCGGGGTTCTGGCGGGCCGTTGGCGTCGCGACGGGCGGGGCGACCTCGTGGAGGGTGCCGCTCGCGCAGTGGCTTATCGCGACGTTTGCGCTGCTGGCGACGACGATCGGGCCGCTGCAGGTCATGGTCGGGCCACAGGCGTGGGGATGGATCTGGTGCACGGGGGCCGCGGTGGCGTGGGGCGTGCTGCTGGCGAGCGCCCTTCGGCCGCGATTAGGGCGTTCGGCGTGAGTCGACCGAAGGACGAACGGGACGGCCCCGTCCGCGTGGCCACATCGAACGCGTGGGCGGGATGTCGTGGTTCGACTCACTTCGTTCGCTCACCACGATGCTGAGCGAAGTCGAAGCATCGCCCCACATGGGGCGTGGTGTTAGGGTGCCACGGGCTTTGCCCGTGGGGCTCCACGAGACGAGACTCGACGACCGGCCAGTCGAGCCATCGGAATGGAGAGCTCGTAGAGGAGGACCATCGGGACGGCCAGGATGAGGAGGTTGACGACGTCCGTCGTCGGCGTGACGATGGCGGCGATCGTGACCAAGATGAGGATTGCGTAGGGACGCTGCTGCCGCAGCCATTCCGGGGTGACGATTCCCGCCTTGGCGAGGAGGAACACGAGCACCGGCAATTCGAAGACCACCCCGGACCAGAACAGCACGGTCGTGACGAAGGCCAGGTACCGATCAATGGAGATGACCGGCTCAAGCGTTCCCTTCCCAACGCCAAGCAGGACGCCCAACGCGAGCGGCAGCAGGACCAGGTACGCGAAGATCACGCCGGCCAGGAACTGCGCGCTGCCCCACAGGACAAACGCCAGCCCCGAGGAGCGCTCGCGCGGGGTCAGTCCGGGACGCACGAAGGCCCAGCCCTGCGAGAGGAGCACCGGCATCGCCAGGATGAGCCCTGAGAAGATCACGACCTTGGTGTAGGCGACGATCGGTTCGGTCGGCGTGAAAAACGCAAATTTCGTCAGGCTGTGCCGGGCGGGCCGTTCGAGCCATCCGATAACCCGCTCGACCTGCGTGACGCTGATCCCGACGGCGATCAGGAACCAGGCCAGGCTTATGCCCAGCCGACGGCGCAGCTCTTCGAGATGCCCCACCCAGGTGAGCGGCGGTTCCTGTTCTGAATCGGCAGCGGGTGACGCTGACCCTTCCTCGTGCTCAACCAACTCGTTCATGCCAGGCCCCAGTATACCCCTACGACCTCCTCAGCGACAACGTCCTCATCCGCAGTGATCTGCGCGAATCCGTGCGTGGAATCTGCGGACATCCGCGTTCAAAACAGGACGCCCCGCCAGTGCTGGCGGGGCGTCCACACGTCACGAGAGCTTCTTGCTGACTTCAACACCGTCTTGACCGGCGGTGACGTCGCTTGACGATCTTCCGCCGAACGTGGTGTCGCTTTTTCAGCATCCAGCTCCCTCCTTTCCTGCCTGTCACGAACAGGCGACAATCACTTCCTCAACCTTACCCGATGAACCGGCTCACCTGCAAGGACCGCAGTCCTTACCGCGTGAGGGTGAGGTAGGAATTGCGGATTTCGGATTTCCGATTGCGGATTGGCCGTCTATCAATCCGCAATTCGCAATCCACAATCCGCAATCTCAGACGGTTTTGAAAGGTGCTTTAGCCTCTTCGGAAATCCCCGTACGACCAGCCGAGGAGGAGCAGCCCGCCAACGAGCGCTCCCAGCGCGATGAGGATGCCGACGACTTCGTCCATAGCTAAAAGTGTAACACGTCCCGTGAGCGGTTTCGAGTCACGCCGTGGCCGGGGACAGCCTCTGGAGATGTTCCAAGATGAGCTGGGTGAACATGTTGACGAATTTCGAATGATCCATCACCGTTGACGCGCGGTAATACCGCACGCTGATTCGCTCAGCCTCTTCCCGAGCCTCGACGTCGAGATCGTAGAGCACCTCGGTGTGATCCGAGAGGAACCCGATAGGAACCACGAGGATGTCCCGCGTCCCTCGGGCCTTCAGCTGACGGAGCGCCGACACCACGTCGGGCTCGAGCCACGGCTGGTTGGGATTGCCGCTGCGCGACTGGTAGGCAATCCCCCAGTGCTTGTGGCTGAGTTCCTGCGCAACCAGCGAGCTGGACTCCCGGACCTCTTGCGCGTAGCGGCTCTGGGCCGCCATCTCCACGGGAATGGAGTGCGCGCTGAAGAGCAGGTGGACGTCGTCCTGATCCGCTGGGCTCATTCGCTCGAAGGCCTCGCGGACCCTGGCCGCTTGGGCCTGGATGAACAGCGGATGGTTGTGCCAGGGGCGAAGATACTCGTAGCGGATGGCCTCCGCCCCAGCCTGCCGTTTGGCGTCTTCGACGTTCTCGAGGTAGCGGTCGAAGCTCGCGTAGGAGCGATGGGGCGCCAGAATCACGCCGAGGCCGCTGCACAAGCGCTGCTCGTGAATCTCGCGGATCGTCTCGCGCAGAAACGGGTGCCAGTTCCGCATCCCGATGAAGATGGGCAGGGTCACCTGGGAAGCCCGCAAGCGCTCCAGCAATTTCTCGAAGAGACGAAACGCGTGCTCGTTGTAGGGGGAGGCGCCGCCGGTGCGCTCATAGTGGCGCGCCACCTCAGCCAAACGGGCAGCCGGGATGTTCAATCCCCGCGCGACTTCCTCGAGGAACGGCGTGACGTCTTCCGGTCGCGGCGGCCCGCCGAACCCGATGAGTAGAATGTGATCGACCGACGCGCTCATGCGCCGCTCGGGCTTCACCCCCACCTCTGCATCAGTGTGGGGGTTCGCGAACCCACCCGCTCCATGTCCGGATGGCCGGAGCGCTGCGACGCCTCAGCCACCATCCGATCGGCGGTGGTCTCCGCCTGGTGAATGCAGTCGGGCAGGCCTAACCCCCGATAGCCGTTTCCCGTCAGGTAGAGCCCAGGGTACCGACGGGCCGACGCCTCGATCGCCGCGACACGCTCCAGATGTCCCACGTGATACTGCGGCATGGCGTGCGGGTAGCGATGGATGGACACGGTGAGCGGCGCGGCATGAATCCCGAGCGTCCCACGGAGGTCCTCGCGCACGGCCCGCTCCAACGCCCCATCGTCGAGCGCGAAGACCTCGCGGTGGAGCGCGCCGCCGACGAACGCCCGCAACAGGATGCACGTCTCGGGGGCCCGTCCGGGAAACTTCACGCTGGAAAAGGTGCACCCGACTACCCGCTGGCGTTCAATCGCCGGCACGATGAATCCGAACCCGTCAAGCGGGCGCGGGATGTCCGTCTTGCGAAAGGCCAGGTTGACGGTCGCCACGGACTCATAGGGAATGCCAGCGAGTGAGCGCGCGAGGTCCGGAGCGCACGATTCCATGAGCCCCGAGGCTACATGGGCCGGCAGGGCAAGACAGAGGGCGTCCGCTTGGAGCAGTTCTCCAGTTTCCAGTGTGACGCTCCACGCGCGGCCAGGCTCGATCCGTGCGACGCGTGCGGTATGCCGCAACGATACCTCTGGCATCCGCCTGAGGAGTGTGTGCACCAGCGTGCGCATCCCGCCTCGCAGGGTAAGGAAGAGACTGTAGCGGGGACCGCTCGCGGTGCTGGTGGCGTCCTTGCGCGCGTTCGCGCCGAGTGAGCGGATGACGCTGCCGTGCCGGCGCTCCATGTCAGCCAGCCACGGCATCGTCGCCCGAAGGCTTAAACACTCCGGATCGGCGGTGTAGATGCCGGCGAGCATCGGCTGGCCGATTCGATCGAGCGCTTCCTGACCAAAGCGGCGACGGATGAAGCTCCCAACGCTCTCGTCCTGGTCGCCCCTCTTGGTCGGGATGAACGGCTCGCAGGCCATCCGGATCCGTCCGGGCCAGCTCAACAGGGGTGTGCGGAAGATGGTCGTGAGTCTGGCCGGCGCGATCAGATACCACCCGTCCGGAACCGGGACCAAGCGCCCGCGCTGAACGATGAAGCTGCGACGGAAGGCGGGCTGCGTTTCGATCAGCTCATCAGCAAGCCCAAGCCGTCTGCAGAGATCGAGCGCCCACGGCTTCTCGCTCACAAAGGCATCCGGGCCGCCTTCCAATAGGAAGCCGTCTTTCGCCTCGGTCTCGATCACGCCGCCGAACCGATCCTGGGCCTCCAGCAGCGTAATCGCGAGCGGGATCTGGTGCGCGCGACTCAGCTCGGAGAGGCGGTGGGCGGCCGCCAATCCTGAGATCCCTCCACCAACCACCACGATTCGACGCATCTTCACCAGCGCGTGCGCTCTGACCTGCTTAGCTTGTCTCGAAACCCAAGGAATTTCGGATTGTGGATTTCGGATTGGGGATTTAACGACGAGCCAATTCGCAAATCCTAATCGGCAATTCGCAATCTGAGGCGGTTCTGAAAGATGCGCTTATCGGCGGCTCAGCTCATGCACGTCCTCGATCATCGCGATGACATGGTCCACCGGCGTCGACGGCAGGACCCCGTGCCCCAGATTGAAGATGTGGCCGGGACGCCCGGCGGCCTGCTCGAGGATTCGTTGCACGCGCGTTCGGATTTCCTGCCGCGGGCCGCAGAGCACGACCGGATCGAGGTTGCCCTGGATGCCGACCTCGTACCCGATGGCCTGCCAGGCCCGATCGAGCTCGATCCGGAAATCGACCCCGATGATATCTCCCCCGGCCTCCCGCATCTCCTTCAAGAACGTCCCGGTGCCGGTGCCGAAATGGATCACCGGGATGCCGGGGGTCAGCCCGCGAATCACGGCCTGCGTGTGCGGCAAGACGAACTCCCGGTAGTCGCGCGGCCCGAGGCAGCCGACCCAACTATCGAAGAGCTGGACGGCATCCACACCGGCCTCGATCTGTCCATTGAGGTAGCGCACAAGCCCGCGGCTGATCTTGGCCAGCAGGGCGCGCCACGCGCCCGGATCGGTGTACATCAGCCGCTTCGTCTCGACAAACGACTTGGACGTGCCCCCCTCGATGATGTACGACGCCAAGGTGAACGGCGCCCCCGAGAAGCCGATGAGCGGGATCGCGGGGTGGAGGGCGGAGCGGGTCAACCGCACCGCATCGAAGACAAACGAGAGCGATTCGTCCGGCGCGATCTCCGCCAGCCGGTCGATCTCGGCGGAGCTCGCCACGCGGCCGGAGATGACCGGTCCGTCCTCCGCCCGGTACTCCAACCCCAGGCCCATCGGCTCGACGACCAGCAGGATGTCGGAAAAGAGAATCGCCGCGTCCGCCTTGATCTTCTCGACCGCCATCACCGTCAGCTCCGCCACGAGGTCCTGGCGTTTGCACAGCTCCAAGAACGGCACCGTGTTGCGGATGTCCCGGTATTCCTTCAGGTACCGGCCCACCTGACGCATCAGCCAGACCGGCGTGAACGACGTCGGCTCCCGGCGGCAGGCCTTGAGGAACGTGGATTGGTGCCGGAGCGCTCGTGGTTCCGACCCGTCGGGGCGAGAGGGGAACGTGCGGGCCGCGGGGGCCGCGGTCTTCTCCTTCACCAACACCTCCGCGCGTCGCGCGAGCTCATCGATCAACGGACCCATTTTCGGACGGGTCGGCTCAAAGTCCACGCCGACGTCGCATTGTGCAAGCGCGTCGCTGGTGGTCGGCCCGATGGATGCCACGACGACCCGCTTGAGCGATTTCCGAAACGGCCGTTCCAGCCCCTGCTCGGCAGCGACCCGGATCACATGAAGGATCTGCACGGCGTTCGTGAACAGCGCGAACTGGACCTGCCCATCAATCACCCGCTGAATGGCCTGCTGCATCGGACGGGTGTCATCGGGCAGCGCCCAGCGGTACACGGGAACCTGCACGATCGCAGCACCCCGCTCCTTGAGCGCCCGAATCAGCTGGTCGTTCGGCACGCCGTACTCCTGGATGGCCACCGTCCGTCCGTCGAGGGACAGGCTGCGGCTGTCTTCATCCAGCGCCTGGACGATCTCCTGCCAGGTGTTGGGTTCCGGCACGGAGATGGTGACCGGGATGCCGTATTCCTTCAGCACCCGGATGGGCTTGGGTCCGCGCGCGATCACCGTGAGCCGGCTCAGCGCGCGGACAAGCTGCGCGGTCTCATGCCGCGTGGAGAGCGTCTCGATGAGAAACCGGGTGCCCACGCCCGTCATGCAAATGAGGACGTCGATCTCGCCCGCCAGCAGCTTCTCCGCAAACGCGAAAGCCCCGCGGTTCCTGTCGAGGGGGATCTCCTGCAGGGAAGGGGCGCTGATCGGCTCCCCGCCGTGGGAGGCCACGCTCCGGGCCATGGCTTCGGCCATGCGGCTTTCAAACAGCACGACGCGCGCGCCCTGGAACCCTGTGGTGGCTGCTTGGGGGATCGGTTCGTTCATTGAGGGTGTCCACGGGAGGCAGACACGCTGCGGAGCATGCTCAGCTCCCGCTATGACTGGTATGGAGCCCCACGGGCTCACGCCCGTGGCCCCTCGTAGAGCCCGTGGGGCGGAACCGCGCCGAAGCCGTGTTCTGCTTCGCCGTGGCCTTGTCGGCACGGCTTCGCAGCAACCCCCTCGCTTCGCCTTCCGCCCCGCCCTGCTGCGCCGTAGCGAAGCTCCGGCTTCGCAGAGGCGAGCCCAAGGGCGGGGCGTCCGGCGAAGGCGGGTGAATCCGAGGAACTACTTGCCGCGAGGAGACGGCTGGGGAGTGTGCTCAAGATGGCTCAGTCGATCTTCCATCTTACCGATCCGCCCGATCAACCCGGCGATGCGCTTGAGCAGGTCGGGGAGCCGACCCAGCGAGGCGAGCTGATGCTTCGCGCTGCGGATGGGGCGCGCCGGGTAGCCCCACACGATTTCCCCGGCGGCCACGGACTTGGTCACGACGCTGGCCGCGCCAATCTGGGCCCGCTCGCCAATCGTCACGTGATCCACCACCCCTGCTTTTCCTCCCAGCACCGCGTAGTTCCCGATGGTCACGCTCCCCGATAACCCCACCTGGCCGGTCATGATGACGTGCTGCCCGATGCGGTCGTTGTGGGCGATCTGGACGAGGTTATCGATCTTCGTCCCGCGCTTGATGATGGTCGAGCCGATGGTGGCCCGATCCACGCAGACGTTACAGCCGATCTCCACGTCGTCTTCGATGATGACGTTGCCCACCTGGGGCACTTTGACGTGCCGCCCGTCGTGGAAGACGTAGCCAAACCCGTCACCGCCAATGACCGATCCGCCATGAATGCGCACGCGGTCGCCGAGGTGCGTCTGGCGGTACATCACGACGTTCGGGCCGATCAGGCAGTCCTCGCCGATGGTCACGCCATCGCCCAGATGCACGCCTGACTCCACCGTCGTCCCGCGTCCAATCGACACGTCGCTCCCGACGACCGCATGGGCGCGGATGGACACGCCGTCTCCCAGTTGCACGTTGTCCCCAAGCACCGCGGTCGGGTGGACGCCGCCCTGTGACAGCGCCGAGGGGTGAAAGAGCTCCAGCACAAGCGCAAAGGCCAGCTTGGGATGTTGGACGCTGATCCCTGCGCGTCCTTCCAGCTCCTGCACGTCCGATGAGACGATGATCGCTGACGCGTGGGTCGCCATCGCCTGGGCCAGATGGTGAGGGCTGTCCGCGAGGGTCAGCTCCCCGTCCTGGACGGCCTCGAGGGTATTGATGCCTCGGATGAGTGTGGTCCCGTCACCGATGAGCCGTCCGTTGAGATGCTTGGCGATGGCGTTTAATGTCTGTTCCATCGGGCGGGCTCCTTGTTCGCGGAACGGCTGGACGCCTGCTGCAACTCCCTGTAGAAATGCCTTTCCCGTCCATTGATTGTAACACACGGACAAGGGCATGTCAGGGGCGAAGGGGCGAGTGCACGGTGTGGTGGGCAAAGGTGAGGAGGCGCGTGAGGTAAGCCAGGAGCGTCAGTGCACCTTCTCGGTGAGAGGAACGCCCGCCTGGCGATGCGGAAGCTCCAACACGCGCCAGGAGACCGTGTCGAGCGGAATCTGCCCCAAGGAGGTCTGCGCGCTGGTCAGGATCTTCTCGGGGTTGCCTAACATCGCCAGCGGGATGCGGATGGTGAGCTGCCGCGGGCGGTGGCTGACGCGGAGGGCGCCTTCAGGGATGCGACGGCGTTGATCGTAGACCGCGTGGTGGATGGTTCCCACCTTGATGTGGAGCTTGGGCATCTGGGCAAACGGGCGGTCCGCGCGGTAGCCAAACGCGTAGACCGACGCGCTGACCGCCTGGCCCAGCGATCGTGAAAACCCGATGGAGACGACGAGCTGATCACCATCGAGTTGGATGGCGCGCGTCTCGAGCCCGACGAAGGCCGCGCGTTCGGCGTCGGTGAGCTCCTCCGGCGCCTCCGTGGCAGATGGTTTCCTGCCGGCTGACAGCGCGACGGCCGGGACGCTGCGCCCCAGCGCGACGGGCGGGAAATCGCCGAACAGCTCGTTGGCCCGCATGAACAAGCGCAGATACCTGGCGCTTGAGGCGTACTGCGTCCGGTGCGCCTGGATCGCGGCGTGTTTGCGCTCCACTTCCTCAGGGACCAGGGCGAGGGAGTGCCACGCCGCGTCATCCCTGAATAACGACGGAGGCTCCAGCGACTCGTCGGGACGGAACCCGTGGGGCCACGGCCAGCCCTTGAAATGAATGAGGTACGGGTAGAGCTTCGGCTCCAGCTCCGACCCCATGGTCCAGAGGGCCACGCGGGTGAAGAGGTAGAGGGCGGCGTGATCCGGCATGTGATCGCCGGGATGGGACAGGAAGATTTTCGTGGGTCGGAAGTCGCGCAGCACCGCCATCAGATCCCCCACGATCTCTTCCCCTTTATAGGCGGCCCCGGGACGCAGCGCGTTCGCGTACGGGACGGCCACGACCCGGGTCAGCATGCCCCGGAGCGGTGGACGGTCCCCCCAGTGGGATTTCCAAATCTCCAGCGTGCCAAAATCGGGATACCCGAGGAAGGTCAGGTGGTCCGGGGAGAGCCCAAGGACCTGCGCGGCGGCCACCCCTTCGTCGTGACGGACCAACCCCATCCCCTGAACCGCTACGGCGCCGAGTACGAGCCGTTTCCGGTAGACCAGAAACGACCATTGGTTATTGTCGCCGTAGGTAAAGAACACGAGGCGTAGGGGGAGGTGCATCGCCATGGCGCGCTGGATAATCCCCCCGCAGCCGAGCACTTCATCGTCTGGGTGTGGCGCCAGGATGAGGATGCGGTCCTCGGGCGTGAGCTGGACGCTGGGCCAGGGCGGCTGGTCAGCGGCCACGCTGAGCTGGAGCCCGCAGAGCCACGCCGACGCTCCACAGGCCCATGCGATGGAGCCCCACGGGCAGAGCCCGTGGTGCCTTCTGATCCGCCCGTGGGGCGGAATCCTGAGCGAGCCCACGGCCGGAGGCCGTGGTGCGAGTCGAAGGATCGCCAACCGGTGCGCATGCGCCGAGGGCCGCATCGCGTTAGCGTGAGGGCAGACGTTTCCCATAGACGATCGTGTCGTGGACCTCATACGATGCGCCCTGCGGGAACGTCACTGAACAGCGGGCCAGTTCGGTGAACCCCATCCGCTCAAAGAACCGGCGCGAAGACGGATTATCGGCCCGCACCGCGATGTGAATCCCACGGATACCAGCCGCGTGCGCGTGCTCGAAGAAGCGTTCCACGAGACGACGCCCGACCTGCTGACGGCGAAACCCTCGCTGGATGTCCACATGGAAATGCGCCGGGTAGTCCTTGAGCGACACGTGCCCACCGAACCCGCCTGCCACAGGTTCCGCCAGAGTCCGTGGCGGACTCGCCATGTTTTGTGGCGGGGGCTGGCGGGCGTCCGCCGAAGCCATGTGGAGGACGCCATGCCCCCACGTCAGGATTCCCGCCCACAGGAGTCGCCAGGTCTGCGCGGAGAGCAGGGTTCCTCGGTAGACGGCCCTCAGCAGGGCCGTCGGCACCACTCGAGTGGCCAGAATCCGCGAGTGCCGACGGGTGTCCAGGCATCCGGTGAGGTAGCCGATCACCTGCCCGGCATGCTCCGCGACCCAGACGGACTGAGGCTCGTGGTCCGTGTAGTAGCCCGTCACGAGGTCGGCAAACGCCTCTCGATCGCCAAAGAATCGCTCGAGCGGTTCGCCGCGATCCGCGGTCTCACAACAGAGGTGCCGCACGGCGTCCCGATCGCGTGGTGCGTACGGACGGATGATGACCTCGTGGGGGTTCGTCATCGGTGTCGTGTCCCGTGCGAGGTGATCCACGGGGCTTGGGCTGCCTCACGTCGGATGACGCTGGTTGCCGTCGATCGTGAGGGTCCCGGTGGCCGCTTGGTAGGTCCAGAGATCGGCGAACCGGCCCCAGTTGAGGAGGATCCGGAGGACCCGCTTGGGCTCTTCCTGCGGGCACTGAATCGCCAGCTCCTCGAGGAGGACGTCTTCCGCGAGGCGGTGCTCGGGGCTGTGCTCCAGCATCTCCCGCACGCGCTTGACGAGCGGCACCAGCATGAGCTGCTGGCGGAAGAGCTGCCGGCGGACCTTGCGGGGAGACGACACGAACTGGCGCCCCAGGTCGGTGAGGACGAGGCGATCCTTCGGCGTTTCCAAAAAGGCGAGGAGCTCAGCGAGCTTCACGGCGAGCAGGACCCGGGTAAAGGCTCGACCCATCTCTGACGTGAGACGGAAGAACTCCACGTCCCCCCCACGGGTCATGACCGCTTCCACTAGCCCGACGACCTCCCGCACCCCCACCGCAGGAATCGGTGCGACCACCTGAGGGACCGGTCCCTGCGCGCTCGTCGCAACGGTCGCCACAGGAACCTCGAGCTCCTTTTCGGGAAGGTACAGTCCGGTGATGATGCCGTGGATGTGGTCCACCAGCGACTGGTACGCACCGCTGCGCGGATCCCGCGGGTAGGGCAGCGGGTTCTCCATCACCGTCTTGATCCGACCGGGATGGGCCGTCATGATGAGGATGCGGCTGGCCATGAAGGCCACCTCCTGGATATCGTGGCTGACCATGAAAATGGACTGCGGGTACTTCTCCCGGTCTCGCCAGAGGCTGACGACTTCGTTGCGCAGCGTCTCAGCCGTCAGCGCGTCCACCTGGCTGAACGGCTCATCCATGCACAGCAGCTCCGGTTGGACGGCGAGCGCGCGGGCAATCCCCACGCGCTGCTTCATTCCCCCGGAGAGCTCGCGCGGGTAGGCTTCCTCAAACCCATCCAGCCCGATCAAGTTGATGACCTCCGCCACGCGCTGGGAGCGGGCCTGGGGGTCGAGGCCGAGCGGGACCAGGGCCTGCTCGATGTTCTGGGCCACCGTCAACCAGGGAAACAGCGCGAACTGCTGAAAGACCAGCGCGATGTGCGGATTAGGCTCGACGACCAGCTCGCCTCGGTAGTGCACTTCGCCGCCGGTTGGCGGGAGGAGCCCGGCGGCAATCCGGATGAGCGTGGATTTCCCGCATCCCGACGGGCCCAAAATGGCCACGAGCTCCCCCTCCCGCAGGGTGAGATCGATATCGGCCAGCACCGGCAAGACCTTCCCGGACGGGAGGCTGAACGTCCGCTCCACCCCTGAGAGGGTCAGCAGGATCGCGTTGCCACCGGAGGCGTCAGGCATTAGTACGCAAAGCGGGTCTCGGCCAGCCGATACAGCGGTTTCCAGAGATAGCGGTTGATGAGCACCACCACCACCGCCATGGTCAGCACCCCGGCGGCCAGGAGATCGTAGTGGCCCCGGCTCGCCGCGGCCGAAATCAACGACCCTAAGCCGTGGGTGACGAACACCTGCTGGGGACGCAGGGAAACGTATTCGGCCACGATGCTCGCGTTCCACGCGCCTCCGGCCGCCGTAACCCATCCCGTGACGAGGTACGGGAAGACCGCCGGCCACCACACCATCCGCCATCGTTGGGCCGGCGTGAAGTGGTAGGCCTGGGCCACCTCCCGGAAGTCCTCAGGGACCGCGGAGGCGCCGGCGATGACATTGAACAGGAGATACCACTGGGTGCCCAGCAGCATGAGCACCACGGAGCTCACGCCTAAATTCCACCCGAGGTTCGAGAGGGCGAGGATGATGATGGGGTAGAGCATGGGCGCCGGGAAGGACGCGGCCACCTGCACGACCGGCTGTAGCCGGCCACACCGCCGCCTGGACTGTCCGATCCAGATCCCAACCGGCACCGTCCAGAGACTCCCAAGGACGACCGCCACACTCACCCGGAGGAAGGTCAATGCCGCGCCCCCCAGGACCTGGACCCACTCAGAGAACGGCAGATAGACGAGGAGGTGCGCGAGACGCCAGGCGGCCCACACCACCGTCACGCCGGCGGCGCACGCGGCGAGTCCGTTGAGGAAGCGCACGGGGCTGAACGCCAGGCGACGGCCGGGACGCTGGACGGACGATTCCTGACGGGGGATGGCTTGGGTCGCCAGCCACTCACTGATGGGGTGCGCCAGGCGCGTCATCGCGGTGTGCGCGAGCGAGGAGCGTCTGAGCCAGCTCAACACGACGGATTCCCGCACTTCGGTGGCCGCCGTGTCCTCCATGCGGAACTTCTGGACCCAGACCAGCACCGGCCGCCACAGGAACGTGTCGACGAGGACGATCATCAGCACCATCGCCGTGATCCCGGCCAGGATGGCCGGCACGTGGCGGTGCGCGATGGCTTCGCTCATATACGCTCCGAGCCCCGGTAGCCGAAAATCGTGCGAGCCGAGCGTGAACGCCTCGCAGACCATGAGGAAAAACCACCCGCCGGCCATGCGCATCATGCTGTTCCAGGCCAGGCTCATGGCTGAGGCGGGCAGCTCGACGCGGCGGAAGCGCTGCCACCAGTTGAACTGATACACCTGCGCGGCTTCCCGCAGCTCGCTGGGGATACTGCGCAGGGATTGGTAGAAGCTGAAGGCCATGTTCCATACCTGCCCGGTAAAAATCATGAGGATGCAGGCCAGCTCCAGCCCGACGTTCGTCTTGGGGAAGAGCGCGACGAGGGCCAGGATGAGCCCGGGGAGGAATCCGAGGACGGGGATCGACTGCAAGATATCCAAGAGGGGGAGCAGGATGCGTTCCGCGCGAGGGCGGTGCGCCGCGAGGTATCCATACGTGAGCGCAAACCCGAGTGACAACCCATACGCGGCGATGCCGCGGAGAAGCGAGAGCAGGGTGTAGCCAGGCAGCGCCCAGAGGCTGAGGTCGATCTCCACCTGGGGCTGTAACGGCGCCTGCCAGTGCCTGGCGACGCGCACGAGGCCATAGAGTACGGCGGCCAGCAGGATGAACACGCTGAGGTCCGCGACCCACGAAGCGTACCGGGGCGCAGGCGGACGGGTGATCATACCGCGATTATAGCAATCCGCCTGGGACTTGCGCCACGTTCTTCTCGGAGGCGATGGGGAATGGCGAAGCCGTGGCAGGGTGTGCCACGGCTTCGTTCAGACAACCGTTGTGTCAGTAGGGCGTCTTCGTCGAGGGAGAGGCAGGAGAAGCCGCCGTCGTTTTTGGTGCCGGTTCCACCTGGATCGACTTGGCGACTGATCGACCGTCCTTCGCCGTCGAGCGAACCTTCACCGTGTCACCGATTTTCAACTCACTCAGCTGGATCGCCTGACCGTTCTTCCACGCGATCGTCACCCCAGGCTCGACCATAAACGACTCGGTCTTCCCGTCGCTCGCAGCCAGCGTCAGGGTCGCTGGCACGGACTTCAGATCGAGCGCACGGATGGACCCTCCCGCCATCGCCATCTGTACCGGGGCGGCTGACGCTGGCTGAGACGGCGCGGTGGACGCCTGAGCCGACGGTGCGCTCGCCGCCGGCGTCGCCTTGCGCTCCATGGAATCCCCGGTCTGCTCAGCAGCCAGCGCGGCGAAGGCCGCTGCGCAGACCATCGAAACAAATAGGAACCCACCTGTTGTACGGCAGTGCATCGTTTCACTCCTCTCTCATGATGCTGACAGCCATCCTTCGAGCGGGATGGCCACGAGCGTCAACGACTCAACGTCTGATGATCTTACGGTGATTTTGGCGGGGCAGCCGGCGCGGCGGCGGGCTGGCTCACCGTCCCGGTCTTGGCCTTCGCCGGTTTCGGCTTGGACGCCTTCACATGCGTCCTCGTCGAGGTCTTGTGGCTCGCGGCCGGTTTGGTTGACGCCTTCGCCTTCGTCGTCGCCGTGGTGGAGCCCGTGTTGCCGGCGGGAGGCGTCTCGGCGGCCCACCCCGCATTCGCTCCCAGCACCATCGCGCTGAACAACACTGCACCCCATAGTCGTTTCATCGCAACACCAGCATCTCCTTAGCGTTCTCTCCTGCAGGATTCCTCATGGTGGCACCGCTCCCTGCCCGTCGAGCATCTGAAGGAGCGTCGCGCGGCACACGTTGAACGTGGCGCGACGCTCGACAGGCGGCCTATGCGAGGACCGGAGGAGCCCTCGATGCGGTCGACCGAATGATGAGGCTCGTGCGCGCGACCGCACGCTGAGGGAAGGCGTGCGCCGCCACGAAGGGGGTGGCCGGTTGGATGACCAGTGAGGCTGGGGGCGTCGCTGAGAACCACAGGGAGAAACCATGGGTCCCTGAGGAGTCGTCGGACTCCAAGGAATCGGTCGCCGCCACCGCATCGGGATCGGTGTGGAACTGGCGACCGGGGAGGGCCACCACGCACACCAGCGCCACTGCGCTGATGCCAAGCAAGATGCCCGTGAGCCGTTGGAACCACGCCCGGCGACACATCAGATTCTCTTCAGTGTACTCGCAGTCCGCCGACCTGTCAAGGACAGGTTTCCGACGGTGCCATCCCGCGCAGGAGGACAGTCAGTAGGTCGCCGCGCCGCTCCTCTCACGGATCTCGATGCGGCCGCTTGGCCCTGATGCGGCGGACGGGACGTGCCCGCCTAGCCGTCGGTGGGGCCGCGGCGCTCGAACGTTCCTGCGAGGCAACTGGCGGTCGAGCGCTTCAAAAAACTTGTCGATGGTCGGGCTATGCTCCCCATAGCCTCGGCTGTCGGCCCACGGGATCGTGCTCGCCAGCGTCACCTGCGTCCGTCCAGGATTGATCTTCTGGACGGCAATGGTGATCCGTGCGGCGTTCGACCACATCAAGAACGGCATCCCTTTGCGCACAGTGATGACCCCGCTCGTTGGACTGTTCGAGACCACCCGCCAGCTTGGGAGGCGGGCGGCGGCCTTCACCGCAGCATCCCAGACCCTCTGGGAGGGGTGCGTGTACTTCCGGACAACCGTGTAGAGAGGAGGCGGTGTCGGGATCTCGAACACCAGCGGTTGCCTCGTCTGCGCGTTGACGAGCGTCACCGGGATGAGGCTCCCAAGCTTGGGCGGGCGGATGAACAGCACACCCGCAAGGGAGTGGCCCGGCAAGACCTCTGCATCGGCAATCTGGTGGTTCAGGAAATCGGCCTTCGTGCTCCGGTTGTCCGGGATCGCCGGCCGACGGGCGGCCTCCTCCATCCCGGGGAAATCGAGCGTGGAGGCGGGCTCAATGACGGTTTCGAAGACGACCCCTGGGACGAGAAACGCGAGCCACCTGATGTGGTGCGCGATGGTTTCGATCGGATGGACATAGGCCAACCGTGCGACCTGCTCGGCCGGGAGGTAGTGTCGGTCGACGTTGGCTTTGCTGAACACGTAGGCCTGATCGCTGCCGTTGTGGATGACGACCATCAGGGGTTGGACGCCATCCCGGACCAAGTCGGCGTGAAACAGCCCCTGGGTGCGGGATGGATCAATGAGCTCAACGGCCACCGACACTCCGTTTTTCTCGAGGCGGCCGGGGTAGTCCTCCAGGGTTCTATTGGGTAGCTCGATGGGAGGTCGCGTGATCGTGGTGGGCGACCACAGGTCACTCCGCGGGCGCCGGATCGGCCAGTAGCCCCCGCAGCCGACACTCGAGAGCGCCAGCAGGAGGGCCAGGGGCAGCCCCCAACGGCTCATCGCAGGTTTCTGCTCGGGCACGTCCTGCACCATAACGCCGATTGTATCATTAACACGGCAGATGTTGGTAGAATCCATTTCATACAACCCCGTCACACCATAGATGACACAGAAGCCACGCAGGCCCAGAAACGTGGATGTCTGTGGATGCCACCTCTGGATTGCCGCGCCGAACAGAGACGCTAGGGATTGCGCGGCGCCCGCCTGCCCCTGCCGAAGGCAGGCAGACAGGCAGGCAGGGATGATCCGCGAGAATCCGCATACCAATCCGTGGGAATCAGCGTCTGTGGTGTTGGAGATGGTTCTTCTTCAGGCTTCTGTGCTTCTGTGTAGTCGGATTTTGGTAATGGGTCAGTTTGCTGGTTCACACCACAGAGGGCACAGAATTCCACAGAGACACAGAGAGAACCCCAGCGTGATGGGTCTCTGTGCTTCTGTGGGTTTCTGTGTCTCTGTGGTGTGGACGTCAAATTGACCTACTACCTGGATTTTCATTGACGGCATGCCCGAAGCGCGATAGGATAAAATGACTTTCAGTCTCAGTGGGCCGTGGGGCTGCAAGCGAGCCCTGCGGCCGTTTGTGTTTCGTCAGACACGAGGTCACATGAGGCCCGGACTTACGGAACGAAGTGAACGTAAGTCCGAGGCCGAATGTGACCCCACACCCAGCGTTGGTGTGGTTCGGGCATGCCGGATGCGAGTGGGTGTAGGGGGTGCGTTCCAGCGAGCCATGTCGTTTCTACCGCTGGGTGTGGGGTTCAATTCGCACAGCAACTTACGTCGCCCTGCGGGCTCCGTAAGGTTGCGTGCTCATTGGAGGAGGCCTCGATGGGGAAACGGCTCTACGTGGGGAATCTCCCACTCTCCATGACCCAGGATGCCCTGGAGCAGGTGGTGGCAGTGAACGGCACGATTCTGAATATCCGGCTTGTGACCGAACCGTTCTCGAGCAAGTCCCGAGGGTTTGCATTCGTCGAGATGAGACGCGACGAGGATGCGAAAAAGGTCATCCAGGAGCTCAACGGACGGCAGATTGAGGGACGGGCGATTGTGGTGAATGAGGCCCGACCTGAGGTTGGTCGGGATCGCGGCTCCCGCCATCGATCCTGGTAGAACTCATTTCGACACCATCCTTCACGCCACAGAGACACAGAAATCCCTGCCTGCGCCGAGGCTTCGGCAGGCAGGCACAGAGGCCCAGAGGAAACTCGTCTGAACCTCGCTGTGTTGCTGTGGCGATTCTGCCTGCCTGTGCCGTGCCCGGCACGGCAGAGAGGTGGTGCTGATGCGGTGTCATCTCGAGGTTTTGAAATCAGTGGAATCAGATTGTGATCGGACGCAGTTCCACAGCGTCCAGGAGAGGAGGTGATCGGGACATGGCAAAAGGAACCGTCAAGTGGTTCAGCGATCAGAAGGGGTACGGCTTCATCACCCCTGAGGACGGCTCAAAGGATGTGTTCGTCCATCACTCAGCGATCCAGGGTGAGGGTTTCAAGTCGCTTCGTGACGGCCAGTCGGTCGAGTTTGAGGTCAGCCAGGGCCCCAAAGGTCCGCAGGCGGTTAACGTCACCACACTGTAAGCCTCGAGATCCTCTACGGAATCCCGCTGAAGCTGGTGGTTTCTGTGGTCTGCTGACGCGTGTCGGTCGCCGACAGCGTCAGTGGGCCGGCCGCGTTCACGAGGACGACCGCGACCACTTCACCCGCCTCGTCCGTCGTGCAACTCCCCGTGGCCGCGTTCACCAGCAACACGTTCCCCTCGTGGTCGGTCAGCGACACGATCCGGCCGTTGGCCGATGGGGCGATCGTCAAGGTCGTGCGGCGTCCCGCCATCCCCACGGGCTTCCAGCCCACGTTGTGCGTGATCCGGTAGCGGAAGGTGCCGGTTTCGCCGCTCCGGATGATTGATGGCGCGACACTGAAGGTCGCCGTCACCGCGGACCCCCCGGCGGCGAGGTTCCAGAGGATGAACGCCGCGCCACCAGCCACCGCGGCGACACTGAGCCACGATGTCACGGTCCGCCCACGCCCCCATCCTTCCACCCGTTCCATCTTCATGGCGTCGCCCCGCCTTGTGGGCCAGGCGCAGCCCGCTCCGCGTGACCCGGCGTCTTCTGGAATTGCAACGCCACGGAATTGATGCAGTGGCGCTTGCGCGTCGGGGGCGGCCCGTCGTCAAACACGTGCCCCAGATGTGCGCCGCACCGGGCGCAGAGGACTTCGGCCCGTCGCATGAACCAACTGGTGTCTGCTGCGTAGCGCACGTTGTGCTCGTCGATCGGGGCCCAGAAGCTCGGCCAGCCCGTGCCCGAGTCAAACTTGGTCGCTGAGCTGTACAGGTCGATCCCGCAGCAGACGCACCGGTAGATCCCTGTTGCGGTGTGGTGATGGTACGTCCCCGTAAACGGCGGCTCGGTGCCCTGCTCTCTCGTCACGCGGTATTGCTCCGGCGTCAGCTGCCGCTTCCACTCCGCCTCGGTTTTCTGCACCTGATCCATCAGTACCACCGCTCCGGTTCGGCTGTCAAACACCTGGATCCGCTGACGGGCACCCTGCTGACCGTGGTCCGTGCCCGCAAGGAGTGGGTGCGCATGGAGCGCGACGAGCGTCACACCAACGAGCCATGAATTTCGCGAAGCGAAATTCATGGCAATCGACGCATTGAGGCCCTGTGTCCGGCCCTCACCGTTCATGGAGCCCCACGGGCAGCCCGCCCCGGCCTCCGCACGGGTCGGGTCGGGGAGCCCGTGGTGCCTTCTGATCCGCCCGTGGGGCGGAATCCTGAGCGAGCCCACGGCCGGCCCTTCAACTTCGCTCAGGGTCCATCGACGGTCGAAGGTGTCCCGAGCCACGTCTAGGGAAGGCCGTGGTGCGAGTCGAAGGATTGATCCGTATCATGCATGAAGACGTACGGGGGCTGCATGACCGGCCGGTAGTCGGATGGCGCGAGACACGGGAAGGTGAGCACCTCGTAGGCGCATCAGACCTTGCCCCCCGCCGGCCAGGGGCGCTTGAGCAACGCGCTGATCTGATCCAGCAGTTCCTGTGGTTTGAAGGGCTTCCGGACATACGCATCCGCCCCGCACGCAAGGCCCACCCGTTCGTCGTTGTCCTGCGTTAAGGCTGTGAAGAGAATAACGGGAATATGTTTCAACGTCTTGTCGAATTTTAACATACGACACACCTCAAACCCGTTCAGCTTCGGCATCATGACGTCCAGGACCACGAGATCCGGCTTGTCCCTCCGAACGCGCTGGAGTCCCTCCACCCCATCCCTAGCAACCGACACCGCGTACCCATTCATCTCGAGCCGCTTGGCCACCGTCTTCAGGAGGGAGGGCTCATCTTCGATGAGGAGAATACGAGGTTTGTCAGCCATCGGTTGGGGTGTTCGCCCCATGACACGCGACCGCGTTCATGGGTCGGTCGAGTCGATTATAGCAGACCGCCCCCCTTCGGAGAAGCGGCTCATGTGGAGGGTAGTGTCCTAATTTCCAGTCGATACCACAGAGGGCACAGAAGATCCACAGAAACACAGAGAATTCCCGACGAGCCGCTCTCTGTGTCTCTGTGGGATTCTGTGGTTCTGTGGTGTGAAGGATCAAATTCGGACAGTACCATGTGGAGGGGCCCAGGATCGGGGGAAAGGTGGGACGTCACGACGGCGAACCGTCGATCCCTGTCGGATCCGGGGAGGCGTGAAACATGAGCGTGACCTTGACGCCGCCCTCTTTGCGGTTGGTGACCTCGATCGTGCCGCCGTGGAGCTCGACGATCTTCTTCGTCACCGTCAGGCCCAGCCCGGTGCCCTGGCTGGGCGGCTTGGTGGTGAAGAACGGGGTGAAGAGCTTCGCCATGTTGTCCTCGGGGATGCCCCGTCCGGTATCGAGCACCTCGGCGACGATGGCGGTCTCGCCCATCTTGAACCGGTCGGAGCGCCGGCGGCCGACACGTTCAGTGACAACCGACAAGGGCTTCGTGTACGTGCGGACGGTGAGCGCGCCCCCCAAGGGCATGGCGTGGATCGCGTTCATGAAGAGGTTGACGAAGACCTGCTGGAGCTTGTTGAGATCCAACCGGACGGGCGGCAGGTCGCGTGGCAGGTCCGTGACGAGGGAGACGCGCGCTTCGTCCAGCTCGTGCTTCACCAGGTCAAGCGCCTGCTCGATCACGGGGTTAAGCGGCTTCGCCTCGAGAAGGAATGGCTCCGGCGCGGAAAAGTCCAACAGCCCCCGCACGACTGTATCTGCCCGTTGGACGGCCTCCTCGATGTCCTTGAGGATCGCGGCGGTCTCCTCCGTGCCTGATTCCGAACCCCCGGAGAGGTGTTTCGCAAGATACTGCACGCCGAGGAGGATGGCCATGAGCGGGTTCTTCACCTCGTGCGCCACGCCGGCCGCGAGCTGCCCGACCGCCTCCAGCTTCTCGGCTTGGATGAGGTGCAGTTGCGTCGTCCGCAACTCCTCATGGGATTGTTCAAGCGCCGCGTTGGTCTGCTGGAGCCGCTCGTAGGCCCGTGTCAGCTCGGACAAGAGCTGCGCGGCCCGGAGGTTGGCCTCCACGAGCTGCTGGACGATCTTCCGAATGGCCCGACGCCCCATGATGATCCCGACGAGCGCGGTGATCACGGCGAGCATGAAGTAGTAGGCGTTGAGGCCGACGAGGATATTGAGTGAGAAGAACTTCACCGTGATGAGGTAGCAGCACAAAAGGAGGGGAATGACGCTCATGAGCGCCAGGCCCACGTTGAAGTCCGAGAGCGGATCGCGGAGGGCGCGTTGCACCTCGGTGGGAGAGGCGAGGGGCGGGGTCGCGGCGCCGTCGTCCTTCGACTCGCTTCGCTCGCTCAGGACGACCCCTCGACGTCGTGCGGGCGACATCCCGAGCGAGGCGCCACCGGCCAAGGCCGGGGCCCGAGTCGGGGGGTCGCCGGCGGGGAGAA